>PVBE010670005.1_pt1 | contig 12417 bp, 8 predicted proteins | sample 1631181 | NCBI WGS metagenome assembly PVBE01 (sample SAMN08397723, study PRJNA350692) | Marine metagenome, whole genome shotgun sequencing project. | isolation source: water | place: Pacific Ocean | collected 2012-04 | reverse complement strand
GTGTGGCCCACGAGGTGACCTCATCCCGCGGCTGCCGCCAAAGCTCCTCGCCAGTGCTCTTGGCCAGGGCGACGATGACCGACGCCCCCTCGTGATCCCAGTTCACAACTACCGTCTCACCGTGTAGCAGCGGCGACGCCCCCTCGCCGTGGCCGTGCTTCACCAGCATGTCGCCGAGATCCCTTGACCAAATCAGCCGCCCACCGGTGTCGAGACAATACAGCCCGTTCGAGCCGAAAAACGAGAGGACATGCTCCCCATCGGTCACCGGCGAGTTCGACGCCCACGTTGCGGACTCGTGCGAGCTCTCGTGTGGTTGACGCGTCGCAACCGTTCGCCGCCAAACCACCGCGCCAGTTTGCCGGTCGATTGCCATTACGGCGAACTGATGGTCAAACAACGGATTCATGTTGTTGTGCGCACCGTCCGGCGTCACGCCGGTGAACGGCTTTTTCGCACCCGTCATCTCGGCCGTGGTGACAAAGACCAAGCCCCCCCAAACTACCGGCGACGAGTGACCCAGGCCCGGCAGTTCGGTTTTCCAGCGGATGTTTTTCGTCTCACTCCACTCCACCGGCGGGTCGGCCTTCGGCGCCGCGCCGGTGGCCAGAGGCCCGCGCCACTGCCCCCACTGAGCCAAGGGATGCACCACTTGGCCAAGCGCAGTCGCTGCAACAGCGAAAACACCGGAGGCGAACAGCATACTGATACATCTACGCGTCACAACGAATGCCAACTGCCGCCCACCCTGCCCCGCCCGGCTCCCGATATCAACCCGCTTGGCCAAACGCCGCCGGAGATTGCTTTGCGAGTGAGTCGAGATGAGCCGTTAATGAGCAACCGATAGGAGAACGACAGGTTCTTTCCCTCCCACTCCTCGCGGGTGAAGCAATTGAACGCACCCGTTGTCGGGTCCGTTGACGGAGGTAACCACAGAAACTGACAATTTTGGAACAGTCGATAATCGTCAGGCTGTAGCCATAATCTGCGTAGCCGGGGGCAACGCGGCAGCGTCTAGGAGTGAGTGCAACGTCCTGCTTGGCCAAGTACACACCCACACCGATTCCCGGTTTTCAATTCCTGTATGCCCCGTTCATTCATGTTCTAATTTGAACGAGAAATCATCCTTCCATCCTGAGGGTTCGTCCGTAATCTTTTGTCCGTGAGTATTTCTGGACAAAACGCAGTAGTGGTCGGTGGGGGCAGCGGCATGGGGGAAGCCATTGCGCTTGGCTTGGTCGCTGAGGGAGCAACGGTCGTCGTGTCTGGCCGGCGACAGGCCAAACTAGACGAAGTCGCCACCCAAACCGACGGAACCCTCCTCACCCACACGGTCGATGTCGCCGATCGCGGCAGTGTAAAAACGTTGTTCGACTGGGTCAGCGAGCGGCTTGGCCAACTGCATTTGTTGGTGAATTGCGCCGGGGCCAACGTGCCCAAGCGCTCGATGAGCGAACTGGCACCGGACGACTGGGACAAATTGATGGCCATCAACGCCACCGGCGCGTTCAATTGCATGCACTACGCACTGCCGCTAATGCGCCCGCACAAGACCGGCCTCGTCATCAACATCTCATCGACTTCCGGCAAGCGGGCCGCTCCGCTCGGCGGCGTGGCCTACAATGCCGGCAAATTTGCCATGGCCGCACTGGGCACGAGTGCCAATGAGGACGAACGCGAAAACGGTATTCGAGTGACGACGGTTTTCCCCGGCGAAGTGGATACTCCCATTCTGAGCAACCGACCGGTGCCACCCTCGGCGGAGCATCGCGCGAAAATCCTGAAACCGGCAGACATCGCCGACATCACGCTGGCCATCGTCAAGCTGCCCCCGCTGGCACACGTGCCGGAGCTGGTTATCAAGCCGATCGGTCAGTCGTTCATTTAGCCGCCGAATTCGCCCGGGCTTCCAAATTTATTCCGCGCAGCCTTGCCGAAGTCGGTTACGGATTGATTAAGTTGCTTTAGCAACTCGGTACGAGTCAAACCTGACGCTCCTCGAGCCGCTTTGATGATGGTGTTGCATTCGTTTTCATCCATGAAAACTGCCGCATCCAGCAGTCCCTTTTCCTCACCCGGCGGTATCGCCAGGAAGCCGTGCTTGTCGGCGTGGATTAACTGACCATGCTCAACGTGCTGCCCGAAGACCTGCACCTCGCAACCCCAGTTTACAGGAACCACGTGTGCATGCCCCACGCATAACCGCCTGGACAGGGCTTTAAACCCGGCATTGGTCATCTCATCAACATCCCGTACCGCGCCATCCGTGATGGTTCCGACGCATCCGAGTGCGCGGTGAATGTTTGAGTTGACCTCGCCCCAGAAGGAACCGGTAGTTGCCGGCTTGTCCAAATCCTGCACAACGACAATCTTTGGCCCCGGGATGCCGGCGATATATTCGCGATATTCCTCACCTAGACGCGCTCCGCCTGCCTTATGACGTGGTTGGCTCGGTTCAATCTGCAACGTGACCGCCCAACCGACCATCGGGCCCATTTGCGGCATGAAATCCGTCGTCACCTCGGGATTGATCCCGGTCTGGGCCGGGTCATGCCGGGTGATCTGTTCCCATCCGTTGTAGATGGTCGGCGTATTCCAACGCTTGAGTTGTAGCAGCACTTCGTGAGGCAACGGCGGTGTAAAATGCTTTTTATCCATGGTTGAAAACGTTCATTGGCCGCGTACGGCATGCGCAATGTAACGACTACCATTACTGTGACCAACAAAAACCCTCCAGCACAGCGAAGGCGTTCAACCGGGGCTTAACCAAGCGGAGAGTCCGGACACTACACCACCACCGGCAACCAGCGCATGCGCGAGTATGGCAATCCTGAGTGGGGTAACCATCGGCTTTGAGAATATCATTCGGGTTGAATGTCTTGATATCACGAGGGTCGTTCCCTTAAATCGGGCAGTGCCGAGGGTTATCGCCATAGCCAACCAAAAGGGAGGGGTCGGGAAAACAACAACAGCCGTCAACCTGTCGGCTTGTCTTGGCGCACTTGGCAAACGCGTTTTGTTGATCGACATGGATGCGCAGGCCAACTGCACCAGCGGACTGGGCATCGAAAAAACACCCAATGCAAGCCTCTACCCTGTCCTGCTTGGCGAGAGCACGCTTGAGGAGAAAATCAAGAAAACCGACTACGAAGGCGTATCGCTAATCCCGAGCGAGTTCGACCTGTGCGCTGCCGAGCTGGAGCTGGCGCGGATGTCGCTCGGCGCTGACAGCGGCGAGGCCGACGTGAACCGCGAGCGCCATCTCACATGGCTGAAGGAAGCACTGCAGCCGATAGTCAACGGGCGGCGCTTTGACGTGGTGCTAATCGACTGCCCGCCGTCACTTGGCAAGCTGACACTGAGCGTGTTGATCGCCGCTCATGGCCTGCTGATTCCACTGCAATGCGAATATTATTCCCTTGAAGGCATCAGCTCCATCACCGACTTGATGGAGCAGTTAAGAACATCCGGCGTGAACAAAAAGCTCGAGTTGACCGGCGTCCTAATGACTATGTTCGACAGTCGCACGAACCTCTCGCGACTGGTTGTCAGCGAGGTGCGCAAGCATTTCGGCGACAAGGTTTTCCGAACGGTGATCCCACGCGCCACGCGCGTCGCAGAATCACCCAGCCACGGCAAGCCAATCCTTTACTACGACCCCTACAGCGCCGGTTCCGCCGCATACGAGGGAACCTCGAAGGAGCTGAGCAAGCGGCTTGGCTTAGAGTGAAAAAGCCTTGCAGTGGTAACCTGCAAATCCTACATTCCGCGCCGCTATAGCCTCATTGGCCGCCTGGCCAAGCGAACATTTCAACCATGAAAAAACAGACAAAAACGATAATTACCGCGCTCGTTTCAGCAATGCTCATGACGACTGGCTGTGATAACGGAAAAACAGTAATAACGCAGAGTGGCGACACAGGGCAACTCGATGCCTTGAAGAAAGAAAACGAGACCCTCAAGGCAGAGGCCGCCAAGAGCCGAGCGGAGTTGGCCAGCCTGCAATCCGAAATCAAGGCAAAGGCGGCCGACGCCACCGCGCCAGTTGCTGCAACCCCCGCCGAGCCCAAGGCTACGGACGATCAAGCTACTGGCAATCCGGCGACAAAAAAAGAGCGCTTCAGCTACGCCGTTGGCCTGCAGATTGGCGGCGATTTTGGGAACAAGGAAATCGAGATTGATTTTGGTCAGTTTGCGGAGGGTATCAAGACGGCTTACCTGTCAAAGGACAAATTGATGACCGAGGAGGAATCAAAAAAAATCCTCGATGAGGTGTGGAAAGATTATCAGCAGCGCGAACAGACCAAGCGCACCGCTGAGGCGGACATCGCCAAGAAAGCTGGGATCGATTATCTCGCTGCAAACCGCAAGAAGCCCAACGTCAAGGTAACCGCCAGCGGCTTGCAATACCGAGTCATTAAGGCAGGTAAGGGCACGTCGCCCACGAACAGCGACAAGGTAGAAGTGCACTACCGGGGCTGGACCATCGACGGTAACGAGTTCGATAGTTCCCACTCGCGCAACAAGACAAGCACGTTCGGGGTGACCAGGGTTATTCGCGCCTGGACGGAGGCACTGACAATGATGAAGCCGGGTGGCAAGTGGGAGATCGTTGCCCCCCAGGAACTGGCCTACGGGCCGGGTGGTAAACGCCCCAAGATCCCGCCCTACTCGACCTTGCGCTTTGAGATTGAACTAATCTCTGTGGAGCAACCCAAGGCCGCTGCCAAGAATCCGGTGACAAGCAACATTGTCCGCATCCCCTCACAGGCCGAGCTCAAACAAGGCGCCAAGCCCGAAATCCTTACCAAGGAACAGGAAGCCGAGATGAAAAAGAAGAACCAGTAACTCTCGCCGATTCGCGTGAGTTACTTGAAATTTCGGATACTGATGTTACGGAAGGAGACGGCGTCACCGTGGCCAGCAAAGCCAAAGTACCCGGACTTACGCAGACGGCCCTTGAATTTGCCAAGATCATACATCGGCTTTTCCACATTGGCCAAGTCGGCGTTAAGGATCAGTGTACCGTTTAGCTCTACCTTGATCCTTGAGCCATTCACCGTAACTTCCTGGAAATTCCACTCACCCACCGGGCGCTGATAGCCGCGGGCGGCGGGCGCCATGCCATATGCCGAGCCGTGATACTGGGCCGGATGCAGCTTGGCATACTTTTTGGCAGAGTCGTCGAGCACCTGCAGTTCACACATGCCAACGTAGGCTGTGTCGCCACTCCCGGGATAGCGGATGGCGAGGCCGTTGTTGCCACCTGGCGGCAGCTTGAATTCTATCCGCGCTGAAAAGTCATCCAACTCATCATTAACATAAATGGTGCCCCCCTTTCCCTTCATGCACTGGATTGACCCATGGTCAACGCTGTAATTATTTGTAGGGCCAGCCCACCCTTCAAAATTCTTTCCATTGAATGCTGACTTGAACCCATTGCCACCCTTCGATGCCAAGATTTCATTTCCCTCGTTGGTGCCTATCTCGCGGATGAAAACGTTTCGCCAGCGAATCTCGCCACCGTGAGTCTGCAACTGGATTGGGCCGGTCCGTGGGATTTGCCCCTTGCGATTGAAATAGTTTTCCATCCGCGCGTGATCAACAAGCAACTTACCGTTGAGCCAGACCGAGACACGTTCGCCGACCATGATGATGCGAAAACTGTTCCATTGGCCAAACGGCTTGTCCGCCAGCACAAGTGGATCCTTGCCGGGAGCGCCTTTGCTGTTATTCCACAAGCCGCCGGAACCTTTGTTCGCACCGATATTAAACTTGGCCTCCTCGGTGCTGTCCCAAATTTGCACCTGCGGTATACCTCGCAAATAGATCCCACTGTCGGCCTTGGGAACCGTCTTGTAGTCAACAAGGAACTCAAAGTCCCCGTAGTTTTTCTGCGTGCTCAGGTAGAGCCCATGGCCATCGTTGACGAGTTCCTCGCCATTCACTGACCAGTGCTGTGCGATGTCCTTTATGCTTGCGGCTTTTTTCTCGGCCAACTTGTCGGGAGAGAGCGCCTTCCACTTGACGGGGTCTTCCGTCTTGAGCCCCCACCAACCGGAAAGATTTTTCTCATTAAACAATGCTGTAAAACCCTCGGGCGGCGTACCAGCCTGAGGTGACTGTGCTGAAGCTAAACTAAAGACAGAAACCGCGACCAATGCCACGGCACGATTAAACCAAGTGAGTGTTTTCATTTTGAACATCCGAATCTGTGACGCGTGATTTTAGCCGTTTAGGCGCAGTTCGCCAACCAAAACTTACCCAAGCGCTTGCTTTGAATTGAATACCATGTCGTTTTCGCACAGATTCCCGCCAACGATAGACTATAATGTTACCGAAACGTGTCATTTCCCTGACAGCAATCTCCTTCGCTCTCACTTTACAGGCGCTTGGCCAGGCGAAAAAACCCAAACCAACCAACGACCCGTCCGGGCAGCTTTTTCGGTATGCGCCGATGCCCAAGGCCACGCGAAGCATTGTCATCCCGCTGGGCAATATTCAGTTTGCCTTCGACACCGAGAACCTCAGGGAGCACAGCGTATGGCGTGGCAAACTTGACCTGTACGGCCCGCAATACGTTAGCGCAAAGCGTCCATTCATAGCCCAACCCAACGGCCAATTGCTGTGGGAAAACCCGCCAACGCTCCCGTGGCGAACGAGGCCACCCGGAGCTAAGTTCACACTCGAATCCGATCAACCTAAAGGGGAATTCACCGGTATGACTACCGATGGAAAATCTGTGACGCTCCGTTACACGTTGCAGCTAGGGACCGGTGAAACCGTTGAAGTGCAACTCCGTCCATCGAACAGTTCCCGAGGCCTGCAGCGCACTTTGACTATTACTAAATCCAAAAGCCCACTCTGGTTTCTTGCTAACAGTTTCCAGAACAGCACAGCAAAACGCGCTGTTACCGTTGACGGGATCGGTCCTCTAGCCGTTCAAGTCATAAGCACCCCGTTGAGCTATACCGAACCGATCATCACCGAGGCCGGCGCGGAAACCATTTACGACACGCAGACAATCGAGACGGTTGCCGAGCAACACTGGGTGCTCGTTCCTCCGCATAAGGTTGAGGTTACGGTCACAATTACGACTCATCACGATGGCGAGCTGACTGCGTCTCCAACCAGTGCCGCATCCCCCTTGGCCAAACTCGGTGAAGTGAGCGAATCAAAACTCAAGCCGCGCGTAGGGCCGAGAAGCACTTACTACAAAACCAAGTATCTACCCCTACCTCCCGACCTGGATTTATTGATCACAGGAATGGACTGGCTCGGGGACGGGCGACTTGCAGTTTGCACCTGGCCCGGCGAGGTGTATCTGCTCGACGGGCTGCTCCACGATGACGGGCCTGTCACGTTCAACCGCTTGGCCAAGGGTTTGAACGAACCGATGGGACTACTTGTGCGGGATGGCAAGCTTTACGTCTCGCAAAAGCCTGAACTCACCGAGATTGCATTCGATGAGAAAAACGGCAGGACAGAGTTCACTCGAGTCAGTGCGGACTGGGGTTACTCCGGGCATTACAATGCATTCTCTTATGGGCCGGTCCTTGATCGTGACGGACGGTTCGTCCTCGCTAACGCCGGACACAGTGGCCGTTGGGACATAAAATTCATGGGCTGGGCAATCCGGCGAGGCAGCAACGGAACGATGGATGGCGTCGCCTCCGGCTTTCGCGAACCGAACGGCATTGGGGTATTCGGCTCTGAACGGGATATTTTCGTGACAGACAACCAAGGCCACTGGACGGCGGTGTGCGAACTCAACCACCTTCGCCCTGGTAAATACTTTGGCCGCCCCTCCTCCACTCCGGATCCAAAAAACATGTACGAGGGGCGCGCTACCTTCACCCCGCCGGCGATTTGGTTCCCCTACTCTCTCGCCCGCTCAATCTCCGGCATGGCCGAAATTCGTGACAGCCGATTTGGCCCCTTCAAAGGTCAGTTGCTCGTCGGGGATTTTCAGAATGCGCTCGTCACCCGCGTGTTTCTCGAGAAAGTAAACGGCGAATACCAGGGCGCTGTGTTCCCTTTCATCACCGGCTTCCGCTCCGGGGTGAACCGGCTGAGCTTCGGCCCAGACGGCAACCTTTACGTGGGCGGTTTGCAGCGTACCTGGACAAGCATCGCCCCCGACCCGGCGTCACTCGAACGTGTAACCTTTACCGGCAATATTCCGTTCTCCATCCGTAAGGTCGAGGCCCAGGCGGATGGCTTTCTACTGACGTTCACCGAGCCAGCAAAGCCAAGCGCCGCCGACCCAGACAACTTTGACGTGTCGCAGTTTCGTTACGCGTACCACTCCGATTATGGCTCACCGCGATTCAACCACGCCGGGGAGAAGGACAGCCAGACACCGATCGAGGTGACCAACGCAACCCTGTCAGCAAACCGACTCGAGCTGCGCCTGTCGTTGAGTGAATGGAAAGAGGGACATGTCACGCAAGTAAGGTGTTTTGACATGATAAGCGAAGCCGGCAAAGACCTCTGGCACGATACGTTTCACTACACACTGAACCAAATCCCCAAGCCGTGATGCGCTTGGGCCTGGCTCAGGCCGGAACCTAGTCCGCCAGTAATTCGCTGCGGAATCGGCAGGCCGATAATCTTCTGGCATGATTCGGATACGACTGACCCGACGAACATATTTTTGCTAAGCAGCGACAACAACTCCGTTCGAAAAAAATACCCTGGCGCTGGTACGTGACCTCGTAATTCCCTTGTTCTGGGCTCATATATCCAGGTGTGTCGGAAAGCTGCTTGCTCTTGTTTTGGCCGATCAACCCAGCCGCCTTGGCCACATCAAAATCACTCAACTTCACTTCGCTCTCAAATCCCATAATGACGCTGTGCCATCTAGTAGGCCCGAAATACCCCTCCTCATTCGTCCGTCCGCGATCTCATCAACCACCTCATCCTTCAAGTTACCTACTATTTCGAACAGAGTTGCCATAAATACAATTTCAAACCGCCAAAAGACTGTGTCAGGCACGGCCAATGCCAAAGAGCAAAACATTGTGTGATGCCGGGGTTTTTCGTAGTTTCGCTGTCGGATGAAAATTGCCTGTCTAACCACGGCTTTGCTCGTTGCCGTGATGGGAACCGCTGCGGACGAACCCCAAGCGGATCTAGCAGGCATTTGGCTGAAATGGGAGGAGGACGGGACAGCATCGGCTCAACTTGAGAAATGCTCACTCGAAAAAGTGCTGCAGTCACTCAGCGAGCAGAGTCGCTGGCAAATTTTTGTTGAGCCAGAATTAAGGCTTCAGGTCACGACACGGTTCAAAAACCTGACTCACTCACAAGCACTTCGCCGCCTGCTGAGCGATGTCAATTTTGCAATCATCCCCTCCCCCAAAGCCTCGTCCAGGCTGCTTGTTTATAAAACTTCATCCGAAAAAGCGATCGTTCGAATCCTCCCGACCAAGCCCTTGGCCAAGCGCAAAAAAGTCAGGATTAAGCCAGGTAAAATCCCCAACGAACTCGTCGTCACGCTCGAGCCGGGCTCGGGAATTGACATCGACGCTCTCGCCGCCGAACTCGGCGCGAAGATTGTCGGCAAAATCGACGGACTCGATATTTATAGGCTTCGTTTCGAAAATGAACAACAAGCCGGAAAAGCCGAGGCGCTACTCGAAAAAAATGAGGGCATAGCCTCCGTCGGCAGCAATTACGGCATCACCCGCCCCGACACACTCACGCCGGTTGGACTCGCGGCGCCACCGCTGAATCTCCGCCCCTCGTCCGCGGACGACGATGGAATCGTGATAGGCCTAGTTGACTCGAGCGTCCAGCGACAAGGTTCGCAGGTCAGCGATTTTTTATTGCAAGAAATCTCCATGGCTGGTGCCCCGGCTGATAGTTCGGATCAAGTCAACCACGGGACATCGATGGCCGAGACGATCCTACGAGGTCTGTCTGCCACCCTTGACGGCGAGCAGGAAACCTCGGTCAAAATCCTGCCCATCGATGTTTACGGCCAATCTGAAAGCACCTCGACATTTGAAGTGGCTCAAGGCGTTCAGGCGGCGATCGAAGCCGGCGCCGACATCATCAGCCTCAGCCTTGGCTCAGACGAGCAAAACGACCTGATGCGTGCCGTCATTCAATCCGGCACGAGCAGTGGGGTTTTGTTTCTCGCGGCAGCCGGCAACGAACCGACCGGTCACCCTGTTTACCCTGCGGCCCAGTCGGAAGTCATCGGCGTGACGGCACTGAACCGGAGCGGTCGCAGTGTCGCCAATTACGCCAACTCCGGAAACTTCGTCGAGGCCGCAGCGCCCGGCGCCGGAGTGACCGTATTTAATAACCAGACTTTTTACGGCACGGGCACTTCCTTTTCCACGGCCTACGTGGCCGGGGTCGCAGCCGGTATCGCCTCGGCAAAAGGGCTCCCCATGGCAGAAGTGCGAAGAATGATCACCACGGAAATGAAGCCGCCGGGGACCGGCCCTTGAATAGCCTGTCCAAGCGTGCCGACCGGTTATTTGCCCTCCAGGTCGACTGCTCCAGCATATCCGGCAATGCCAGGCGGCCGCCGGGCAATTCTCCTTCAGATAATAATACACATTAATTCGGGTCATCACCTTCGGGATCAACGGGCTTTTGGGGTAAATTGCCGCCATCGCAACGTACCCCTCGAGCCCCTTGTCAAAATCAACCGCATCCTCGTGGCACTGCGCCATTTTATACCGGGCATCCGGCACAGGGGGTAAGAACTCAGGTGATTCAGCACACAAAGCCAATGTTAAAAACCGTCCGGCAGAATAATGAAATAACGTAATTGGCCATAGTGTATAATTGCAGGGAAACTATACCCTTGTACTGCATTTATTAAGATTTTCTTTTTGAAAAGCGCTCTCTCCTTTACGGTCCGCTCGGCGTATTAGCTGAAAAGTGAACCAAGATAACTCATCCAATACTTTTGTTGCCGGCCAACGCTGGGCCAGCAGTTCGGAACCCGAACTTGGCCTGGGGGTCGTTAAGTCAACTGAAGAACAATCAGTGGATATTTTCTTCCCTGCTTGCGACGAAACCCGACGTTACTCACTTGAGTCACCGCCTCTCTACCGAGTCAGCTTTCAGGCTGGAAGCACCGTTCAAAGTGAAGACGAAACCGAGTTGATTATCGAACGTGTTTCAGAGCACGGAGGGCTGCTTGCCTATCACGGGGAAAACAATGTTCTGCTTGAGCAAGAACTTCACTCTGGAATGTCAGACCGTGGCCCAGAGGAGCGGTTATTACGGGGGCAAACCACCGACAATTCCCTCTTTGATTTACGTCTGACTGCCATGAATCTGATCTTTCATTGGTGCAAATCCCCTGTCCGGGGTTTATTCGGCGGCAAAATCGATTTAATCCCGCATCAGATGTACGTTGCCCACGAGGTATCAAACCGGCAACTACCCCGGGTACTGCTTGCAGACGAAGTCGGTTTGGGCAAGACCATTGAGGCCTGTTTAATTCTGAACAGAATGCTTGTTTGCGGTCGAGTCAAACGTATTTTGATTATCCTGCCTGACTCGTTAATCAATCAATGGTTCGTTGAGCTGCTCCGTCGCTTCAACCACTGGTTCAGTATATTCGATGAGGAACGCTGCAGGGCGATCGAGGCCTCTCAAACCGATTTCAATCCTTTCGAAGACGACCAATTGGTGCTGGCCAGCATCGATTGGTTGGCGAAGTCGGCCAAGCGAACAAAACAGGTGACTCAAGCTCCCTGGGATTTACTTATTGTTGATGAGGCTCACCACCTCGAATGGGATCCGGATAAACCAAGCGCTCAGTACCAACTTGTTGAAGCGCTTGGCCAGCGGGCCGGATCCCTGCTGTTGCTGACAGCTACCCCGCAACAGTTGGGCCTGATGAGTCATTTTGCGCGATTACGACTGTTGGATCCCAATCGGTTCTCCGACTTTGAAGCATTCAAGGAGGAAACTTTGAATTACGAACCTGTGGCAAAACTTTGCCAAAAAATCATCGCAAATGAGGAGTTAAAGAAATCAGAACTGGGGCAGTTTCCGGCCACAAACGCTATCCTCGCCAAAGTAAACGCTGAATTGCTTAGGAGCAGAAAGCTCACCAAGTCCACTAGGGCCGAGTTGATTCGAGACCTCGCTGACAGGCACGGAACAGGCCGGGTGTTGTTTCGTAACACACGAAAAACGATCCAAGGTTTCCCCGAGCGCTTGCCCAAGCTCAGCCCCCTGGACTTCGATGACACAAGCCAAGACCGTGAAAACGACCGCGCCGAATTTGATTTCGATATTGGCCTGACTGATAAAGACCCAAGGTACAACTTCGGCAATGACCATCGGATTGACTGGCTGGTCTCCCTTTTGCGTAAAAATGCTTCCGATAAGTTCCTCCTGATATGCCGGAGCAAGGCAAAGGCTTGCGCCGTTGAAGAG
>PVBE010721065.1_pt1 | contig 12418 bp, 10 predicted proteins | sample 1631181 | NCBI WGS metagenome assembly PVBE01 (sample SAMN08397723, study PRJNA350692) | Marine metagenome, whole genome shotgun sequencing project. | isolation source: water | place: Pacific Ocean | collected 2012-04 | reverse complement strand
TGCTGTGCGGCGGGTCGTGCGGCAGCGCCGTCGTGGGCGCGCTGCAGGCGGCCAAGGACCTCGGCATGAAGAAGGGCGACCGCGTGGTGGTGCTGCTCGCGGACTCGACGCGGAACTACATGACCAAGTTCCTCGACGAGGCGTGGATGAAAGAGAACGGCTTCGCGGAGGCTGGCTGGGAGTCCGCTGACCTCGGGAGCCTGCTCTTGCGCATGCCCAAGCGTGACCTCCTCACCGCTAAGAGCGCAGAGAGCGTCGAGGGCGCGGTCGGCCGCATGAAAGAGAACGGCATCAGCCAGCTGCCTGTCCTTGATGACGGCAAGCTCGTCGGGATCGTCACCGAGCAAGACCTCTTAGGGAAGCTCGTCGAGGATCGAGCGACGCTCTCAAGCGCGGTCGCGGAGGTCATGTTCCGCAGCGTCAACACCGTCCATCGGGACCAGGACGCCGGCTGCCTGCTCGATGTCTTCTCCAAGAACGAGATCGGTCTAGTCGTTGACGATGAGGGCGCGCTCGTCGGCCTCATCACCAAGATGGACCTCGTCGACTTCCTCGCTGCGAAGCCCTCCTGAGCTCTTCAGGTCGTCTTCAGTCGCTCGAGCGCCTGCACGCAACCGATGATCGTCACGACCCCGGTGGCCATCGTGAGCATCCCAGAGTTCAGCATCGAGAGCGCGCTCACCACGAGCAGGACCCAGATCCAGGTCTTGTCCATCTCCCAGGCCTTCCAACCGGCGAAGAGCGTCAAGAGTTGGAAGACCACGAAGAGACCGACGATGAAGCAGCCGAGGCTGTAGATGATCCCGACGCCCAAGGGGTCGACCCCCTCCTCAAGCATCGCTACGCCTCCAAATAACCCGAGGAGCCCTGCGCCCCCAAAGATGCAAAAAAGGGAGAGGGCCGAGGTGGCCACGGACATGATGATCCCCACGCTGAGCGCGGCGGGGCGTTCCTGGTTTTGTTCTGTCGTCATAGTGGGCCTCTCTGGTCTCCGCTGCTTACGTCGCGCCCCCCTTACGTGCCCATCGACGAATCATTCTCTCTCTTTTTCGCGCCATCCCCACAGGGGCACCAGATGCCGTTCCGCGCTGCACTCTCGGATCGCTAGGCTCAGGGCGCTATGCGCGCAGCGCTCCGTCTCTCCAGGCTCATCGACGCCCTGAATCGCCAGATCGCCCGCGTCATGGGCTGGGCGCTCTTCGCCATGGTGCTCGTCGGTGCCTACAACGCGATCGCGCGCTCACTCGAGAAAGAGCTAGGGCTCGCGCTCTCCTCGAACGCTTACATCGAGGCGCAGTGGTACCTGTTCAGCCTCGTCTTCCTCCTCGGGGCTCCCTATGCCTTGCGCTCCAACGCCCACGTCAGAGTCGACGTCCTCTACGGCGAGCACCCCGAGCGGGGGAAGGTGTGGACGGATCTCCTCGGAGGTGTCCTCTTCCTCATCCCCTTCTGCGCCTTCGCGATCTGGATCAGCTGGGACTTCGTCAGCAACTCAATCGAGGTCCGTGAGCTCTCGCCTGACCCTGGGGGCCTGCCTCGCTGGCCGCTCAAGCTCGCCGTCCCAACCGCCTTCGGCTTGCTCGGGCTGCAGGGGGTCTCTGAGGTCGTAAAGCGCGTCGCGCTCTTGCGCGGGATGAGCGCTGAAGAGGTCGGGCTAGAAGAGCCCGCGACCGTCGATCGCGACGGAGGAGGCGAGTCATGAACGCTGACCTCCTCGGCCCGCTCATGTTCGTGGTCGTCTTCCTCCTGATCTTCCTCGGCTACCCGGTCGCGTTCTCCCTCGGCGGGGCAGCGCTCATCTTCGCTGTGATCGGGACCGAGGCGGGCTTCTTCGGCTGGGACTACATGGCCCTCTTCCCCGAGCGCGTCTTCGGGATAATGTCCAACCAGGTCCTCCTCGCCGTGCCGTTCTTCATCTTCATGGGCACGATGCTTGAGCGCTCTCGGCTCGCCGAAGACCTGCTCAGAACGATCGGCCTCTTGTTCGGTCCGGTGCGTGGCGGCCTCGCCTTAGCTGTCGTCTTCGTAGGCGCGCTCCTCGCCGCAGCCACCGGCGTCGTCGGCGCCTCTGTCGTCGCCATGGGCATGATCTCTCTGCCGATCATGCGGCGTTACGGTTACTCCGACCCGCTCGCGACCGGCACCATCGCCGCGAGCGGGACGCTCGGACAGATCATCCCTCCATCCATCGTGCTCGTCGTCCTCGGAGATCAACTCGGGGTCAGCGTCGGGAAGCTCTTCCTCGGCGCCCTCACGCCAGGCGTCGGGCTCGCCCTCCTCTTCGCGCTCTACCTCATGGTCCTCGCGCGCCTCCGCCCAGAGCTCGCCCCGGCGCTCCCAAAAGAGGAGCGAGATGCCGTCGAGAACCTCGGGAGGCAGGTCCTCCTCGTCCTCATCCCCCCTCTCTTCCTGATCCTCGTCGTCTTGGGGAGCATCTTCGCGGGCGTCGCCACGCCCACCGAAGCGGGCGCGCTCGGAGCCGTCGGCGCGATGGTCCTCGCCAAGCTGCACGGTCGCCTCACCCGCAAGACCCACGGCGAGACGATGCACGAGACGCTGCGATTGACCTGCATGGTCGTGTTCCTGCTCGTCGGGTCGACGGCGTTCGCGCTCGTCTTCCGCGGCCTGAACGGTGACGTCTGGATCGAGACGCTCCTCACGGGATTGCCTGGCGGTCTGGTCGGCTTCCTCATCGTCGCGAACCTCGCTGTCTTCGTGCTCGGCTTCTTCATCGACTTCTTCGAGATCGCGTTCATCCTCTTGCCCCTCTTGGCCCCTGCGGCGCGGACGCTCTGTGGCGAACACTTCCCCGACGCCAGCGGCGACGAGTACATGATCTGGTTCGGTGTGATGATCGCCATGAACCTCCAGACCTCCTTCCTCACTCCGCCCTTTGGGTTCAGCCTCTTTTACCTACGCGGGGTGACACCCAAAGAGATCCCCACCACCGCGATCTACCGAGGGGTCGTCCCGTTCATCGCGATCCAGCTCGTGGCTCTCGCTGTCGTTGCGGCCTTCCCTGCGGTCGTGACGTTCCTTCTCTGACCCTTTAGATATGGTGTCCCCATGAAAACCGCCGCAGCTCTCGTGTGTTCGCTGGCCCTCTCCGCCTCTTGCTCTTTGCAGTCCTCGTCCGGGGGAGAGACCTCCACCACCTCCTTCTTCTCCGGTTCGAGCTCTACGAAGGGCTCGGGGGTCGTCCTTGAGGAGACGCGTGACGTCGCCTCCTTCGACTCGGTCAGGGTAGAGGGCTCTATAAACTTGATCCTCACACTGGGCGAGCCCGGGCCCCTGCGGATCAAGGCCGACGACAACCTCGTGCCGCTCGTGGTCGCGACGGTGAAAGGGTCAGAGCTCACTCTCAAGACAAAGGGCTCCTACAGCACCAAGGTCGGGATCAACGTCTATGCGACTACCGCTGATCTCCGCTCAATCAAGAGCAGCGGCAGCACCGACGTCTTGTGTCAAGGCAGGGTCGAGGTTGACGAACTCGAGCTCGAGGCCTCTGGGGCGTCTGACATCGAGTGCGCGGTCAACTCCGGGAGCTTGACCGTGGTCGCCCAAGGCTCCTCCGACGTCCGCATCTCTGGAGCCGTTGACCTTCTTCAGGTCGTGGCAGAGGGCTCGTCAGACGTCGCAGCCTTCGAGCTCCTCGCGGCTGAGGCTGACGTCAAGGCGTCTGGGTCTTCCGACATCTACGTGAACGCGAAGGTGCTCCGGGCGCACGCCTCTGGTTCAAGTGATGTCCGCTACCGGGGCCTCCCAGAGAAGCTCAGCGCGAGCGACCGCGGTTCGGGTTCTGTCAGCCCAGAGGGCACCTGAGGCACGAGGCGTCCGGACCATGACCCGCGCTCTCGCTCTCGGCTTGCTCGGCCTCTCCTTGTTCACCAGCTGTGGTGAGCCGGCGCAGCCGAGAAAGAACGTCGTCCTCGTCGTCATCGACACCCTGCGTGCCGACCGGACGTCGCTCTACGGCGGCGAGCGGACGACGACCCCTGCGATCGACGAGTGGGCGCAGCGCGGCGCGGTCTTCGAACACGCGGACTCCGCCTCTTCATGGACCGTCCCCTCTATGGGGATGCTCTTGACGGGGCGTTACCGACACGGAGGCGGCAAGACGCTCGCCGACAGTCAGCGCCTCCTCAGCCAAGTGCTCCAAGGCGCCGGATACCGCACCATCGGGATCGTGGCGAACCCGGTCCTGAACAGCCTTCAGGGCTTCGATGTCGGGTACGAGCAGTACGACCTCACAGTGGGCGACTACGAGACCCCGCTCACGGAGCGTCGCTGGGGGTGGCAGGGCAGCGTCGTCGTCGACAAGGGCATCCGTTGGATGCGGGAGTTCCGTGACGAGCGCCCGTTCATGCTCTACCTGCACTTGATGGACCCGCACTTCCCCTACGCCCCGGTCGAGGGGGTCCCGTTCATGTGGGAAGAGGACATGTCCAGCGAGCGCCGCGCGCGCTTCGAGGCGAAGCTCGCGGCGGGTGACGCGGGCGCCATCACGGAGAAGCGCTACAAGGGGATGGAGCGCATGCTCGCTTCATACGACGCAGAGATCTTGGAGACGGACCAAGAGCTCAAACGCCTCTTCGACTATCTCGATGAGAGCGGCCTCAGCGAAGACACCGTGGTCGTCCTGACGAGCGACCACGGGGAGGGCCTCTGGGAGCACTCCTCTAAAGACGGTTGGGTGAACGAGGCGAGCTTCGCTCAGAGCATCGTCCCCGAGCTCTATCGGGGGCACGGCGAACAGCTCTTTGGCGAGCTCGTCAACGTCCCCCTCGCCTTCGTCGGGCCTGGCGTCCCCGCGGGGATGAGAGACCAGCGTCCGGTGACCCTCGTCGATGTCGTGCCGACGATCCTCTCGCTCATCGACGTCGCCTCCCCCACAGAGCTGCACGGCATCCCGCTCTTCGGCGACCCGGCGCTCGACGCCAGAGATGAGATCTTCTCACGCTGCGCCCGCGGAACCTCCGTCACCCTCGATGGGCGCTGGAAGCTGCACCTGCCCGAAGCCCACGTGGCCAAACGCGGAGGGGTGACCGCGCTCTACGACCTCGCGCTTGACCCTGGGGAAGATCACCCCATCGATGACCCCGAGAGGGTCCAAGAGCTCAAGGCGCGCATCAATGCTTGGGCAGCTCGACACACAGAGGCCGCTGAAGAGATGTCCATTGATGATCAGCGCGCGCTCCTCCGTCAGATGGGCTACATCGGCCTCGCTGAAGAGCTCGACGAAGAGACGAGCACCGAGGAGATCCAGCGCTCGATGCGCACGACACGAGAGCAGCGCAAGAACAAGCAGCGAGACAGCGAGGACAAGTGATGATTCCCGTTGTTCGCAGAGACCCTCTCTAGCTCACGACCAGGCGAAGCGCGCGTAGGCGAGCTCGCCTGTGGCGAACCAGTCGAAGGAGCTCGAGCGGAACTTCTTCCAGTTGTCATAGATGCGCGCGTAGGTCGCGTCGGCCGAGGCCTCCTCTTCGAGCAGCTCGACGGCCGTTCTCCGCGACGCGTTGAGGATCTCATCGGAGAAGGGTCGCAGCTGGACACCCTCGGCGAGGAGCTCTTTGAGGGCCGCGGGGTTCTTCGCGTCGTAGCGCTCCTGCATCGTCGCCGCGGCCATCTGCCCAGCTGCGCGCAGGATCTCTTGGTAGGTGGCGGGCAGGGCATCCCACGCGGCCTGGTTCACCAAGAAGGAGAGTGACGGCCCGGGCTCCCACCAGCCGGGGTAGTAGTAGTTCTTCGCGACCTCATAAAAGCCGAGCTTCTTGTCGTCGTAGGGGCCGACCCACTCCGTCGCGTCGATCGCGCCGCGCTCGAGCGCTTGGTAGATGTCCCCACCGGCGAGGACCTGCACCGAGACTCCGAGGCGGTCCATCACCTTCCCGCCGAGTCCAGGGATGCGCATCTTCAGGCCCTTCAGGTCGTCTGTCCTCGTGATCTTGTCACGGAACCACCCGCCCATTTGCACCCCGGTGTTTCCCCCTGGGAACGAGAGGATGCCGAAGTCTGAGTAGAGCTCTTGGATGAACTCGAGGCCGCCGCCTTCGTTGAGCCAGGCGTTCTGCTGGCGCGGCGTGAACCCGAAGGGCACGCAGGTGTCGAAGACGAGCGCTGGGTTCTTCCCGATGTAGTAATAGCTCCCGGTCTGGCCGATCTCAGGCGAGCCCTTCTGGACAGCGTCCATGACCTGAAGCCCGGGGACGAGCTCGCCGGCTTCATAGACGTGGATGTTGAAGGCTCCGCCGGTCATGGCAGCGACTTGCTCGCTTAAAGCCTCGGCGGCGCCGTACATCGTGTCGAGCGAGCTCGGGAAGCTCGAGGCGAGGCGCCACTCGACGCGCTTGGTGGTGTGGACGGCGGGCCCTGACTCTCTCGCGCCGCTCTTCGCCGTGAGCGCCGCCGCGCCGACGAGCCCCGCCGCTGAGCCGGCGATCGCCCCCGTCAAGAACGCCCTGCGCCCCCGTGTCTCGCCGCTCTTTTCGTTCGTCGTCTCGCCCATCGTGCGTTCAGCCTACGGGTAGAGAGCCCTCGCTCAAGGCGCAGCCTTGAGGTGCTCGTCCAGAAACGCGCGGGTGCGGGCCCAGACCTCTTCGAAGTCCGGGTGGGTCTCCTCCATCGGGTGCTTGATCCCGAAAGTGTGTCCACCACCCTCGAGGCGGAGGGTCTCTGCGCCTTCGCCCCGCGCCACGCTGAGAATCTCCAGGGACTCGAACTCCACGGCCTCGTCCGCTGTCCCGTGCACGAAGAGCGTCGGCGCGGTGATCCTGCTGGTAGCGGCCGGGATGTCAAAGCGCTCGACGTTGGCCTCGTAGTCGTGGAGGCCGTCGAGCTTGATCTTGAAGACCTGGCCCGTGCGCGCGTTGGCGATCTCGAGGACGCCGGTCTCGCGCCAGCGCTCGATGGTCTCCTCGTCAAAGCGCGCCGCAGAAGGAATCGCTGCCCAGGTGATGACCGCTTTGAAGTCGCCAGCTTCTGCGGCGTGGATCAGCACCTCTCCTCCGCCGCGCGAGTGCCCGAGAATCGCCGCGCGGTCGGGGTCGACGCCTTCGAAGGTCCCGCCGTGCACCTCGGCGCGCACGCGCTCGATGTCCTCGAGGTCTTTGGAGTAAGTGCTCCGCTCGAAGGCCTCGACCTCGGTGAAGTTCTCGAGGTCTTCGCCGACGCCGCTTGAGGAGGTGTTGAAGAAGACGCCCGCGTAACCGGCGGCGGCCAAGCGCGCACCGAGCTCTGGGAAGAAGCCCCAGCTCATGAAACCCTTGAAGCCGTGGACGACGATGACGTGTGGGTAGCGTTTGTCTGCGCTCGCGTCCGCTGGCGCGTCCACTCGCCCGCGGATCACGCGCGCGGGGTCGTCTGGCTGTGTGAGAACGAAGGGTCTAGAGACGTGTGCTCGGTTCGTCATTTTCGCTGATCAGCCCTCATCCTTTGGCGCCTTGATGAAGACCACCCAAAAGTACAAGAGGCCTAACAAGAGAAGGGCCGTTCCCATTGCGATCTTCTCAAGCCTTGCTGACGAGTCCTGCCCTGTTGCGTCAACCAAAAGAAAGGTGCCGCCGAGGATCATGACCAGGGAGAAAAAGCCTGCCTCTGCCTTCTCGGGAAACGCCTTCCACAAGAGCCCGCCAGCGAGAAGTGTGCCGATGGTTTTGCCCCAGGGAGGGAGGTCTCCCGCTTGATCGAAGGCGTAGAGCCACGCGAACAGAGCTGCCCCCGACAAAAAGAAGGTCGCGCCACGCGCAATCTTCTCTCCCGTCGTTCGCTCGTCTCTCGGCTGTTCGTTCTCCTTGGTCTCCGCAGCCCATTCTCTGCGGCCGGGGTTTGGTGCAGGCGGAGTGGGCCAGTCCACTTCACAGCCCAGATGTCCAAAGCCCGCCCGCTCTGCCTCCAAGGTCCTCTCGCGTACGAGCTCGGTCGCCTCTTCTTGCTCTGTGTCCTCCGCTTCGCGGGACACGGGGACCGGCTCCCCGTAGACGACGCAGACCCGCGCAAAGGGCTTGGGGATCGTGAAGTGGTCCCAGCTGTCCGCGTGCCACGCGCGGTCGCAGGCGAAGCCCAAGGGCACGATTTCTCTTCCCGTCGCGCGCGCCATGAAGGCGAGGCCCGGGTTCATCGTGTGCATCGGGCCGCGCGGACCGTCCGGGGTGATGAAGAGCACGGCGCCGTCGTCGAGGACTCGCAGCATCGCGCGCAGGGCGCGGGCGCCGCCGCGGCTTGAGGAGCCTCGGATTACGAAGTAGCCGTTCGCCTCCAAGAGCTTCTCGGAGACGTCGCCGTCACCCGAAGGTGAGACCAAGACGTGCCACCCGCGGCGGGCGTGCGTCGGGATGGCGACGATCATCCGGCCGTGCCACATGGAGAGGAAGCAGCCGGGCCCCGCCTTGACCGAAGCGTTGAGGTTTTCTTCGCCGAGGACCTCAACTCTCCAGGTCTTGGAGAGGAGCGAGAGCGCTGCGCGCCCGAGCCAGCCGGCGGTCCCCTTCCCGAAGGAGCGAACCCACCGCTTGCGCCATCTCTTAACTGCGCCCAAGTCGAGCGTTCTCCCTGGGCTCAGCGAGCGGGGACGTCGTCTCCCTCACCGCCGTTGCTGACACCATCAGCTCCTGCGCTCCAGAGCTGATAGCCTGAGCCTCCGGGCTCTGCCTTGTAGTGGAGCGCGTTGCCCCAGCCATCTGCAGGGAGAGTGTCAGAGTTGAGGAAGCCCTTGGGGTAAGCCTGGGTCGGCACCAAGAGCTCTGAGAGGGCGCTCGGGAAGTTGCCCTTGTCGCTCTTGTAGATCACGAGCCCGAGCTTCACCTCTTGCAGCCTCGCCCGCGTCTCGATTTGCTGCTCAAGATCGGCGGGCGGAGCGGGCACGACCTCTTCCGGCTCTGGTGTGGGGTGGTCGTCCGTCGAGGCCTTGAAAGGTGTTGATCGCTCTAAGCTAGCCTCGGAGCCGAAGGTCTGGACTCCAAAGGCCGCGGCGCCCGCGATGCCGACCAGGCCGAGGCCTGTCTCGAAGCCAACGGGGGAGCGCTTGAGGGTGTAGGTCCCGGAGTCTCCTGGCCGACTCCACACATAGGTGGGGCTGAAGTATTGGGTGATGGTCTCGGTCTCAGGGAGCGCGTCGACGTCAAACGGCATCGCTCCAGAGTCCGCGAGCAAGGGCAAGAACGCGGTCACGGTGTCATAGATCCCCCCTAAGACCTCCGGCCAGTTCAGGTGGCCGAAGTAGGACACGCCCGCCGGGCAGGGCGGGCCGCTCTCGGCGAGGGGGTGAACGCCCGCCTCGTCTTCCTCTTTGAGGAGGCGTCGGACCTCGCGCTTCACATACGAGGAAGAGATCCCAAATACAGCTCGGTCTGGGAGGATGGCGACGGTGAAGGCCGGACTCATCACCCCCATAGAGCTGAGACTCGCGAGCGGGCCGCTGCCGCCAACAGAGGCCTCCGCGCTCCCGACTTGCTTCAGGCTGAAGACAGGGATCTTTCGGTAGGCCCGGTCTTCTACCTCGACGAACTCCGCGCCCTGAAACTTCAGGAACTCAGCGAACATCGTCCAGGCCTCGAGATATTTTGCGGAGTCTTCAAGCTCGACCACCGCGTGGAAGCGGGGGATCGTCGCACCGCTGATGGGCAGCATGTAGAAGGCGACCCCGTCGCCCAGGGGCGCTAGGAGATCTTGGAGGCTCGCGCCGACGGCATACTTGAGCTCTGTCGCGATGACTTCGGCTGGTATGTCAATCAGGGTCGAGATGAGCTCGTGCCCTGTCGCGGCCACGACCTCGGGGTCCATCGCCGTTGCCCACACGCCGACGGCTTCAGGGTTGACGAGGTTTAGGAAGTCGTCGGCCAGGGGTTTTGATCCCTCCCCTGCCTTTGCCCTGAGGTCCATCGTCTCAAACACATACTCGCCGTCGACGATGCGGCAGCTGCCGTGCTTTTCAGAGGCCCCCAGGGGGAGGACTCCGCCAAAAAAGAGCTCAACGACTGAGAGACTGAGGTCCGGCATCGGCAGGCCTATCTCGCCGGCGGACAAGCCATACCACGGGTCTCCGATGAGGTTGTGGTGGTAGATCAGGTAGTGGGCGCCGCCCTCTTCTTTCATCGCGCCCGCGCCGCGACCCCAGTGATCGGTGTCCGCGAGGCTGCCGCCGCCGCCGAGCCTCTCAACAAGTCCTGGCGCGCCCGTGGCCCCGAGCCCGACCGCGATGTAGCTCCCCCACTGCGCGGTCCAGATGCTGCGCTGACTGTCCCCTGGCGTGGCCTCGTAGTCGGTCACTCGGGCTGTCCCCGCCGCGGTCTCATGTGTCGTCTCTCCCGCGAGGACGAGCCCGCTAGAGACGGCTCCAGAGAGCGCCATGAGAGCCTTGGCGTCCTCCGGTGAGTTGAACTCCATGACCGCCATGAGTTCGTGCTCTAGGAGGATCTCGATGAACTCCTCAGGCCCCGCGTTGCGCAAGTCCGGAGCGGTCTCGAATTCGTCCAAACCTGCGACGCTCAGCGAAGCTGCGGACGCGCTCTCCCAGAGGATATTGAGCGCGTCTTCGGGTAAGTCCGCAGCCCCTCCTACGGCGGATAGCATCCCGGGGAGCTCGAGGTCATCGCCGAGGAGCTTGACGATGTCTGGGTCCTTCAGGAGCCGCCTGAGTGCGACGCCCTCCGACGCTGTGATCGCCCCTTGCAGATCGGGCGCGCAGACAAAGAGGTCCGCAGCTTGCGGGTGGAGGTTCGAGTGGTCGCCGGCGAGAGCGACGAGCGAGAGGATTTGGAGGATCACGTGACGTCCTGGTTGTTGTGGTTGCGTTAAGGGCGCGGTTTCAGCCTAGAGCCCGGCGAACTTACGCAGCTCCTGCTCGTGTCTGATGATGAGCCTCTCGATGGACTTGGCTGTTGACCTGATGTCTTCGCCAGCCCTGAACTTCTGCTTCAACTCAAAGTGTTTCGCCTTGAGGTCGTCAATGTCGCTGTCCACCAGAAACGCGACCACGAGGCCGCGCTCGTAGAGGAGCCTCAAGCTGTCGTCGACTCGGTCAACGCTCACTTCATCGGTGAAGATCTTTTTGATCGGGCGCAGTCCGCCTTTGTTGATGAGGTTGTCTCGGGCCCACTCGCGGATCCACTTGGGGTTTCCGCCTTGTTTGATGGTGCTGTCGATGATCCAACGCTCCGCGTAGCCGCAGATCCCGTCACGGAGCCACGCAGGGAGCCGCTTCTCTTTGTAGAAGTCATCGAGGTTGAACTTGGTCGGGTCCTTAAGGGCCTTCTCGATCGCTTTCGGGCTGGGGTCAATCTGCTCAAGGATCCCGATCGCGGCGGCGTAACGTGCAGAGAAAGGACCAAAGGAGTTCCCGTTCGCACTTGTACTGTCCCAGTAACCGACTCCCGCGCCCTTGTGTTTGCCTAGCGCGGAGTCGAACCACACCTCTGCCATGAAGGCGTGGTGGATGGATGATCGGCCGCTGATCTCGATCGGCGGCCTCCCCTTCGTCTCGTTCCCTGCAGCGTAGGAGCCATACTGTTTAGAGTCTTTCAGCAGCGCGACGTTGACGGGCGTGCTCGGCGCGGTGCCCAAGACCCTCTTCACTTCGCGAACGGCGATGTGCATTTCATTGAGGGCCTTCTCGGCGGTCTCGCGCTCGCAGGTGGCGTGCAGCAAGAAGACCTCGTCGGGGATCTTCCACCAAGACGCGAACTTGGCGTGATAGGTGTTCGCCTTCTCTGTCTCGAGCCACTCTTCGCCGCACTTCCAGAGTCCGGCCTCGATCTTCCCCGCGTTGTCCGGGTGCACCCACTCGGTGTCCTGCTTCAGCCAGCCGGCGAGGATCTTCTCTCGCTCTTCCTTGTTAACCCACTTGCCGTTCTCGTCCTTGATCAAGCCTTGTTTAAGGAAAGGCAGGTCCTCCTCAGGCACCCACTCATCGCCGTGCTTGACGAGGCCTTTTTCTTTGGCGATCCGCTCCTCTTCCTCCTCTCTGTACTTCTCCATCTTGCGCTCGCTCGTGAACCACTTGCCCCCGTAGAACACGTGGCCGAGGTACTCGTGCGCTTCCTTGTGTTCCTCGTCGTACTTGACGACAGCGCGAGCGCAGGACTTAGCCTGCTTCTCTAGCCCGTAGGCTTCGCACCAGAGGTGGAGCTCCCAGAGCTTCGCGGGGTCCTTTCCGGCCTCCTCACGCTTCGCCGCGTAGATGACCTCAGGGTCATCGTCTTGGGCGTAACCTGCGGGGGTGGTCCCCGCGGTGGTCCCAGCCAAGGAAGGAACGGGAAAGGCGATCAGCAGCGCGATAGAAGTGGCGATGAAGTGGGTCATGGCGGCGGCTCCAATATGTGTGAGTGAGAAGCTGAGCTATCAGCTCGCGGCGCGGAGGTCATGGTATCTCCAGATGGAGCCCACATGGGCTCAATGCCCGGCAACACCGCTTGTCGTGCAT
>PVBE010007236.1_pt1 | contig 12418 bp, 12 predicted proteins | sample 1631181 | NCBI WGS metagenome assembly PVBE01 (sample SAMN08397723, study PRJNA350692) | Marine metagenome, whole genome shotgun sequencing project. | isolation source: water | place: Pacific Ocean | collected 2012-04 | reverse complement strand
TGGGCCGCTGGGTCGAGCGGTTCAATGAGCACTATCTGCATTCCACCCTGGGCTACCGGACGCCCAACCAGGTGGAACACCAACTTCAAACCGGCCCCGGTACTCTCTTAGATGCCGCTTGATAAAGGGGGTCCACTACATGACACCCTGCTGGAAATCGGGAGTGGGGAAGGAACACTGCTGGAAGCGGCTCGAAAAAGCCTCCATGAAGCCGTTGGCCTTGAATACAACCCCCTTTTCGTCACCTTCTGCCAAGAGAAGGGATTGAAAGTGATCAAGGGGGAGTGGCCGCAAATCGCACCCGAATCAAAGTTTGCATTGGTGGCCATGTTGCACGTCGTCGAGCACCTTTCAGATCCCCTTTTCTCTTTGAATCAGGTCAAAGATGTCTTGCGTGACGACGGAGTCCTCTGCATTGGGACGCCCGACGTCTGGCGTCCGGTTGGGAATCTTCAGAAGACCTTTCTAGGGCCTGATCACTTGATCCTTCTGTCTGAAAGAACGATAAGACCTCTTCTGGCAAAGGCGGGATTCGAGGTGTTCGCCGTCGAGCGGGTCGAGTTGGGATTGAGGGCGCTCGCCCGTCCCCGCCCGGACGCTTCTTTCGAGTTCACGTCCGATCATCCGGCGAAGCTCAGAAGGCGGCTCGTTTTTCACCAAATCCGCTGGCAACTGTTTGCGGAGTGGCGAGAGTGGCTGGCAAACCGGCGGTCCGCTCTGGGATCCTCTGAGAGGCTGGATTAACCGGAATCATCTTCCCGGGGGGGGCGCCTGGACCAGCCAAGGGCAGAAACGGATGACCTGGAACTTCCGCAAGAACACCCGATTCTTCGCGCTCCCGGCGCTCCTGCTCATTTTGTTTGCGGCTTCGAACGGGTTTCCCGCCGAATCCTCCGGGTCGCCCCGAGTGCTGATCGGCAAGGACGGTGTCCGGCTGCTGTTGATCCCCGCGGGAGCATTCCGGAAAGGGAGTACAAGGCTCGAGATTCAAGCGGCGGTGAAGATGGCCAAGCGGCAACATCCCGTTGTCCGCCCCGAGTGGTTCGAGGATGAACTCCCCGCCCGGAAGGTCTTTGTCCCGTCGTTCTATATCGATGAGACCGAAATCACCATTTCCAGATATTACTGGAAGGGAAAACGACCGCGAGGGCTGAAGCGCTCTTTCAAATCCCTGTCCTCTTTGATGCCCGGCTGGTCGATCGTCGGCCGGGGGAGCCCTTGGGATGCCCCCGTTGCCAATATTCGGTGGGAAGAGGCGGCGGCGTATTGCCGAAAAGTTGGTCGAAGATTGCCGTCCTCCGATGAATGGGAAAAGGCGGCCCGGGGAATCCATGGCCGCATTTTCCCCTGGGGAAACCGGTTCGATCCCGCCCGGCTGAATTCGTACGAGGCCGGGGTGCGCTCCGCCGTGGCCGCCGGCCGCTATTCCTCGGGGGCCAGCCCGTATGGCGTCCTGGACATGGCCGGCAATGTGTGGGAGTGGACGACCGATTGGTATGATCCCGCTTCGAGAAAGATCGGCCGCAGGCGCGTGATCCGCGGCGGAGGCTGGGGATACGGAGGCGCCTTTGCCCGGACGGCCAACCTGGGAGCGGTATGGCCCGGCGAACGGCACCCGTCGCTGGGTTTCCGTTGTGCGATGAGTCCGTGACGCCGCGGCGTTTTTCCTCCCAAGTTTGTTTCTCACTTCCGGAATGCGATGAATGACCTTGACCGACCCAAGCCGGAATGATCGATGGCTCACCCGGATCCCCGTTCGGTTCCTCGCCGGCGGATTTCTCGGCGGGTGGGTCCTCGCGGCGGGTCTGGAGTCTTTCCGCTGGGGAGGGATCACGCGGCTGCCGGGTTGGGAGATCCGGTGGGCGGCCGCTTTGTTGGCCGTTTGGACGCTGCTGTCGCCCGGGACGGTGAGTTCGATTTTCACCGCTTTGCGAGACCGCCTTTGCCTCAACCGGGCCGCTCCCCCGGCGATCATCCTTCCGCGCTGGGGGCTCGCGGTTCTCGGCGCGTCAGTAGGCGCTCTTTGGTGGGAGCTTCCGGGAACCCTCTTCTTGACCGCGGCGTTTCTTGTCGGTTTCCGGTCCGTCCTCCGGCGGCTTCCCCCGGGGGAACGGACTTCGTTGTCACGATTGATCTCCCTCGCCCTGGCGATTCGGCTTTTGTTCATCTTCGTCTACTATCCGCTCGCCTCCTTCATGGGTTGGACCGCCGCATGGCTCACGCTGGATGTTCCCCTGGTCCATGTCCCCGTCCTTTTCGGAGACGGGGTCGACGCGATCAGCCTGAGTCGCGCTTGGGCTTTGTATTGGAGGGGGGACTGGGTTTCTCCCGCCGAATTTGCGGAAATCGTCAATCCGGATCGATCGCTGTTTTCGATCCATGGGGACGTTCGACACCTCCTCCCGCCCGCGTTGCTGTTTTTCGTTTTCGGCGTGGAGATGATCGGGGCCAGGGTTCTGAGCGCCGTGGCGACCGTATGCGCAGCCGTCATCGCTTATCTCACCCTCCGGGATCGGTTTGGCGCCCGGGCGGCATGGTGCGGCGCCGCCTTGTTGGCCTTTTGGCCCACGTTGTTTTTTTGGTCGTTGGATGCGTTGAAGGAGCCTTATTTTCTCCTCCTTTTGATTGCCTCCGCCTACTTCGCCGAGCGGTTCTCCCGGGAAGGCGGCTGGAGACCGATGGCCGCGTCTGTGGTGATGCTGGGGTTGGCCCTCAGTGTGCGGACCCGTTGGTTTCCGCCCATCGTATTCACGGCCGTCATTTGTCTGGGCGGGTGGGTCATCCGGAAGGCGCTCCACCGGTTTTCCCGGGTTCGTCAGGCGGCATGCGGCGCGCTTGTCCTGGGGTTGCTGATGGGTGTTGTGTTCGCGTGGCCCGCCGGCCGGCGTCTGGTCTACTACTACTCGTACCAAAGCGTCTCGGCGCAACGGAGCTTTGCCCTTCACTACGGGAACGGTTACAAGGTCTGGCCCGCTGAATACTACACCCGTTCGACGAATGACTTCCCCATCATCTTCAAATGGCGGGACGCCGCCTGGGCGAACCTGAAGAATCTCGGGCATGTAATGTTCGAGCCTTTTCCCCGGTGGTGGGGAGGGAGGGGGTGGAAGGGCGCCGCGTTTTTTCTTTTGGCCGTGCCGTGGTGGATTGTTGTGGGGCTCGCGGGTGTCGGGGGCGGGGTGATCGCGTTCCGCAAAGACGGCATGGGTTGGATCTACCTGGTCTACACCTCGATGACCTTGGCCTTCCTGGCCACCTTCAGCGGGAACGTGGGAACCTTAATCCGCCACCGGGATTCGGTCAGTCCGATCCTGCTCATGATCGCCGCCGTCGGTGTTTCGGCGGTGTGGGAGCGGTTGAGACCCGGGGAGTCGCGCGGCTGACCGGCCCAGTCAATCCCGAAACCCCACATGGAAGACACCTTGTAAAAATCCTCATGTGTGGCGTCATGCGCCGCCACAATTCCTTCGTAATAAGGATTTCCCATTGTGTGGTCCCAGTGGTGCTCGGTGTTGATAAGCCATCGGACCGGGCCATGCGCCTCAATCTCCGCTTTCCAGCCGGGCCAGTCTGTCGGCTTTTGGGGTGTGTCCACCATCACCACGCCGTCACGGGTCACAATGAAGCCAGGATTGCATCCGAAAAAATCCGTTTCGGCAAATACGCCTTTCACGACTTCTTCCATGATATTCCTTTCCAAAATGGGATGAAGTCCCGCATTCTAACATGCCGTCGGCGACTCCCCCCCCATGGCGCGAAATCCGGCGGATGCGAACAACCGGCTGGCTCACCCCCTTCCGAAACGCGAAATGCGCGAAGCCTATCGAAATGTGGGGGGGAGGGACGAGAGGCGGTGGACTCCTTCCGGAGAAATCCCGGTCAGGGCGGACCCTCCGTGCGGTTGGAAGAAAAGGAGGGCGCCAGGGCATTGAAGATGTATCTCGCGAGGACGTAAAGGCCGAATCCCTGGAACAGATTCACGAAGGGTTCCACGGTGAAGCGCCACCACTCGTTGTTTTCCGTCAGGAGGTGGATGAGGGTCTTGTACCCGATGAGCAGATAGAGCGGGGAGAGCGCCTCGGCGTCCGCCCGGCTCGCCCATACACCCAGCAGGAACATGACCGTAAGGAAAGCGCCGATGAAATGAATCATCCGCTCGTTTCGGACCCAATAGACGAAGGCCGAATTGAAGACGTATCGCTTCCAGTTCCAGAAGGTGTAGAAGTTGTAGGCGAGGTCGCTCCCCAGCGCCTGAACCGTCGTCAAGGGATGCCTGACCGCGAACCGTCCGAATATCTTGAGGAATTGGAGATCGATTGTCTTCAGCGGAATAGACTTGACATGTTTCTGGAGAGAGCGAAGTCCATACTGGGATTTGATGGTGACCGGACTGTTCAGCTCAAACCGGCCGATGGAGACGTGGTTCCTCGCCATCATCGGCAGGACGATCAGCAGGACCCCGAGGACCCAGGCGGCCAGAGCCCCGGCCTTTCGCGGCCGGATGATACACCAGTGCCAGATGAGGCCTCCGATGAGGAACCACCGATATTCGGGCCGTGTCAAGATCAGCGCGCCCAACAAAACCCCCGCGCCTCCCGCCCGCGAAATCAGCCCCTTCTGTTTTCCCTCCCTCGAAAGATCCTGAAGGCGGCGCATCGTCCAAATGATAAGGGTGACGAGAAGCAGGCCGAGCGTTTCCGAGCCGAGGTACGTCCCGTAGCCCACCAGATAGCCTCTGCCCGCGATCAGAAACGCGCCGATTCGCGCGGCGCTCCCTCCGAACCACCTCACCCCCATCTGAAAGAGGAGGACGATGGTCAAGGCGGCGAGGGCGGCCTGGAGGATCCGGACCGTGCCGGGGCTGTGGCCGAAAACCTTGTAAATCCCAAAGTAGAACAGGCTCGGCCCGGCGTTGTAGTTGTAAAGCCAGAGCCGTGGATCCAGGATGTTCGCCTGGCCTCCGGCGAGAAGCCAGGCCGTCTGGTCATACACCCCGCTGTCCGGGCCTGCCAGGAAGCGGGGGTCGAGGTCCGCGGCGTTCAGACCGAGGGCGAACGTCAAGCGGAGCCCGAAGGCGAACAAGCCGATCAGGACGGCGAAAGCCCGGTTATCCTCCCGAAACAGGACCATCCAATTTCCGAGTGACCGCCGGAAGCGGATCATTTTCCCGGCCCATGGACCCGCCCGAGAAAATCGCCGGCCCAGGAATATGGCGACGAGGACCCCCGACACGATGATCAATAACCCGAAATTTCCCCGAATCGCTTTCTCAAGGATGGACCCCGCCAGGAAAAGGGGAATCGGGAGAAAGAATCCGACCCTCCCTTCGAGTGTGGTCGGACCATCGTTGATGGGACGCCCTGCCAGGAAACCCGCTACGATCCGAATGGACCACATTGTCAGGACGATGTAAAAAGTGAAGATTCCCAAGACACCCGGAACTTCTCGAAGGTCCCCCGGCATCCACCGGGGAGGGAGGCTTTCGCCCGGGGCCAGGAGGACAGCCAGTCCGGAAAGGGACAGGACCAAAAGAACCGTCCCCGGGATTGTCTCCCGCACGCTCAGGGAGTGCGTCCATTTCCAGGCAAAGGTGTAGAGAACAAAAAAAACGAGGAATATCAGGGAAAAAAACAACCCGGGCCAGGACTCGACAAAGAGAGCGGATGCGATTATTCGGACGAACGCCGCCGCCGCGAGGGCCATCAAAGACCCAAGCCGGCTTCGGTGTTGTCCGGAGTCGCTTGATTGGAACGAGGAGCCCATGCTTCGCCCCGTTGCGGATGAAAAACAGCGGATTTCTTTTCCGGCCGCGCCCAGCTTTACCATTCGCTGAACGGGAAATTCGCCCCTGCCGCTCCCGGTTGAGAAGGCAAGCGCCCGACTGGGCCCGCCTCCCACGCGAGAGCGGCACTATGCTATCATGCGTAAGACGTGACCCGGTAGCGGGCGCCTGTCCGGACCGTGGAAGAGGGTTGGATTCCATCGCAATGTCCGGAGGATTCGCGGGAATGGGCCACGTTGGCCGGCTCCATCTGAAGAATCTCGTGTTGAGCGTTGTGTGGCGCTTTCTCCTTTCCCTCTCAGTGGTGTTGGCGCTGATCGCGGCGGGAATCTGGGTGGCGGGGTGGATTCCGGCGACCACCCGGGTTGGCATCAACTACATTGTTATCCAGAAAGACATTTCCCTCCGTGAGAAGGCCGTCCATTTTCTCTCTCGCCACTTGGCGATGCGGCGCTTGGCGAGGGACATCACCGGCAACAAGCGCACGGCCGTGGAGAAGGCCTTGACCATCCAATCCTGGGTGGTCGACAACATCATGACGCCGAAGCGGGCCGGCGAACTTCCCATCATCGACGACCACCCCTACTCCATTGTGATCCGGGGTTACGGGACAAGGGAGCAGCGCTCGGACCTATTGACCATCTTGTGCGGATATGCCGGGATTCCAGCGGAGTTGTATCGGTTGACCCATCCCCGGACGGGCCGGTCCATTTATCTTGCCCTGCTCCGCCTGAAGGATAAATCCTATCTCTTCGACCCGGGCTACGATAACGTGTTTTACGCGAAGGCCGGGCGTCTTGCGTCCCTGGACGAATTGCTCGAGGACCTGGCTCCTGTGAAAAAGGCCAAGAATCAACCGGTGATTCACGGTGTCCCCTACGTCGATTATTTCTCAGGGATTCGTCGGGTCTCACGGTTCCGGAGGTTTACCCGGGCGGACCTCCAGATGCCCTTACCGCGGATTTTCTACGAAACGCTCCGGATGGCGGGGTTCAAGAGGGTCTCCCTGCGCTACGATTGAAGCGGACTTCGAAGGGTTAAGTTGAAGAAGGCATCCGAGAGGACGAGCGATACAGGAGTCCATTCGGCCCCGCTCCCGGGTTGGAGGGCTCCTTTGGTCCTGTACCTTCTCGCGTTCGGGGTCGCGGCTGTTTGTATTTTCTTCAAACCCCTTCCCATTAAACCCTCGTACGAGTCCTATGACCTCCTGGCGTGGAACATTGTGCGGGGCCATGGGTATTCGTGGGCGTTCGGGCCTTTTCTGAGACCGGAGTTGTTCCGGACCCCGGGGTATCCGCTCTTTCTGGTTCCTTTTTACTGGATGTTCGGTAGGGCGTACGAGGGGGTTTATTGGGCGCAGGCGGTGCTCCACGCGGCCGTTCCGGTTCTTGTCTTCTCCATGGCTTGTCGCGTGTTCTCGAGACCCGCCGCGCTTTGGGCGGGCTTGTGCGTTGCGCTTTATCCCCTGACCGCAGCGTATGTTCCCACCATCCTGGCGGAGTCCGTGTCGGTTTTTGTGACGGTGCTGACGGTCTGGTTCTTTCTTCGGACGATGGACCGGCCGACGGCTTCGCGCGCCGCGCGGTTGGGCGCGTTGTTCGCTTTCGGGGCGCTTCTTCGGCCCGCCATGGCGCTTTTCCCCCTCTTCCTGTTCCTGGGCGCCTGGGCTGCGACGCGACGCGCCCGGCCTTTGCTGCTTCCGTTTTGCGTCGCCCATCTGGTGTTCGCGGCGGTGATGGCCCCTTGGGTGATCCGGAACTATCAGGTGAGCGGAGAGTTTATCCCCCTAAGTAATGAAAGCCCGGTCCAGTTGTGGCTGGCCACATTGAACTACGGCCCGTACACGGATCGCCACTGGCAGCATCCGCTTTACCAGTATGAAAATCAGTTGGAGGTGAGGCGTTCCGGATTGTTCTTCGATCGCGACCGGGCGCCTTATCCGGTGGAGGTTCGGGTCCACCGCGTCGAATTACTTCGCCCGGTCAGACTCCATTATCAAGTGAATGGCCAAGGGCCGTTTCAGATCATCCCCATGCGTCAGGCGGGGCCGAGGAAGCTGCGAGCGGAGATCCCCCCGCAGCCCTGGGGAAGCGAAGTTCGCTATTTCATGTCCGCCCGGAATCCATGGGAGTCAGGCCCCCGAATACGCATCCCCGCGCGCACGGACGGCGGCTTCATTTATTATCGCGTAACGCGAAGCCTTCTCGACAATCTCGGGGATGAGGTGATCGACCTGAATTATCTCTCAAGACAGGCGGAGGCCCTCTCCGGGCGCGTCGCTTTGAAGCCGGGGGAAGAGTCGGCGCTCGACCTTGATGGGGATGGCCGACTGACCGAGGCGGACCTGCGCCGCGCAGTCGCGCTCCTGGGAGGGAATCATCCCGCGCCCGCCGTCGGCCTCCACGCGGAAGGGAAGAATGTCTTGACGATTTCTTTTCCGGACGGCGCCCGGTTGGACGTGCCTTCCGTGAAGGCGGGAGGGTCGGTTCTTTCCGACCTGATGTGGAGGAAGCTCAGTCCGCAGGCGGCCGCCCTCCTGGTGGCCGTGGGGCGGAAATCCATGGGAAGCCAAAGGATCGGTTGGCGGAAGCCCGGGGTGGAGCGGTTGTTCCAATGCCCGTTCGAATTGACGAACAGTCTGGCCGACGGCTATTTCCCCCAGCCCGTCCCGGCGGCGCTCTCCGCGCGCTCTGAGGTCCCGTGTATCTGGAAAGTGGGGATAGATCCGGTCGCCCGCGAGCTGAAGCGTTTTCGGGTCTACCAATTCTATTTTCGGGAGAATTTTCGGCGGATGCCCATGGAGTTTTTCGGGGCAAGCCTGCTGAGAATGTTCAGGATCTGGGTCATCGTCGGCCAGACCAAGGTTGCGGGGCAGACCTATAACATCCCGGGGTCCGGTTTGATTTATCCAGCCTTGACGGTGTTGACGATTGCTCTCCTGGTCATGGCCGCCGCGGGATTCGCCGTCGTCTGGAGACGCTGGCGGAACCATTGGTATCTCGCCGCCCCGGTGATTTACGTTTCGGTCATTCACGCGCCCTTCCATCCGGAGGCGCGCTACTCGCTCCCCGCCCGGCCGTTTCTTCTGGTCTACTGCGCGCTTGCGCTTTTTGCCCTATGGCGTCATTGGAGGGGCGGACCGCCCGGATCCGAGACGATCCGGAGGGATCCCCCCTCCGGCACGGCGGCCTGATACGCTTTTTGCTTCGGGATAAAACCGTTGCAGGCCTCCTGGACTTGACAGACGGGATGCAACCGAAAGATGTCCCCTGTGCGTGAAGGCGCCCGACCCGGTTCGGGTCCGGCGAACTGGTTCTGACGGATTGGAAACGTTGTGGGTGTCACCGGCCTCGGTTTGACGAAAAAAATCCTGTTTGCTCTGATTCCCGGTCTCTTGCTTCTAATCGGTCTTGAGGTCGTCCAGCGAATTCGCTACTTTGGTTTTACGGACAAGGTTTTCTATTTGAACATCGCCGATGCCTTTTCCTCTCCTCAACGGGCGAAGCCCGGGCCGAACATCTACGAGTTCCGGAAGGCCTCCTACATCGATGGTTTCGGGGGTGGATATTACAAAGGGGTCCCGGGAAGGTATCTTCACCGCTTTCGGGATCATGAGGGAAAGGAAAAAACGGTCCGATATACGATCAACTCCCGCGGTTTCCGGTCCGGGGAGTTCTCGCCGGTCAAGGGTAAGAATGTCAAGCGGTTGATCGTCATCGGGGGGTCATCGACGATGGGGGTCGAATCCCCCGATGATCACACGTTCCCGGCGAGATTGGAACGGAGGCTCCGCCGGCGCTTCCCCGGACGGAAATACGAGGTGATCAATGCGGGTTTCGTCGGTTGTTTCTCCAATCATCTGTTGAGCATCGTTCGGGGGGAGCTGCTTTCCTATGACCCGGACGTGATTCTGATGTACGCTTCCTATAACGACACGGCGCATGAGAGACACATTACCCAGAGGCCGGTCCGCTCGGGGTGGTCGGGTGTGCTGTATGCGGTTCACTTTCAACTCTACCGGCGAAGTCTTCTTTATATCACCGCGATCGAAAAGTTCTCTCTCTGGAGGACCGGAAACCCGGTTCCGTCATTGGGGTTTGACGATCGCTATCGGAAAAGATTTCGGGAGAACATACGCGATCTGATCCGGGTTTGTCGGTCGAACAAGGTGAAGTTGATCATCATTCTTCAACCGCTTGCCTTGAGCGAAGGCGTGGCCGAATTTCTGAGCGGCATGTCGTCGGATGAATTGGCGGGTCTGATCCGAAGCGGAAGGTTCGGGACTCAGGCCCAGGCCCTTCAATCCGTCCGGCAGAAAGTCCTGCTGGCGCAGTTGGTCGAATTCGCAAAAACCCATGGGCTTGCCGTCGTGAATCCACTGCCGTTGTTCGAGGAGAACAAGGCGAGAGGAAGGGTTTTGTTCGAGGATATCGTTCACTTGACCCCGGAGGGGAACGCGTTGTTGGCGGACTTCATCGCCGGAACCGGCCTGTTCTGAGGGATGATTTCCTCCATTGTTTTTAACGGCGCGGTTCGATATCGTTCATGTGTATAATGGTCCCGGTCAGCACGTAGCCGGGTCCGATAAACCGGTATGTCTCGTTCGGATTGAGCGTTTTTCCTTTGTAGAGCAGGTAGGCTCCGGATCCGAGCTTTCGGTTCGAATGAATTCTGGATTGGATGCGCAACCGAACTCGGACGGGACGCGGGTCGGCCGCTTCGCGCGGAGGTTGCGTCAGCGGTCCCGGGAGGGGCGATCGGGCCTCTTGCGGCATCCCCTCAATGGCGGTGATCTCGACGACCGTATGCCGGTCCGTTGCGTCCCTGTGGCCCACGCGGATTTTCTCAGCCGTTTCCGTATCGAGGTCCGGGAGGAGCAGGATCACGTCATCGATCACCGCCGGGACCGGTCTGATCATTGTTCCGACCAGGGATTGGGTGGTGCGGACGGGTGTTGCGATCTCTCCTTTGACGGGAGCGGAAGCGGCCCGGATGCCGGGAAGGCGAAAAGACAGGAGAAGAAACACGATCGCCAGGATCAGGATGAGGTCGAAGAGGTGAACCGGCCCGCCTCCCAGCCTGCCCCGGTCGTCGATCCATTTCATGGCCATCGCCTCATCGGCCCTTTCCAAGGGGGCGGGTGGGTGTCTGTCGGCCCGGCCGAATCCATGTCATCCATATACACCTTGATCGCTCCCGGGACAAGCCACAAGGTTCCCCATGGATCCCTGAACCGCGAGTGGTGGATTTGAGGAGCAAATTTTGGCCATCTTATCATCCACCGAATATTTCACCTCCCGTGAATCGAACAATCGGAATTTGGATCGAAGGATTTCCTGGTGGGTGCGTCAATGGATCTTCCCTGTGAGAGGGTAGGGGGAGCCGTGAAAAAGAGGCGGAAATATTTTCTCTTCTCCGTCGCGACCGTCCTGGTGATTCCGCTGATCGCGGAATTCGGCAGGAAGTCTTCGATCAGGAAAGGAACAAGAACACCTTGATGAGAAAGGTCGAGGTGATCAACGCCGGGCAAGGGGGAATGGATTTGAAGGGGATTTGCCTTCTCCTGATTCGGCAACCCCACAAATACCGGAAATTCCATTTCAATTTCTGGTAATGCCGATGCCCACAAGCGCCGCGAGAAAGGCGATCCGCATGAGGATTTCTGCCATTTGGGCCCTGATGATGAGGGACCGCTCTATTTTTTTGGTGGCAAGGACTATCTCCCGTTGTTTTACCGACTAACCAAGCAGCTTCCTACCGAAAAGATTGTCTTCTACGCATCATCTGAGGCGCCCGTACAAACTGGCTGGCGAACGGTTCGTTACAAGCCCGTGCACACAAACTGGCACTACGCCTGCGCAAGGGCTTTTCTCAATGATGAACTATCGATTTGACAGAGGTTCGAGGTGTTCAAGGTATGAGGTCGCGCAACAACATCTGGATCGGTGCAGATCCGGGCGGCAAGGGGAAGTTTGGATTGGCTATTCTCAAATCAGACGGGTCGGCGCAGACGTGTTGTGTGGACTGTGCGGATGAGGCCCTCGATAAAGTCACGAACCTCGTGAAAGCGCAACCTGCCGGTATTGGAGTGGATGCCCCTTTGTGGTGGTCGTCTGGGCGTTCCAGCGCCCGTATGGCGGATCAGTGGTTAAGAGGGGAGTACGGTTTGTCCGGTGGAGAGGTGCAAGCGGTGAACTCATTGCGTGGCGCGGCACTCGTCCAAGGCATGATGTTCGTGGACCGGATTCGACGACTCTTTCCAGATGTCGGCGTCACGGAGACTCATCCCAAAGCTGTAATGGCCGCATTGAAATTGAAGAAAGGCGATACTTTTTTCAAGAAGTTCTCAGTAAAGGTAGAGATGAAGGACAAACAGGAACACGAGCGAGATGCCATCATCTCGGCGGTCGCTGCACGAGAGGGGTTCGAAAAAAGGTGGGTGAATGATCTCAGCTCTATCCGCCACGAGAGCGAACAGGATCCATCGCAATATTGGCTGGCACCGGTTCATTACTTTTGGCCCCACAAGTAATGGACTTTCGTATTGACCTGCCCCCCTGAAAGCCGGTGCAGTTTGAGGGTTAGGATTTTCGTACAGCTTTCGGACTGGATTGGCCTAGAAAGGGGGCAGTGATG
>PVBE012116950.1_pt1 | contig 12421 bp, 8 predicted proteins | sample 1631181 | NCBI WGS metagenome assembly PVBE01 (sample SAMN08397723, study PRJNA350692) | Marine metagenome, whole genome shotgun sequencing project. | isolation source: water | place: Pacific Ocean | collected 2012-04 | reverse complement strand
TTAATTCTAACTTCACGTTCATTATATGCTTGCATATTATAAGGCATTCCGATCACTTCTGATATATCTACACCACCCGAATTTATCTTACTTTGAGTATTATATTGAACAGGAAGTGCTTGTTGTCTTACCGAATCACCTTCATAAGTAACAAGTGTTTTTCCACCATACACTACACCATCATCGCATTCAAACATCGGTGTTCCCCGTGAATCTGGTTTCATGGTCCAAGTCATCTCATCACCATCCTGCTCCCATTTCATTTGAACTCCCATAAAACTCATCCATTCAACAATCATATCACCATCTTCCTGAAATTCAACAAGATCTCCTTCAGAATCAGTCCATCTTCCTTCTACTTCAGAACCTGACCAAATAACTCCTGTAGCCCAAAGAGTAGCTAGAGTCCCCCCCCCTAAAAGCAAGACTCCAACAACAGATATAGCGACAATTTTGAGGCCCTTACCCCCACCACCATGTCCAGAATAATCGTATGACATTCCAGTATCCCAAGATGAAGGCTGTGCTGCACCACCTCCAAAATCGGAGTCTGAGAATCCCATACCCGCATCAGGTGTCATGCCCGAAGCAGGTTGTTGAGCCCACTGCTGCTGGGGTTGTGCAGGTTGTTGAGCCCACTGCTGCTGAGGTTGTGCAGGTTGTTGAGCCCACTGCTGCTGAGGTTGAGCGGGTTGTTGAGCCCACTGCTGCTGAGGTTGAGCAAAGGTCTGAGTTAATGCCCCACCACAATTGTAGCAAGCGGCTACGCCAGGATTATTCTGAGCCCCACACAATGGACAAGTCATGTTTATCTCAAGTAAGGTGCTATACTTGAATCAAGCGCCGCCCATTCCTTCTAATTGTTCCAAGACTTCGTCTGGAATCTGAGGGTCCTGTTTTGCCCAGAGAATATCATCGATACGCAGAACGCTGACCGCAGAATCTGTTGCTCCCTTGAGTGCTTGGCGGGTGATACGTAATGGTTCTCGAATCCCTGCTTCATCCATATCCTTGATCATGTTCTCACCCAGATCCAAGCCCAACCAATCGGATTGAGATGATGTCTGAGCAGCGGTCAATTCCAGCAATCTGGCCAATGAGTCCAGCCCTGCATTCTCTGCCAACACCCTTGGGATTACCTCCAGTGCATCAGCAAATGCTTCCACTGCCAACTGCTCTCTTCCAGGAATGGTTTCTGCATATCGGCGCAGTCGACGTGCGAGAGCAACTTGAGTAGCCCCCCCTCCAGGCAATAGTCTAGGTTCCTCATATAATTGGCAAGCAACACCGATTGCATCGCAGAAGCATCGTTCAACCTCTTCCAACATCTCCTCGCTGCTACCTCTGGTAATCAAAGTCTGTCCCGAATCCTGTGAGCCCTCAAGAATCCAGTGACTGACGTCGGTCCAGGATTCCTGTCTACTGCTGAGGAATTCTCCAAGGTCTGATTGACTGGCAACATTTGGTGAATGGACAGAAATGGACCCTGTCGCTCTACTCAAGAGTTCCATATCTTTTCGATTGACTCTTCGATATGCGGTGATTCCAGCTGCCTCCAACAATGAACGTGCTTCGTCGTCGATTCCATCTTTGCAGGCGATGAGGTCAGCACCTAGTTCCACAACTGCATCCACTTGTTCTCTGAGCAACTCACTCTCCTTGGCACGGAATGCTTCAAGCATCCCTGGCTGAGTCACCTTGAATTTTGCATCCAACACGGTTTGCCTTCTCTCGATGCCTCCATCTATCAGCAAGATTCTGCCGGAGTCTAGATTTTCAGACATCTCGGGATGAGCAGGTTTCTTGGCTATGACCACACCATTCACCAAGGAACTGCCACTGGCCCGTCCTCCTTTATTAGCGAGCACCTTGACCAAAGTTGGGTCTGCCCGAATCTTTCCAGCCTCTTCAGTTACAACTGCTGCTGCTGCCTTGACTGCAAGCAAGGATATCTTCTCCTGCATGCTCGACTCGCCCTTTCCTGCCAAAGCGGTACGGGTTGCTTGTAACATCTCCTCCTCACTTCCAAGATCTCTGGAAATCTCTTCCAAGAAAATCTGTGATTTGGATTCAGCCATCCTGAACCCACTTGCGATAACTGTGGGATGAACGCCTTGAGCAACGAGGTCCCATGCATTCTGCAACAACTCAGCAGCGATCAAAAGAGTGCTCGTGGTTCCATCTCTGGCCACCTTGTCCTGAATACTGCTACTCGATATCATCATTCGAGCAGTAGGGTGTTCAACTCGTGCAGCCTCCAACACTGTCACTCCATCATTGGTGACCTGTATCCGGCCTTCCTCATCGAGGAGTAACTTATCCAGACCCTTTGGTCCAAGGGTGGTTCTAACAGTATTGGCCAAAGCCATCGCCGCTTGTACATTCTTACGAAGAGCGGCCCTTCCTGTGGTCCTTTCAGTCTCCTCGAGAATGCTGGAATCATCGGAGCCGGTCATATCAACGACCGCCCCACAGTGGACCCACCCTTGAAACCTGATGATTGAGAATCTCAATCCTCGTCGACGACCTCGAAGTCTGCATCTACCACTTCATCATCTTCAGAACTAGAGTCTGAGGCACCGCCAGCGGCTTCCTGTGCAGCCATATCGGCTGCAGCAGCCTCGTAGAGTTTAGCTGAGATTGCATGCATCGCTTCCTCGACCTCTTTGACCTTGGCTTGGATTGCAGCCTCATCAATGGCCTCCAGTTCGAATGGCTTACCTTCTTCATCCTGAACCAATTGTTCCAATTCCTCAAGTTTCTGCTTGACTGGAGCTGTGTCATCATCATCCAACTTATCACCGGTCTCATCGAGGGTACGGCGAGTCTGATAGACTACCTGATCAGCCATGTTCCGCAACTCAATCTTGGCCTTGCGCCTCTTGTCATCCTCTGCATTGACCTCAGCCTCAGCAATCTTCTCCTGAATCTCATCCTCTGAGAGACTGGTAGCGGATTCTATCTTTATCGACTGTTCCTTGCCTGTGCCCTGGTCCTTGGCACTTACATTGACGATACCATTTGCATCGATATCGAAGGTCACCTCAATCTGAGGCATACCGCGTGGAGCGGGAGGAATACCCACGAGATGGAACTGGCCAAGGGTGATGTTGTCCTTGGAGAACTCCCTCTCTCCCTGCAATACATGGATCTCGACGGCTGGTTGATTATCAGCAGCCGTACTGAATGTTTCAGATCTACGACTTGGGATGGTGGTGTTTCGCTCGATCATTGTCGTCATCACTCCTCCCAATGTCTCTATTCCAAGAGTCAAAGGTGTGACATCGAGTAGAAGAATGTCTGAGACTCCTTCATCGCCAACAATGATTCCAGCCTGCAATGCAGCGCCAACTGCAACCGCTTCATCAGGATTGATACCCTTGAATGGAGATTTTCCGACCTCTTTCTCAATCGCTTCCTGCACCGCAGGGATTCGGGTCGAGCCCCCAACCAGGAGAACCTTGTCGACCTCACCTTTGGAAACGCCTGCATCCTTCATCGCCTTCTTTGTGGGTGTCATTGTTTTCTTGACCAGCCCTGCAGTCAACTCATCGAACTTAGCACGAGAGATGGAGATGTCAAGATGCTCAGGGTTGCCATCCTTCATGGTGACGAATGGTAGATTGACCTGACTCTGCATGGTGCCGCTGAGTTCAATCTTGGCCTTCTCAGCAGCCTCGCGCAGACGACTCATCGCCTGTACGTCCTTGGAGAGGTCAATGCCTGTGCTCTTTTTGAATTCCTCAACCAAGTGGTCGATAATCTTCTCATCGAAATCATCACCACCGAGTTTGTTGTTTCCGTTGGTTGCCTTGACCTCTATCTGTGGTTGACCATCAACCTGGTATATCTCAAGTACAGAGACATCGAAGGTCCCCCCTCCTAGATCGTATACCAAGATGGTTTGGTCGTCGCCCTTGTCAACACCGTATGCCAGAGCGGCGGCGGTTGGCTCGTTGATGATTCGAAGAACCTCAAGGCCGGCAATCCTGCCCGCATCCTTGGTAGCTTTTCTCTGAGCGTCAGTGAAATATGCCGGGCATGTGACAACTGCTTGTTTGACCTCTTCACCTAGGTATGCCTCTGCATCAGCCTTCAATTTCTGGAGCACCATTGCGCTGATTTCCTGTGGAGTATAATCAGTTTCATCCACACTTTCCTTCCAATCAGTTCCCATCTGTCGCTTGACAGACATGAATGTACGTTCTGAATTGGTCACCGCTTGGCGCTTAGCCACAACTCCGACCATTCTTTCGCTGCCATCTTTGGCGAAGGCGACCACACTGGGTGTGGTCCGAGCGCCTTCTGCATTGGCGATGACCACTGGTTCCCCGCCTTCAAGAGTCGCTACGCAGCTGTTTGTCGTTCCTAGATCTATTCCTATCACTTTTGCCATATTATTCACCTTGTTTTTTTTCAAAGAATCGGTATTCCACCATCATCTTCATCATCATCAGAAAAATCGATGCTGACATCTGGAATCTCATCATCCTCATCAGCACCGTCTTCATCTTCATTATCTTCATCATCTTCACTGGCTGCCGAGCCTTGTGGAGTCAATTTCAGTGTGACATCGAGAATCCCATTATTGAATGACCAATCGACCAGTTCATCGCACTGATGTGGCAACTCTATCCGAGCCACGGGAGTGACCTGTGTAGACCTCAATATCTCCAACAGTGAACCTTTTTCGATGAGTTCAAGTTCGATGATGTTCTCTTCCAACTCGACTTCAGTGGTACAATCAACGGTTATCGCCATCTCCCAACCATCAAGATATACATCAGCAGCAGCTAACTGTTTGACCTGTTCAGTATCATCATCTACTGGAACAGGAATCTCAGTTGGCTTCGCATCGACCTGAACATCGAAACCAAGATTGGACAACATATCTTGGAGATTGCCGCCCTCGGAGAACATCTTGTTAATTTTAGATAAATCAAAATTGAGATTCACACCATCCTTTGCGATCTTCTCAGGATCAATACCCAATTCTTCGAATTTCTTCTGGAATTGACCCATCATGTCTTTCAGAGTTGAGGCATTGACATCCATTCCCATCTGTTTGAACATCTCTGCGAGCTTGTTCAACATCTGTTCCTCCCAATCATTTGGGCCTTCGTCACCTTGTTCTGTCATTTCTGCCACTACTTAACCATCGGTTGTATAGTGAGCGGAGATGTCTCCATATATGAACTCTTGTAGAATCCAACTCCAATTGCCTTGTGGCAATGATGAAGAAAGGAGGGCCACAGCAGGGTCTATGGCGGAACTGCCGGAAACCATGCTGGGATGGACCAAGGTTCGCCCTGAAGAAGATGGATTTGAACTACTGGAGCACCCAGTACCAAGTCCTGGCCCCGCAGAAATCCTCGTGAAAACTCTCTCTACCAGTATCTGCGGTTCTGATATCCACATTTGGAAATGGGATGAGTGGGCACAACAGGAAGTTACGCTGGGAACAGTGACCGGCCACGAAACCTGTGGCCATGTCGTTGCTCTGGGAAAGGAAGTCACCACACACAAGATTGGAGATTTCATCGCTGTGGAATGCCACCTCGCTTGTTGGGAATGCCCGCGTTGCGAGGAGGGAAATGCACACATCTGTGAAGCGGGTTCTATCTTTGGAGTACACTCCAACGGTGCCTTTGCACCATATTTCACAATCCTTGCATCCTCAGCAAGGCACAACCCAGCAGGACTCGATTCAGCATACGGTTCGATACAGGACCCATTAGGAAATGCCATTCACACCTTGACAGGAGGGCCGATTAAAGGAGCGAGTGTTGCAATACATGGGCTTGGACCAATCGGGCTATTTGCGGTGGATGTTGCTAGAAAAATGGGCGCTGCAATGATAATCGCAACCGAATGGGACAATTCCTACCGTATGGACATCGCTCGACGACTAGGTGCTGATCTTGTACTGAGCAAGGAACACAATGTGGTCGAAGAGATTCTAGAAGCAACCGATGGTGCTGGAGTTGACAACTCCTGCGAATTCAGTGGCGCTCCTGCAGCCCTTTCCAACGCCATCAAAAGTACTCGAATGGGTGGATATTTGAACATCTTGGGAGTCTATGGAAGTGACCCAAAAGTCCCTATCAATGAAATCGTCTTCCGCTATTTGCACGTCAAGGGTATCAACGGAAGGAGGATGTGGGCGACTTGGGATGCCATGCAGGAACTATTGGTCGAAGGCGAATTGAATATCGAATCTGTACTGAGCCATCGAATGCCATGGACTGAATACAAACAAGCCATTGCACTGATGTTGACTGGAGAATGTGGAAAGGTAGTTCTTGACTTCGATTGAATCATGAACAATTTCTTGAACATGGTCCATAATCCGAGCACATGGCTGAAGAGTCACCCTCCGAGACAGCCTCGGAAACAACCACCGAACAAGAGGTTCGATTCCATTCGGATGAATTGGACCATGGGTTCTTCCAATTGACACTGCCACTTTCAATCTCGGGCTGGCTACTATGGATCCTCTCAATTTTGCTGTTGGGTGGTGGAATTATTTTCTACATGATCAGTATAGAAATCGCCGATGCAATACCGGTTGACGAAGCCATAAGACTGGATAACCCGGAACAGCCGCATGAATTGGAACAATTAGGACTCGGTTTTGACGATGGTGAAAAGGGAGCATGGCTATTGCTTGAAGGTAGAATTGTCAAGGGTACATTGGCAACAGGTGACTGTGTTCAGAATAGTGAGGGTGAATGGAGTTCTGAGATAACAATTACTGGTGAAGGACTGACGATTCAGCCTCTCATTGGAAACGAATATCAGGTTTGGTGGACAGACCGAACCTGGGGTCCTGAGATGAATGAAAAGGTACGAAGTTGCCCCTATGCCTCGCATCCTTGGAATGTTGGAGTAGGTGATTCTATCACGCTTTTCGTACTTGATGATGGTGAAACCCTGTGGTTGTTCTCAGCAGGTGAAGGAGATAAACCTCCTTCTGAAGTCACCGATAGGGAAGACAGCCAACGTTGGGCGATGAGCCTCGCTATTCTGGGGTGTGTATTCTTGATGTCCTCAACACCGACTTCCCTATCACGGGACCTGAATAAATTTCGCAAAGGCAGACCACCCAGACCCGTGTTCAAATTCATCGATGGCACATCGGCTCCCGCTGGAAACTTGACTCGTCCAGCCGATGATTATGATTGGGTATTACCTCCTCCAAAACCCGATGTCATTCTCAGCGACCCTTGGGCGAGTGGACCTGAAGAAGACCTGATTCCCGAACATCCTAATGTCATTGGGACCCCTACGCCAGCGACATTGACCGTCTACAGCATTGCTGCAATTGGTTTCGTCACCTTCTCCATTTGGCTTGCTGCCGATCTGCTGGCCCGACATGGTAGTATCATCCACAACCTCATTGGAAACATTCTGCGATATGGAATCGTACTCTTCACAGTGATATGGATAGCCATATCATACAAGAACTGGAAATTCATCCATAATCTAAGAGATACTCCAACCAGTTCGATCAGAAGTATAGCAGTTGGACCTGCAGAAGTGGTTGGACAAGCACTGCCAATGCCTACTGGCACTCTCACTGCAAAAGTTGGGGAACATGAGACCAAAGAAATAGGGGGCTGTCTTGCCTACCAATGGATAGAAGAGAAATTAGTTGGAAGTGGTAAGAACAGACGGTGGAAGAAAATGGCATCTGGTGAAGAAGTCTCTCGATTCATCATTCACGATGGAACGGGTGGAATCATCGTTGAACCAGGGACCTTCAAGCAAAGTGACTGGGGTGAGGAACTCACTTCGTGGGAATCCGGGAGGTGGCGCTGGAGCATCCATGCCATCACAGCATTTGACCCAATATACTGCCTTGGGCGAGTGGAGAAAAGAGAGGCTGATGATCTAGCGGCTTGTCCATCGGACAAATCTGTTCAACAATCATTATTGGTCATGCGAGGCAACAAAGATGTGGGGATGCAAGCAAATTTGAGCAGAGGAACAGAATTAGGACTACTCAAGAGAACACGTTCTACACTCGAACTGCTTGTTGTCCCATTATTGATGTTCATTTCCGCTGCGATACCATTCATCTGGTGAACTATTGAATGATAATCTTGATGTACGGCATATGCCGGCTCCGTATCCCGTTGATGTGATATGAAGTACGTCATTGTCTCAGGTGGAGTCCTCAGCGGACTTGGAAAAGGAGTCACAGCGTCGAGCCTTGGAGTGCTCTTGAAGAGCGCAGGAATGCGCCCAACTGCAATCAAGATCGACCCTTATTTGAACACCGATGCAGGGACCATGTCTCCCTTTGAGCACGGCGAGGTTTTCGTACTCGATGATGGTGGGGAAGTTGATCTTGACCTTGGCAATTACGAACGTTTCCTCGATGTCAATCTGACACGAGACAACAACTTGACCACCGGCAAGGTTTACGCAAAGGTCATCGAAGCGGAACGGCGTGGCGATTATCTTGGCAAGACAGTACAGGTCATCCCTCATATCACCGATTCCATCCAAGATTGGATTGAAGGCGTTGCAAAGCGACCAGCTGATGATAGTGGAGAGGTGCCCGACGTTTGTGTGATTGAACTCGGTGGAACTGTAGGAGACATTGAATCAGCACCATTCGTCGAAGCATTGCGCCAGTTCCAATTCCGTGCAGGTCCAGAAAACGTATGCTTCGTCCATGTTTCTCTGGTTCCGGTGATCGGGGTGGTCGGAGAACAGAAGACCAAACCAACACAACATACCGTCAAAGAACTGCGTAGTCTCGGAATAACTCCGGATATGCTGGTATGTCGCAGCGAGCGCCCATTGGAGGATGATGTGCGAAACAAATTGGCATTGTTCTGTCACGTTCCTCCTGAAGCAGTACTTTCAGCCCATGATGTTTCCAACATCTACCGAGTTCCATTGTTGCTTGAAGAACAAGGCGTGAGCCAGATGTTGGCAGCCAAACTTGGATTCGAGATACCTCCAGAACGTGCACTTCTCGATTCATGGACAGAGATGGCTGACCGGATTGACAATCTCTCGGAAGAGGTTCATATCGCCATGGTGGGAAAGTACACTGGCCTCTCCGATTCTTACCTCAGTGTGATCAAGGCTCTACAGCATTCATCGTTTGAAGTTGGACGCAAATTGGTCATAGATTGGATTGAGGCATCGGACCTTGAAGAATCCTCGGAACAGAACAACGATGCTTGGAAACTACTGAAACAGGCCGACGGCATTCTGGTACCCGGTGGTTTTGGAGACCGTGGAATAGAGGGGAAGATCCTTGCCGCCGGCTATGCCAGAGAGAACAAGATACCCTATCTTGGAGTATGCCTAGGCCTACAAATAGCGGTCATAGAGTTCTGCCGAAGTGTACTCGGGTGGAACGATGCGAACTCTACTGAATTCAATGAACAGACCCCGCACCCCGTCGTTGTCTTCATGCCGGAGATATCCAAGACTCACCTTGGTGGTACCATGCGCCTTGGCAGTCGCCCAACCATGTTCCAAGTCGAGAACTGTGCGACTCGTGAACTCTATTCTGGTGCTGAATATGTCGACGAGAGACATCGTCATCGCTACGAAGTGAATCCTGCACTCATCGACGATATTGAGGCAAAAGGACTCAAGTTCGTCGGTAAGGATGACAGTGGACAACGTTGTGAAATCTTCGAATTAGATGACCACCCATATTTCGTTGCCACCCAATATCATCCCGAATTCAAATCAAGGCCAGGCAGGCCAAGCCCTCCATTCCTCGGCTTGCTTCGTGCGGCTGCACAGAATTGATACCTCTGCGAATGGTTTTCTTTCACAGGGTACTAATATCTTAAATGAATGATTTGCGGTGAAGACTCATGGTGAAATGGAAAGAGGTGGCGATTGCCATCCTGATTCTTCTGCTGGTCATCATGACCTGTGGTGGAGCACCAATCCTGATGGCCAAATATTCACCAAATAGTGCAAGTATATCTGACGATGATGACGACGACGACGGTGGTGATGATGATGACAACCCTTGGGAAGATAGTGGAAAGAGTCTAGGCACTGCTGCGCTGGTATTCCTTGTTCTGACCTTATCGATCATCCTTTGGAAGCCCGGAGTGAAATTGGCACGCCAACACCTTCCAGATATGTTGGAGATGGATAATCGTCTAGTCAAGAAGAACATCGGCATCGCCAATCGCTGGTTCATGAAGATTCATGACTGGTTAGGCTTTGGGGCTGCACTGATTGGAACCCTTCACGGACTATTGATGGATGACTGGGGTCTTGATTTCTGGCTTCCGATGGGAGGATTCTGGGTCTTGGTCACTTCTGGATATCTGATGCGAGTGAAATGGCCGCCCAAGCAGATACGCAAAGGGGCAAGGCTGCTTCATATGCAGAGATTAATCGCCATCGTCTCGGTCATCATTCTGATCATTGCGCACGATTGAACCAAACATACTCTAAATCGTGCATCGATTTAATCTTCCATGCACATTATATAAGTTCAAAATCGCAATGTGGCACTCAATCTTCAGCCATTGTACTCATTCATTCTTCTGAATCTGAAGGGAGATAGTTGTGAGACTTGCCTGCTAAATGCCGCAATTGCCTACCAAGGTCCTCGTCCAATTCACGCACTTTTTCGGCCAATTGTGCCAATTCAAACTCTAATTTATGCATCAATATATGTTCTATACCGTGTGCTAAAAAATTAATCTTCAGCGACACGCATTATTCGAGTAGTTCGAAAACCCTGCAGGAGTTTGACATACTTGCGCTCTAGGAACTCAGCATCCAGTTGCGCATCACCTGTATCTATCCGCAACGAATCAAGAGTCAGTAACTTGGCTGGAGTAACAATCCCAAGAATATCATCGAGACCGACTGCACGAATCACTGCTGGAGAAATCTGCAAGTTACCTCTTCCGATGAGGAATCCTTGACCCCCCATGGGACTGAGCAACAACAAACGAGGGCCCTCATGATTTCCCAGAATCTCAAGAATCTGGACTTCGTTCAAGTCGGTGTGGATTTCTCCTCCAACCGAGATGTCAATTCCAAGAAGGGTCGAAGAAATCCCATTCATCTGCGCCAATGTGCGCAATGTCCCTCCCGAGCCCCAGATGATCAACAGGTCAGAATCTGATTCGTTGAGTTCTTTGATATGTTCAGCCAACCCTTCAATCGTCTCTTCTTCCGAGGCTGATTCAATCTGTTCCTTGGCCCCTTGCATCCAACGTGGACTGGCTGGGGTCATCGCCTCACCGAACATTCGTACACGCCATTCTCCTTGTTGGTAGACCTCCTCATCGAGGTCCATGACCTCGGTATTCGCCAACATCAGTTCTCCTGAATGATAGGCATTGACTACTTCAGCGGCTGCTCTAGGGGTGGCGGCAAAACAGCCGCTGTGCATCTTGACTCCACCTGGAACACCAACCAATGGTGTCCGGTTCTCTCCCAGAGCATTGACAATGTCCCGAGTTGTTCCATCGCCTCCTGCATAGATGATCAGGGCGACTCCCGACGCAGGAATTCAGCAACGACCTCAGTGGTATCTGCATCATTCGTATTCCCTGAATAATCGCCAGTAGACCGAAACGAGGACTCCGCTGGTATCCAATCTGCACCCATTCTTCCACCTGCAACCAGTAATTCGACACTTGCTCCTCTTTGATCGAGAAGAACTTGAAGACGCTCAAGACAGATTTTCATTCGCGGACCTGCACGGTCCTCTGCACCTGCATCTCTCGCCTCTTGTGCCCTGCCATCACTGCCCTTGAAACCAAGCCGACCACCAAGACCGGCATCCGGATTGACCAGCACCCCGACGAGCATGACAGACCCTCGCGCATCTACATCATGAATCACTCTGTCGGGCTACCCACTCGGCCAATTGATTGAAGTGTGAACCTTCGATGGGCGACCGGCGTTGGCATGGAGGATGAGGACCTGATTGCACAAGCAATAGGTGACCGTCTAGCCGATGCTTTCGGAGGAATGGCGGCATCTTCACCATCTGGGCCGCCTGCAGGACCACCCGCTGGACCGCCATCCAGCCCACCTGCAGGGCCACCCGCGGGAGCACCGACTGGACCACCGATGGGAGCGCCTGCTGGACCGCCAATGGAGGCACCGAGCGGACCACCATCCAGCCCACCTGCAGGGCCACCCGTGGGAGCACCGAGCGGACCACCATCTGCACCTCCTGAGAGAGCGCCAACTGGTCCACCTTCTGCTCCACCTGCGGGACCACCGGCTGGGCCACCAGTTCAAGAGATGCCTGAACAGCCCCCCGCAGGGCCACCATCTGACCTACCTGAAGGACCGCCTGAAGAGGCGCCGGCTGGGCCACCATCTGCACAGCCTGAGGGACCACCCACGCAGGAGATACCACTCGACCAGCCTCCTGCAGGACCACCATCTGCACCACCCG
>PVBE012789383.1_pt1 | contig 12422 bp, 13 predicted proteins | sample 1631181 | NCBI WGS metagenome assembly PVBE01 (sample SAMN08397723, study PRJNA350692) | Marine metagenome, whole genome shotgun sequencing project. | isolation source: water | place: Pacific Ocean | collected 2012-04 | reverse complement strand
TGAATCCACCTGAGCGTCGAGCACGGCGGGCGGAAGTATGGCGCGACGGGGCTGGACGGCGAGGTGCTCAACCAGGGGCACGAGGAGTGGCTGCAGGGGATCAAGGGCCGGCTGAAGCGCAGGGGGGAAGCGCTGGTGGAGCTGATCCCCACGCTGACCCGCAACCCCGCCCTCCAGCCCGAGCAGGTGGCCCGCCGCATCCGGGGTCGCGCCGAGGCCCTGATCAAGCGCAAGCTGCTCGGCCTCGCCGCCCGACAGCTGCACCTGATCCGTCACAAACGGGTCACCGACGCCGACGTGCGACGGCTGGCCGGCACAGTGGCCGCCGACGCCTACCAGCGCGCCCGGGGGCTCATGCGCCGCGCTGGCTGGTCCGCCGCTTTTCGGCTGCTGCAGGCCGCCGCCGTGGCCGACCCGGGCTGCCCCTGGATCGCACGCCGCCGGGAAGAGGCCCGCCAGCGCCTGCCGGCCAGCAGCCACTTCGTGGAGGCGCTGGAGCTGGAGCTGGCCCGCCGCGCCATGGTGCTCGCCCCGTCCACCGCGTCCCTGGACCGTGTGCTGAGGGCCCAGCTGGTCCTGGGCCAGTACCCCGACGTGGTGGCGGCGGCCACGGCCTGGCACGATCACATGACGGCGGCGCAGGCGCCCCGGGTGGCCGAGGCGATGTACCGGCTGGGCTGGCTCGCCGACGCCCTGCAGAAGATCGACACGCCGCCGCCCAGGCTAAAGGACGCCCGCTGTCCACCGGATTACCTGGTGCAGGCAGCCGTGCTCCACGAGGAGCTGCGGCGCGACCTGGCCCGGCCCTCGACCCCTGGCCCGCTGGAGCGCGCCCTCTCACAGCGCGGCCCCGCCCTCGGCGCTCACAGCTCGCTGCTCGGCCGCTGCGTCCGCTGGCGGCCAGGCGAACCGCTGACCGTGGACCTCTACGTGCTGCAGCGAGCGCCAGAGCGGCTGGACCTGGAGCTCAAGTGCGGCCCGCGTCGCCAGCAGATCACCCTGGCCGCCGGCAAGCAGCGCCTGCGCCGGATCCGCAAGCGCTTCGCCCTGCCGCCCGCCAGCTACCGCCCGCGCCTGACCCCGCGCGGCCGCGCCCCCCTGAGCCTCGAGGCGGTGGTGGTGGGCCCGGAGTCCACCTTCGGCTTCGAGCTGCCGAAGTACGCCTCCTGGTTGCGCCGGGGCGCCGCCTTCGGCAGCAGCCCTGTGGTGGGGCGCGGCTTCCGCAAGCGGCGCCTGTTCGGCTACGTCGGCGAGCGCTTCGCCGACAGCTTCTCCAGCGGGTTCGACCGGCCCACGGGGCTGCTCAAGTCCCCCGCCTTTCGCGTGCGCAAGGAGTACCTCATGCTGCTGATGGCCGGCGGCGACGACCCCGGCCTGGGGGTCGACCTGGTGGTGGCCGGACGCGTGGTGGCCCGGGTCAAGGGCCGCAGATCCGAGGTCATGCGGGCGGTCTTTATCCCCGTGGGCCGCTTCGGCGGGCGGCGGGCGCGGGTGGTGATCAGGGACTGGGACGCCAAGGAGTGGGGTCACATCGCCGTGGACGAGATCCGCCAGGTCAACGGCCCGGCCAAGGGCGTGGCGCCATGAGGAGCCGCAGATGAAAGACGACGCCAGGACCGCCGCGGACCTCTTCTTCCACCACCTCGGCGCGCCGGGCCAGGGCGGCGATTTGGCCGACCTGCGGCGCCTGTCCCGGGCCTTCGCCCGCCTGCCTTACGAGAACCTGTCCAAGATCCTGGTCAGCGAACAGCTGCGGCCGCGGCTGCCGCTGGAGGTGATGAAGGACCACCTGGCCCTGGGCACCGGCGGCACCTGCTTTTCCCTCACCGAGCTGTTGCGTGTGCTGGCCGGCGCCGCGGGGCTGAGCTGCTACCCGGTCATGGCCCACATGCGCCACGGCGCCAACATCCACTGCGCGTTGCGGGTCGAGGCCGGCGGCCGCGCCTACCTGGTGGACCCCGGCTACCTGCTGCCCCGCCCCCTGGAGCTGGGCCGCGCGGCGCCCGCGGAGCCCGAGGTGGGGCACCCCGTCATCGTGCCGGCCGGCACCCACGGCGGCGTGCCCGATGGGGTGCCGCCGGGAGACTTCGACCTGTTCACCTGCGAGGCCGGCGGCCTCAAATGGCGCTACCGCTTCTCGGACCGCGCCCCGACCCAGGAGGCGTTCATGGAGCGCTGGCTCCAGAGCTTCGCTTTGCCCGGCATGCGCTCGCTGGTGGCCACCCGCCGGGCGTCGGACAGCAGCCGGCTCTACCTGCACAACTACAAGCTGCGGCGCCAGGGCCCACAACAGAAGAGCACCCGCAACGTGCGCGCCACCCTGGAGGACACCGTGGAGCAGACCTTCGGCATCCACCCCGACGTCACCCGCCGGGCCAGGACCATCCTGGACCGCCGAAAGGAGGCGTGGCGCCGTGGCCAATAAAGGCGCGCCCGAGCTGGTCAAGGCCTTCGTCGCCGTGCTCGGCAGCGACGACCAGCAGATGAAGGCCGCCGCCGAGGCGCTGACCGGCGTCTGGGGCCCCCTGGACCTGCGCAGCCAGGTCTTCCCCTTCGCCCACACCGACTACTACGAGGCGGAGATGGGCGCGGACCTGCGGCGCCAGTTCTTCGCCTTCGAACGGCTGGTGGACCCGGGCCAGCTGCCCGAGCTCAAGGAGCAGGCGGCCCTGCTGGAGGATCAGCTGGCCAGCGACGGCCGGCGCCCGGTGAACCTCGATCCGGGCTACCTGGACTACAACAAGGTGGTGCTGGCCTCATACAAGGCGGGCGGCCAGAAGATCTACATGCGCGACGGCGTCTACGCCGACATGGTGCTGCTCTACGAGCGCGGGCAGTTCAACCCGTTCATCTGGACCTTCCCCGACTTCGTCGGGCCCGACTACGCCCCGGTGCTCACCGAGCTGCGGCGGCTCTACCGGCGGCAACGGCGCCAGGCGGAGGGCCGCCGTTGAGCTGGCGGGACCCCGCGGCTCCGGAAAGGGGATCGCACACCCACGCACAAGATCTGGTACAATGCGGCAAGTGAGTTTAAGGGAGAGCCTTGAGCAAGCGACACCCTCATAGCGGCGATAACGACGAGCTACCCTCCAGGTCCCGCCTCCTGGATATCCAGCAGAAGCGGGTCAAGAACCTGCTGAAGAAGGAGACCGAGGAGCTGCTGACGGTGACCACCGATCAGCTCAGGGCTGCCCGTCGCCAGACCCGCGAGGTGGAGGAGGCGGGTAAGAACCGCCGCCGCTCCCGCCGGGTGTGGGTCAACGAGGTGGCACAGTGGGAGGTGGACAAGGTGCGGCGCGACGGCCTCGTGCGGGACATCAGCCGCTGGGGCCTGATGTTGCAGTGCTCCCTGCCGATCCCCCGCTACAGCCCGATCAAGGTCTTCTTGCCCCTCTCCGTGCGAGGCAACCGCGTGCTCTGCTTTTTGCCCGGCGTGGTGATGTGGGGCAGCGACAAGGTCATCGGCGTGGAGTTCGTCGACATCCCGGCCGAGAGCCTGACCCAGCTGACCACCTTCTTCAAGGCGCGCAGCCGGTAGGCGAGATGTTCTGCTGGAAGACGGTTGTGCGGGACGCGGCCATTGTCGTGGCCTTCTCCACGGCGGTGGCCCTGACGACCAACGCGATGCACCCCACCACCCGCATCCCCCTGGTGGCCGAGCGTGAATACCAGGTGCTGGTGCCCTGCCCCGAGCATGAGGGCAAGGCGGCCGCGGCCATCACGCCGGACCAGGTGCGGGCCGAGGCGGGCACCATGCTGGTGGACGCCCGGGAGGAGGAAGCGTTCAAGGCCTGGCACCCGCCAGGCGCGGTCAACGTGACCTACGATTTTTTGGAGCCCACCCCCAAGGAGCTGATCAAGAAGGTGCTCGAGGCTCGGGCCCGGCGAGTGGTGGTCTACGGCGACGGCGATGACCCCGACAGCGGCGAGCAGCTGGCCAACGAGTTGTCCGGCAAGGGCATCCGCAACGTCAGCTACGTCAAGGGGGGCGCCCCGGCGCTGAAGAAGGTGGGCAAGTGAGCCGCGCGTTGACAGCGCTGGCCGCCTGGCCCGGCCACGCCTGGCTCTGCCTGCTGGCCCGGCTCTACATCGGCCACGTCTTCATCGCCGCCAGCATCCACAAGATCGCCGACCCGTCCGCCTTCGCCCTGGACGTGGCCACCTATCAACTGCTGCCGCTGTCCCTGATCAACATCACCGCGCTGATTTTGCCCTGCACCGAGTTGGTGGCCGGCGTGATGATCGTCCTCGGCTTCCGCACCCGGGCGGCGGCCCTGCTGCTGTCGGCCATGATGGTGGTCTTCATGGTGGGGCTCGGCTGGGCCCTGCACCTGGACCTGGACATGTCCTGCGGCTGCTTCGCCTCGTCGTCCGAGGGGCACGCCATCTCCAGTATGACGATGCTGCGGGACGCGGCCTGGCTGGCGCTGTGTCTCTACGTCTTGTTTCTGGATCGGAAGCCGCTGGGGCTGGATCGGGTTAAATAAAGAATAAAGAATAAAGAATTCAAAATGGAAAATGGGGTGCCGGTGTGAGCGTGGTTGGCTCGCCGCTGCGCGGCTCGTTTGGCGTTGAGTGGATGTATCGCGCTGCTCAGTTGCGTCGATCACCCCGGGAAATGTAGGGCGGGGGCTCGTCCCCCGCCTCGGCAGTGCGTGGCGGGGGACGATCACCCCGCCCTACGAGGAATCATCCCTTTCGATCTACGCAGTAGGATTCCTTGTTCGCCTGTCCACCCACCAAAGCCGAGCCGCATAGCGGCGAGCGCAAACCACCGCCCGTCCTCCAATTTCAAATTTTGAATTTCGTGTTTTTTATTCCCCGCGAAGCGGGGAGCGCCGCTTAGCCCAACCGGATCGTCTTACTGTACTCCTTGCCCTCCACCGAGGCCGTGACGTGGAGCAGGCCGTCCTCGTCCAGCAGGAAGGTGAAGTCGATCTTGGAGGCGCCGGCCGGGCGCTTCTTGAGGCCCTTGTAGCGTAGCTGGCCGATGCTGCGGCTCTCGTCGATGCGCGACTTGGACTCCTCGAACAGCCCCACCGCCATGGAGGTCTGGTTGTCCTTTTGGGTGTAGAAGGTGCAGTGGGCCTCCACCGGCAGGGGCGCGTCGCGCTCGATGAGGGTCACCACGCGGTCGCCCTTGACGCCGGCGCCGATGGTGCGGCCCGCCACCTCCTTGATCGTGCGGCCGCTGAGGGTGGAGGATTCGATGGGTTCGCCGTCCAGCTCGGCGGCGCGCAGGGCGGTGCCCTTGGTCACGGCCAGGTCCGGGTCGCCCATCAGCGGCCGCTTGCCGAAGTATTGCCCCACGGCGTCGCGCACGGTGGGGATCAGCGAGGTGCCGCCCGACATGACGATGGCGTCCACGCTCTTGGGCGAGATGTTGGCCTGGGCCATGACCTTGTCGGTGGTGGTGATCGACTTCTCGATGAGGTGGTTGGTCAGCTTGTTGAACTCCTTGCGGCTCATCTTGTAGGTCAGGCCCTTGCGCCCCTCGGAGGTGAAGAGCAGGTCCTCGAGGCGGATGCTCGAGGCGTGACGCTTGGACAGCTTGCGCTTGGCCGCCTCGCAGGCGAACAGCAGGGCCTGCCACTCCACGGCGCGGGTGCGCAGGTCCACCCCTGTCTCGTTCCAGAACATGTCGGCCAGGGAGTTGCCCATGGACGAGTCGAAGTCGTCGCCGCCGAGCCAGGCGTCGCCTCCGGCGCAGAGCACCTGGAACGCAGACTCGCGCATCTTGATCACGCAGAAGTCGAAGGTGCCGCCGCCGAAGTCGTAGACGGCGAGGGTCTTCTCCTTTTCCTTGAAGCCGTGGGACAGCACGCTGGCGCTGGGCTCGGTGAGCAGCCCCACCACCTCGAGGCCGGCCTGCCGCGCGGACAGCTCCAGGGCCGAGCGCTGGATCGAGCCGTGGCCCACGGGCACGGCGAAGACCGCCTTGGTCACCTCGGCGCCCAGAAACTCGCTGGCCTGAATGCGCAGCTCCTTGAGGATCATGGCGCACAGATCGGTGACGGAGTAGATCTCGCCGTGGGCCTCGAAGCGCGTGAACTTGTCACTGCCGGCGAAGGTGCGGAAGGCGATGCCGCCGATGTGCTGGGCCACCTGGGGGTCCTTGTAGGGGCGGCCGAGCAGGCGCTTGGGCGAGGCGATGGTCCACTGGGCCTCGCCGGCCATGCGCCGGCGCGCCTCGGCGCCGATGACCACCTCCTCGGGGGAGGGGAAGGAGATCACCGACGGCATCTGCACCGCCCCCTCCTTGTCCGGCACCACGCGGAACTCGCCGTCGCGGTAGATGGCCACCGAGGAGTAGGACGTCCCGAAGTCGATGCCCACCACCGGGCCCTTGCCGCCCTTCTTGGCCATGGGCTTGGTCGGCCGCTTGCTGCGGGCCTTCTTGCTCGGGTCCTTGAGCGAGGTGTCGTGCTGTTTCTGCAGCCCCACCGGGGCCGACTCGGTGGTCTCCTTGGGCAGCTCGATCTCGCCATAGTTTGCGTCGCCGCCCGAGGCGGCCGCCGGGTCGGTGTCGGCCTCCAGCTCCAGCTCGTCGTTGAGCATGGGGCGCTGGTTGAGCAGGGCCGACTCCTCGTCCGGGGAGACCGGCGCGGGGAGCACCTCCTCGGTGGGCTTGGAGCTGGTCCGCACCGGCTGGGGCTCGGCCTCCTCCTTCCATGGGGCGAGGTCCGCCTCGTCCACGGGCTCGGACGGGGCCGGCAGGTCGTCGTCGTCGGGCACCGGCTCGGACGGAGCCGGGAAGTCGTCCTCCTCGGCCACTGGCGCCGGAGCGCGGCCCTCCGCGGCGGCGGCCAGCCCCTCGAGCAGCGCGGCGGAGTTGGTGGGCTCCGGCTCCACCTTCAGCTCCAGCATGCCGCCGTCCTGGTTGCCCACGGTGGCCACCACCGTCAGCTGCCTGTCCTCCGGCAAGATGAGCTGGACGGCCTTGCGGCCGTCGGCCACCTCGTCCTCGGCCTCGGGGGGGGCGATCCAGTCGATCATCCTCCGCCAGACGTTCGGCTTGGCTGGCTTGCGCGCGCTGCTGCCGTAGCTGCGAGCGGTACTGCTCTTCCTTCCCTTGTTGCCCTTGTCGTCGGAGGAATCGCTGGCCATGGCTTCCTTTTCGATTGCTGTTCCGTCGCCGGATCGGGGTCTTCCTGAGGCTAACAAGGATGCCACAGCCGGGCACCCTTGAAAACTCCAGACTGCACTCGCGCGGGGGTCAGATGACCTTGTAAAGCACCAGCCCGACGGAGAGGATCATGGCCGTGATGATCATGGCCACACCCCAGTTCCCTTTCTTGATCTCCTCCCACTCGTCGATCTTGCCCGACAGCAGGTCGAAGACCTTGATCGCCAGGCCGATGGAGAAGGCAAAGGAGATGGCCGCCACCAAGGCCCAGCCGAAGCTCTTGGCGAACTGCCACAGTAGCAGGATGACGTCGTTCTTGGTCACCACCGACATGAGCTCTCCCTCGTTCATTTGTTCTCCTTATCTGGTGTCGTTACGAATCACCGCTGGATGTTGATCGGATAGCGTACGCGCCGTGGCGCGCCCCTGTGTCGCGAGAAGCGGATTCGCCCCAGAGCCTTGCCGAGGCAGAGGCGGGTGGCGGCGTTGGTCCGCGCCGGCGTCACCTTGAGCCCGGTGGCGCGCCCCTGCTGCGACACGGCGAACTCCAGCACCACGCCGCGGAAGGTACGGCTGCGGCGGGCCGCGGCCCGCAGGCACGGGGCGAAGAGCGCCGTGTGGCCGGCCAGCAGCTCGTTGATCCGCTGGGGTTTCTGCGAGGGGCGTCGCACCCCGCGGGCCGCCTCGCCGTCGTCGAAGGAGAGGTGCCGCCCCTTCTTTTTCCGCTCGACGATGTAGGTCGACCACAGCTCGGCCCGGGTGACGCGGCCCCGCAAATGCAGCTTCATCGGGTGGATGCCGCAGCGAAAGACCCGCCGCTTGACCCCGCGCATGGGCACCAGGGCGGTGACCGTCATGTCCACCTGTCGGGGCGTGATCGGGTTGCGGACCAGGGCCTCGACGGCCCCCAACAGCGCCCCGAGCACGTGGCCCTTGACCCGCACGCGGTCGCTGCGCACGGTGATCTCCACGGCCAGGGCGCGGCCCAGGCGGGTGACCCGGGGGGCGCCCTTGGCGCGCACGCGCCGGGCCCGCAGGCGGGCGAGGATGGCCTTGACCATGGTGCGTTCGTAGCCCTTGCGCTGCGCCGCCGCCTTCCTGACCAGGGCGGCACCCGCGCCCTTGCGCTTGCCCGCGGCCACCACCGCGGCGGCCGGGAAGCGGTAGGTCTCGAACGACGCCCCGCCGCTGCCGTCGACGCGGGCCCGCACGGTGACGTTGGAGAAGACGATGACGTAGGTCTTGGTGCGCAGCACGGCCTGGCGCAGGGACTTGCCGAGCAGCTCCAGGTGCTGGCCCACGGCGCCCTGGCACACCGTGCGGTGGCAGGGGTCCACCACCAGCTCCACGTCCACCTTGACCTCCCGCAGCTCGCGCAGCTCGGTCTTGGTGATGCGCCCCGGATACAGAAAGAGGATCATCTTCGGCAAGGCCCGGGGGCGGCTGGAGCGCAGGAAGCGGCGCAGGGCCGCCGAGATCTTGTCCAGCTCCTTGCTGGAAAACGACTCGCCGGTGGTCTCGTCGAGGAGGGCGTCCAGATCCTTGTCGGCCCTGGTCTTCGGCTTGCTGCCGTGGTCGAAGCTGCGCTTCGTGCCGGTGCGCAGGTCCACCTCCAGCAGGGGGGTGGGCCGCCGGGGGTCGGCGGCGGCAGGGGGCGGCGCTGCCTGTAGCAGAGCCACTGCCACCAGCGCCAGGGGCGCCGCTCTTGCATGTGGTGAACCAATCATGACAGCGGCAAGCATATCCCGTTGTTTTCCCATTCTAAAGACTTCTTCCGGACGTGGGCGGCAACCCGAGCCCCTTCGACGCCTGGCTGGTGAACATGGGCATCAAGACGCTGCCCATGCGCATGGACCGCCACTGCGCCAACGCCATGGCCATCGCGCGTTTCCTCGAGGGGCACCCCAAGGCGGAGCGAGTCTACTACCCCGGGCTGGAGTCGGACCCGTACCCACGAGCTGGCCAGACGGCAGATGGACGACTTCGGCGGCATGGTCTCCTTCGACATCGCCGGGGGACTGGAGGCCGGCCGCAAGCTGATGGACAACATCGAGATCTTCACCCTCGCCGTGTCCCTCGGCTGCGTGGACTCGCTGATTCAGCACCCCGCCTCCATGACCCACGCCTGCGTGCCCCGCGAGAAGCGCGAGAAGGCGGGCATCACCGACGGGCTGGTGCGTATCTCTGTTGGTGTGGAGGACGTCGAGGATCTCATTCGTGCGTTGGACGAAGGGCTGGCGAAGGTGTGAGGATCACCAGCCGTCCCCGACGCTGGACCGCTCTCCAACGACAGCCCGTCCCGCTCCTCTCACCCCTTTGGTCCGCAGATCTCCGCCGGATCCTGCCGCACCCTCCCTCGTAGCCGGTTGGCCACCGCGGCCTCCAGCCCTGGCACCATGCCGGCGGCGAAGGCCAGCCCCTCGGACACTGCCGTGGGCACCCGGCGCAGCCCCCGGCGAGTGCCCTGCTCGATGACCTGACCCAGGCGCTGCCGACGCGCGGGGGGCAGCGTTTCCAGGGCCCTCGTTACCATGGGGTCGGAGAGGCTCATGACGTGGATCGGCGCGGCGTCGCGGAGCTCACGCCAGACGATCAGGCGCGTGCGCGGTACGTGGTAGCCGCTGGTCACCAGCAGCAGGCCGCGGCCCGGGCTCACCTCGTCTCGCAGGTGGCTCATGGCGCGCACCTCGTTGACGGTGCGGTTGGCCGCGGGCCAGCAGCGTATGCGCGCCGCGGGCGCGCCGAGGTCCACGAGGATCTGCGCCGCGATGAGGCAGCCGGGTCGGGGCTGGCCCTTGAGGTGCCCCTCGGCAGAGAGGAACCAGGTCTCCGGCTCCTGGACGCCCACCGCCTCTGAGATGGCCACGGCCGCCGCGGCGCGGGCGGCCACCTCGCGCAGGCACTGCTCGGCCCGCATGTTCGGCTCCCACTTGCCCATGGGCGCCACCGCCCCGGGTACGAAGCCGACGCGAGCGTGGAGGATGTCCTGGATACCGGGTCGGGTCACGAATTGCACTCTGCTGTGGTTTTTTTCTTAAGGCCACATCCTACCTGCCGATTGGTACCCCGTGAAGGAGACAAACAATGAAAACATCTTGGATCGCACTACCGTTGACGATGGGCTGGATGCTGGCGGCCTGCGCGCCTGCCATGACGGCCAAGCCGACCAACACGGCGAATTCGAAGACGACCGCCGAGGTCGCGGTGGCCAGACCGGCCCCGGGCGCCACCGCCCGCTCCGCCGAGGAGGCCAAGTACCTGGCGGCAGTGCACAAGATCATCGGGCCCCGCTGGGAGCAAGTGCGGATCAACGCCGGTGCGTTGCTGCCCAAGTCCCACCCGGCCAACAACATGAGCCGAGTCACCGAGGTCGCGGCGCGCCTGGACGGCAAGGGTCAGATCAAGCGGATCCGCGTCCGCAAGGCGTCGGGGTGCAACCCTTACGACAACTCGGCGCTGGGCACCATGTCCCGCGTTAACAAGTACCCGCCGCTGCCGGCCGGGCTGCTGGAGGGCCACGTCGAGCTGCGCTGGCGCTTCCACCGCGACGCCCGCTCCGCCAGGCCGGACCACGTCACCGTGGTGCTGCACCCCCTGAGCCCCGAGGAGGCCTTCAGCCGCGCCCTGACTCTCAAGCAGTGGGACCGGGCGCGCCTGATCATGCGCCAGAACCCCGCGCGGCAGTCAATCCGCGCCATCCTCGCCGAGGCCGGCCTCTCGTCCAAGGACTCCGGGCTCAACATGCTGGCCCTGCGCGTGGCGCCGGTGCAGCGGCTGTTGGCCCTGCTGGAGAACGAGACCGATATGAAGCGCTGGACCACGGTGCTGGGCGTGCTCGCCAGCCGCGGCGGCGACACCGAGATGGTGGCTCACCTGCGCTGGGTGGCCCGGCCTGTTTCCCGGGTCAACGATGAGGCCAAGGCCTCCCTGGAGGCGCGCAAGGTCGCGGCCATCCTCAAGGCCCTGGACCGCATGGGCAAAGCCGCCCCCGCCGCCCTGGTCAATGAGCTGCTGAGCCGCAAGGCCGCCGCCATCGTCATGGCCGCCGCCCCCATGGCCACGGACGAGGCCGCCATGTCCCGGGCCCTGCGCACCTTCGTCACCGACCCGAAGATCGCCGGCCCCCTGGCCGTGCGCCGCCTGGCCCTGGGCCCCGACGCCTTCGCCGAAAAGATCGTCGCCAAGGCCCTGACCCACAAGACCCGCATGGTCACCCTCCGCACCCTGGAGCGGGTGCCGGTCAAGGCCATGGCCGCGGTGCTCGAATCCATGGTGCGCAGCCACGCCACCAAGGAGGATGCGCGCCTGGTCGCCATCCGCGCGCTGAGCAAGGTCATCGACGCGGCGGCCCCCTTCTACGCCGCCATGGGCTCCTCCAACCCGCGGGTCAAGGTCGCCGCAATCCGCGCCCTGGGCTCCATGAAGAAGAACACCACCGGCATCTGCTACCGCCTCTCCACCATCGGCATGAAGAACCGCAACGAGGTCGGCGCCGAGGCCCTGGCCTCCGTGGCGCGCATCGGTGACCAGCAGTTCCTGCCCGCCATGGCCTACATGACCAGCCGCCAGCGCAACGCGCACAAGCCGGTGATCATCGCCTCCTACTGGGGCTTCGGCAAAAAGGCGGTGCCCCTGCTGAACAAGATGGCCGCCAGCGCCAACCAGAAGGTGGCCGCCGCTGCCCGCACGTCCCTGGACCGCATCAACGGCGTCAAGCGCCAGACCGCCCAGGCCCCGGCCCCCACCAGCCCCCTGGCTGACCTGCTGCAGCAGGCCCTGACCCTGGCCCAGACCCCGGCCCCCGAGAAGGTCTCGGTGAAGACCGAGGACAAGCCCGCCCTGGCCAAGGCTGCTCAGTAGCCCGAGATTCTTTCCCTAATCTGAGTCCAATCCCCCCCTCGCCCCAATGCCGATCGGTTTATTTGAAATGTAGGGCGGGGGCAATCCAAGGCTTGTCCGACGGGCACTTGTGCTGGCTGTGGCTTATGGACGGACACTGGTTCGTGTGAAAATGTCCAGTTTCTGGACGAGCATGCGTCCGGGCCGTGCCACGCGGCCGTACTGGTGGGTAGGCGCGTGATGGTTGTGCTGGCCTGCAGGCCCAGGACGTATCGGGCATTGGGGCAGGCTGGCTGATAAAGGGGAGTGTGCTGGCCGTGGTTTATGGACAGACACTGGTTTGGGTGAAAATGGCCAGTTTCTGGACGAGCATGCGTCCGGGCCGTGCCACGCGGCCATGCTGGTGGGGCAAAACGACGCTTTGCCCCCAACTGTCGCGACCTGGCGTGAGGTCGTT
>PVBE011841065.1_pt1 | contig 12422 bp, 12 predicted proteins | sample 1631181 | NCBI WGS metagenome assembly PVBE01 (sample SAMN08397723, study PRJNA350692) | Marine metagenome, whole genome shotgun sequencing project. | isolation source: water | place: Pacific Ocean | collected 2012-04 | reverse complement strand
GAGAGGTCGATGGGTCGTTGAAAGAACCTTTGGATGGTTACATTGGAATCGTGGAATAAAAACTTGCTGGGCAAAGACAAAGGAATCGTTTTTAGCATTTGTTCAATTTGCTTGTTCAATTCATGTTTTTAAAGCTTTTGGAATTTTCGGATAAGCTCTTACAATGGCACGCAACACTACTGCAGCCACAGCTGGCCAGGGACTGATAGTAGATTTTGGTTGCAGGAGAAACAAATCAAGATGGCGGTAATCTTACACTGACTGGTGGAACTGCAACCGGTAATGGTACATCAACTGTTAAAATACTTGCTGCAGGTGGAAGAGACCCAGGAGCCAAAGAAAGCACACCAACTAACGCTGGAATATTTTCATCTAATGGATTAGAAGTTTTACCACCAGCTAAAAGTCGCGGATCCACCAAGTCAACTGTCAATCATAGATTTGGATCCGCCAAGTTTACAAGCGAAATTGATTGCAACGACTCAAAAGAATACACAATTAATAACAATCTTGTCACCCCACGCTCTCGCATTTTAATTACAACCTCTATTGCTAAAAGAAAATCTGGCGCGTTTGCATTCATTGTCAATCCGAACGATGGCTACTTCAACGTAAACATGCGTAATGTTACAAATACTGGATCTGGAAATGTGACCATAACCTTTTGGGTATTAGATTAGTAATTCTTAATCCAGCATTGCATCAAAATATGGAAGATCTGTAGCCCCAAGTGCTCTATTCCAGAATGGTCCACCCCAATCCCATGTAGAATATTCTCTAGAGTTTGGCTGGAACATATCACGAACCTCAACACACTCATACTCTTCTCTTGGAGCATATCGATTAACATATTGATGCACAAACGTGAAAAGCGAACTTTGAGCAAGTTGATCCATGTTAACATACTTGCGACCAACTGGTTTACCATCACTGAACATAACATATACAGGTCGATCCGATGTTACATCAAACTGGCTTGCAAGAGACCGGCTTCCCGGACGACTAATATCAACTAAAATAAAAAGAACTTCTGTATGGTCACAAGAACCTTTTCTAAATACCTTCTGTAAGCATGCAGTATTATAACGCCAATCAACCTTGAACTGCTTGCGATAAGATATTACACTTTGCCTTGAATTACGACACGCACCACCACTACCAAGCGAACAGGCATGCTCACAATCTTTTTCTATTCTTACAACCTTATTATTGTCACATGCATCAGATGAATAGAATAACACAACAGCCATACGATGCATCTCATCATCGAGCATACAATTAAAAGCATTCGCTGTACGAGCAACTTCATAATTGTCTTGACGACCATTCGCCAATGCTGTCATAAAAAATAATGATATGATATAAAACCGCTTCATAATAACCCCCCTTAAAGATTATTTATCTTCTTTTTTGTCACCCTCTTTTGGCAACTCAACATCTAAAACTTCTTCTGCTGGCTTTGCCTGAGCAATATCACCAGATAGCACACTATCAACAAACTCTGTTACCTGCTTTTGATATTCTTCGGGATTATTAAAGAGCGAGCGAAAATGCCCTTTACCCTTTGTCGCCCAAAACTTCTTTTTACCTGGAGCATTTTCATAAATCCTTTTAACCGATGCAATTGGTACAGCCTCATCAGCAACACAACCAATAAAGAAAATTGGCGTTTTTATCTTTTTAATAGACTCCATTGGCTCAATTGGTTTCATCATAGTATTAATCTGTGACGCATCCATCTTGGCAAACTTTTTAAATAAAAACTGCATGACTGTTTGTACATATGGATTAAATGCATGTCGCTCTAAAAATGATCTACCAGGAAAATCAAACTCATATCCGAAAAGCTTGATTTTAAGCTTTTCAAACCCACGGTGTATAATATTTTCAGTCTTATCAAACGGACAATCATAAATACTTGCTACAAATAAATTTGGATTTTTAGCTTGTGCCTCAATACCGGTAGCAGCACCCATTGAAAACCCATAACCAATAATTGGCAAATTTTTAATATCCTTACGCGACTTGATATAGTCAACAGCGCCATAAACATCATAAATCTCATCAGCTCCTAATGTACTGAGCGGACCCTCAATGTTTTCTCCATGAGCACGAAAATCAAACACCATTAAATTATAATCTGGAAACAGAAGACGAAGCATGTTTGCATCATCCTTACTAGAGGTATAACCATGCAAAGCCAAAATAGTAGCCTTAGCATCCGGACGTATCGCAATATATCCCTTACGCGCATTATACTCCTTAGACCCAGCTTCTCTTTGGGCATAAAAAGTTACATCCTCCTCCTTAACGCCCTCAGCGCCAAACAAGGATACACTCAAACCTAATAATGCTATAGATACATAAATACGCACAACCCTACTCCTCTCATGCCTCCTAATTTCTCTTGCCTTTATTCTATAATACAATATTTTAATTACACTTTGCAAATATTCACATAAAATAAGTTGTATTTGACTTGCTAGAGCATATTCCAGTGTGGCTACTTGCCAAAAGCACCTCTCACTATATAAGGTTAAACAAAAACATGTAACACTGGTGCGCCATATAAAAGCGCACCAGTGTTACATATAGAAATTATTTACTGAGCAAACTGAGATGTAAACTCGATCAGCTTGGACTTGTTCATTACCTTTTGATATCGAGCGACTAACTTACCTTGCTTATAGACCAAGAAGGTTGGGACCTTAACCACTACCAGCTTGGCTGCCAACTCTTTAGCCGCCTCAGCATCAACCTTAAGGAACTTAACCTTGCCCTCAAGCTGTGCTGCTGCTTCCTCATAGAACGGCATCATATACTTACACGAAGAACACATAGGAGTATAGAAATCAAGGATTACAGGAATACTTGAGTTTGCCACTTCAGTTTCAAACTCTGCCAATGTAGAAATCTTACCAATCTCAACAGCTATCGCCTTTTTCTTTTCTACAAAGTACTGTGACTCAATCTTATTCAAGCTTTCTGGACTCATACCAGCATTTTGAAGGAAGTGCTGCGAATCCATAGCTGCCTTACAACCTTCACCAGAGGCTACAATGGCCTGCTTATAAACCGCATCTTCAACATCACCCGCAGCAAAGACACCTGGAACAGAAGTTTTTTGCGAATGGCCATCAACCTCTATATAACCACCTTCATTAACCGCCAGCTGGCCATTAAGGAACTTGGTATTCGGCTTAGAGCCAATAGCAAGGAAAATACCATCTATAGGGAGCTCTATAGTTGTCTTATCTTCAGAATCATAAAGTTGAACATGAGTTACACGCTCATCGTTACCCACAACCTTTTTAACCTGCTTATTATAGTTAACTGTTACGGTCGGAATCTTTTGAAGCTCTTCCTGCATTGCCTGAGAAGCGCGCATCTTATCCTTACGCACCATGACCTGAACATCAGAAGCGTATACAGCAAGCTGAAGCGCTTGCTCAACTGCTGAATCGCCACCCCCAACAACTATAACCTTCTTATCCTTATAAAAAGCTGCATCACAGACTGCACAGGTAGAAACACCTTTAGACCAAAACTCCTTCTCCCCTGGCACATTCAATAGAAGCGGTTGAGATCCGGTAGCCACAATAAGTGTCAAAGCATTCAAATAGGTACCATCTGAGGTCTGAATGCGATACGGCCATGAATTCAAATCAATCGAGACTACGTCGTCATGAAGGAAAGTAACATCTTGCTCTACAACCTGCTTACGCATCTTATCCATAAGCTCTGGGCCCATAATCTTGGCCCTAGAAGGCCAGTTTTCAATGAAACTGGTTGTTGTAAGCTGTCCACCAGGTTGAGATCCCTCTAAAATGTAAGTTTTAAACCCTAATCGAGCTCCATAAAGGCCTGAAGTCAGACCGGCTGGACCAGATCCAATAATCGCTATAGGAACGATATTATTAAGCCCATTGGTGTTATGAAGGGTAAATGGAGAATTACTGCCTCCAGTACCAAAAGAGGTACAACAGAACGATTTTTTATAAAAACACATCGGAAGCAGCACTAGCAGCACGATAAGCCCCGTCGATAAACCATATTTTAACTTTTTAAGCATAAAATCCCCCTTGCACCATTTGTCATACTTTGAATCCTAGATTATAATATTACTCATAGATCATTTATATTTTTCACAAACTTCCATAATTGATGGGACTAAGCAATATGAAATTTCTTAATGCAAATTTTTTAACACTCTTGCTAGGAGTATCAGTTGTTACTTCAATATATAGTGACCAGGTTAGCGCAAATAATTCAGAAGCTCAAATTGAGCAAGCTGAAAGTCTTAATGTTGAACAACGTGACGAACTATTGTCACAATTGGTTGAACAAGTTGATAATATTGATTTTATAGCAAAAGATATCCTTATTGATCTTAAGCGTAAGACAATCAAGCTTCCTAATATTGAAGCTGCTGAAAAGCAATTAGTTTCGATCCAAACTGCTTGTTCAAAGATTTTATTAAGTCTTGATGTTACTAGAAACACTGTCACTGTAGCTGATATCTATAAAACAGCTCTTCAAATTCAAGCTTTAGAAAAGCACGTAGCAACCTGTGTTGCACAAAGTTTTAATAACTGTGATGAATTCAAGATAGATGTTGCAACAAAAACTCTTCCTGAGTCTGTTGATCTTGAAGAAATTATCAAAACATGTGTAAGCACAGACAAAAACCTAAAAACTCTTTCTAAAAAAGTTCCATACCTTGGAATCAACTTCTTTCACAGAACATACCGCGGATTAGAAGCTACTAACAAAAAGTACCACGTTGCAGAATGTGCGCTACTTGGAGTAGCAGCTGCAGCATTCGTTACTTATATTGTATACAAAATGCCATACTTCAAAACTGGACCTAAAGGATCATACTTAGATCTTCCAAATTATGGTGGTAAGGTTGATAGTTCTGAAGGAAAGCTAAACGGAATACCAATCGATCATTTAGCTGGAAAACAAGCACAAGCGCTCAGAGAAATGTTTATTGACTGTGACAACAAGTGCCTTAATCCTATGATTAAGGAAGAGCTTGAAGCAATAAAAGCTTTCTCACCTTCTAAACCAATTGGCCATTACCTTAAAGAAGTTTGCAATCAAGATATTGCTGCTCGTGGTAAAGATTATGTAGCTGCAACTATGGAAACTCTAAAGGGTGAATTTAAAAACCCTCTGTCTGAAGAGAAACAAAAAGCCATGTTGCAAAACTTCATTGACAAAGAACACAATGAAATAAACTTCATTAAAGACAAATTCAATGAAATAAGAATGCCACTAGGTTACCCTAAGCGAATTTGGAACTTCCTAACCTGGGCTTCCGAACTAGAATTCACTGCTGAAGAAGCTGAGCAATGCCTCCTTGAAAGTCTTAATAGTCGATGGTACCGTTTCAAGTTCGGCTATAATAAATTCAAGGAAATTCTCAGTCACCCCGTTCTAAAGCGTGTTGACGGAACTGTTGATGACGCACGTTCTATTACTAAACCACTTGCGTGGATTGATGCTGCAACTACTGTATCAAACATTCACCTTATGGATATCGCTACTGCTGGTGGGTTTGTAGCTGTTACAAAGAAATACTTCAATAGCACAAAACAGATCTTGAAAGAAAGAAAGCGCAAGATCCACGAGTTCCTTTACGGTGGACCTATCAAGCGTAAAAATAGTGATGCTCGTATTATTGATGGTGGACTTGATCAAGTTATTGGTAACGAACAAGCCAAAAGAGCTATGGAAGAAGTTATTCAGTTCATGGCTGATCCAGACAAGTTTAAACGTAAGAACATTGTTCCTCCAAAGGGAGTATTGTTAATCGGACCTACACGTTCTGGTAAAACATATATTGCAGAACAAGCTGCGGGTGAAATTTCACGTCGCCGTAAAGCTGCCGGTCTTAAAGAAATTGAATTTATTCCATTAAATCACAAAGACCTTAAAGAGCTTTCACTTAAGACTATTATTAGTGTTTACAGACAATGGTACGGCCCATGCGTTCTCTTTATTGATGAGCTTCATAACTACCGTCTTACTACAGAGGGTGACGTTGAGCTCCTTACTGACTTCTTAACTACTATGAGTGGCTTCCAGGAAGAAAACGAAGGTAAAGATCCTGTCATCATTATTGCTGCAACAAACAATCCTGAAAAAATGGATCCTGCATTGCTTCAAAATGGACGGTTCGGTAAACAAATCATTTGTGAATATCCAAACCAAGTTGAACGTGCAATTGCAATTGAAAAGGCAATGGATAAATATAACCTTTCACTTGACGACGATTACTTCTTAGCTTTTGCACAAGAACTTCTCATCTCAACAGAAGGTCGTTCACATGAAGATATTACACAAGTATTTGAGAATGCTCTTCAACAATCTATCGTTTCAGGACGAGCGTTAACTGTAGAACATTTCGATCGTGCTATGGATGAAGAAATCTATCACATTGAAAACTCTACTAAGGCACTTGATGAACGTGAGCGCAAATTCTTAGCTGCACAAATAGCTGGTACCGTTATGGCTATCCATACATGTCAGCCAGAAAAAGTTATTACACGTGCAACAATGCGTCCAATTAAGCAACCAATCGAAGAGAAAACTTGGTACGAAAAGAACCTCAAGAAAGATTATACTCTTGATGGTGGCGTGTTCTCATTCAATCAACACGATACATTGAGCATCGCATCTGGCCAAGACTTGATTGCAGAGTGTAAAAGTCTTCTTGCTCCACACGTTGCTGAAGAAATCATCTGTGGAATACGTAGTACATTCAACCTTGAAAACCACCAAAAGGCTGTAGAGCTTCTTGAAAAGCATATCCTTCAAGGTGTTAAGGTTGAAAAACTTTCTAAGGCAAAGCGTGATCAACTTCTCGATCAAGTGTTTGAATTAAAAGAAAAGTGTGAAAAAGAAATCAAAGAAGCTCTTAACGGTAAAGTTGAACAGCTAAAAGCTCTCAGTGAAGCGTTGATGAAACGTGGAATCCTTAGTCAAGGCGAGCTTGCAATGCTTGTACTAACACCTAAAGAAAAAGATGAGCTCCTTAAAAAGATTCGTGAGATGATGCAACAATCATCTCAAGGTGAACAAGGTGCTGACGCTACTCAAACAGCGTAAGGCGTTCTTGGTATCTACCACCCATAAACTTTGCCTTTAGCCAAGCCGAGACAATGTCTCTGGCTTGGTCCGAGGTGATATAATCTGACGGCAATACAAGTACATTCGAATTATCATGCTCCTTACTCTGTACTGCCACCTTCTCATTCCACACTAGCGCAGCATAAATACCCTTATACCGGTTAGCTACAATAGACATTCCAACACCACTACCACAGATCAAGATTCCACAATCTATCGATCCCTTTTTCAAGGCATCAATGACTGGAGGAACATACAGTGGATAGTCGGTTCTGTCATCAGAACCTGTTCCAACATCAAACCATTCTATATCGCTCAATGCTTCAATAAGGTACTTCTTAAGTTCATAACCGCGATGATCGGCACCAATTCCTATTTTCATTATAACTCACAGTCACACGGATCTTCAGATGGGCATATTTGGCATTCGCCACAATGAGTCACACCACTTTCATTACAACCAAAACCACAAAGAACTTCTGGCTGAAGTATTTGTTCTGGACCACTACACAGCTCCCAACCAAGAGCAACCTGCTTGGACAACGAACGAACACACAAAGTTATTTCATGAGTTTCAGGAGTAAAGAGTGATTTGCCACCAGGCTCTGTTGCAGCAAAGCGAACAAAGTAAATTTTCTTGTGACGTGTCAGTCTCTCTCTAAAGTAACCTAAATAAATTGGATCAATATCTTCAATTTCTTTACGCTTGATCTCTAGCGGCTCATACCTCTTACCATCAATCTCTAATACCATGTTCCAATGCGAATCTTTTTTACCAAAGATAGAACCTAACCATCGCGGTTGATAAGCAAGCATATAAAATGAAACATACTTATTGGCATCTTCTATAATAGCTTCGCTAGAGGCCTTTTTATCACGGTTTGAAAGGTTATACTTAAGAGCTCGAGTATCTAAAGCTGCGTTTTGAACAGCTGGAGCTAGCCATATAGCATTGAATATACCCAAAGTAGTAAACTCATCATAAACCCGTACTGAACGAATATAGTCTTGGACACAATTCACATTGTTTGGCAGATCACAACCTTGGTTGAATTGACACTTGCCCCAGTCGACAAAACGACCTCCACAGTTGGCCAAAAGTAATGGTAAGCAAACCAGCAACAATCTCCAATGCTTCATGTTTATCCTCTCTCGCAATTTTTATATTTCTTAATATAGATGTAGACTAAAAAAAAGTATCACAAAAAACAAGAGGAAACCATGGATCAGCTTACTCTGATGCTTGGCTGGCGCTTACTAAAGGGTGCACGGCATGAGCAATCAATATCCACTATGATAAAAATAAGTTTCTTGGGCATTGCTATCGGCGTGTTTTCCCTAACACTTGTCGTCTCTATCATGAGCGGATTTGAAAAGGCAACACACAAAACAATGCAAAGCATCCATCCGCAACTATTCGTACGTTCCGATGGCCTCCCTATGAACGTTTCCAAGCTTGCATCAGTTTTTAAAAAAGAATTTCCTGAAATTAGCGCTTACGCGCCAAACGACACTCAACATGTATTGCTGGAAAACGATGCAACAAAAGCTATCGACACCGTTGCTATCCTACGCGGAATCGATCCGAGCAAAGAAACTCAAGTATCATCACTACATACCAAGCTTATAAAGACACTTAATGGAAAACAATTTAGCAAACTACTTACTGAAAACCATATCCTTATTGGTGATAAGCTTGCAAACAGTTTAGGCTTGAGTGTTGGTGACACAACCACCCTCTTTTATGCACATCCACGATCCCAAAAAAGACGTACTATTGCATTTGATGATACGGAAGCACGGATCAGCGGAATATTTAAAACTGGTATAGATGAATTTGATACAAACTTAATTGTCAGCTCGCTAGAATTTTTACAAGAACTGTTTCCCAATTCAAAACCAACAGAGATTGGACTTACGTTAAATTCAAATACATCCGAAGAAAAATTAGCATACGACCTTAGCTTTCGCACGGGGTTTGATGTTCTTTCATGGAAACAGCTATATCCCGCTTTAGTATCTGCACTTTACTTAGAAAAGTATGTAATGTTTTTCTTGCTAGCGTTAGTAACATTGGTTGCAAGCATGAATGTAATCTCACTAATGTTTATGCAAATTATTCGCAAGCAGCGTGACATTGCGTTACTTCAAGCACTTGGGCTAGAACCAAAACAACTTGCTCGCATATTTTATACTATGGGATTCTTACTTACAACGATTGCAAGCCTTGTTGGACTTTCTTTAGCGTATATTGTTGGCATACTGTTAGATCGCTATCCATTTATTAAATTGCCAGACGTCTACTATGTAACACAACTACCAATTCATCTTTCTTTGACGGTGTTTGCAAGCATATTTGTGTTAACATTAGTTTTTAGTTTTATTGCACTGGCAATACCAATTCGCACTCTTAAAAAAATAAACATTTCCAACACATTGCGATTTGAGTCCTAAAGTATTGCTTTTTATAGATAAATTTTACTAAACTATTAAAGTAAAATTAAGTGTTACATTTTCTAATACTTTTCTAACAAAAAGGAAAACTTATGAAAAAAGTTTTATTCTTACTTTTATGCATCGCTTCTATTGTTGCTGCTCCTGGTTGTAAACAATTAGGTTGCGATAAAGCTGAGCATGCTGAAGAAGCTAAATAACTTCTAATGGGTGGGTTCGTTAGGGTCCACCTATTTTTTTATACTTTTTCTTTCGTCTTATCTCTAACGTTACTCGCTCTTGTTCTTTTTTGTTTACCTTAAAATCATTAATTGGTGTTTCAACATTACGGATGTAAATAACATCTTTAATAAATGAAAAATGATCACCTGCCATCTCAAGCATTGGAAACATCAACGCTGTATCCCCTGCCACTTGATAAAACTTACCATCCTTATCCATCAAATCATGTACATCTATTTTACGAGCAAGCCATGCATAAAAAGTTCGCGGCTGTGCGGAACAAAACCCAAACTCACGAAACCTATTCTTCTTTATAATTCCCGCTTGTATGAACTTACACCAACCCGGCTTTCTGGTTGGCCAATTACGAAACTGACCATACGTAAGCCACACATCCTTATTACGATATTCATGGTTAATACGACTTAATACATAAGGATGCGCAAACCAATCATCACCATCAAGGTGTATAATTATTTCATTATCCTTACACAATTGCAATGCTCTATATTGATTGGCTAACGCACCAACACGAGTTTTATTTTTTATGAAAGTAATATTGGAAAACTTGTTAACATTTATGTATTGCTCAACAGCATTACCGGTATTATCTGAAGAGTTATCATCGATATAAATAATACGATAGTTTTTATACCGTTGACGCTTTACTGATATAAGATTTTTTTTGTAATAGTTGATGTTATTGTAAGATGGAATAACGACAACAAAGGGATGCTTTTTACCACAACCTAAAATAAAAAGAATTGGTAAAATTAACGAATAAATTTTATACACAATATATGCTACTTAATAATTGACTATCCATTGATAAAGTGATATTAATGCCTATACAAAGATTTTTTCTTTTTCTTCAACTTTTCCATACTTTCCAATCTTTTTTTATTTCATTAATAAACTCTTGCGAGCTTGTATTAATATCAACAACATCAATCGGGACAGTTACTCCAGAATCATCTGTATCCAACAGCATCATTCCCCAAGTAGCCAAATCAACTCGTTTACCTTGATTATCAATAGCAAGATCAATATCGGCACAAGAAAGTTGAGTACCGCGAGCCCGCGACCCATACAAAAATATAGTACGCTCTGGCAAATGTTTTGAAATTATAGAAACAAGTTCTTTTTTATACGATTCCAAGAGTTTTCTTTCTAATCAATAGGACAAAAACATCTTTAAGGCTATACTAACACAAACGAAACTAAATGTTGACCTGGAGAGTTTAATGATCGATCTAAAATCAAAACTACCAAGCATGAACCTGACAGATAAAAGAGTATTCTTACGTATCGATTTGAACGTACCGCTAAAGAGTGGAAAAGTACTGCAAGACTATCGCCTACAACAAATACGCCCAACTCTTGATTACCTACGCGAGCATGGAGCTCGAATTGTCATTGGCACACATCTCGGTCGACCAAAAAACAACGAACCTAACCTATCTACACAAGTCCTTGAACCATGGTTCAAAGATCATGACTACCCAGTTGCGTTTGCTGCAACGATCGAACAGGCTCAAGAGATGATGGAAAGTCATGATCTTGTACTCTTAGAAAACTTGCGCTTCTTTCCTGGTGAACTGGAACCAAATAAAGAACTTACAAACCAGCTTAAGTCATTAGCTAACATATATGTAACAGACTCATTTGGAACACTACATAGAGACAACTGCTCTATTGCAGAGCTACCGTTACTATTTAAAGAGCGCACGATTGGCTTCTTGATTGAAAAAGAGCTAACGGTATTAAATAAGCTCCTTAATAAGGCTGAAAAACCATTCGTTATGATCTTGGGTGGCGGCAAGGTTATAGACAAGATTCCGTTCATCAACAACTTACTTCCACTGGTTGATATGATTGCCCTCTGTCCTGCTATCGCATTTAGCTTCTTACGATCATTTAACTATGAAGTTGGTCGTTCACTTGTAGATGATAAATCTGTTCAGGAGATCTGCAATTTAGCGCAGCAATCGCAAGAGCATCATACGCAACTATTTTTACCGCCAGACTTTCTTGTAGAGCAACATGGAAAGCTTTCTGTTGTCCCGATTGGCGACTTTCCTACAGACGCAATGGGTTGGTCAATTGGACCTGAAACATGTGAGGGCTGGAAAGATATTATTGAACGAGCTGGCACTATCTTTATTAATGGACTACCGGGGCAACTGTCACGACCAGAAACATTACCATATTATAACCAACTCTTAAATAAGGTTGCTGATTCAAAGGCATACACTGTTATTGGTGGCGGCGATTCAGTTGGTGCTGCTTTACAGCTTAAGCTTGAAGATAAAATGGACTTCCTTTCTACCGGTGGTGGCGCAACCCTTGCATACCTAAGTGGCAAGGAGCTGCCCGGCCTGATTCCATTTATATAGACAAAAAAAAAGAGCCGGGAAAAACCCGACTCTTTTAATACATTGACATCCTCCTCGCCCTAAAGGACGAAGGATTCCTAGGCCTGTATCGTAAGCGATATAGTATCTCCATAGGCTAAAACACTGTGCCCCAGCGCTAATATATTATTTGCAGCTACTAAGTCCGCGTTTTCCTGATATCCACATTCAATACATTTAAATCTAGCTTGTGTC
>PVBE010733080.1_pt1 | contig 12422 bp, 19 predicted proteins | sample 1631181 | NCBI WGS metagenome assembly PVBE01 (sample SAMN08397723, study PRJNA350692) | Marine metagenome, whole genome shotgun sequencing project. | isolation source: water | place: Pacific Ocean | collected 2012-04 | reverse complement strand
GCTTGACATCTGTGTCTAACTTGATCCAAAACTAATTGAGCTTTCGCTGAACATTTATACATAATTGTTCTCCTTCATATACCGTTATTATAACAGGTAATGGTATTTCCGTCAACCAGGTAAAAAGTGTTATTCTACTAGAAGATGTTTTTCACTAATCACAAGATTAGCATACTACCAATAAATTACATACCATAAATTAGCGGCAGTTAAATAGGCGTATGCTACTGCACTACGACAGAGATTGGTACCCGGTCAAACATAGATTCAAAAACAAGGACATCAGGCCTGACGAAGTTGGCAAGTGTTTTGCTAAGACTGACTGGAAGACAGAACAAAAATTTAAACCTTTTCACATAGACAGACTAACACAAATGTCTCACATCGAAGACAATAAATTTGCAGGAAAAACTTTTGCTCTTACAGATGATTTAGAAATGGTGTGTACTAGAAAAAAAATAAAAAATAGAACATATGATATAAAAGAATATGCCAATGATGTACTAGAAATGTTTGACTCACACATGACCAGTGTTGTAGAACAGTACAAAGGAAGATATGTAGTTTTGTCATCTGGTGGTGTGGACGGAAACATGATAGCGGCATGGTTATATAAAAATAAACTTGATTTTGAAATGATAGGATTTGTAAATGGCCCTCGACAAGGAGCATTTAATTCTATGAGAGTGAATAAATCCTTAAGCAATTGGAAAAAACTTGTTCCGGTCACTATCCTAGACCTTGATGGTGATAATCTTATTAAACATTATGTCCTAGATGATGGCATTAGCAGTGTTCCAAAAACTGCTATGAACCATCTAGATGGTTACGATTATCTTACAAACCAACAGTGCCAACAACACGGAGATTGGATACTGCATGGCGGAGGCTCTAATCACACAATGTTACACAATGGGCAAAGTATCATGTGTGCCTACAACAGTCTCGATAAGAGTTGGAAATCTTTCAAGCACACAGATGTACTTGCTAATATGAAATATCCAGGTGTATTCAGAACGAAGTACAACAAATGGTTGCTAGGCGATCCTTTGAACCGTTATATGTTGGACGACTGGCTTAACCAAGACATACGTTGGAAGGACCATGGTGCTTGGCCTTCATATTCAAGAGTGTATGAAAGCCGAGATGACAAAGTTCTTAATCTCAGCAATGAAAACTGGACTGAATTATGGGAAAGCATAGACTGGACAAACTTAGACTTCGAACTTGTGGAACGTCTATTAGGAGCAAATATATGGCTGGAATACATAGGCAAATACACAAATCAAGATATAGAATCTGAAACTCGCACAGGTCACACAGGGACCGGCTTGTTTCGCATCAACGACGAAAATTACCGTATCTGTTCGAAGTTGCTCGAGGACCTAAAACATAGACTGCATGGTAATATAAGGCTTATAGGCGAGGTGATGGCCAGCCAATGGTTACTAAAAAGATATAGAGTATTACCAGTTCAGTCACTTATGTTGTGCCAAATGGAGAGTTTCTTACAAAAATAAATTAATACATGATAGATTTTGTACCAATTGATGTAGTCATTATGTTAGTAGGAGTGCTATTTGGACTCATTGCAGGAATGTTACCAGGTGTTGGTAATGTTGTCATGCTTATATTGGTGTATCCGTTTGTGACCGACTTCACTCTGTTCCAGATCATACTGTTCTATGTTTGCCTGGCGGGCGCCGCACAATATACAGGCAGTGTGGTTGCCACCACACTTGCGGTTCCGGGGGAGACAAGCAGTCTTCCAGCAGTCACAGAAGGACACAGGATGTTTTTAGATGGCAGAGGCAATTACGCAATAAGCAATAGTGCCATTGGTAGTTTTGTTGGTGCTGGCCTGGCCTCCTTGATCATGTTGTGCTTCTTGCCTGTGGGCGTTCACCTCATAGCAAACTTTTATAATACACACGTGCAATCCGTGATACTGATAGGTGTGTCCATATTCCTGATAATAACCTACGCAGGACAGAAGTGGTACCATAACCTCATGCTGTTTGCCATAGGTTGGTTTCTAAGTTCGATAGGATTCACAAAGGAGATGATGAAGTATAACTGGGACTACCTCATAGACTATCAAACTTTTTACTATCTGCACTTTGGCCTGCCATTGTATCCTGTGGTTGTGGCGTTGTTTGTTTTCCCGATATTCCTCAAAGAGTGGTCTTCACCTAGACCAAATCCTGATGCACTGGATAAACTGTGGGACAATCAATTCATACAACACGTCAAAGAGTACCGGAACAACATAGGAGCGAGTATCAGAGGTACCGTGATAGGTAGTCTGTGTGGCCTTGTACCACACATGACATCCACACTAGCCAGTAATGTGGCCTACATACGTGAAATGGCCATTGGAAAAAAGAAAGGGACCTACAACGAGAAGGGGGACATCAAAAGTTTGGTAAGTGCTGAGACGGCCAATAATGCCGCGGGACTGACACAACTCACCCCATTGTTGCTGATAGGAATACCAATTACAACAAGCGAAGCAATAGTCCTAAACATCATAGAAAACAACATGGAGGTTATCAATTGGGAAACCACTGTGTCGTCAGGAATGTTTGGTACCTTGGTTATCTACTTTGTTGTGATGAACCTTCTCTGTCTCATGGCCGCATGGCCATTTGCCAAGTACCTGCACGTGTTGTTTAAGATAAACCAAAAATTATTGTACACAATTACATTTGTATTGTTAATGGGACTGGTCTTTTACATGGGCAGTATCGTGAGCCAGCAGTCATACTATGTCATGGTGGCACTTGCTCTGCTACCTTTTGGATACCTGCTAAGAAGATGGGACACACTGATATTGGTATTCGCTTTCGTTCTGGAATCGCAGATACAGGGTGCCGTGATAAGATTGTTCCATATCTACTCGGACCTTATACCACATGGTATCACATAGCCTTACCAAATTTTTATTTGCATATCTATTGACACGGTAAGTAGTGTGTGTTATATTTAGAAAACGGTGGAATTATTGCCGTTTATTAATAAAAAATAAAAAATAAGGAAAATATATATGATTAGAAATCTAATTATTGCAATAACAATCATGCTAGGTTTATCAGGATTAGCGAACGCTAAGACGATCGATTATCTAGTAACAGGTACACCAGGTGGTACTTCCTATGATAACGCAGGGTTGTTCATACCTTTGCTTGAAAAAGAAACAGGTTACACAATTAAAAAGGTTATCGTGGACAGTTCAGTGGGTGCTACTATCTACTTGAAGAAGAGTAAGAACCCAAGTATTTGGATTCAACACTCTTTTGAGCACGAGACTGTGGGCAACGAACTACAGGCAACTCCAGAGTCTTGGTTAGGTACAGGCTGGGGTAGAGCAATGGCTTTCTGTTCGAACGATGCATTGGACGAGGCAGTTGCTAAACTGAAGGCAGGCAAGAGACTTACTTTTGCTGTTTCAAACTCTTATGGTCAACACTTGATTGACCCACTAGTGGAAGTGACAGGCACACCGATGAAGTTCGTACCATATGGCTCATCAGGTAAAAGCCTTAAAGGTTTCGTAGCAGGCGATACTGATATGTTGTTCACTAACATGCCAAAGGCTGTTAGCGGAGTGACTAATAACGGTATCTCTTGTTGGGCAAACACAGGACCTACTAAGATCCTGGACATGGAACCAATGGCCGACCTGTTTCCAGACTACAAGTATAACGACATTCAAACGTTCACGTACTTGGACTCTGCCAACTTGTCAGCATCTGACATTGAAAAATTCAGAGCGGCATGGGTGAATGTGTTAAAGGACGAAACAGTTGCTGGACACATCAAGAAGAAGAAACTATTCCATCCATCTGTATACGGTGACTTGTCACCTGCAGAGTGGGCCGCTAAATTAGACAAAGCGGGTAAGAACTGGGTAGGAAAATAATACCTCAACATTAACGGCTGGCCTCCGGGCCGGCCTTCGCAAGGAGAACAATGACAGTTTTAGTTTGTGGAGCAAATGGATCGATAGGAAGTTTCGTATCACAGCAAGAAGCAAAGACACACAAGGTGGTCGGCACATACAGAAATCACGATGACCACGCAAAAGAATTAGAAAAGAATCCAAACATAACATTGATACAAAAAGACATGTTCAAATCAACGGACATGAAAGATGTGGTAGAGAAGGCCAGACATGGTAATGGTATAACCGTCAACCGGCGTTAAAACCTAGTAAAATAGCCCTGTTTTGTCCATTATGTCTATGCGTTTGATATTTTTCTCTATGGCTGTCCACACACAATTTGCCACTTCTTCTGGTGCTATCAACTTTGAATTTTTGGGTTGAAATCTACTATTCACGGATGCCGGATTGATCTTTGAAAAATTTGTTTCAGGATATAGATTTGCCAAAAGATCTATCAGCCTGTCCAGGTAAACTTTAGTGGAGGCATAGACCGCATGGTTGGTTTTCATTTCCACCACAGATATTGACCCTATTGTTGCCACGTTGCCTTTTGGATTCTGTGTGAGGTATTTCTTGAGAAGCATGGTTATACCTTTACAATTGACGTCAACGGTATTTGCGATGTAGTCAAGGTCAACTTTCTTGTCTTTGAATCCAAATTTCTTACCATGTCTGCCACCAGCACCTGCCACTATTATGAGACAATCGTAGCCTTTATAATCAAATTTTTCTATACTCTGCCTGTTGGATAGATCCAATTTTTCCTTTGTTGGTGCGGTAAATTTGTGTTTCTTATTGTTTAGCACTGCCTGACCTATCAGACTAGATGAACCGATCAATAATACATTTTTCTTCTTCATTTTAGAACGTGTTTTTCACTTACAGAACCAATCCAACGGTCAAAGATGTTGTTGTTCTGAAAGTATTTACTGTGTTGTTTTTGGTAATCAAAATAAAATTTCACAAAGTTATCAAATGTGTTTCTGCCTATCTCAGACTTTTGACAGTTACCCATGAGTACCAATTGCTTTCTACCCAGATGCCATTGTGACCAGCCTTTGGTCGTGAGTGCATCATACTTCGTGTCCAATAGAGTGCCTGTCTTTTCAAATCCCAATTGATCTTTTATTGACCCTTGCCAACATCTTTCCCCTGATGCCTCAGAATGACTGTCACGAATTGCGTATGCTAGATTAACAGAAAGGTCTTTGTTTCTAGGATCACAGAAAAAGTTTACCACGTAGGGATCGTTCTGTGTGAGGTTGAAACATACATCAGTCCAATAAAAGGTATTGTCCTGAACCATTGGTATCGCATGTCCCATGACATTCACGAAACCGTTGTCCAGTATTTCAGGATAAAATTCAGCGATGCTGTGAACACCATTGACGAAAAAATCCAACTCTGAATATGGGAAATATAAGGAGTCCAATCTCGATGAATAATAGTTGAAGTGTTCCGGCAGTAGATCATAATGAACTATTGGCACGTGACGTCCTTTTTCAATCAGTAATTTTTTGGTAGCCTTAAGCAATCCAAATTGGTCCCATTCATTGGAGTCGTCGTCAATCTTGCCTGGGAATCTTCTATATATTGCTATCTCGTCTAGTTTGGATCCGTGATCGAGAAATCTGTACAGTATCAAATTACTGTCTCTTCCACCACTGTACCATAATCTAACCTTTTGTGATGTGTCACTGATCAGTTCACACTGTCGTTGAACACTCTTATCGAAATCCAATTTAGGACGTGCGAAAGATTGTGCTTCACCCCATACACGGAAAGTGGGCCATTCCCATCCAATCTTTCTACAGTGCTCTAGTGCATAATGTTTTGAATAGAAAGTTTTGTCACCGACCTGATAGTTGGGACTGTAATAATTATTCACATGTAATTTATCTTTTAATAATGCAATCATCCAAAATATAGAACAGTGATTCTGCTCATAACCTCAATTAGTGTGTCTGAAAGTAGGAATACCAACAGGCAAGGCACGGCATCTATCTTGTATCTCTGTAATACAAATCCGGCCAGTGTGAAGAATGTTAGAACCGCGAAGTAGTATCCGGCCTGTTGAGCGTTGTGGCCTATCCAATAAATGTCACCCAGTATTATAAGCAACAACACCGTTAGGATAGTTCTTATGTGCCGGCTGAAGAATTGTAACAAGGTCTTTACGAAGTTGTAGCAAAGCAGTGCAGATATAAGGCAACCAATCGGGAGTCCGAATATAACAAACAGATTCTGTTTCCAATTTATCTCGCCTGTGACTGTCCATGCCTTCGATTCTATCATGTCAAGTAAAACCAGTTCACTGGGTTGCAAGGCTATCCCGATTATTAGTAATGGAATGAGAAGGGTGACCTGTGCGGCGTTGTTGGCTGTCTCTGCCGATGTGAGTCTTGCCAGCGAGTGTTTTATGTTGTTTAGTTTGTAGAGCCTTTGTTCGATCATGTGTCCTAGGTTTGAACTTATACTGTTGCCGATGAAAGGTATCAGTCCACAGAAAGCACCAAGAAAACTGCCTCTCAAGGCACTTGCGTAATTGAATTTTTCTAATTGTGTCTCCTGCAGTGGGGTGGTCTCGGGTTTCTTCATCTGCATTAGTTCAAACATCTTTGGGATAGCATAGAATCCTAGCAAGAATGGTAGCATTGGTATCCCGCCATACAGGTAAACGTTCCCAAAGGTCATGAAACTGGTTTGATTTTGATAGTCCCAGCCGACCTTGCCCAAGACAAATCCCAGTAGTATTAAAATTATGTTGGTGGTCCTGTTGTTTTCTGTCCAGAACACCAGGAACAATATTGTTGTCAGCATGAACAATCCAAGCACATCTGTTCTAAGAAGCAATGGAAAGTGTGTTGATGCCACCACACAGATTACGAGTATTAGCAGTCCCACTCCCATGCCGAACAGACTGCCAAGCATTGTGTTCTTCAATGCTGAGATCTGTTTCTTGGCCTTTACTATAATTGGCCTTTCTCTCAAGGCAGGTATGCTGGTTGTCTCGCCCAGCAGGCCTAGATTGATGGCACTGACGCTACCACTGAAGTCTCTGGCGTTGGTCAGTATCGCGTAAAATACTATGAGGATGATTGGATCAAATAGTAACAGAAGAGGGTACAAAAGAATAAGCGTCATTGTCACGCCCATTGTAGGGATCAATCCTACAAGGATGCCGATCAATGGAGCGGATAGCAACAACGTATATTCCATTTGTATCCAATTTTAGACCTTAGTCTAAGTTCTTATCAAAGTTCTCGATGATTTCCACCTGTTCTTTGATAGGTATTCTCACTTCGCCGGCGTATCTACTTGCCAACAAAGCCTTAAGTTCTTCACTGGTGCTTAGAACCTGTTTGAAATCATTTCTAAGTTTGTTCAATGATTTCGCATCGAAGTTCACCGCTTGCCAATACATGCCAACAAAGAATAGGTTCCCTTCGAAGTCAGGAAACACAGTCTTGGCAGTTGGTATACCTAGGACGGAATCATATCCCATTCCTAAAAGACATTGTGCTTGGTCTTTGGCCTGCATCTTTGCTCCTTTTGAAGATAGTATGAAATCTACCTCTCCTGAAACAAGTGCGTTACCCACCTTGCTACTGCCTTTGTACTTCACCACCTTGTGGTTGGTGCCCAGATAAGATTGTAGACTTGCCAACCATCTGTTGTGTAGGGGGTGTACATCGTTTCCGATAGTGTACACTTTAGAAGTGTCCTTTAGATCCTCCAAAGACAATCCTGCACTGCATATGAATTGGTTTGAGAAGTGTGTTGTGCCAACTAGGTTGTCAGTTGTTGCTGGTGCTAGATAGAACGGATCACTCTTGGATCCATTGATGTCATAACCCCAGGCAAGTATGAATTTGCCTTTGGCATCTTCACTTGTCTGTTTTGAAAGCATGGCGTTACCGGTTATCTTGATATCGAAGTTCCATCCTTTCTTTGCTAGACCTTTGTCAATGATTCTGATAATTTTTTGGTAACTACCCGTTTCACTGAAAGGACCAGAGATCGTTATTTTTTCTGCGAAAGCAGTAGTGCAAAAAATAACAAAAGCGATTATTGAAGTAACGATCGTCTTCATTTTTTCTCCTAAGTTTAATTTCAATCAGTGTAGCACAAATGGCAATAGGAGTCAATCTATTATGATTGTACTACACCGATTTTATGTTAAATGTTAGCAAGATTTTTGCATACGGCACGGCCCTTTTCTATGCGGCTTTCCATTCGTACTCGCAGGTCGTGTTTTTGTCCGACGTCACTGTGTGGCGTTACGTTGATATTTATTTGAGGTTTGCCAGTATGGCCTGTTCTTTGGCCTTGGCCTTTTCTGCTTTGATCCTGTTCTCTTCTTCGATCTCTTCTTGAGATTTGACTTTTTCTCGAACGCCAGTTTAGTCATCTCACACACCGCATATGTGTTTGACTCTGCGTCTGCTTTTAAACTGCCATTAAAAATTTCATTAGTAGTTGGATGGTCGGTGTATTCCGCACCTGTTAATCCTAAATCCTTCCTCATCACTTAATCTGAATAGTTCTGCGTAATAGAGCATAGCAAGGTCATGCTCGTCTGCTCTGTCGGCCCTCTCTTTCATGCATAACATTATTTGTGCTTTTGTTACTGTTTCAATGTGCTTGTTCTCTCTTACAAGTTTGATACTTTTTATAACATTTGTTTCATTTAAATTTTCGTTGCTTAGAGTCATCCCCCTGCCAAACTTTCCGTCGACATCTCTGAAATATTCAACAAATTCATCTTCTGAACAGTCAGGACGCCCGTCCTCATGACAAAGTGTTTTGGCACGGGTAATTAATTGCTCAATATCTTTGTTGATTTTTTCATCATCTGCCATCTTATCTCTTGTGGTTCCGTCTGGGTCCATCGGTGATTTAAGACAAACAGAAGGTTTGTTATTACCTAGGTTCTTAATGAAATCTAATTTTTCGTAAACAATTCCATGCTGTCTTCCTGAATATGGAACGTGTTCTTTCTCAGAGTGTTTTTCATGTTTTATGCCATGCCTACGATCAAAGTCTGTCTTCCAGACCTTTATTGGATTTTTTTTATAATCTTTTTCACTGCCGAATAACATACAAAAGTCAAAATACTTGTTAGCAAATATGTCAACTCCTGATTCAAGTCCTTTTTTATATGCGTGTTTGAATCTGTGCCACAGGTTATACAGAGGAAAAGATACTATACAATGCAGAATAGGTCCAGCAAATAGAATTAATTGTGCATCATACATTTTTTTGATCTGCGGAAGCAATATGTCACCCTCTGTGGTAGCCTCGTAATCAAAATCTTTAAGATTGATAACTTCTGATTCTATACCTTTTTTCTCTAGACGTATTTTTAATAGATCGCACCATGCTTTGGTGTCTGAATTCTTGCCTTCTTTTTGACTGCCTGAAAATATTATGGCTTTCATTTCGTGTTCCTTAATGTGATTACACCACAGGCTAATCTGTCACCTGCGTTACCTGTTTTTAAACTTTAATATTTAGTTGAGTTTTTTGTATTGTTTTAACAAATGAATATAAACTTTTGTCCAATATTGCTGAAACCATGGATCAGTTGCTGTATCCATCATCTGTTTAGCATTACTAATTAAACGGTCTTTGCTAGGTTCAAACATTTTTGCTAATGCGTTCATTTTAATTTAAACTCCCATCCAATTACAATTCCATGAGTTCCATCAACCTCGTATCCAGGAGCAATAAACCAATTATTCTTTTTATATCTAAACATAGGAACTAAAGGTTCACTATAACCAGTAACTAATCCAAGTTCAAATCCTTTATGTTCAAGACCAATGTAAGCAGATACATTATCTTCACTATTATAATAAACTCCTGATATTAAAGCATCTTTTTGACATCGTGCGTGTGGATGGTAATTATTATAATTTCCTTCTAATCCAACGTGCATCGATAAGGCAAAAAGTAAAGACAAACAACTCATTTTAATCCTGCTATTATTCGTTGTTCTTTTTCACGTGCTATTCTTTTTTGTTCTTCAATATCTTCTTCATCTGGTTTTGCTTCAGGTTCTATATCTACTTGTTTTAGTGGTTCAATCGGAAATCCACAATTATCAAACCATCTACCGTCTGCAGTTACCGTGCATTTTGAATAAAAGTTTTTATCATCCATACCTTTGATTAATCTTCTTTTTTTGTAAAGTTTGCCTTGATATGTGGTTCCATCTTTTTGCATAAGGTTTTCACTTGATATGTATATTCCTCCATAAATTCTATCAAACCATTTATATACATCCCCATCTTCATCAGTTGGGTCTTCAATCCATTTATCTTTATCGTAAGATGTTGGCAAAGAGTTTATGCCAGAGTCTATTGTTGATTTCCACATTTTGTTGCAGTCTGATATAACTTGTGGTTGTTCCCACCTGTCTGGTTTCTTAACAATTTTGTTAAGATTGTCTAGTAATTCTTTGGATTTTTTTCTCATATTAAAAGCCTAACATCGGGAAACAAGATCATTACGTAGTCTCGCGGTTTAGCCTTGCATGGACCTCCGCTTCTAAAATATATACCCTAAAAGGGGTGTAATGGTTGAAGTTGACAAATGAGTGTCTACGCACTTGTAAACCCGATGCTCGCTTTTGCATAGTTACCATTATATTATACTTTTGGTATTTTGTCAACCTACTAACTCTATACTAACACGTTTTGGTAATTTGCCCTCATATTTCTCTTTTTGTGCCTTAAGTGCAACCTTTTTTAATTGTTCACCTGTTCCATAAAAAGGGGTATAACATTTAGCATCATTATAATGACAAACTACTGTGTAGTGATCTTTAATCCCACCCCGAGAAGATTTTCCGCCACCTTTTCTTTTGTTTTTCTTCTTCATCTTTTTTCCTATTGTCTGAGCCCAAGCGATAAGCAATAATAAAACCTATTACGATTATAGTTGTACCAATAATTCCTAAAGCAACTCCTTGTGCAAACGTCATTTATTTTTTTCTAATAGTATTTGTTTTGATGTTTTATATAATTTTACCAAACGACAACTTAATAATTTTTTAGCACCTTTATTTGTTATAATAACAGGTTGTCCGTGCTTATCTACTTCAATTGCTTTTACTTTTGCAATTACATTACGAAATCGTCCTACTTCTACTTTGTCACCCACTTTAACATTCAGTTTGTATTCTTTCATCAAATTCCTCCGGTGTTATTATTTGTTGTTCTAGATCCAAGTGTAAATCAAATTCTTTTTGTGTTATCATTTCTAGTTCTACTGCGTCTGCTCCGTCTTTGTAGAATTGTTTTACTTCTTTTAATACTTCTATATATGGATAATAGCCAAGATGCCATATTTCTTCATCTTCAAAGAAGTTTATAGATTCTGGAACACACGTGGTTACAGTAACTTTATAAAAACAATCAAACTTCATTTACCAGTGGAACAAAACGTACTCCAATTAAAGATTTCTCTGTGTATGTTTTGCCTGTTTTAGTAACTAATATTAAATTACCCCTAACAGGAATAATCATTTTGCCGCCTTCTTTTAATTGATTAACTAATGATTTTGGAATATAATCTGGCATAGCTGTTACTATAATCCTATCATAAGGTGCGTTTTCTTTCCATCCTTTATATCCGTTGCCAACTTTCATATGTACATTACTATAATGTTCAAGAAGTATTTTTGTTTGATCTGCCAATGCTTTAATTCTTTCAACGGTATAAACTCTTAAAGCAACTTCAGATAGTACTGCCGCTTGGTATCCTGAGCCTGTGCCAATTTCTAATACTGTATGCAAAGGACTTATATCAAGTATATCTGTCATGTATGCTACAATAAATGGTTGTGAAATAGTTTGGCCATGTCCAATTGGTACTGGTCTATCTTCATAAGGATAATGTGGAACAAAGTTATGTCGAGGAATCATTCGCATAGCTTTTTGTACTCTGTAATCAATTTCTTTGCCACCTGCATAACTTGTAGCATGAAGATTGCATACTTTAATCATTTCTTCTATTTGTTGATTATAATTTTCCATAATTTTTTAATAAAACTTATAATGTAATTGTACCAAGTTAATAGTATTGCCCAAAGCATTACTCCACCAAGTAGTAATAGACATATTGGTAACCAAATAATATAGAAAAGTATATAACTTATAAGTTTACTCATTTGTTTCTTTTAGTAGACGTGCTCTATTTTTTTTAAAATCGTTACTTAGGTGTGATTTGTATGAATGACAAACTTTGCAAAGTGTTTGAATGTTATCTGGAAAATTATTTAATACATTACCATCTATGTGATCTAATTCTAATGCTCCTTTGTAAGGAATGGTAGTTGTACATTTATATTCATTAAGTCGCCCATCGATGTTTTCGCAGTAAGTTTTTTTAATTTCAACTACTCCTTCATCTAAAGGTTTTGCACCATAAGATGCTAAATGACATCGTCCACAGACCGGGCGCCACCTTT
>PVBE011923600.1_pt1 | contig 12423 bp, 15 predicted proteins | sample 1631181 | NCBI WGS metagenome assembly PVBE01 (sample SAMN08397723, study PRJNA350692) | Marine metagenome, whole genome shotgun sequencing project. | isolation source: water | place: Pacific Ocean | collected 2012-04 | reverse complement strand
CGTAAATATAGGTCCACGGTGTACATCCTTCGGCCTTCCACCCCCAAAGGGATCAAAGGCTACAAGTGGCAGAGTTTTACTTCGCCCGCACGACAGGAAAATCCCGCCAATCCGTGGACTAATTTGTCACCGACGTTCTCAGAGGTGGAGCAAATTTTCTAAGGCGTCGTAGAAAGCGCCGCTTAGTTTTCCTGTGTGATGCGGATAGCCGGTGCGGGTGATTCGATGCCGGCTTCGGCCGCGATTGGCGGGGCGCCGCAGCTTTTGCGAATTTTTAACTGCGGTGGCGGTATGATGTTTACCGTCGCCGCGCCGCCATCCTTGATACGCGCCATCAACAAGCGGGCAAGCTCGGCGCCGATGCGCGAGGGCGGTGTGGAAACTGTGGTCAGCGGCAGGGTGCGCATGGCGGCGGCGCGCACATCGTCGAAACCGACAATGGCGATATCTTTTCCCGCCGTGAGGCCGGCATCGCGGGCGCCCGACATCAGGCCGAAGGCGAGCTGGTCGTTGTAGGCGATGACGGCGGTCGGCGGTTCATTCATGGCCAGTATCGCGGCCATCGCCTCGACGCCGAACTCGCCCGTGGGTGGGCCCTCCATTTCAAAGGTCTCGGGCTGAGCCGCGCCGGCGTTCGAAATCGTCATGCGAAAGCCTTTTAGCCGGGCCGAATAGGCCGAGTTTTCAGGCTTGCCGCCGATAAAGGCGATGCGCTTGTGGCCGAAATCGATCAGGTGCTGCGTCGCCAATTGCATGCCGCGGACATAATCCGGCCCGACATAATCGAAGATGCCGAAGCCGAGATGCCTGACGCCTAGAACCACCGGCATGTCCACGCTCCTGATCAGGTCGAGTGTTTCCTACCCCGACGCGTTGGCCGGAATCAAGACAGCGCCGGCGCAGCCCCAGCCGGCGAGCTTTTTGATCAGCGAGCTCTGCCGCGCCAGCGAACCATTTGACGCCAGCAGCAGGGGGGTGACAGCGCTCCCTTCCAGCTCCCGGTCGATGACGCTGAACAGCTCGGCATAATATGGGTTCTCGATATCGTCGGCGATGACGCCGATGGCCGCCATGCCGGCGCCGGCGCGCCTGCTCTTTGGCCGCCTATATCCGATTTCCTCGATTGCCCGGAAAACCTTTTGCCGCGTGTGATCCGGCAGGTTGCCCTTGTCGCGGATGACCAGCGATACGGTCGACGGCGAAACTTCGGCATGTTCAGCGACCTGCTTCAACGTCGGTTTTCGCGATTTGCCGGGCTTGCTCAAAATGCCCTCCCTTTGTCGTCGTCGAGGTCGGCAATCAGCGCGCTCTCCTTGCGAATCATGGCCGCCCCTTTTTCGCCAATCATGATCGAAGGCGCGTTGGTATTGCCGCTGATGAGATTGGGCATGATCGAGGAATCGACGACGCGGATGCCGTCCAGCCCGTGCACGCGCAACTGCGCATCGACCACCGCCATGTCGTCGCGCCCCATCTTGCAGGTGCCGACCGGGTGATAATCGACCGAGGCATATTGCTTGATATAGTCGAGGATCTCGGCGTCGGTTTGTGCTTTCGTGCCGGGCAGAAATTCGCGCTCGATGTGGCGCGACAATTCCGATTGGGCGAGAATATCGCGCGCCAGGCGCACGCCCTTGATCGACATTTCGCGGTCGGCCTCAACGGCATGAAAATTCGGATCGATGATAGGCATCACCGCCGCATCGTTCGATGCGAGGGTAATGCTGCCCCGGCTTTCAGGCCTGAGCACGCAGGTGTTGATGGTGATGCCGTGCCCCTTGACCGCAGTGCGTCCACTGTTGACCACATAGGCCGGCAGGATATGCAGCTGAATGTCGGGCCTGCCGCCCGGGATTGTCGCCGCGAAGCAGCCGCTTTCCGCGACCACCGAAGTTGCCGGTCCACTTTTGAAAAACAGATATTGCAAGCCGTTCCTGATCAATTTGGGAAAGGCATCGGCGCCGTCATAGCTGAGCGGCTGTTTCAAGTCCGAGACGACATAGGAATCGAGGTGATCCTGCATGTTCTTGCCGACGCCGGGCAGGTCATGAACCGCTTCGATACCCAGTTTTGCCAGTTCGTCCGCCGGACCAATGCCGGAGAGCAGCAGCAGGCGCGGCGAGCCAACGGCACCCGAACTGATGATGACTTCCTGGTCGCAACGGACGGTTTTGCTCTGCCTGCGCGCGCGATATGCCAGACCAACCGCGCGGCCTTTCTCGACTAGAATTTGTTGGGCGAATGATTTTATTTCCACCGTCAAATTCTTGCGGCTCAGCGCCGGGCGCAAGAATTCGCGCGCGGTGCTGGCGCGCCGGCCATCGCGGCATGTCACCTGATAGGGGCCGGTGCCGGCCTGGAAGGCGCCATTGAAATCGGCATTATATTTATGCCCGGCCTGTTGGGCGGCACGGACGAACGCCTTCGACAGGATATTTTGCGAAATCTGATCCGAGACGCCGAGACGGCCTCCGGTGCCGTGATATTCATCGGCCAGGCGCTCGTTATGCTCGCTGCGCATGAAGTAAGGCAAGACCTCGCGGTAAGACCAGCCGTCATTGCCGGCCTCGGCCCAGCCATCGTAATCCGCCCTTTGGCCGCGGATGTAGATCATGGCGTTGATCGAGCTCGATCCGCCGAGGGTCTTGCCCTGGGGATACCAGATTTCGCGATCGTTCAAATGCTTCTGCGGCTTGAGCTGGAAACACCAGTTTACCGACGGCTTCTGAAGTCTGCCAAAGCCGGCCGGAATGTGGATGAAAGGATTTGTATCCTTGCCGCCCGCCTCCAGCAGCAGGACGCGCACCGCCGGATCTTCGCTCAGGCGATCGGCCAACACGCAGCCCGCCGAGCCGGCTCCCACAATTATATAGTCGTACATCGTCCCGCCTGACCTGTGCCCATCGCGTTATTTGCTGTATAACATAATAATTTACTAAATCAATAATCAAATGAATTCCTTACAACACCATGAAAAATATGAAATATAACGGACGCTATCGATAGAAAAATGTTAATATCAGTTGTATTTACATTATTATCAGTGTAAAAAGATAAGAAATTTAGTAAATAATTGCTGGAGAAAAACGGCGATGACGGTGGAAAACAAATCCGATTCGCGAATTCGCCTCGGTATGGTCGGCGGCGGCGAAGGCTCGTTTATCGGTGTCGTCCACCGCGTCGCGGCGCGCCTTGACGATCATTTCGATGTCGTCGCCGGCGCCTTGTCGTCAACCGCCGAGCGGGCGCAAAAATCAGGCCGCATGCTGCGCCTGGCGGAGGACCGCATCTATACCGGCCATGGCGACATGGCGCGCTTTGAGGCCGAGCGCGCGGACGGCATCGAGGCGGTCACCATCGCGACGCCGAACCATCTTCATTACGAGCATTGCATGGCCTTTCTCGATGCCGGAATTCACGTCATTTGCGACAAGCCCCTGGCCTGCTCCATGGCCGAAGCGCGCGACCTGGCAGCGCGGGCAAAGGCGGCGGATCTGGTATTCACCGTCACCTACAACAATACCGGCTACCCGATGGTGCGCGAGGCCCGCGATATCGTCGCCTCCGGGCGCCTCGGCAAGTTGCGGGTGGTGCAGGTCGAATATGCCCAGGACTGGCTGACCAATCCGATCGATGCCGAGGGCCACAAGCAGGCGGCATGGCGCACCGATCCCGCGCGCGTCGGGCCGGGCGCCTGCATCGGCGATGTCGGCACCCACGCTTTCAATCTGGCGGCTTTCGTATCCGGCCTTGAGCTCGAATCGGTTTTTGCTGATGTCTCGAGCTTCGTCGCCGGCCGCAGGATGGATGACGATGCCAATATTCTGCTGCGCTATGGCGGCGGCGCGCGCGGTTCAATGTGGGCTTCACAGATCGGCTGCGGCAATGAAAACGGCTTGCGGGTTCGGGTATACGGCGATTCAGGCGGCGTCGAGTGGGACGGCGAGATGCCCAATCATCTGAAGGTAATCGAATATGGCGCGCCGCCCTCGATCCTCACGCGCGGCGGATTCGGCGTCGGCGCGGCGGCCAACCGCATCACCCGCATGGCGGCCGGATTGCCGGAAGGTTATCTCGAATGCTTTGCCAACACCTATCTTGATGCGGCCGAACTTATCCGCGCCAAACAGCAGGGCCGGGCGCCGGACCCGGCGGCGCTCGACGCGCCTGATATTTCAGACGGCATAGCGGCGGTTGGTTTTGTCGAGGCCGTCGTTGAATCGGCCGGGAAGGATAGCTGGGTCGATGTGCGGCGCTGAAACGGACGGCATTACGGGCCAGGATTCGGTGCGCCTGATCGATTGCGATGGTGGCGTCGCGATGGTCGAGATATCGCGGCCTCAAGCGCGCAACGCGCTTGATGTGGAAACCGTCAGCGCCCTCGCCGCGATCATCGACCGGCTTGACGGCGATCCGGACATACGCGCCATTATAGTGACCGGCTCGGATGGCCATTTTTGCGCCGGCTCCGACATCAAGGAAATGGCGCGCCGCGGCTTTGCCGGCCTGCGCGATCCGCTTCGTGTTTCGGGTTGGAGCCGGCTCGAGGCCGTCAAGACGCCGTTTATCGCCGCGGTCGACGGCATGGCTCTCGGCGCCGGGCTGGAGCTGGCCCTGCTCGCCGATTTTATCGTCTGCACGAAAGATGCGCGTTTCGGTTTTCCCGAAGTCAAACTCGGCGTTATTCCCGGCGATGGCGGTTCGCAAAGGCTGCCCCGCCTGATCGGCCAAAACGCCGCGCTCCGCCTGATGTTGACTGGCGAGATCATCATGGCCGACGAAGCCGTTCGCCTCGGCATCGCCGCTGCCGCCGACGGGGGCGATCGGGTGGCACGTGAATCCGCCCTGCGTTTGGCCACCCGCATTGCCGCCAACGCGCCATTGGCCACCCGCGCGGTCAAACGAGTCCTGCGCGCTGGCATCGACGGTCGCTTGAGCGACGGCCTGGCGCTCGAGGCGGCGGCGCTCGAGGAAATGTTCGCAAGCCGGGATTGCGCCGAGGGAATGGCCGCCTTTATCGCCAAGCGGCCCGCCATATTCACAGGGAAATAAGAAATCACATGGATCTGTTGTCCGGTTTCAAGATTGTCAGCCTCAACCATTTCCTGATCGGCCCCCTGGCGGCTCAGATTCTCGCCGATCTCGGCGCCGACGTGGTGATGGTTGAATCGCCCAGGAGTAATTTTCAGCGCGGTTGGGCCGGCGGCGATATCTGGGCCAATGGCAAAAGCGTCTTTTACCTCTGCGCCCACCGCAACAAGCGCTCGATCGCCATCGATTTGAAATCCGAACAGGGTCTCGAGATCGTCAGGAGCATGATCGCCGAGGCCGATGTCCTGATGGAAAATTTCAGGCCCGGCGTGCTTGAGCGCATGGGCCTGGGCTACGCGGACGCCAAGGCGATAAACCCCGCCCTGGTATATGCCTCCGGCTCGGGCTGGGGGTCCTCCGGTCCTTATGTGAAAAAACCCGGCCAGGATCTTTTGATACAGGCTTTCTCCGGCCTCGCCCAAACCACCGGCAAGACACGCCCGACGCCCGCCGGCGCATCGATTGTCGACCATCACGGCGCCACGGTGATGGCCGCATCCATCATGGCCGCCCTCCTGGCAAGGGGCCGCGATGGCAAGGGACGCCATGTCGAAGTCGATCTCCTCGGCGTGGCGATGGATCTTCAGGTCGAGCCGTTGACGGCATATTTCAATGGTGGGGAAGGGCGCTCGACGCGCCCCAAGGGTGATATTGCCGGCTGGATCTATCCGGCGCCGTACGGGATATACGAGGCTTCGGACGGATTTATCGCGCTTTCGCTCGGCCCGATGAAAAAAATGGCCGAAGTTTTCGCCGATGAGGAGATGGCGTTGTATAGCGATGAGGATTGCTGGCGGAAAAGCGCCGAAATTTCCGCCGCCTTTGCGCGCAACGTCAAGCCGCGCAAGGTGTGTGACATCGTCGAAGCGTTCGACAAAGAGGGTTTGTGGGCCGCCCCGGTAAATGATTTCGCGGCGCTCAAGAACGACCCGCAGGTCATTCACAATGAAATGTTCGAGGATGTCGAACTGTCGGACGGGACATATGTCACCCTGCTCAGACATGCCGCGACCTATGACGGCGTGCGCCCGGGCACATATATGCCGCCGCCAGAATTGGGCGCCGACACCGACGCCATTCTCGCCGACCTCGGTTACGACGCCGAGCGGATAACCGGGTTGCGCAAAGCGGGGACCATCGCATGAGCGATTTCCAGAGCGGCAATTTTGGGAGCAGTTTTGGTGGCAAGTCGGTGCTGGTCACCGGCAGCACGCGCGGCATCGGGCGCGCCATCGCCACGCATTTCGCCAAGGCCGGCGCGCGGGTTTGCGTGCATGGGCCCGATTCTGAATCGGCTCGAGCATGCGCCGGCGAATTGGCTGTTGAAATGCCGGCCGCGGAAATATCGGCCGTCGGATTCGACGTTACGGATGAACAGGCCATCGATCGGGGCATCGCACGGATTGCCTCCGAGACCGGCGGGCTCGATATCCTGATCAGCAACGCCGGCACGCAAAACCGCAACCCGGTCGAGGATCTTGACGTCGCGGCATATCGGCAAATGCTGGAAGCCAATCTGGTCTCGCATTTTGCCGTCGCCAAGGCCGCCGCGCCGGTGATCGAGCGCGGCGGCGGCAGTATGATCTTCATGGCCTCGATTCTAGCGCTGCACGGCCGCGCCGGCCTCGCCGCCTATTGCTCGGCCAAATCGGGGCTGGCCGGGCTGGTCCGCGTGTTGGCGGCCGAGTATGCCGAGCGCGGCATCCGGGTGAACGGCATCGGGCCGGGATTTATCGCCACCGAGATGACGGCGGATGTCAGGGCGCGAGAGGAATTCTCTCAAATGGTCATCGAACGCACGCCGGCGCGGCGCTGGGGCGAGCCCGACGACATTGCCGGTCCGGCATTGTTTCTCGCCAGCGACGCGGCGGGGTTCGTTCACGGTCAGATAGTTTATGTCGACGGCGGATTGACGGCGGCGTTTCATAGCTGAAGCGTGAGCCACGGCAGCAGCGGGAAAATATCATGGTTGAAGCGAACGGCATTATGGCCTTCTGGGCCGACATCGACGCCGAATACGTCACCGAGTTTCGGCGCTGGCACAATTGCCAACATATGTTGGAACGGGTTTCCCATCCGGGCTTCCTGACCGGCCGGCGCTATTGCGGCAATGGAGACGCCGCCATGTTTCTTATGTATTACGAAACCGAGGCGCCCGAGGCCCTCGCCAGCCAGGCCTATCACGACGCGCTAAACAATCCGACGCCCTGGACCAGCGAAGCGCTCAAACATTTCCGCAACCCAGCGCGCAACATCTACCGCCTGCTCGCCACCAGCGGCGCCGATGTCACGGCGGCAACGCCTTTCCTGGCGACCATCCGCTTTAACCTTGCGGCTGAAGACGCATCGATCCTGGCCTGCTACCGGGAAAAAATACTGCCCAACATCGCCGCCGAAGATGGCGTCAAAAGGGTGCGGCTATGGACCATAGACGAAGAAATATCCGGCATCATGACGTCCGAGCGTAAAATATATAGCGGCGGGCCGGGTCAGCAGAGATACCTGCTTATAATAGAACTGATGTCCGAACGCGAAGCTATCCAGCCAAGTGAATTGCCCGGACAAGACGGCGAAGACGCTGCCCGGCATATCAACATTTTTTCGGAAAGCGGTTGGCTCGACTTTGCCCTGGAGAATTCCGGAAGGTAAATTAGGCGCGGTTCGAAGTGTGGCGGGCGGGCGAGGGCGCCACGGTCGCCGTTCATGGCCGCGGCCCGGCGCGCATCGCCGCCACCCTCGAGGTCATCGAGGGCGCCGGCGGCAAGGCGATTCCGGCGCTCGCCGATCTCATGGACGAGGACGCCATCAACGCCATGTGTGGCGAGGCTTTGGACGCCCTCGGCGGGCTCGATATCCTGGTCAACAATGCCGGCATCTGCGGCTTGCAGGAGGTGCCGCAAATGACGCCGAGACCTGGAAGGCGATTCTCGCCACCAATCTGACGGCGCCTTTCCTGGTCAGCCGCGCCGTCTACCCGGCGCTGGTTCAATCCGGCGCCGAGGCTTCGGTAATATTCATCTCATCGATCGCGTCGGCGGCGCACGCCGCCGGTTGGCGCGCCTATGCGGCGTCGAAGAACGGCCTCGACACCTTCATGCACTGCCTCGCCGACGAACTTGGCGCCTACGGCGTGCGGGTCAACACCATCGCGCCGGGCTGGATCGAGACCAAGATGGCGCAACAGCTGCACAAAGGCATGGCCAGCGTCGCCGGCGCGCCCTTTGAGGCGCTCTACAACGAAAATATGCGCGGCAATATGCTCAATGCGTTGTTGACGCCCGATTAGATCACCGACATGGCGGTCTTCCTGGCCAGCGAACGCGGCCGTTTCATCACCGCGCAAACGCTCGCCGTCTGCGGCGGCTGCGTGCCCGGTAGCGGCGGCGGCGGCTCCGCCGCCGAACGCGCCGAAGCGTTGGCCGATTCCTGAACCGGCGGAGGCGCCGCCCGGCCCCCGACCCGGCGTGCACCGGACCCACAAAGACTCTTCCAAGCGGCACACCAACCGGAATGCACTTTCTTGCATTCCGGCAAGCGCGCCCGCGCGCCCGAGTTAATACGGGGTAGCCCCCGGGGAGTCATGTGGGGCGGACGCCCCCGCCCGGCGCTTGAGGGGCCAACAAAAAGAGCGCGGATGCCCCTCCGGCGTTTGCGAGGTAACAAACATGAGCGCGCTCCGCGCGCTTGGTTTCCCCCATCTTCCCAACCCTTCTTCCCCTCCGGGAAGAAGGGCTTATCAGGTCGGGCTTATTCGGGGTCGCGGCTCAAGCCCTTCTCTTCTATTGCGGCTAGGTATTGCGCCCATATCTCTTTTTGGTCGTCGCCGAGATAGCGCAGGTAGGGCCAGGAGAAGATGCCGCTGTCATGCAAATCGTCGAAGCGGATGCGCACCGCGTAATTTCCCACCGGCTCGATTTCCATGATGCCGATATGGCGCCGGCCGGCGATGATGGTCTTGCCCTCGCCATGCCCCATGACTTCGGCCGACGGCGATTCGACGCGCAGAAACTCGGCCGGGAAATGAAAACATTGGCCATCGTCGAAATCGATTTCGAGGGCCTTCTCGGCGCTTTTGTAGCGAATTTCCGTCGGCCAATGGGCGATCTCGTGCGGCGAGGTCATATCGTCGCTTCTTGGTATTAATCGCTATCGAGCGCGCGCGCTTCGTCCGGCAGCATGATCGGAATGCCGTCGCGGATGGGATAGGCCAGTTTGGCCTTTTCGCTGATCAGTTCCTGGGCCGCCGCGTCATAGACGAGCGGCTCCTTGGTGACCGGGCAGACCAGGATTTCGAGCAGCTTGGGGTCTACCCCGGCGCTGGTTTCATTCATGTCCCATTCTCCAAATTTGCCCTAATGATAGCTTATTGCGGGGCGCCAGCGCCCTCCATTCCGTCGCGTTCATGCGCCGCCATTTCAAGCAGGGCCTGAAACATGGCGCTGCGCTCCTTGGTCTCGCGGCATTCCAGCAGCGCCTGTTTCTCGCTCGGCCCGAACGGGCAGGCCATGGCGAAGCTGGTCATCAGGTCTTCGTTGCACATTTCGTCTATTGCCGACCAGTCGGCGTCGATGCCGCGCGCCGCGAAAAATTTTCTCAGTGCCGATATCAGCCGGTCGCGGTCGAGCGCAATGGCGTTTTCCTGGATCAGATCGCAGGCATAGGATTGATAGCGCGCAGCGACGCGGCGGTAGAGCAAGCCCTCGCGCGGAAGTTCGTTCGCCACCTCGAAGCGGCACACCCCGGTGAGAGTGACCAATATCCGGTTGTCCGCGGTCTCCTCGAATTCGCTGACCAGCCCGGCGCAACCGGTATGGTAGATATCGGGCTCGAAGTCTCGGCTGTGCGGGTCGGCCGGCTGGATCATGCCGATGATGCGGTGCGACGCCATGGCGTCCTGGGTCATTTCAAGATAGCGCGGCTCGAAAATATTGAGCGGCAGGCGCCCGCCGGGCAGCAGCAATACGCCGATCAGCGGAAATATGGGGGTGACCGCCGGCAGTTTCTCCGCCGTCCACTGGTTCAGTTCCTGGCCCATAACGCTTGCCCGGTCAGGAAAACAGGATCGAGGAAAGTTTACGCCGGCCGCCGGTCGTCAGTTCGTGCGTCGGGCCCAGTGCGTCGAAAATTTGCAGCAGCATCTCGCGCGCCGCCTCTTCGTTCCAGGCACGCTGGCGGCGCACGATCTCGAGCAATTCGTCGATGGCCTGCTCGTTGCGCGCCCCGGCGTAATGCACCATGGCGAGGTCGTATCTCGCCTGATGATCGTTCTCGTCGGCGGCGAGACGGTTCCGCAACTCCCCTTCATCGCCTGATTCTTCCGAGCGTTCGGACAGCTCCAGGGCAGCGCGGGCGCCTTCGATATCGGCGTGGGTGGCGAGTTTTTCATCGACCGCGTCGAGTATTTCGCGTGCGCCGGGCGCGTCTCCCAAGCCGAGCAGGCTGCGCGCCATGCCGGCCACGGCAGCCGCTTCCTCCGGTGCATGCTTGAGAACCTGACTGTAAATATTGGCCGCCGAGTTGAAATCCTCGTCCTCGAGAGCCTGTTGTGCCTGTTCCATGGCCTGCTCCACCGGGGTCGGGCCGATCGGCCCGGAGAGACGCTCGATAAAGCTTTTGATCTGGCTTTCCGATTGCGCGCCGACGAAGCCATCGACCGGCTGGCCGTTCTTGAATGCGAAGACGGCGGGGATCGACTGGATGCGCATCTGCACGGCGATTTCCTGGTTTTGGTCGATATCGACCTTGACCAGCTTGACCCTGCCCTGGGTCGCGTTGACCATCTTTTCGAGGAGCGGCCCGAGGGTTTTGCAGGGCTCGCACCAGGGCGCCCAGAAATCGACGATGACCGGCTGCTCCATCGATCCCTCGACGACATCGGCGACGAAGGTCTCGGTGCTGCTTTCCACGACCGCCACGGGCGCGCCCGCATCCTGTCCGATTAACTCTTCCATGCCTGCTCCAATTCCTTCAGCTTCCCGTTGTTAGCGCTATTTTATCGCAGGCGCAATTACGGCCCGTTCTCCGGCGCCAGCGGAAATTCCAGGTCGCGCGCGTCATGGCCGCAATCGGCGATGAAGCGGCGCAGATCCGCCGGCGCCATGGCGACCGTCGCGTCATTGCGGAGCGGATGAAAATTGACCAGATCAGCGGCCATCATATCGGCGTCGAGAAACACGCGCACGCGCCGCTCACCGTCGTTTATCAGGCCGAACGGCGACACCGCGCCGGGAATGACGCCGAGAACCTGCATCAGCAGTTCGGGCTTGCCGAACTACAGCCGCGCCGCGCCCATCGCCTTTTGCAGCGCCTTGATATCGACTTTGCGCCGGTTCAGCATGACCGCCAGCCAGAGCGCGCCCTTCTTGTCCTTGAAAAAAAGATTCTTGCAATGGGCACCCGGCAGATGGCCGCAATGAAGCTCTGCTTCCGCCACCGTGAACACCGCCGGGTGGCTGTGCGTCACATGGCGAATGCCCAGTGCCTCGAAGCGGCGCAACAATTCCTCGCTGTCGACCGGCATAAATCAATGCGTTCCGAACGGTTAACGAATCGGTAGGTTGTTATGATAGCATTGAATTGCGAGACGGGGCTTGAATGCACCGCCGCATAACGTAATATCCTTGCCAGCCTTGTTATGGCTCGGACGCGGGTGTAGCTCAGGGGTAGAGCGCAACCTTGCCAAGGTTGAAGTCGTGAGTTCGAATCTCATCACCCGCTCCAATTCCCCTTTCAATATCAAACGATTATCTTTCGTTTCCTTTAGCACGAAACCGCCTCACTGGACCGGGCTACACTGGGGCTACATCGCGCAAACGCCTGCTTACCTGGGCAGCCTCCTTTTGGGGGTACCAACCAAAGAAATGTCAGCGCAGACGCCCCCCCCCCGCCTGCCAAAGGCCGTGGCTGAAAGGCAGGAGCTTGCACGTACGACGGCGCGGGCACCATGGTTCACGGTTCCGGGGCCCGGGCGGTGTGGTTTCCTAGCCGGTTGCGGAAGCACCGTGGTGGCTTCCTGTGACCGCCCGAGGCGGTTCCTCAGACGGGAGCTTGGGCTGGGTTTGGTCGAATGGTTTGCCCACCGAGCGTCTCGGTTCGGCCATCACGGCGCACGGACCGTGGGAATAGGGTTCCGGCGTCGGGATAAGGTGCCGTCACGGGTGCTTCGGAGGTGGCCTTCCCAAGAGTCCTGTTCGCCGAGATACTGAGGCGGATCAACCGCCTCAGACCGTACATGGCTCCGGCATGACCGACGGCAGACCGAACACCGCTGCCGATCATGGAACCGGTGTGTCTCGAACGTCGCGTCGAACCCAACATTGGGCGCCGCCAAGG
>PVBE010256111.1_pt1 | contig 12423 bp, 14 predicted proteins | sample 1631181 | NCBI WGS metagenome assembly PVBE01 (sample SAMN08397723, study PRJNA350692) | Marine metagenome, whole genome shotgun sequencing project. | isolation source: water | place: Pacific Ocean | collected 2012-04 | reverse complement strand
TTTTTAGATTTATTATTATTTTTTAATTGATCTTCAATTATCTCTACAATTTTTTTCATTTTAGGGTTGTCTATCCCTTTTTCTATAGCCTCATTCAATAATTTTACACATTTTGAAAACCAAGATTCATTTATTAATGATTTAGCCGATTTTGAAGGATCTTTTTTTAATTTTTCAATAAATTTCAATGCACAATTTAATGTTTGTGTTTCTAAAAGTTCTAGAATATAATCCATCTTGATTAATTGAGATGACAAAACTATGCCTCTAAATGCAGATATATTCTTTCTTTTAATCTCACCTCTAAATCTCATCTGTAAACCTAAAAGATCTTTTTTAGAGATTAAATTTAATGGTTTGGTTACTCCAAATTTTTTTAATGATTTTAATTTGAAATTATAAGGGTTTTTTATTTCACTATGAATCTTCTTTATTTCTTCATTAAGTTCTAATGTTAGATACTCATTCTCTTTTTTTTGGAGATATTTAACTACATCTTCACTATCTTCTGTTCTAATCTCTAAAGAATCTATGAATAAATTTTCAACTATCTCATTTATCTTATCTTTATCTGAACCTGGAGAAGCAGTTAATGCAATTATCCTTGGATTTTTTGAATTTTCAATGAAATTTTTAGCAACAATTGTGTTAGCGAATTTTTGTCTAGACCTATGTGCTTCATCTACACACAAAAGACTTACATTTTCTAAATTTATTCTATTCTTTTCTAAATCTTTTTGTATTGTCTGAGGTGTTGCAACGATTATAGATGAATCATCAAATAATTCTTTTCTTTCATCTGGTTTGTTTTTTCCAGTTAACATAATTATTTTTTCTATATCTGTGTTTTCAATAAATTCATTATAAATTTGAGAGGCTAATGGTTTTGTAGGAGTTAAAAATACAACTTTAGATTTAGGAAATTTCTTTAATCTTTCAATAGAGGTTAATAATGCTATTTTTGTTTTACCTAATCCTGTAGGCAATATAACTAATGTGTTATTATCTACGCAAGTATTTTTTATTCTAGTTTGATATTCTCTTGGTAAAAAATTTTTGATCTCCATCCACTTCTTAGAAAACAAATGTTTATATAATTAATCAAAGAGTATCCAGAATGTTGATCTATCTTTTCGCTATAATGGACTTTGTTGCAGGAATCTTATTAATACTATTTAGTTTTAATATAGCTATAGGTGGAAATACTAATTGGATATTTGGGATTTATTTAATAACAAAAGGAGTCATTTTTATTAAATCAATAACAAGTTTATTAGATATAGTTTCTGGAATTTTGATTATCTTAGCAATTTATGGAATAGTAAACACATTAACATGGATAGCAGCTTTTTGGCTTTTACAGAAAGCATTTTTTAGTTTTTTATAGATGATGCCCAAACATAGCAAAGAAGAAAATTATTGTAAATACTGAGGCAATAAATAAAACTAAGATTATGGTGGCAGTTACAGAAAAGAAAGAAATTAATAATGTTGTTCCTAATAATAAAAATAAAGTAAATATATACAATATAAATGAACTAAAGAACAATTTACATCCGTCTAATGTGGAAAATGGAATTAAATGATATAATCCATAAACTAAATTTATAAAAACTAGATTGTCTAAGGATGAGACTCCAAATAATTTGATTATTAAAGCAAAGATAAGATTTGCTAATGGACCAGAAGCAGCTATCACTGCTGTTTCATAATTTGTTAAATTTGTATATCTAAAACCAACTCTTTTGTTTTTAGATGGTTTAACAACAAAGGATTCAACAGCTATGTAAAATAATTTACCTAAAGATACAAATGAAATAAATAAAGATAAAATTATTCCTATGGGCTTTGGTTTTGTTTTAATTGAAAAAAAGTTAGAAAGATAGAAAGTAGACATTGTCATTATTCTATGTTCTATCTCTGTTTGATATCTTCTAGCAGCTAACTTATGCCCAAGATAATGGACAAAAACTGTTATAGTTACAAACACACCTATCTTTATGAAGTTAGATAACCAAGAGGTTAATACAAAGGAGGGATTTTTATCATCAAACGCTAATGCAAAAGTTACAAAGAATATAGTTATAATAAAATGTTTTAATTCTATCTTATTTATTTTCATTTTTTATAAGATCTAATACCTCTTCTGTATGACCTGCACCAATAACAGCAACTATTGTTTTATTAGTTGATAATAGTTTATTTAAGTTTTTTGCAAGTATAATGTTTCTTTCTTCTATTAACACTTTATGTAAATTTGGGTAATCTTTTTTTAATTTTTCAATTAAACTTTTTATCAATTTTTTACTTGGAACTTTAGTTAAATCTATTTTTATTTTTTTCCTAGAAACTAACCCTTTAACTAAATCTTTTACAAATGTGAATTTTTCTTTCCAAGTTAATTCTTTTGATAATCTTTTAAGTGTTATTCTAATATCTTGGTCTATTAATGCAATTTTTGAATCAACTTTTTTCCCTATCTCTATTGCTTTAAGCATTTCAGATCCAGGTTTTACATTAACAATTTTTCCAAGTTGTTTTTCTATCCAAGCTCCAATAATATTGAATAAATAGCCTTTAAACCCTATTTTTGTTATGTCTCTAATACTTATCTTTCTATCTTTAGACATTAAAGAATTAAATCTTACTCTATCTAACTCTATTGCTACTATTTCTGGTTTGTTTTTTAGTATAACTGACTCTACTTCCCTCACACTTTCAATAGAAATGTGAGAAGTACCTATTATAATGAGGTTTTTGTATGTTTCCATTTTGAAGATAAATTTTTAAATACTTAAAACATTTTCTAAATATGAGGAGGAAACCATGTTAAAGATAAAACAAATAAGCGATGCATATGATATGAAGGTATATACTGACTCTGGAGACTATTTTGGTGAGGTAGAAGAGAGTATATTAACAATGAATAAAATTTCTGGATGGAGAATTAGAGCTACAAAAAATTCATTTTTAACAAGGGTTTTAGGTGGAGCTAAAGGTGTAATAGTGCCACATCAGTTTGTTAAGGCAATTGGAGACATAGTCATAATCAGTAAATCAGCAATTCCATCATATGAGGATAAAGAAGAGAAAGAATAAATTTTTATAGTATTTATTCTTGAGTATTAGATGGCTACGCCTTTAGAAAATGCATTAGACTTTTTAGAAAGTTTTGGATTTTTCGATGTTATACTTCCCTTTCTACTTGTTTTTACTATAGTTTTTGCTATTTTAGAAAAATCAGCTATATTTGGAAAAGAAAAGATAGGCGATACAATGGCTTCAAGGTCTAGTATCAATTCTATGGTTGCATTTGTTATAGCCTTATTTGTTGTTGTAACAAAAGAGATAGTACAATCACTAAGAGAAGCTTTGCCTCAAGTAGCTTTAATTTTGGTTATAGTTGTTAGTTTTATGATGCTAGCAGGTTCTTTATCTAAAGGGGATGAACCCTTTAATTTTGATGATAATAATAAAAATTGGAAAATATTTCTTACTCTAACTTTATTTGCTTCAGTATTAGCAGTTTTTCTAAATTCAATTGGTTGGTTATTTCCAATACTAGATTACGTTACAGCTAATTGGGACGAAACATTTATAGTTTCATTAATATTTTTAGCAATAGTTATAGGAATAATATTATATATTGTTAGAACACCAAAAGAGGAGAGTACTTCATAATGGCAGTTGATTTCAGAGACGTTTTATCATTAGGGGAAGAAATAGGAGCATTTGATATATTACTGCCTTTTTTATTAGTATTTACATTAGCTTTTGCTGTTTTAGATAAATCTAAAATTTTAGGGAAAATGAAACAACTAAATGTTGTTGTTTCTTTTGTTATAGCTTTATTATTTATAAGAAACCAAGAGTTAGTTGGATTAGTCAACAGATTTTTACCAAATGTTTCGATATTTATGATTATAATTTTAATGTTTTTATTATTAGTGGGAATATTTGTTGGAAAAGAACATTCAGGTTGGACTGGAAATATTATGGGACTAGCTTTTTTTGTTTCATTAATTTTTATTATAATATCATTAACTTCAGACTCACTTGGAGATCCTGCACCTGATTTTTTGAAAAATATAGATGATCAAACAAAAGGTGTTATATTGTTTGTTGGGGTCTTCGTTATTATAATTTTTTTAGTAACTAGAGAAACAAAGGAAAAAGGAGATGGATACTTAGAAAAATTATCAAATGAACTTAGAGGTAGCAAATAATGGCAACTGTATTAGATACTAATTTATTGTTATTCTTCAAACCAGTATTTACTTTTTTATTTGTATTTGGAGTTTTATATGCTATATTAGATAGAGTTCCTTTATTTGGTAAAAGTTCTAACATCCACACTGTTGTTGCGCTTTCTATGTCTATGTTATTTATGTTAACTCCTGGAGTTAAAGATATATTAAATATAGCTACCCCTTGGTTTGTATTCTTGTTTGTATTCATCATTCTACTAGTTTTAATCTTTATGATGGTTGGTGTAGAAGAAAAATCCATTGTTTGGCTTTTTTCAGAAAATTGGGTTGTTTGGACTATATCCATAATTGTAATTATTGGAATTTTAGGATTTGCTATGTCTCAAGTTTATGGTCCAGTTGTACAAGGACTGTATGGAACTGAAGAAACAGCCAAAGAAGGAATTACATTTGATATAGGAAGAATATTATTTCATCCTAGAATGATAGGAATGATTTTTATAATGATAATAGCATCACAAGCAGTTAGATTAATTGCTGCAAAAAATTAATTTATTTCTTTAAGTCTTTAGTAATCCTATCTAGTTCTCTAATATTATTTGTTAAAGGATTAATTATATTTTGGAAGACTTTTTCTAATGCTTTAATTTCTGTGTTAATATCCATTATATTCTTGCTATACTCTCCAACTTTTTGTACAATTGAATTTTGTAGATTATCAAATCTTTTTCCTAATCTTAATATTTCTTGTTTTATGGATGTAATATCATCATCTGTTCTTATTTTCCAAGATTCCATATCTCCTAATCTACTCATAAACTCTTGCCATTTTTCTTCTATAACTGCCTCTATCAATTCTTCAGTGTCAGCAGCATAATCTTGAGAAGGTGATGTTTGAGACATTTGTGGGGATGGAGCTTGTGGTTGTTGTGCAAATTCTTGAGGTTCTGATGGAGCTTGTTCTTGGGTAGGGGAAGGTGCTTCTTGTTCTAAATCTAATACTGAAGGCTCCATTCCAGGATGAGAAACATCTTTAGTTGGATACTCTCCAGCTACACTACTTTTAATATCCATTTGATTAAATGCATCATTTATTTGTTTTGGATTATAACCTTTACCTTCTAGATGTTTGTTAATCTCTTCTTTTTTCATTCCTTTTTTGTTCATACCTATTGCTTCTTTAGTTGGGATCTCATCCAAATCTTTCACCCCTTATCAATCTTGCAACTTCACTTTTTGTTGTAAGACCTTTAGTTAGTTTTTCTATTTCTTCTTTTGTAATAAATTTATTTAATTTTTGATTAACAATCCTTTCTACATCTTCTTCTCTAATAAATTGTAGTGGATTCCACATATCTATGTATTTTTCAAGTACTTTAATGTTTTCTTTTTTAGCAAAAGTCCCTATCTCATCTAAAATCTTTTTCATTGTTTCTCTAACTGTAAAGATATCATTTTTAAATTCTATTAATTCTTTATCAACAGTTTTTATATTATTTAATAATTTTTTATATTCTTCTATCATATTTTTATTTATTACAAGTAGTCTTTCTCCAAGTAAATTGTATCTACTCTCAAGAATTCTTACTCTAGAATTTAAATCACTCATTACATACGAAAGATCTTGTTCTTGAGCCATTTTAAAACGAAAACTATTTATCTTATTAAGTTAATTAAAGTTGAGAATATAAAAAAAGTTTCGTTAACCTTTTTGAGTGGTGATTATGGCTGAAGAGTATCAAGTTTTGAAAGAAGGAAGAGAAGATGTTCTCAAAATAAATGCAGAACAATGGAGTTTTGTTCCTAGTCTAGAAAATAATGCAGTTGTTATGGCTAAGACAATAGATTATCTAGTTCAAGTTCCAAGTACTGGAAGAATTGTTTTTACACAAAAAAGAAATTATAGTTATAACTATGAACAGACACAAATGTTAGTAGAAATTGCTAATTTATATAAAATGTTAGTCAAACAAAAGAAAATTTTAACTTTGGCTAACATTGCTTCGAAACCAAGAGCTAATGTTTTTCTACCTGAATGGCAATCTAAACTCCAAGAAATTGTAATAAATCTTCTAAGAGCAGATCCTTTAGGAGCTTATGTTGAATTAAGAAGATTACTTAGAGAAGAAAAAATAAAAATAAAAAAAGTTCCGTTAGATTTAGTGGATATTCAACAATCTTACATAGATACTTTAACTTATTTGTATGATTTGTTAGATAAAACAAGACTAGTAAATATAGCAAGGAAAAATCTATCAGGATATGCAATTGGAGATAGAGATATATATTCAAATATTTTTAGACCGATTATAACTCCTGATTTTATGTTCACTAGATTAATGGCACAACATCCTTTAGATGGAGAACAATTAGATCTTTACAGTTTTGGGCAGAGTGAAGTTAATATTTATAGTACTGAAAAAGATATAAAATATTTATATCATCTAATCCCTCCAGAATTTAAATTAACAGAAGACAAATATGAATTACTAGACTTAGCGAGAGGAGTTTTAGCTGAACACAAACCTAGAGAAGAAGAATTCTTAGAACCAGAAAAAATGAGAAATACTTTTTTTAATATTGGAAGAGATTTATTACAAGAATTAGCAGAATCTAGAGATATAGAAATTGGTTTTGAAGATTTAAATGAACTAGCACAAATATTAGTTAGATATACTGTTGGTTTTGGGGTTTTAGAAGTTTTATTACAAGACAAAAAAGTACAAGATATTTCTATAAATTCTCCAATAGGCCAAACCCCAATTTTTTTAGTACATGAAGATTTTGATGAGTGCGTAACAAATTTAATTCCAACCAGAGAAGATGCAGAATCATGGGCATCTAAATTTAGAATTTTAAGTGGAAGACCTTTAGATGAAGCTAATCCAATTTTAGATACTGAATTAATATTGCCAGATGCAAGAGCAAGGGTTGCTATCATCCAAAAACCATTAAATCCACAAGGATTAGCATATGCATTAAGAAGACATAGAGACAAACCTTGGACATTGCCATTATTCTTACAAAATAAAATGATTAGTCCTTTAGGTGCAGGGTTAATGAGTTTTCTAATAGATGGATCAAGAACAATGTTAGTTGCTGGAACAAGAAGTTCTGGAAAAACTTCATTATTAGGATCTGTTTTAATTGAGATAATGAGAAAATATAGGCTAATAACAATAGAAGATACTTTAGAGCTGCCAACTGATGCATTAAGGGTTTTAGGTTATAATATCCAACAAATGAAAGTTAGAAGTGCCTTAACAAAAGGTGGATCTGAAATAGCAGCTGATGAAGGGATAAGAACCGCATTAAGATTAGGAGATTCTGCTTTAATTGTTGGAGAAATAAGATCTTTAGAAGCATTTGCATTATATGAAGCTATGAGAATAGGTGCATTAGCTAATGTTGTTGCTGGAACAATACATGGAGATTCTCCTTATGGTGTGTTTGATAGAGTTGTTAATGATTTAAAAGTTCCAAAAACTAGTTTTAAAGCTACAGATATAATTGTTGTTACTAATCCAATGAAAAGTCCAGATGGATTACACAAATGGAGAAGAATAACCCAAATAACCGAGGTAAGAAAACATTGGGTAGATGATCCTTTGGCTGAGCGTGGTTTTGTAGATTTAATGAAATATGATACAAAACAAGATATGTTAGTTCCAACTCCTGATTTAATAAATGGAGATTCCGAAATAATAAAATCTATAGGTGGAAACGTAAAAGAGTGGGCTGGTGACTGGGATGCTATATGGGATAACATCTTGTTAAGAGCAAAAATAAAAGAAACTTTAGTTAGTTATGCAAATAGATTGAAAAATAATGCGCTATTAGAAGCGAAATTCATTATAGATTCTAATGATCAATTCCATAGGATTAGTGAAATAGTAAGAAATGAAGTTGGAAATTTAGATCCTAAAAGAATATTTTTTAGTTGGGAAGAATGGTTGAAAAGAAGAGTAAGAATGAGACAATATTAAAATGGAGTTAGATGAAGATACTAAAAAAATTCTTGAAAGTTATGGTAAAAAATTAAATAGTACTTCTGAAGCAGCAATTAGAGACTTACCAACAGATGAAACATTTTCTAGAGAGTATGAAATATTTAGAAATGAATTATTAGATAAAAAAACAACAATATATGAAAATTTATGTAATTTTTCTGAAGGTATAATAAAAATTAAACCTAAGCCAAAAGATGAAGAAATTTTACAACAATCAATAAAATCTATTCATCTAAATATAACTCCAATAGGTGCTTATAGTTTTTCTGTTATAGTTGCAGGAATATTAATTCTCATTGCATTTACAATTGCAATATCTTCTTTTTTTCTAGGAGAAGTTTTAATTTTTACACCTTTATTTTTATTAACAATTGGAGCTTTAATCATCAAACCAATAAGTAACCTACCAAATTACTTAGCAAATAGACATAGATTAAAAGCAAGTAATCAGATGGTTTTATGTATTCTTTATGTTGCAATGTACATGAGGCATACTTCTAATCTAGAAAGGGCAATCAAATTTGCAGGGGAGCATATAGGAAATCCTTTAGCCTTAGATCTTAGAAAAGTATTTTGGGATGTTGAAACACAAAAATATTCAACAATAAGAGAGAGTATTGATCGTTATTTAGAAGATTGGAAAGATCATAATTTAGAGTTTGTTGAGGCTTTTCATCTAATTGAATCTAGCTTACATGAACCAAATGAAGAAAAAAGAATTTCTTTATTAGATAAAAGTTTAGAGATAATGTTAGATGGAACATATGAAAGAATGTTACATTTTGCGCATGAGCTTAAATCTCCAATAACTATGTTGCATATGTTAGGTGTTATCCTACCAATATTAGGAATTGTTATATTTCCTTTAATTGCTAGTTTTTTAAGTGGTGCAGTTAAATGGTGGCATTTATCATTACTTTATAATTTTTTATTACCACCTATAATCTTAATTTTTGGGATGAATATTCTATCTAAAAGAATAACGGGATTTGGTGAAACTGATTTATTTGAAAACAATCCTGAAATTAAAAAATATAAAAATGATACTGCATTATTATCTGCATTATTAATTGGATTTGTATTTTTAATGATTGGGTTCATGCCAATAATTTTACATTTAATCACCCCTGAATTTGATCAGATGGGTTTTTTAGAAGGAAGTATTGGTGGGAAAATTTTAGATTATAAATGTTTAGATGAAGTTCAAGGTACTTGTAATAGTTTTGTAGGGCCTTATGGGTTGTGGGCATTAGTTCTTAGTTTATTAATTCCATTAGGATTAGGATTAGCAATAGGAACTTATTATAGATTAAACACGAAAAATATAATAGACATAAAAAAAGAAACAGATAAATTAGAAAGAGAATTTACTGGAAGTCTATTTCAATTAGGGAATAGAGTTGGAGCTGGAATTCCAGTAGAAATCGCATTTGAAAGGGTTTCTCAAAATTTAGAGGGAACACCAACTGGAAGTTTTTTTAGAATTATAAGTATTAATATTAGAAAATTAGGTATGGGTCTTAATGAAGCTATATTTAATAAAGAAAGAGGCGCAATAATATATTTTCCTTCTAAACTAATTGAATCAAGTATGAAAGTTTTAATAGAAAGTTCAAAAAAAGGTCCAGAAGTTGTATCTAAAAGTTTAATTTCTATTAGTATTTATGCAGATAGAATCCATAAAGTTGGAGAGAGATTAAAAGATTTGTTAGCAGATATAACTAGTAGCATGCAAGCCCAATCTAGTTTTTTAGCACCAATGATTGCTGGAATTGTTATAGGAGTTTCTTCAATGGTTGTCTCAATAATTAATAAATTAGGAGAACAATTTAAACAAGCTACATTATCAGATACAGAAGGTGTTGGAAATTTAGGTGGGTTAATACAAATATTAAAAATAGAAGATGTAATTCCAAGTTTTCATTTTCAATTAGTTGTTGGAATTTACATACTGCAAATTGTGATTATACTAACAATATTAAGAAATGCAATAGAAAATAATGATGATAAGATAATAAGAAAATTTGAGATAGGTAAAAATTTATTCTTTAGTATAATCTTATATTCTATTGTATCTTTAATAGGGATCTTTATTTTTAATATTTTAGCTAATGGGATCAATGTTATAACTTCAGCTACATAGAGAAAAGTTTAAATAATTAATAAACTTAAGATTAATAATGAAGAAAAAGAGGAATGTAAATAAAAAAGAAGAAAATATTAATTTACATAATGTAGCCCATAAAGTAGCAATAACAGGGAGTATTTTTCTTGGAATATTTGTTTTATTTTTAGTAGCTGGAGATTTTACTTCAGGAGCAGTTTATAGGAGTTCAGGATTTAGAGGTGGAGAATTTTTTGATATTCTTGATTTGTATTATCAATATTCTACTTTTTTTGATTTAGGTATATTTCTAGCTATATTTTTAGGGTTAGGACAATCCATTTTAGGAAAACATCTAGAAGGTGGAGGAAAATCAGTCTATGTTGGTTTGGGTATATTTTTATCAATTGCTTTATTAATATGGGAGAGACAAACTGGATTTTCTTTATTGGAAAGTTTTGGACCTTGGGCGTTTTTTATTATAATAATTTTAATATCTGTTTTTGTTTTTAATATATTAGAACAGACTACTGGATCTGGATTGATTGCTATAGGTGGCTCATATATTGTATTTTATTTAGCTTATTTTGGTTTGTTAGATCGTGTTACAGGATTTGATTTATTCTTATTTAATTCAAACATCCCTATAGATATATTACCTTGGATGAATCTAGCATTTTTAGCATCAATTGGATTTATTGTCTGGGGTGGAATTAGAAAGGTAGGAGGTAATTAAAATGAGAGTTATGATCACATTTGTTGGAATCTTAACAATGTTAGGGGGGATATGGCCTTTAATTTCTAATTATGATTTTATTCCAGAAATATTAGATATTATTCCAAATACTGGACCAACATATCAAATAATAATTGTAGGAATTGGTGCTATAGCAGTTTTATATGGGGCAAGTGTTTCTAGATATCATTAATTCTTTTAGAGAAGATTTAAATATTTTATAACATTAAATTCACTATGGAAGAAGATACTGGAATGAGTAATGTAACTATGCTCATACTATTAATTATATTTATGATCGTATTATTAGTAATAATTATTGGATTGGTGAGAAATTTTGGATAAAAAAGGGATAGTTTATGCTTCATTAACTACTTTAATATTAATCATCCTTTCAGCAGTAGTTTTAATAATAGTTATAGGTGTGTTTTATAGGCCATTTGTTGTTGATACTGTTAATGATTACACTTGTTTTATGAGTGTAGTCATAAAAAGTTATTCTAAAGGTGCAGGTACTGGTGTTTTGCAAGATATTCCTGTCGTAGGAAGTGCTGCTGAATTCTTTAATTCTCCATTTGATCTTAAATGTAAAATGAAAAATGTTAAAGTTAAAACAAAAGAAGAAGCAAAAAAGAGAATAGCTAAAGAGATGGCTAGTTGTTGGGGGAATTTTGGAGAAGGAAAATATGATTTTTATAGTGACATACAATTTGGGTTATGGTCAGAGAATAATAATTTATGTTATACCTGTGCTAGAATTAGTTCTGATTTAGATATCAAAATAACAGGAAGTGAGATGGCTGTTTATTTAAGAGATAAAAAACCAAGACCTTTGTTAGATCAAAGAACTTATTTACAATATATAACTGGAACAGGTTCTAAAGAAGGAGGGTTTCTAAGTGGAGTAGATAACTTAGAAATTAGTGATAGTAAAAATTTATTTGTTTTATTTTTAGTAAATAAAAAAGAAAGTGCATTGAATAGGGCTATTAGAGCAGGGACTACAACTGCTGCAACAGTGGGGGTTTTAACTTTTGCAGGATTAACTAATCCTATAGCTGGTAGATTATTAGCTAATCCAATAGGCATAGCTACAGGTGCTACTTTATCTGTCTTAGCAGGTGCAGGAAGTGGACTTTTTCAAAGTAAAGGTTTTAATGCAATTGTTATGGCTACAGATTCAAAAGGAGTAAAAGAATTGTGTAAAGGTGGATTTGCCCAATAAAAAGTTTTATTAAATATATTAAGATTAATGATTAATGGAAAAAGGAGAGTTACACTGGGATACATTAGCTAAACTAATCATAATGGTTTTAGTTTTAGTAATATTAATTTATTTAATAATCATATTTAAAGATAGAATAG
>PVBE012187213.1_pt1 | contig 12424 bp, 12 predicted proteins | sample 1631181 | NCBI WGS metagenome assembly PVBE01 (sample SAMN08397723, study PRJNA350692) | Marine metagenome, whole genome shotgun sequencing project. | isolation source: water | place: Pacific Ocean | collected 2012-04 | reverse complement strand
CCACTTCGGCTCGCCTCAACTTCTGGATGATCTGCTCCGGCGTATGTCGCTTCTGACCCATCGGTATTGCCCCTTTCAGTTGGCCCAGGTACACCCAGATACTAACACTGAACCTGGACTCGCTTTAGGGGGTAAGGCCAGAAGGGCGGGAGCCACTGTGGCTGCAATGTGAGGCGTCTTCCTGCACGGCGTTTCGAGCAAGGGGTGACACAGGTGCTCTCTGACCTCGGGCGTCAGCCCGAGCTGTTCGACCAATTCACGGAACGAGCCGACGCTGGGGTCGCCGAGGCTTTGGAATCTCTAAGTCAGAAGATAGGTCAGCATACCACTCGTCTTCAGACCATCGATGATCGTCTTGGGAGGCTCATCAGGATCTTCGGAGAGCAGGATGACATCCCGCAGGTCCTTCGAGAGGAATGCTCGCGCTTGGACCACGGGCGGAATGACACGAGAGCAGAGATTGGGAGGCTTGAGGAGAAGACCAGATCCCTCCAAGAGGACGGCGTGGACCTACAGGTCCTGCGACATCTGCTCGGCGAGTTGGAGCGCCACGCTCCAGCCCTCTCATTGGAGGAGCAGAAGCACTTGCTTCAGCGGCTCATCGGCGAGATAGTTGTTAACCGTTGGGAGGGAGATGCGGGTCAGATCGACGCTGCAGACGGGGGCCTGCAACCTGAAATCCGAACTGACTGGTTTCAGGTTAACATCTCGATAGACCAGAAAACCCCCCAGAGCAAGGCTCTAAGGGGTCTCTACGGGCATCTGGTGTTAACCAAACGCCGTCAGTTCGGAATTGGATAATTGCTGGCTCCCCGCCCGGGGAGCGATTCATTTTACTAACACTTGAGCTGGCTCCCCCCATTGCTGTCGGCTGGTAGAAAGAAAGTGCGAGAAACCCGTTACCGCTGTTACCGGGGCGAGCCGAGGCGCCAGCATGCTCGTATGCTCGAGAGCGTGGGCGCCAAAGGCGTCTGTGACCGGCGGCGAGGAGCGGGGATCCCTGGCGGTCTGAGGTCGAGGGAGTCTGCGCGAGCGACGGGTGTCCTTCCGAAGAACTCCATCCACGCCTAAATCTGGGGCTTGGACGCCGGGTGGGGTCCACTCCTTCAAAGGGCTTCCGCCCCCCACGCGGAACCTCGCGACGATGACTGCTGATCACCTCGGGATCCTCCTCCTGGCTGGCTTAGCCGCAGGCCTCTCGTCGCAGGCGCGCGCGGAGCCGACCGTCGGCGACACCTGCACGACCTACCGGCCAGCCGACTTCGCTCGCGCTCGGGAGAACATCGCGCGGCACGAGTGGGCCCGCGATGCCTACGCGTGGCTCGATGGCAAGGCCGAGGCGCTTCTCCCTCTCAGCCGCGACGAACTGCGCGCCTTCGTCTCCTCGCAGACGCCGCTCATCACCGTCGCCTGCCCGGATTGCGGGAACGGCCCGTGGTACGCCTACGATCTCGTCAACGATGGCGCCGCCTTGCGGTGCCGCAACTGCAAGAGAGAGTGCCGCTACGACGTCGCGGACACCACCGAGACGTGGAACGTGCAGGCTGTGCTTCGCTACCACCGTCTCGACAGGATTATCACGCAAGCCTGGGCCGCCGGCCTCGTCTATCAGGTCGACGGCGACGAGCGCCATGCGCGCCAAGCCGGCGTCGTCATCGAGCGCCTGGCTGAGGTGTTCCCGGGCTACCGCATGAACAAGGTCAACGCCAACGTCTGGCTCGATGGCAACGATCCTTACTACGGCAAGATCGGCGGCTGGAAGTACCGCGAGTCCTACCTACTGAAGCGCGCGCTCACCGCCTACGACTGCATCCGACACTCGCGCGCGCTCGACTCCGAGCAACGCGTCCGCATCGATCGCGACCTCGTGGCCTACGCGCGCGACTACTTCCTCGAGCACTTCGGGATCCAGGCGTTCAAGGACACGCCTCAACTCCAGGATTCCGGTGGTATCTACTGGTGCGTGGCCGCCTGTGGCGCCTTGCTTGGCGACGAGGCCACGCTCCAACGAGTCGTTGATCTGTTCGAGCGCTTCATGAACCCCGAGTCGCGCTTGCTCTTTGGCGACGGCACCTGGTACCAGCGGACGCCCGACTACGAATCCCAATTCCTTCGTGCCGCGTGGGACGTGCCCGAGGTCCTGCGAGGCAACATCTCGCCCGGCATCTACGACAACCCCGCATGCGCGGCGTGGGAACGGTGCCTGACGTGGTCGCTCGATTTCCTCTGGCCCGACGGCACGACACCCGCCATCAACGACAGCCACGTCGGCAGCACCCCGTCCACGATGCTCGCCGATGTTGCCTTCGCGCGGTACGGCAGCCCAAAGGCCCTCCGCTACCTCCGCCACGCGTGGGGTCGCGACCTCGACGGCGGCCACCAGGAAGCGCTGTTCCTCCGCGACCCATCCGTCGCCGAGGGCGTCGCCGACGAGTCTTACAGCGACGAGAGCGTCAACTTCACGGGCATGCGTGTCATGTCCCTCCGCGACCGCGAGCACCATCCCGATCAGACGATGGCCATTCTCGACTACGGCAACTTCGTCCCTCACGACCACTGCCACCACGGCTTCCTGAACCTCGGGTTCTTTGCCTGTGGCGTCGAGATGATCTCTGAGATGGGTTACACGACTTACCCGCGCTGGAATCAGGCGTGGCAGATCACGCCCATCGCCCACAACACGGTCGTCGAGGTCGGTGCCCATGACGACGGCGGCGAGACGCTGCTCTGGTGGCCGTCGCCCGGGCCGAGGCTGTGCGAGGCCGGCTTGCCCGGCGGGTCTTCGCGGTTCCTGGCCATGCTGCCAAGGGCAGACGGGCCGCCTCTGCTCATCGACATCTTCCGTGCCCGCGGAAGCGAGGGACCATACCACTGGGCCCTGCACGGTCGCTCGGCCGATCTCACCGTTGAGGGCATCGGGGAACTCGAGCCTTGGCTCGCCCCCGAGCCCCTCACCGAGGGCCGCCAAGCCCTGGCACGAGATTCGCTCGCCGCGACGTGGACCTTCCCCGGCGACACGCCGAGGGGCCTGCGCGTGGTCATGCCCAACACAGCCGGCGCCACGGTTCTGCTCTCGCAATGTCCGCCCGAAGAGGATGCCATCAAGGCCGTCCATGGCAGCGGCGGAATCTTGGAGGCCGGCGCCACCATCCCAACGCGCGGTCACTTGCAGGTCGTTCGCGATGGCCCCGAGGCCGTCTTCGTCGCCGCGCACGCGCCCTTCTCTGGCGAGGCGCCAGACGTCACCGTCCGCCAGCACGCCGTCGGCGATGGGTCAGCCATCGGCCTTGAGGTCGCATGTGGCGCGGACGAGTGGCTCATCTTGCACAACCCGGCCGAAGGGCGTCTCTCCTGGCGCGGGCTCTCCCTGACCGGCCGGGCCGCGGTCGCCGCGCTTCGCGATGGCGCCCTGCTCAACCTCACCCTCGCCGAGGGCTGCCGCGCCCGCTACGAGGGCCGAACCGTCAAGCGTAAGAAGCCCGGCAATGGCTACTGGGGATTCCCGTGACCTCAGGGAGGACCGACATGCTCACGAAGCGCGAGCGCGTGCTACGAACGATGAAGGGCGAGTCCACGGACCGACTGGCCGTGTCGCCCCGATTCTGGAAGTTCTGCATGGCCCACTACGGCGCCTACACGGTCGAGAACATGATCCGCTCCGCCGACGAGTTTGGTTGGGACATGCACGACTGCACCTCCGCGGGCGTGCGCAACTTCCTCACCGCATCCATCCCGTCACCCGAGACGCTCCCCGAGGGCGTCACCTGCGAGGGCGTGGTGGAAGAGGACGAAGATGTAAGAACTGTCAGCCGCCGGTTCGTGACGCCCGCCGGCAAGCTCTCTGATGCTTGGCACTGCCCCAAGCCCGGGCGCGGATATGGCATCTCTCCCGCTCCCACCGCAACTGAGACGCTGCTCAAAGGGCCCGACGATCTCCCCGCGCTCCGCTGTCTTCGCGGTCAGGTCATGCCCGCTGTCATCGACAAGTTCGTCGCGACGCGAAGCCAGATTGGCGAGCAGGGGTTTCTGTACCCTTACGTCCGCTGCCCGTTCAACGATCTCTCGTACGTCTTCCCCGTCGCTGACTGTCTCATGCTCCCGTACGACGACCCGCAGTTCCTGCGTGACATTCTCGCATTCTTGCAGGAGATGTGCCTCGACGACACCCGCGCGCACCTGGCCGCCGGCGCAGACAGCATCTTCATCAGCGGCTTCCACATCTCGCTCAGCGTCGGCTGGTCGCCGGCCCACTTCCGCGAGTTCTTCATCCCGCTCATCCGGGAGCAAGCCGATCTCACCCACAACGGCGGCGCGCTCTACCATTACTACGACGACGGCAAGTGCATGGACATCCTGCCGATGCTCGTGGATGTCGGGGCCGACGTTTTCGAGACCTGCACGCCCTGGCCGGCGGGCGATTTCCATCCCGTCGCTGCGAAGGAAATCGTCGGCGACAAGCTGACGTTGATGGGCTACGTCGATATCGAGAACGTGCTGCATCGGGGGTCGGCCGAGTTGGTCATGGAGACGGTCCGCCACGCAGCGATGGCGATGGGGCGAGACGGGCGGTTCGTCATCGGATCCAGCGACGGGATCCTGGCTCAGACGCCGATCGAGAACGTGCGGGCGTTGTTTGCAGCCGGGCGCGAGTGGGGAAAACGCGCGTTGTCGTAGCCCCCACGTTCCTGGTCCGAGCAATGCCCGGGGAGCCATTCATTCTACTAACACTTGAGCTTGCTCCCCCCATCGCCGTCGGCTGGTAGAGAGAAAGTGCTCGGGACCCGTTACCGCTGTTACCGCAGCCAGGGCTTGATCGGTGTTCCGTCATGCCACAGGTCGGATTGGCGTTCCGTCGCGGCGCTCCTCGTTAGGTCAGGATGGACGCAATTGCGGTACGGGTGTCACTCCGCCCTGACATCGGGCGACTCTCGCACAACGGCCAGCCAGAGCTCCCCGTCCCGGAGCGTGCGTCGGAAGTGTCCGCCGTGATCAAGAAGATGGACCAGTTCTCGGATGGCGGGTTGGGCAGCTTCAGCCATGCGGGTCCGAAGCCACTGACGGCACGGCGTCCCTTGGAACCCCTGCAGCCAGCCCGCGATGTCGCCCACCCGACGGGCAGACTCAGGGCTGAGATGCCCGATCCAGCGGCGGGGGTCACTCTCTTGCGTATTCGGTTGTGTGGAGCATCGGGCTGCTCCCATCTCGTCGGGCTCGTCGTGGAGTAGATCTGACCGTTCCGTCGACCGCCCCCACATCCTACTCGGGTGGGTGACCGTCCGAATCGACGACTGATGTCCACTTCAGTCGTCGTCGCTGCAGGACCAGCATCGCTCTGCTTCTGCAAGCCTCTCAGCGTTCCGCTTTCCCCGATGCTCTTCCCGCATGAAATCCCGCCAGTCGAGCATGCACTCCAGGCACATCGGGGTCGACCAGCGTCTGCCCCCGCAACGTTCCTCGCAGACCCACAAGATGCAATCGTCCTCAGTATGGCAATGCCAGCACCGATCCCCCCGACGCGGAGTGTCGCGGCTGAAATACCGGACGGAGGCTGAGGTGTCGTCCGTGTGGATTGGCGGGTCATCCGTGTCGGCGTCCAACACGTGTTCCCAATCGGACTTTCTCCTGGCGTACAGAAGCTCCGCCCAAATGCCCTGCCAATCGGGCTCCATCACCAAGCGTCCTTCCAGCAGGTCTTCGGGGCGCCATCCGACTTTCGGGAAGTTCATTCGAGCGCAGGGATCACACACCGGCTCGATGCTGCCATCATCTCTCACGATCTCGAAGGCCGAGGGGTTGTTCCGACACTCCTCACACGTCGGCCCGTCATCTGCTTTCGACAGGAGCCGCTTCCTGATTAAGTTCGCGGTTGGGGCCCACTCGGCAGCGATCTGTTGGATCTCCGAATCTCCCAGGCGTTCGTAGTCACCCCACAGGTAGCAGACCCTCTGGAGGACTGCCAACCTGATCTCGCCGATGGTCCGGTTGTACACCCACTCGCGATCCCCCGCGGGCAGATGGGAGATGATTGCCTGTTGAACTCGGTCGTTGTTGTCGGCCGTTGCGTCCTCGGATGCGAGATTGAACTTGTACGCATACTCAAACATGTCTTTTTGCCTCCTGGTTTTCCATCACCCTCTCCGGGTTCGATTGCCCAACTCCAACCCTACTCAGTCTTACGTCTTCAGTTTTCGCCAGCGCCTCCAGTTGCTGGGGTACGTCGGTCACCCCCCTTCTGCGTGGTCCGCTGCGATTGGGCTCACTCCGCCGCCATCTCGATGGCATCGTCGGGGATCGAGAAGACGTTGCGCGAGCCATCCTTCTTCTTCACCAGGTGCCCGCGACCCACGAGGCGATCAGCGGCCGAGCGGATCTGGTCGTAGCTGAGGGATGTGCCAGCCTCGACTTCCTTGGTGGTAGCAGGTCCCTCTGATCGGATGAACGCCATGATCCGCCGTGCGTTCGAATCTGGTAGATCCGGCGCGCGGGCCGTGAAGCGAAGGGGCTCCGACGGATCGAGGCGCATCTCGACCGTCACGGGGTCGGGGCACGGTATGCCCTTCGGATTGAACGTCAGCGTCGCTTCGAGTCCCCACGGTTGGCGCTTCGAGCCCACCGAGATGATGCTCGCGGCGGACGGGACCGCGCCGCTCCCTCGCCAAGCGATGTCTCGGCGACCGTTGGGCGGTCCAGCTTTTGTATCGTGATGCACCATAATCACTGTCGCGCCGGTGTCCACCGAGATCCGTTGCAGCGGCATCACGACCCGCCCCGTCATGTCGCTGGCGTCATTCTCGTTGGCTTGATGGCACTTCGCCAGCGGATCGATGACCACGAGCCCCACGGCGTCCTCACCGATGTAGTCAGTGATCCGCGTCTGCCAGTCGCGGTCGTCGATGCGGAATCCCCGGTGGCACATGACACGGATCAATTCGGGGTCGTAGTCTGATCCATAGGGGTCCAGGCCCTGCATCCGCACGAGCTGGTCGAGACGGTCCCTGACGTCGTGGTAGGAATCATCTTCCTGTATGTAGAGCACCGGACGGGGATCACAGGCGGACGGGAATGCATCGAGCCACGAGGTCCCCGTGACGTGGGCGCACATCATTGCCTGGACGAGGTACGACTTCCCACACCGCCACCACCCGTGGATCCCGAGCAGTCGGTGAGCCTGAATGAGCGGCTTGCCCGAGGCGTCGACGAAGAGCATGGGTTGGGGCTCGTCCGACATCCCGTGGAGCTGGCCGTGGGTCCGGACACCGGACAGCCAATCGTGACGATCGTGGGAATCAGAAGCGTGGTAGCTCTGGACGCTTCGAACCGTCTTGAGCAACTCTCCATCCACCAGCGGCGGCGTGTTCTGGCGGTTCCATACCGTGGCGTGTGCGATCACTTCATCTTCGCGCATCCCGAGATGGAACCAACGGCCCGCAAGGCTCGTCAGGGCGGAATTGCGCCCGCCCTGTTGGGCTCCCATGAGTAGGCGCAGGTGACGGTCCGGGTCGTCGCTGGCCGGTGTGACCGTATCGACGCGCTGCAAGTAATCCACGGGCCCATCGGGTGCCAATGCGGCAGGTTCTGATTGCTCCGCAACGCTCGCTTCTGGTTCCCCAACAGCCCGCTCGAAATCACCGACCGTGTAACGTCGCGCCGGACCACAGTGGCCATCGACGAGCGTCACCATGGGGGTGCCCCACTCGTCAAGCGCGCCCTCGGGAGCATCCGAGCCAAGGGACTTGAGGTTGTACGTGCCCGGAACGCGGATGAGTTGGTTGAGGCTTGTCTTCCTGTCAACGCCGTTGGGGTGACCCGCGGCCGTCCAGATCTGGTTGAGCACCTCGTGCCAACGTCGCACCAGTTGCTTCATGTACTGGCGTCTGTCGTCGTCGCGCACGTCGACCGGCTCGTCAAACAGCCAGACGGCCTGGAGCCCGCCGCCGGAATCGATGAGGATGGTCGGCGGCAGCGGGATCTGCGGCACCAGCTTCAGGACGTCGTTCTTCGTCTCTGGATACTGGTGGGGCTCCGAGCGGAATGGCGATTGGGCATCGAGGTCGGCGACGATTGCCAGCACGTCGGAGATCTCATCTTCTCTGCCGTGGGAGACTGGTGATCTCTGCTCCCAGCCATCCGGTAACAGGTAGGACCCGAAGAAGACGTTGTGGTCTGCGAACTCTCGAGGTCGCTCCTGCAGGAACAACTTGGCTGCTTCGTTCCGTGACGCGAACGGGAATGCGTCGCTTGGCTTCATGTCCACGTTCAGCATTCTGAGCATCGCCGGACGATCAGGCGGAACGTCATCGGGCAACATCATCCGCAGGAACCGTTTGGTCTGATCGAGACCCAGGGCCCTGTCTCCATCTGGATCGGACTTCGGCTGTACTTCTGCTTGACGTGCGTCATCGGTGAGTGTCTTCATCACTCCCTCCTGGCTGTGGTCTCGATGGGTGAGGGGGACGCTGCCAGGAGGGAGTGCCCCCATGCGTCCACCTCAACCCATCGGATACGAGATCGCCGGTAGCTACGCGGCGATCCATGTCTGTGTTATACGCCCCGTCTCGGACTTGCTCGCTAAATCCATGATCCCACCTCGCAGATGGCTGAGTACCTCCGGTATGCCGGTCGGCCGTTTGCAGTTCACCAGTCATCGTCTTCGGTGATCAGATCCGCCAAGTCAGCCGCGGAGCCCCGATCCCGGTCAACTGCTGCGATCTCCCCTCGCGGCGCCGCTGTCTTCGCGTTGTGCAGGTGGGCGAGACTTCTCAGTAACTCGGTGACCTCGCCGTCCTGGGATTTCGCGAGTTCTCTGATGTGTCGCTTGGTGTGGCAGTGTCGTCGGAGTCTCTCGGGGTTGTCCGGCGTCGGAGCGCCGATGCCATCGCAGCAAGCTGCCCGCCATGTACTGCTTGGCCACCAAATCCCACGATCGTCCGTTCGCCCAGGCGTCTCCGCCATCCCCGCCGCCAATGCAGTCTGAACGGCATCCACGACGTCACTGCCAACTCTCGCCCTGTGCCATCCCCGACCGTACAGATGGACAACCACTCGACCACCCAGGCGCACATAGCCCACGTGTCCGTACTCGTGTCCATCCAACTCGAATGGTCTGCCGACCCGCTTGCGCTTCGGCAGGTACTCGATCTCCCACACGCCGTCTTGCCCGCCAAGTTCCGCGATCAGCCATTCGGTTGGTGGCTCCGGTTGCCATCGCCCCGTCCCCGGACGCAGGGCGAGCAGCCCTCGGTCGCGAGCTTCGGCGACGAAGTCGTTGGGCGCCACCTGTCGCCTGGCGAAGCGTGGCCGAGTGGTGATGCGTGGATTGGCATGTCCTTCCTCTCGCCACGCAGCGAGTCGGAGCTGCCAATCGTCAGCGGGCCCGTTTTCGTTGGGCTCGTCCGATGGGCCCCGAAGTTCGTGGGCGCAGTCGGTGCAGACATTGTTGAGACCCAGGGCGAGCGGGTCGTGAGGGCTGTCGTAGGGGAGATACGCGTGTCCGGGACGAAGCACTGCGTGGAGGTCACGGCATCGCGCGCAGGCGCTCGTCCCGGTCACCAGTCCAACGACACCACACACGTCGCGACCCGATTGGTTGGCGGCTCTGCAGACCTCGTCCCACTCCAGGTTCTGAAATCCGGCGTCGATGGTGAGGGTTGCTGTTACGGCGCCAAGCTGAATGTGGTTGACGTGGCGTCGCTCGAGATCGACAGACCATCCCGGCTGGTGTGTGTCCGAAGGCGGCGAAGCTGCGTCAGTTCTGTCGTAGTTCATCTTCTTACCCTCCGCGCGCGGGCATGGTGCGCGCATGTAGTTGCCGTCTGGTGTCCCCGGGTGTTGGTTGTGGGGCGACGCCCAAGGCGGCGAGCATCGCCCCGAGACACCACGGCTCACTCCGCCGACAGTGCGACTCGTCTTCGTCTCGCGATTTCACGGCCCGGAGTACCGGCACTTAGTTCCGTCGAGGTCATCTGCCTGATTTCCCGGTCTGTGAACGGCTCCATCTTGGTTGCCCGACAGGCTGCCTCGTAAGCCGCCCGGTCAAGGCTCTCCGGGAGTTTCTCTGTCATCTCGTACATGATGGTCATGCGGCGGAAGAAGGCGAGATACTCCTCCACGGCGGCCATCGTCGATGAGTCGATCCAGGGCATCCTGAATGTCGCCTCGTCTGACTGGGGCTGGACGTCGACGCCCAGACCACACAAGGCTGAGATAGCCTGCACGTACTGATCTCGGGTCAGAGTCGGGATCTGGCCCCAGGTGTCGCGGGCGTCACGCCCTTTTGCGCTGGCGACCAGTGCGTTAGACAGCTTCTTGCCCATGTCATTCTGGTGGTGCCACTGCTGAGTGGTCAGGATGGGCCTTGTGTCTTTGTCGTGCGGCAGTTCGTCCATCTGGTACGCATCCATTAGGAACTCTCTGATGTCCATATCGTCACCTTGTCCTGCGGTCTCAGCGAGAGACCTCGCTCTATGGTTGGCGTCGGAACGGACGCCGGAAAGCCAGTCTGTTCAGACGTCCACGGTGAGGGTCGACTGGCTGCTCGCCCGCGGGCCCCACGTTGGGGTCGACTCCGCGTTGGCGGTTCGTGCTGCGTGTAACTCGCTCACCGGGGTTGGCCTGCTGACCCGTCACGACCAGCAGCGGACCACGGCCGCGGGAGGGCCACGAGGGCAAGTGTCTGGAGGCAGGACCGAGGCCGGGCGGATCCCCGTTGCCCGGCGCCCGTTCACATGCAGCAGCCCGACACCGAACTCGGTGGGGTGGGATGCGACTGAGGTTGTTGGGTGCGTCAGTTGGTGTTTCAAGTGCCGGGAGAGGGATTCGAACCCCCATCCCAAGCGTGGGATCAGTTCCACGCCCGTGCGATGACCGTTACGCCATCCCGGCTGGTTGGGATCGGTTGGCGATCCAGGTGGACTACCGATCCCACGTCATGTTTCAGTTCAGTCTCGACGGCGGCTGAGTCCGCCAGCGTCTACATTCGCAACTCGATCGGGCCAACAGGCGGAATGGGCTTCGCGGGCTCTCCGGGATCTGATCGCTCCTGGACGCGAGGCCCTTGTTCCCAGTGGCGGCGGTGTCCAGTCACGATCGCGTACATCACGAAATCGTGGTCGATCTCATCCACCGGAGTACCGGCCAAGGTCCGCAGGATGTCGCCGTGGGGGAGCCCAACCAGACCCACTTCGTCGATCGGCATGAACCAGTCATCTGGATACGGGGCGATCCATTGCGATGTGTACCCCGTGATGTAGTCGCACTCAAGCTCAATGATAGCCCCCACTCCGGTGCGGTATGCGCAGCACTGGGCCATGGAGGCGACCATATCGCCGCCGCGATAGACGTGCAGGAATTCGGTCCATCCCCACTCTCCGAAGCCCCATCGCCAAGTACTCACCACGCCCACCTCATACGTGGTCGGCCCGTCGCTCTCGATCGCGTGGGCGAACATCCTCAGGTGTTCTTCGCGGCAGTCCTGCTCGACGGATTCCTGCGCAGTACACGGCTCGTGCTCGTACTCCGTCAGGTATGTCAACCAGGTGTTCCCGCCTTCACATTGGCTCTCCATGATAGATGTCTCCTCAGTGTATGAACTGCCTACGCTATTCTGCCAGCCCGATCGTACCGGCTTCAGTTTCGTGCTCTCCCCGGGCACATGAGGCAGACATCTGAGCCGTCCCCCTCATCGTCATCATCTCCCGGACTGCGGGGCGGGTCATCGGCAACTGATCCGACGCGCAATGTCTGCTCCCGTGTCGCCTGAACAGAGTATATCGCCCCCCCTGCATGCTGCCCACTCCTGTCGCGAATCGGCGCATCACCTGCCGTTCGTTGCATCACCTGGCATACTCGGTGGCGAAGAACACACGCGGTGCGAGGTACAGGATCTTGTTGGGCCCAGGACGAAATCGACGACACCTACTGCTGTGCGCCCAACAGGAGGTGACCCCGTTGGCCCGCGGACGCGATCCTGGCGATACCGCCAGATACCAGATCTTCGGGGACCTGCTGCCCCCGCAGCTTGCGGAACTCAGCCGCGACATTGCGGCAAACGGCATCCAGCAACCAATCTCCGTGGATGAGAATGGCAACGTACTCGACGGCTTTCAGCGTCTCCGCGTCTGCCAGCACCTGGGGAGACCGTGCCCTGAGGTGGTGATCGGAGACCTCGATGAGCTGGCCAAACTGCGCTTCATCGTGGGAAGAAACAAGGCGCGTTTGACGCCAGCCTTCCGCCCTCGCATCGCGGCCACACTACATGAACGCGGCATGAGCCAACGCGACGTTGCTGAGTTGCTTGGGGTGAACCAGTCCACCATCTCACGTCACGTCCGCGCATATGGACAGCAACCTGACCTCCCCCCATTAACGGTACCACTCACAGTCTCATGGATTCGTTGCCTTCAGCCATGTCCGTAAGGCGAGGTAT
>PVBE012481199.1_pt1 | contig 12426 bp, 13 predicted proteins | sample 1631181 | NCBI WGS metagenome assembly PVBE01 (sample SAMN08397723, study PRJNA350692) | Marine metagenome, whole genome shotgun sequencing project. | isolation source: water | place: Pacific Ocean | collected 2012-04 | reverse complement strand
GTTGTCGAGCTGCAAATGGCCATCAACGACTACCTCGAACAGCACAATGCTAACCCCAAGCCCTTTGTCTGGGCTGCATCCGCCAGTTCCATCATCGAAAAGGTCAACCGTGGGAAACGAGCGTTGGAATCACAACACTAGGGACTCTGACTGACTTGATACTTCTGTCAAACCCTAAGCAAACGCGTTGAACACGTAAAAGAGAAGCGCAGCAAGCAAGGCTGCCAACGGCACCGTCACCACCCAGGCGGCGACGATGGTCAATAGATGCCTGCGGCGGACCAGCTTGCGGTCGCGGGCCTTGTGGAGCTTCGTCCGCCGCTTCTCCCAGGCCAGCGTTTCTTCAGGCCCTGGGTTATCGGCCGCGACCGCCCCCTCACCCGTTACGGCAGCGGCCCTGGCCCGTTCCCTGGCCCGGCGCTGTACCCGGGCGAGATATTCGCGCAAGAAACCGACGCCGAAGACACCGCCGACAGCGATGTGAGTGGAACTCACCGGCAATCCAAGGGCCGAGGCGATAATTACCGTAATCGCCGCTGAGAGTGCGATGCAGAAGGCGCGGGCGCGGTCCAATTTGGTGATCTGTTCGCCGACCGTTCGAATAAGCTTCGGACCAAACAGTATCAGGCCCGCCGCAATACCAATCGCGCCCACGACCATTACCCAGAAGGGCACACCGACCTCGGCCGAGATACCGCCCGAGGAGACGGTATCGACGATCGCAGCCAGCGGCCCGACCGCATTGGCTACATCGTTCGCACCATGGGCGAAAGAAAGCAGGGCTGCCGAACAGATTAACGGAATGGTGAACAATGTACTCACAGCCTTGCGCCGCTTCTCCAGCTGCCCAGACGCCGCGGCCACCGCCGGCTTGACTATGGCATAAGAAACCGCAAACGCGGCACTGCCGACGGCCGCGACAACCCAGGGATCAGGCCTCCACAGCTTCTTCAGCCCCTTCATCATCAGGTAAATAGAGAACACCGCGCCCATAATCGCCACCAAGACCGGCACCCATCGTTTGGCCGCCACGATCATGTCCTCGGTGTTGTAGATGGCAAACTTGATAAAGGCCAAGAAAGCAGCAGCGATAATGCCGCCCAAGACCGGCGATATCACCCAACTGGCGGCAATCTGGCTCATAGTGATCCAATTAACTACATCCAGACCGGAAGCAGCGATTCCGGCGCCCATGACGCCACCGACAATGGAGTGAGTGGTCGAGACCGGGGCACCAATGTTGGTGGCAAGGTTGAGCCACAGCGCCGCCGCCAGGAGCGCCGCCAACATCACGCGGATGAAGGTGTCGGCGCTTGGCATCATGGCCGGGTCGATGATTCCCTTCTTGATCGTCGAGACCACGTCACCACCCGCGAGGATGGCACCTGAGGCTTCGAATATTGCGGCGATGAAGAGCGCCCCGACGAGCGTCAGGGCCTTCGAGCCAACCGCCGGGCCAACGTTGTTAGCGACGTCGTTGGCACCGATGTTGAGCGCCATGTAGCCACCGATGATGCAGGCGCCGACGACGAAGGCGGCATTCTCGGTGACGGGGAAAAGGGCAATGTCGTAATAGCCGATGGTGGCGATCACCCAGACCGCGGCCAGGAAAAGCACCCCCAGCCCCACCTTGACAATCTGTTGACCCGTTTCGGCCGTCGCCTGTTCGAGGCGGACGAACTTATTCAGGTCCTTGTCGAGAGTGGTTTTTTTCTGGAGTTCGGGCAGTTTCATCAGATGTCTCTTAGCGCACTTTCACGACCCGAACACTGACCATAACCGATGGCCAAATGCAACATCGGATATCCCTTGGACCTTGTCCAAATTACGCCGGACTTGCGAGGAGCGTAAGTAGCCATCGCGTCAATGCCAATGACCTCCATCAATATTGAATTCGCACGCCAGCCCGTTAGGAAGCCATACTTCACGACAAAGCCGTCATCGGAAAGGCAGTCGGCCAAGTGCGAGCAGGGCACCACTTTGGCAGCGTCGAGGAGGTCGAGTTCTCAGGGTGTGTCTTCGCCTTTTTACAGGCTGACGCGGCACCGATATGATGTGGGATTACTCCGCCATAACTCGGTAATAGGAAGGAATAAAGCCATGTCCATTCCCGCCATCGACGGAGAGCGTCTGTGGAGCACCTTGATGGAAATGGCGCACTTCGGTGCCACACCCATGGGCGGCGTTTGCCGCCTGGCACTGACCGATGAGGACAAGGCCGCGCGTGACCTCTTCAGCCGCTGGTGCGCCAAAGCGGGGTGCGGCGTAGTGGTCGATAAGATGGGCAATGTCTTCGCCCGGCGATCGGGCCGCGACAATGACCTACCGCCGATCATCATAGGAAGTCACCTGGACAGCCAGCCGACGGGCGGCAAATTCGACGGCGCCTACGGTGTTTTGGCAGGACTGGAAGTCATCCGCACACTGAACGACCACACCATCGAGACGGAGGCTCCCATCGAGGTCGTCTCGTGGACTAACGAAGAAGGGGCGCGTTTCCAGCCGCCGATGGTCGGATCGGGCGTTTTTGCCGGCGCCTTCGACCTCGAAGAATCCCTGGCGGCAAAGGACTTGGAGGGTAATTCCCTGGGTGGCGAGTTAGCGCGCATCGGCTATGCCGGATCAGCCGAAGTCGGGGGACGGCCGGTCACAGCCTATTTCGAACCCCACATCGAACAGGGCCCCATCCTGGAAGCCGAGGATATGGTCATCGGCGTTGTCACCGGCGCCCAGGGGCAGCGTTGGTTCGAGGCAACCGTGACCGGTCAGGAGGCGCATGCCGGCCCACCGCCCATGGACGTGCGCCGCGACGCTCTGGTAGGGGCGGCAAGGATGATCGGCGAGGTTCGCCGTATCGGCGTCGATCATGCGCCCAACGGCCGGTCAACGGTAGGCTTCGTGACCGTGCATCCCAATTCGCGCAACGTCATTCCGGGCAGCGTCTTTTTTTCCGTCGATCTGCGCCATCCGGACGATGGGGCACTCGCCGCCATGGGCGAGGCACTGCGTGAGGCCTGCAGCGCAGTGGCACACAACGAGGGTCTCAAGGTCAAGCTCGACGAGATCTTGTATTTCCCCGCTCATCCTTTCGATGCGGACTGCGTTCGAGCGGTGCGCGAAGGTGCCGAGGTGCTTGGCCATTCCCATAGAGACATCATCAGCGGCGCCGGCCACGACGCCGTCTACCTGTCACGTGTGGCGCCTACGGGCATGATCTTCGTGCCCTGCAAGGACGGTATCAGCCACGCCGAGATCGAATATGCTAAGCTCGAAGACTTGACGGCAGGCTGCAACGTACTGCTTCGCGCAGTCCTTGAGCGCGCTGGGAGTTAACGTTCCCGCAAGTGTTCTGAATCGAACTTAAGGCACCCCTACGATCCGGAACACTGGGACTACAATTCCCCTTCGTTCTTCAGCATGACGAGGGAATCGCGGAAGGCATCTAACGTCTTCTTCAGGTCGTCCTCGTCGTGGGCAGCGGACACCGTGCCGCCCGGCCAACCGGTGATGTCGACGCCGTTCAACAACATAGCCAGCCTAAGCTTGGTTATCAACTCGGGGGAATTGGCCTTCAACTCTTCGAAGTCGTATTCGCTAGGATTGAACTCCGACGGCGTGATCGGCCGTTTCCGCGTGTTGGTAAAGACGTGAAATCCGGAGTACGTGCCATAGGCAGCCCAGGCCACCCCTGCCGCCTCGATCACCTCGTTAAGGCCTGTGCGTAGAGCCGCGGCATAGGCGTTGGCTTTATTGCAAGCGTCGGTGGTGGCAATGATATTGAGCGCCGCGGTACCCGCCGCAGCAGAGGCCGGGTTGGCGTTGAAGGTGCCTTGGTGGGCGATTTTCTCGCGCCCCTGGCGGACCTTGGCCTCGAAGTCGAGCAAGTCGAGAACGTCCTTGCGGCCGACGACGGCGCCTCCGGGCAGACCGCCAGCCAGGATCTTGGCGAAGGTGGCAAGATCGGGGATTACACCTAAAGCGGCCTGGGCGCCGCCCGGCGAAACCCGGAAACCAGTTACCACTTCGTCAAAGACAAGAAGCGTGTCGTGCTGGCTCGTCAGTTCGCGCAGTGCTGCCAGGTGATCGGGATAGACCGGCACCAGACCGAAGGTTGCGCCCGTCGGTTCCAAGATGATAGCGGCGACATCGCCTTCGCTCAGGGCGGCGGCTACGGCGTCGATGTCACCCGGCGCCAAGAGAATGCTCTGTTCCGCCACGCCCGGAAGCACACCGGTCGTCGGCGCGCCGTCGAAGTGGGAACTGTAGCCTGATGTCACATGATCCTGCCAGCCATGGAAATGAGTCGAGAAGTGGATGATCTTATTCTTTCCGGTATGGGCACGGGCAAGGCGGAGGGCCAACAGGGTCGCTTCGGTGCCCGACGACGTAAATCGTACCCGCTCGGCGCAAGGAACCATCTTCTGCACCGCTTGGGCCCAGCGCAGTTCGAGCGCGTGACTGGCACCAAAGTGAGTCCCGGCATCAATGGCCGAGTGCATTGCGGCCAGCACTTGGGGATGGTTATGGCCGAGCAACAGTGCCCCGTGGCCACCAAAGTAGTCGACATATTCATTACCGTCGACGTCCCATTTATGGGCACCCTCGGCCCTATCGATATAAAGTCCATAGGGCTGGAGATAACGCGAATCGTGGGTCACGCCGCTGGGAAACGACTGCGCGGCCTGGCCAGCCAGTTCAGCTGACAACGGTGATTTTTCACGGTATGCCGCGACAATAGAGGAATTAGAGAGAATAGAATCAGTCATGACAAAACCACCAGTTCTTTGGCATCGAAACCTGACGACAACACCCGAAAGCCATTCGGGCCGTTGCTTCTTTCCGCCAGCCTAGGGAATAGGAACGAAGACGCCCTACCCATAACACTTGTCCGCCTGCTTGGCGCTGGTTTCCAACAGAAAAACAGTGAGACCGGCGGCACCTGCCAAGGCCGCCGTCAATAGCGAACGCTGTACGGTCGGAAGAGAAAGAGCGGCGCCGGACATGGCGGGGGTCCCTACTTTGTAGCGTCGGCGACGATCTTGGCGACGATGACGTCGAGCTCCTTGCCCATCTCATCGAGGGCGGCAACCTGGTAGGCGCCAAAAACGTGGCTGGGAAGGCGGTAGGTGAGTCTGGCCGAGCCGTCTGGCCGCTCGGTGACATACAGGCGCAACGGCGCCTCGATACCAGAGGCCACGCTGGCCTTGAGCATGCGCACGGCGAAGTCAGGCCGGTAGACCATGATCACCCGGTTGCCCGGGATGGCGACGCCGATGGACTTGGCACCGCAGTCGGCGCAGGCCTGGGCAACGATGCCCATCTTGTTGGCGCTCACCGCCGCCGTGAGCTTATCGACGAAGGCGGCGAAGGGGGTGCCGGTCTCGATCACCTTGGTCCCGGAATAGGGCGCCGGGTTTTCTGCTCCGACGGGCGTTGCGGCCAAAAGGCCCAGGCAGACAAGCAAGATTGCGCGCATTGTTTTTCCTATCATGGCGATGCGTTTGGCGATGATCCGATCCTGACGGGCACGGAACGAGGACATTCTGGCGATCTCCGGTGACGCCGGGAAGGCCCCTCCCTCACACGGACGATCAAGATCGCGTGAAGGGTTGGCCGGCGAAAGACACCTGCCGGGAGTGGCCGTTTTCCCCTTCCTCGTGTAACGTTCGCGCCCTCCCCTTTCTCCGAGGCTGCACCATGAAGGTGGACACGTTCGACTTTGATCTCCCCCGCGCCTGCATCGCGCAAAGGCCAATGACGCCGCGGGATGCGGCGCGCCTGTTGGTGGTCGGGGACGAACTCAGAGATGCCCGCGTGTCCGACCTGCCCCGGCACCTCAGCCCAGGTGACCTTCTGGTTTTCAATGACACGAAAGTCATTCCGGCGCGCCTGGCGGGCCGACGCGGCGCGGCTAAGGTAGAAGTGACGCTGCACAAGGCCGCCGACGCCGCCACCTGGCGCGCCTTCGCGCGGCCGGCGCGGCGACTCAAAAAGGGCGACCGTATAGAATTCGCGCCCGGCTTCGTGGCCGAGGTTGAAACCAAGGGCGAGGCTGGCGAGGTGACGCTTTCCTTCGAGTATGGCAGCGCCGATCTGGAGGCCGCCCTGGAGCGCTTCGGCGCCATGCCGCTGCCCCCCTATATAAAGCGTCCGAACCTTGCCGACTGGCGGGACCCAGGCGATTACCAGACGATGTTCGCCCGGGTGCCCGGCGCCGTGGCGGCGCCGACGGCCGGCTTGCATTTCACACCCGGTCTCCTGGACGGCCTCGATGCGCGGGGGGTCGAACGGATTGCGCTTACGCTTCACGTCGGCGCTGGCACATTTCTACCGGTCAAGGTCGAAGACGTGGCTGATCACAAGATGCATGCCGAATGGGGTGAGATCACGGCCCTGGCCGCCGCGGCTGTCAACGCCGCCCGCGCCCGGGGAAATCAAGTGGTGGCGGTGGGCTCAACGGCACTCCGTCTGTTGGAGGCAGCGACCGATGCGGCGGGACGGCTCCGTCCTTTTGCGGGTGAAACAGATATCTTCATCACACCCGGATATCGTTTCAGAACCGTCGACCGGCTCTTGACGAACTTTCACCTGCCGCGCTCAACACTTTTCATGCTGGTCTCCGCCTTCGCCGGAACGCGGCGCATGAAGCACGCTTACGCCCATGCCAAGGACACCGGCTATCGTTTTTATTCCTATGGCGACGCCTGCCTGCTGAGTAGGAGCGAGGTGCCGTGAGCGTCTTTGGTTTCGAGCTCCTGATCACCGATGGCCGGGCCAGGTCGGGGCGGATTTCGACGGCCCATGGGATCATCGAGACACCCGCCTTCATGCCCGTCGGCACGGCGGCGACGGTCAAGGCGATGACACCCGAGGCGGTCGCCGAGACGGGCGCCCAGATAATCTTGGGCAATACCTACCACCTGATGCTGCGCCCCGGCGCCGAACGCATCCAACGTTTGGGGGGTCTGCACCGCTTCATGAACTGGCCCGGCCCCATTCTCACCGACTCGGGCGGATTTCAGGTAATGTCCCTGGCCGAGCTGAGGACGGTGAGCGAGACCGGCGTCGCCTTCCGCTCCCACATCGACGGCACCCCCGTCGAACTCACGCCCGAGCGCTCCGTCGAGATCCAGGACATTCTCGGTGCCGACATCGTCATGGCCTTTGACGAATGCACCCCCTGGCCGGTCGAGAAAGCAGCGGCCGCCAAGTCCATGCGCCTTTCCATGGCCTGGGCCGAGCGCTCGCGGGCCGCCTTCGCCAGGCGCCCGGGCTCGGGCCTCTTCGGCATCGTCCAGGGCAGCGTCTTCGACGCCCTGCGCACCGAATCGGCGGAGACGCTCAAGGGCATCGGCTTCGATGGCTATGCCGTCGGCGGCCTGGCCGTCGGCGAGGGCCAGGAGACGACCTTCCGGGTCCTCGATAGTTGCGTGCCGCTGCTGCCCGACGACCAGCCGCGCTACCTGATGGGCTTCGGCAAGCCCGCCGACCTGATCGGCGCCGTGGCGCGCGGCATCGATATGTTCGATTGCGTGCTGCCGACACGCTCTGGCCGCACGGGGCAGGCCTTCACCTGGCGGGGCACGGTGAACCTGCGAAACGCCCGCCACGCCGAAGACCCGCGACCTCTGGATAGTGCCTGTACCTGCCCGGCTTGCCGCAACTATGGCCGTGCCTACCTGCACCACCTGGTACGAACCGGAGAGATACTCGGTTCCATGCTGTTGACCTGGCACAATCTCACCTATTATCAAATCCTGATGGCAGCTATGCGCGACGCTATCGCGAGCACCACATTCGACGCCTTTGCCACCGCCTTTGACGAAGAACAGGCGACGGGCGACATCGAACCGCTTTAAGGAAACGCCATGGCCAAGACAGTCTCTCGGATACCGGCCCAGTTAGGAACAAAGACAGAGTTTCCGGACTCGCCGGACAAAGCGCAAATCGACTGTGTCGCCAATCCCCACACCGGCACCGACTACGTGGTGCGCTTCACATGCCCTGAGTTCACGGCCCTGTGCCCGGTGACCGGCCAGCCCGACTTCGCCCACCTGGTCATCGACTATGTGCCGGGCCGCCGCATCGTCGAGAGCAAGTCGCTGAAGCTTTACCTAGCGTCATTCCGCAACCATGGTGCCTTTCACGAGGACGTGACGGTGACTATCGCCAAGCGCCTGGTAAAGGAGGCGCGGCCAAAGTGGCTCCGCATTGGCGGTTACTTCTATCCGCGCGGCGGCATGCCCATCGACGTCTTCTACCAGACCGCAGTCCCACCCAAGGGGTTGTGGATTGCCGACCCCGGCGTGGCGCCCTATCGCGGGCGGGGATAGGGCCGCCTTATCCCGTTACCGCCTCGCGGCGGCGCACGATCCACCACACCAGGAGCGCACCGGCCATCTTGCTGAGCGTCATGGCGGCGACACCGGTCGCCGAGAGGAGCCCGATGCCAGCCAAGAAGACGCCTGAATCGATGGGGGCCCCAAGGGCGCTGGAATAGAGGATGCGCTGCGACAATGACCGCCCGGTGAAGCTATAGACCGCCCAGTCGGCCAGCTCGCTGACCGCGAAGGCAGCGGCACTGGCGACGGCAACGAAGGGATCGGCCATAAAATAGGAAAGGACGGCACCGGTCAGCATGGCAAGCAGCACCCAGTGGCCAACCTCGCGCTGGGCAAAGTCGCGCACGACGAAGACGAAGCCGACGATCAGCGCCACCGGCGGCCAAACCGTGCCGTCAGGCAAGGTGATCGGCGGCACCTGGGTGAAGGCGTAGTTCACTGCCACGATGAGGGCGATGTAAAGCAAGGTGAATTTTAGCCGCATGGTCCTTTCCCGCTCCGTTGGCCGTCATCGGGGTGATACCATACCCTTGTCATGTATGGCGAGGGAGCGGTGACGGGAATTAAGGAAGCAATCCGCGAGAAGGCCCAGACGGCGGGATTCGATGCCACTGGCTTCGCCATGGCGGCGGACGATGGAACATCCGGTGCCCACCTTGCGGCGTTCCTTGCGCGCGGCCTGCACGGTGATATGGGCTGGATGGCGCGGACGGCGGAGCGCCGGGCGAGTCCCCAGGCCCTGTGGGCGGAAGCGCGTAGCGTCGTCGTGCTAGGTGCCAGCTACGCGCCCGCCAACAATCCGCTTGCGTCGCTCGACCGGCGCGATTGCGCCACGGTGAGCGTCTATGCCCGCGGACGCGACTACCACAACGTTCTTAAAAAACGTCTTAAGGGGTTGGCCCGCTGGATGGCGGAAACTTACGCCTGCGACGTCAAGGTTTTCGTCGACACGGCGCCGGTGATGGAAAAGCCCCTGGCGGCGCGTGCCGGTATCGGTTGGCAGGGAAAGCATACCAACCTGGTGTCGCGCCGCTTCGGCTCCTGGCTCTTCCTAGGCGAGGTGTTCACGACGCTCGACATCGCTCCCGACACCCCGGCCACCGATCTCTGCGGCACCTGCGACCGCTGCCGCGACGCCTGCCCGACGGACGCCCTTGTCGAACCTTACCGTATCGAGCCCCGGCGCTGCGTCTCCTACCTGACCATCGAACACAAGGGTTCCGTCGCGCCCGAGTTGCGCGCCGCCATGGGCAATCGCATCTACGGCTGCGATGACTGTCTTGCCGCCTGTCCGTGGAACAAGTTTGCGGCACCGACAGAGGACGACGCCTATCTCCCTCGCGACGAACTTGCGGCGCCCCGGCTTGCCGAACTGGCGCGCCTCGACGACGCCGGTTTCCGTCGCCTCTTTGCCGGCTCGCCGATCAAGCGTACGGGGCGCGACCGATTCCTACGCAACGTGCTAAACGCGATTGGGAACAGCGACGATACTTCACTCGCTGATGCAGCCCGCGAATGCCTTGGCGATGACTCGCCCATGGTTCGGGGCATGGCCGTTTGGGCCCTGTCGCGAATCCTGGACCGATCGCCGATGGAACGCCTCGGAAACCGTCTCATGGCAGACGAGACGGACGCTGGCGTACGCGCTGAATGGCAAGCCGTGTTGGGCTTGAACGCGGATTCAGGTTAGCATGGTGATTTCCTGCCAAATCGGCAGGAGACGGGTAAAGATGAGGTCATGACAGCGATCAGCGCCGACGACTTCAAGATCGTGTGCCGGGCACCGCTCTTCGCGGGCTTGCCCAGGGACGCTCTTGAGACCCTGCTCGGGAATTCTCGCATCGTCGAATTCCCCCGGGGCAAGGTTGTGTTTGTGCGCGGCGAGCCGGCAGAAAGATTCTATCTGGTGCTCGAGGGCTGGGTAAAGGTCTTCCGCGATAACCCCAACGGCGAGCAAACGGTGATTGCCGTCATGAAGCCGGGCGAGACCATCGCCGAAGCAGCCATATTCATGGGCCGCGACTATCCGGCAAGCGCCGAAGCGGTAAACGAATCGCGGCTCCTCGAAGTCCCGGGCCGGTCCTTTGTCGCCAATCTTCGCAGCGACAGCAATTTGGCGTTGGGCATGCTAACAGCCATGTCAATGAGGTTGCGCCGCATGGTCAAGCATATCGAGCAATTGCAAGCCAACTCGACCCCGCAGCGGCTGAGCAACTTCCTGCTCAGCCTAAGTGAGGACGAATTGGACACCAAGGTGGTACGGCTTCCCTACGATAAAACTCTGGTCGCCGCCCGCCTCGGCATGAAGCCCGAAAGCCTTTCTCGGGCATTGGCCAAGCTTAAGACCTTCGGCGTCGTCACCAAAGGCAACAAAGTCGAGCTCACCGATATTGAGCGGTTACGCAATTACTGCCACGATAGCGGCGATTTCTGAGAGTGGTGGATTAGTCTCTCAGGCTGACGACATGTTGATACGCGGACCGGTAAGCACCGGCCAGTAGATCACCACATAAAGGGCGAAAGCCAAGCTCCACAGTCCGCCTGAGGCAAGGATCCAAGCATTGCTGTAAAGGGGAGCAAAGGCCACCGCGGCGACCCGGACGAGAGCCGCCCCGGTAACGAGAAGATAGGCGATGACGGTGATCGGTGACGCCTTGAGTGCCCTGCCACTATGGCCCAGGGCGACGCGTGTCATCATGCCAATGACAGTGGTGCCGATGGCCCCGCTGGTGAAAGCGTGCAGGGTAGCCCCGGCCGGAAAGAGCCCAGTCAATCCAGCCACGGCGGAACAGGCGAACGCGGCCACCAGCCAAGCATGCCCGAGATGAAGTATCCAGAGGATCGGCTGATTGAGGACCCTGAGAGTCCCCCAATAACGCATGCGTACCGTCAGCAGGATGGCCGCCACCAAGGCAAGGCCGCCGGCAATCATCCCCCCGGGACTCAGGAGATCCGCCACCGCGGCCGCTACCATGGAAACCATGACCAATTTCTCGACAATGGGAATTGACCGAATGTCGGCGTCATCGCCCAATTTCTTGAGAGCGTTGGCGGTGAAACTGGGCACGATGCGCCCGCCGATTGCGGCAATCAATAGGGCGAAGATGTAGACCGACATATGCAAACTGACTCGCGCCGTGCCGGCGCCCCAGCCCACGGCCTCCAGGTGATAAAGCAGGTTGGCGGTAAACAAGAGTCCAAGCAGAATGGGAAAAACCAGGTTTCTGCGTTGGCCCGCGCCCAGCAGCCGGCCAATTATGAAGATGATGAGGACGGGAATGTAAATCAAGTCAAGCGCCGCGACGGCAAACGGCGTCAAAAAATCGGCTAAACAGAAAGCAACCCGACCCACAAGCCACAACGCAACCAAGCTGGCGAGACGCCCACCGTTAATGGGAGGAGAACCCGTCCACGCGGAGACAGCCGTCAACAAGAAGCCGGAATTCACCGCAGCGGCAAAGCCGAAAAGCATCTCGTGGCCGTGCCATAACGACGGCGCCAAACCAGTAGGTAGGGTCATAGTGCCAGCGAAAGTACTCACCCAAATAGCAAGGGAGAGAGCGCCATAGGCGCCTGCGGCAAGAAAAAAAGGCCGGAAACCATAACTCAACACGTGGGCTGGTCCGCGTTCCCGACCCTCGGAGGCGATTGGTTCACTCTTTTCGGTTTGTTCGTTCACAAAAACTCCGCGCTCAGGGTTCGATAGAGCCTATGAAGGTCAGGATGCGTTCTCATTGATGATGATCAAGTCGGCCCGACCGATGCTTGACGGATTGGTCGCCGCAGTCTACCTGTTCCGAGACAAGAGCGGGAGACGACCGGCACCCGCCGATAGTGATCTACAAGGGAGCGACATGGCGCTTTTGAAAGCATGCTCTGTCGGGTGCGTAATGGCGGTATGTGCCGCCATGGTGTTTATGCTCGATCCGTCCCTGGCCGCCGATGAACGCCGCCCCGGCGAAGTCTTTCGCGACTGCCCTAAACCGACATTCCCCAGATGACATCCGACTTCGTGGAAAATGTACCACTATCCGACCGCCAAGGGAACTGCATCCCCTTTGCAGCCATCCGATGGCATGATTTT
>PVBE010918124.1_pt1 | contig 12429 bp, 11 predicted proteins | sample 1631181 | NCBI WGS metagenome assembly PVBE01 (sample SAMN08397723, study PRJNA350692) | Marine metagenome, whole genome shotgun sequencing project. | isolation source: water | place: Pacific Ocean | collected 2012-04 | reverse complement strand
TGCCCAAACTGATCGTAAAGAATCAGTCGGTGGAAAAACTCGACGCGGTCTCCGGTGCGACCGTAACCAGCGAAGCAATTGTAAACGCTGTGACCAAGGCGCTGGCCGGGCGGAGAAACTAGCTGCGATAATCGGCTGTTCACAAACCCCGCCGACCAGCGTAGAATAACCGCCGCTATGGAATACTTCATCGGATTCGTTATCGGGGTTCTCGTCGGGGCGGGTATTGCGCTTCTGATCGGGAAGATCTACAGCCGCACCAGCGGAAAACAGATGCAGGATGCGTTTTCGGCGCTTGCCGCCGACGCACTGGACGCAAATTCAAAACGCCTGAGCGAAGCAAGCGGCAAGGACCTGGACCACAAGAAGGAACTGATCGACCAGACGCTGAAGAACGTCGGCCAGCGCCTGGAGCAGGTAAACAAGTATCTCCAGGGTGTGGAAGCCGATCGCAAGAAGGAGTTCGGAGCCCTTGGCTCGTCGATCACGACGCTGTCTCAAACCGCCGGACAGTTGCACGCCGTTCTGGCCAGCACACAGAGGCGCGGAGCCTGGGGCGAGCGGATGGCCGAAGACATCATACGAATCGCCGGCATGATCGAAGGCGTCCAATACACCAAGCAGTCGTCCCAGCAGGCCGAATCAGGCAGGCCCGACTTCACGTTCAGCCTGCCGAACAATCTCTCGGTGAACATGGACGTGAAGTTCCCGCTGGAAAGCTACAAGGCGTATCTTGACGCCGATACGGACCAAGCCTCAGCCGCGGCGCTGCGAGCGCTTACCGTCGCAGTGCGCGGACACATCCGCGCCGTCGCCGCACGCGGGTACATAGACACAAAGATCACGACAAACTACGTGATCGTGTTCCTGGCCAGCGAGCAGATTCTCTCGTCAGTGCTGGCCGATCAGCCCGACTTGATCGACGAGGCGCTCGGCAAGCGAGTCGTGCTGGCCGGTCCTATGACGCTGTACGCGATGCTATCGGTAATTCGCCAGGCCGCCGAAGCAGCGAACCTTATGACCACCGCCAGCCAGGTTATAGAGCTGTTGGGCAAGTTCAGCGTGCAGTGGGAAAAGTACAACGTGGAGGTCGACAAGCTCGGCAAGTACATCGACCAGGCCAACCGCCAGTTCGAGGTAATAACAACCACGCGCACGCGAGCACTGCAACGCCCCCTGGACAGAATCGAAAAACTCAGCCAGGATGCCGGCGACGGCGACGGCGAAGAGTAATGGAGACGGGCTTCACTCAAGCAGGGAAAGGCCCTTCTACACGAAGGCACAACTTTTCAGCCAGTAGAATGCTCCATTCTTCAGCCGCCTTGTCCTTGCGGTGATCGTATGTGAGATCAGGCAATTCAGCATGCCCCAAATCATCCGGCGGTTTGGGATCAGGCGCCACCGAAATACCATGAGTTCGCAAGTCTCCGGCCCGCAGTACAGCCACATAGTATCGCTTACCTCGGGGATTCTGCGCCACTTGTTCAGCACTCTTGTACATGGCCCGCGAAACTGAAAGCCCGGTAGTGTCGTTTTGGTGTGGTCTGAAAGCTTGCGGTGACAACTTTGGATCATTGTTCTCATCGAAGAAGTGCAACGGAACCCTTCGATACAACAATTCATCGTCCCCAATTGGTTCCGTGCCGTCGGCCATAGCTTTCCCTAACCAAGCGGAATACGACGGACAAGTTTGCAGTCCTCAAACTGTAACCATTCAATGGCCCCGTCAGCATCGAAATTGATTGTCTCAAAGAATACGCCTCGGCGCCATTCAAAGGATATCCCTTCGTCCCCGTCCGGAACTATACGCAGCGGAGAAGGCAATTGCTCATCTCTAAAACCAATCGCGAAGTCGCACACCCTCTTGATCAGGTCTCCGCTCGGAGGCAAGAAATCCTCGTCCTCCATTGCACAGGGGTCATTCAACCAATCCAGCAGCTTGTCTATAACGCGGCCCCACCCCACCGCCGCTTCTCTCACTCCAGCGTCGCTGAACAACTCCTGATCGCTGGCGGCTCTTGTGGCCACCAACTCAAAAACCTCACCGGCAAGTCCCGTAGTACCTGTATCCAGAGTAGTCATGGGGTCTCCTTTTCCCAATACTCATGCGCATAGCTAGAGGTCATATCTCTGAAGGATGTTACGATAATATCATGACCCAAGTTCAAACCTTGATCCAGATTCGCCACATCACCATCACCCACAGGGCCTCTGGCGGTCAATTTCAACACCATGGCTTCATCACCGTTCTCCGAACCGATGCGCCCATGTTGGAGTTGCACGTGAAGACGCCCTCGCCGAGGGATTATCTCAAAATGCCACTGCCCGCCGAGTCCGCCCATTTTCAGATCCTCAGATTCCAGCGATGGACCGGGCAACCCAACCATAACATCTTTCCAATCACCCGGTTCATTCCAAACAGTACCTTTCAGAATGTGGTTTACGTAGGTGATTTCCCACTGGTTTGGCTGGATCGGTCCTAAACCACGCTCGGCCAGAAACTCGTGAAAGCCCTGCAATGTCTCGTCAAAATCCGGGCGCACACTGTTGTATCTGGGGTAGTCGCCTCCGTCCTTGGCAAGCCAATTGTAATCCAAACGTCCGTTCTGAATCTGGATCATACGGTCTCCAGTATTCTTACTGATCTGGAGACGTGAAGCCGAACTCTGCGTGAATTTCAGTCGCATCTGATTGGCCCAAACAGCACTCTCCCCAAAAAGCTCAAACTGCTCCTCCAGTGCAGGAACATCCTTAACATTCGTCCAATCGGCGCTCAGGCTGGCCCAAAAAGCGCCTAAATGGGCATTGGAAAAGCCGTGGAGTTTGGCGAATTGAACACCTAACACCGTTTCGGCGACAGGAGGCTTCTTAAATGATACTTCTTTACTCATCCTTTTAATTATATCACCTTGGTTTGCTATCGGTCAGATTCCCAGGATTCGATAACTATACTGCACTGATAAGCAACCTACATCGAGCGTATTTGCAGTCCACACCTATCCAATGCAAACACTCTCGCAGAATGATCGCCACACGTCAAGCTAACTCTGCATTGTCGCATTCGAAACAATCCCATACACGGGTTATCAGCGTCCTACTTGGTGATATCAAAGTTCCCTCACTGCGCTCTTTCCTTGAACGATATCAGTTCGAGCGTACATTTGTGCTCGCTGCGCAGGGCGCGTACTTTGGGCTTTTCAGCGCGGATCAGGACTTTCTGTTCGGCGTTGGCGTAACACAGCACGCCGCGCGACACGTCCCACATCGCCTTGCCCTGTGCGGCGTAGCTGCCTGAATGAACGTAAGCCAGATCGCCGTTGCGGAGCATCACTTGCGTGTTCTTCAGGTCCATTTTCACCGCCAGGGCCAGCGCCAGGACCCTCCGGCCGCGATGGTGCTGATAGCCCAACACCTTCCACCGCCCGGACAGCTTCAACGGATTACCGCGCGAATCGGGCACGCGCCATTTGAACTCCTCTGACCATTCATCGCCCGGAGCGACCTTCACCAGCGGAGCGGCCGTCAGCAAGCCCCAGAATCGCATGTCAACGCGCGGGATAACATATAGAGCTATCGGAGCCATACCCGTGGTGAACCGCACTCCGCCCAGCGGTCCCTGGGTCAGCGTCATCGGTTTGGCCAGCGGGGTCCTGCTGGACGGAGCCTGCCATGCGTCACCGATCTTTAGTCGCGATTTTTTCCGATCGGCCACAATACCCAGGCGTCCTTTGGGGCCCGAAGCACTGCTCATAAGATTCTGGCCGGACAGGTGAAACGTACACAAACCCCTTTCGCGGATAACCTTGGTCGCCAGATCGAACGTGAACTCCGTGTCCATCTTGCCCCAGCCAAAGCCCTTTTCGACCGGAGCCCAGGCCGACGATCCTCTCAGTTTGAGTTTATAACGCATGACCCGTCCGGGAACGAATTTCGATCGCACGAGCACTTTGGTCGGCTTGGTCGAAGATCGGCCGTCGGTCCGAACAACCGCAGCAAACAAGCACAGTCCCGCCGCCAGTGCGCAGAGCGATACACTTATCCTTGTCTTCATGTTACTGCCCTCGAAAGTGATTTTATCGACCGGCTGAATCGCCGCTTCAACTGTCAATACGCACAAGAGCCCGAAAGGTTACATGGCGCAATCCAGCTGGCCCGAAAGCTTCAGCGTGAGTCTGCCGGGTGCGAAGCTTATCGCCAGCGTTTGGAATGTCGCCGCAACGCCCCGCCCGGCCAGAAACTCGGTCAGGTCAAATCGGATCGCGTCATCGTCGCCGGAGACGCCGGGCATGTCGCCAAGCTTCTTCTGCACCGAGGACATGATCATGCCTTTGAACATGCCCCCCGCCGGTCCGAGCGCCTTGAGGTCGGCGAGCGTCGCCAGCACGACCTGCTGTTCGGCGCGAAGCGAAACCAGGGCCTCGAACGAACCCTTGAGGAACCCGGCCTGAAACTTTCCGCTGGCTTTCACACCATCGGCTTCGATCTTAACCAACAAATCGCTTACAGGCGCATCGGCGCCGGGCGAGTACTTGCTCAGAAGCGTCGCCAGGTCCGCGTCGGTTATAGTGATCTCAATGCTGTTGAGTTCCAATGAAAGCTCCTTGAGGGTCGCCACCAGCATAACCGACGGGGGCGGAAGCGGCAATATATTGAAATCAGGTGCGTTTTGCCGATAGACGCATATATAAGACATCTCTGTGCGTGCGCTAACTGCGGGAGAAACGCGATGGCAATAGCGGAAGATACATTTAAACTCAAGTGCAAGTGCGGTATGAAAGTTCTGGTCCCGATCGCGGCGATCGGCAAGAAAGCCCAATGCAAACGTTGCGGGCACCAGTTCATAATACCGCCGCAAGAACTTTCTGACGAATCGAAGGCCCAGGGCGTGCGCGTGCAGTAACGCTCGGAGGTGACTGGCTTTACAGCTTGCCGGTATTGAGGAAATCGTAGTTAACGTTCACTACAACCTCCTTACCGGTTGTCGATATAAAGGTCACTTTCTTGTCGCCGAATCTGGCGGTCTTGACATTTTTAAATCCCGTGGGAATTCCCACAGCGCCTTCGATGAAGTTGATCGTGGTCGGTTTGTCTGAGTCCAGGGTGATTGTCGTGGGGAAACCGGCCTGGTTGATCGCGTTGGATTTCGATGATCCGCCAAGCCCCTCGGCGAAGAACCCGCAGAGTTCCTCCAGGCCCAGACAGCGATTTCTACCGTTCCAGGGCGAGTCGTGCCTGCCCTTGTTGGCGATCCAGAACAGCGTGGACGGCATGACTGAAGCATCCTTCAGCGAGAACCACAGGTACCCTTTCGACTGGCAGGTCGCAGCAGTCCACGACGGAGTCGCAGAGGGCTTCCTGACCAGTTGGACAAGGTCAGCGTATCCGGTTCGCAGCGGGAAGGCGCTGACGTCGGCGGTCGGGGCGTCTTTGAATCGGGTGGGAGCCTTCGTAAGGTCGGTGAACTTATCGCCGAGAGCCAGGGCCTGATAGGCGCCGCCGGCCGGATCGCTGAAAACTGTCGGGCATGTCATCGCGAACTCGAACGCGCTGGTCGCGATCCGCAAGCTGCCCTTTTCTTGCGGAGAGTTTAGCGTGCAGTGATAACCCACCGACATCTTGCCGGCGTTTCCTTCGATCTTGTGCGACGTGTAGATTACGTTTTGACCGTCGACCAGGCTGAGTTTCTTGGTGACGCGGCCTGGGCGAACTTTCGTTTCGAGCCCCAGTGTAAGCGTAGTTATCCCGCCGGCGGAGGTCGCGTCAACAAAGCTCCACTTCGACGACGACACTTCACCGTGGGCCGGATGGTTCTCACCGTTGACGTCGTCGCCGTTGCCGCCGAACGGCATGCCGAACCAGTTGCCCCGAAGCGGGACCAGAATCGGATCGCCGAAACCAGTAAGCCCTTCGTTCTGCCACGGGCTGATGTAGTACGGCTGGACCGGCGAATCGGCGCCAACATCAAACCGCACCGGAGCCAACTGCCCGCCGTTTTCGGTAACGAACAGGTCGATCTTATCACTCTTGATCCGCCAACCGGCCTGGGAGTATTCGGTACTCTCGAAACCCGAACACCCAACCGCCGCCAGCAACATCGAAACAAGCAAAGCTACGCTAACATTCTTGGTATTCATACAGACACCGATCTTCCTTTCTTAGTGTACTTTCTTACCCAAACGTTTCCCCAGACGCAACAGCGCCGCTGAGCAGTCCATCGCGTCGAGGTGAACGTTGATAATCGAAAAACTCTTCGCGTTGGCCTCGGCGACCGCCAGGGCGTCTTCGAGCTGGCCCTCGGTTCGCACCTCGCAGCCCCAACCGGTGTTCAGAATCTCCGGCCAGCGGTGGTACGACCAGTTGTATATATCGTTGTACGGGCCCTCGTGAATGAACCGCTCGGTTGTGTATCCCTTGTTGTTCAGCACGAATATTATCGGGTTCAGACCGTGCCTGGCGATGGTCGACAGTTCCTGCGCGGTCATCTGGAACGCCCCGTCGCCTACGAACACTATCGGGCGGAGTTTCCGGTTGCGGATCTGCGAACCGATCGCCGCGGGAATCGCAAATCCCATCGACGTGTAGTACGCCGGGCACAGGAACTCCGTGCTGCGGTGGATTGTAAGATCGGCCGCTGCGAACAGGCAATCGCCAACGTCGCAGACAACTATCGTGTTGTCCCGCAGGTACTCGTCCATCCGCGCAAAGACTCGGCGCACGCTCAGAGCCTTGTTCTTCTGTGGGCGGAACGGTTTGGGCGCCTCGGTCGGCGGTTTGGGTTTGGGGTGCGTGCGACCGACCGGCGAATCGGTAAGGGCCTTGATGAAATCGCCGAGGAACACGTCGTCGTAGTGGTGATGCTTGATCGCCACCGTCCGCGAATGGGCGTAGATCGTGCGGTGCGTGTCGAGGCGGGCGGTGTGAATGCCAAGGTTAATGTCGGTCATGAACGCCCCGAGTATCAGCACGCAGTCGGCCTGTTCGATCTGGCGGCGGACTTTCTCATGCCCGACCGCGCCCTCGTATACGCCCAGGTATCGGCCGTGTCGTTCGGAGATCACCGACTTGCCCAGCATCGTAGCGGCCACCGGGAAACCGGTCCGGTCGACCAGCTCGACCAGCGCTTCCTGCAGGCCGAAGCGATGGACCTCGACACCCGCCAGTATCACCGGTTTCTTCGCGGACCGCAACATGTCCGAAGCCTCGGCGACGGCTTCAGCCAGCGGAGCCGGCTCGCTAGTGGGCTTGGGGATCCGCAGCGGACCCGGCGCGGGACATTTGCGCGTGGCCATGTCGCGCGGAATTTCAATGTAAACAGGGCGCTTGTCCCAGACGCACTGCCTGATCGCATCGTCGATGAGCGCCCCGGCCGATTCCGGATCGTTCAGTTCGATCGACGCTACGGTTACGTGTTTGTAGATCTGCTGCTGGGTGTCGAAGTCCCGAACGCAGTGATGCAGCAGCGGTGTGCGGTCTCGCTCACCCAGGCCCGGGGCGCCGGAGATCACGATCAACGGCGACTTTTCGGCGCACGCACCGGCGATGGCGTTCAGCACGTTCAGCCCGCCTACGCAGTACGTAACGCAAACCGCGCCGAGCCCGTTTACCCGAGCGTACGCGTCGGCGGCGTAACCGGCGCCGATTTCAGTGCACGTTCCGATGACTTTGACTTTGCTGGCTTCGAGCTGATCGTAGAAGCTCAGAACGTAGTCGCCCGGCACGCCGAAGATGTGACGCAGCCCCATCTGCTCAAGCCGCGTTACCAGATATCCGCCGATAGTAGTTGACTTGGCCATGTTGATACTCCCAAGCGAGAATTCTACACGCCGGCCGCGTCGGTTAGCAATCGGCAATTAGGGGTGAGTGTGATGCATGCTTTCGGCGCCGAGCCCGCTGAGGAAGAATCGCCATCGCTCCTCCAGGTCCCGCCACAACCCGATCATGATGGCCTGACCGACGCTGTCGGCCGGCGGGTCGACGGCGAAGTCCATCGGGATAATGAACGCGCTGAGAATGTCGCGGTGGGCCGGATGGAACAGATTGTCAGTATCGCCGGGCGTTTTCATCCGCACCATCATTACAAACAGGCTGATCTGCGGTGTTCCATGATGCTCGCTGTACCAGTTGGGGCCTGGCCTGGGGAACGCAATCGCCGCCACCGGCCCGCCGGCTCCGGCTTTTCGCAAGCGGCTGCGGAACGTGGCTGAACCTACCAACCGATCGCGGATCTCTGCGGCGAAGCCCGGATCGATTCGCGTGCGGAGTATCGGAGCCTGGACCATCACCAGGCGGGCCTGGGAATAGCGTCCGGGCACGGAGACGGTATTGGGCGTTTCCGCCGCCCGGGGCAGTCGCGAAAACTGTTTGAGAAAGTGATTCCAGCGGTTCTCGCCCGGGAAGCCCGGTCCGGCGATATTGGCCTGTTCGACCACGATATCCTGGTCTTCCGGTCGGTTGAGGTCCACACGCGCCACGCATCCGCCCACAATAGTGCGTTTCGACCTATCGCCGAGGGTCTCTGCGATCGTCGCCTGCGGCGCCGGGGTGCATCGCATAAGGATAAGCCTCACCCGATCCGATCCGTGCGGGTCGGATCCCGGTCCTCGCCCGCCGGGCGCGCCGCCGGCGTACATACCGGGTCCAGGGTCGTCAACGCCCTTTGGCGGCTCGTACGGTCCGCAGAATATGATCGCAACGTCCGGGCCGGGTTTGTCGAGGAAGTCGAGGAACTCATCGAGTTTGGCTGACTTCCTGGCGCGTTGGAGCACATGCTCTGCAAATCCGCTGGCCGACGCGTTGCGGTAAGGTCCGCGGACCACTGCGATGCGTCCGGCCTGGACAAACGGAACACCACCGCCGACCCCAGCGGTCATTTCAAGATTCATCGCCGCATCTCGCGCCGGACCCAGGTCCACCATTGCTGTCATATAGGGCACGGTGCGGTAGGCGGTCTTGATCGTCTGAATCATCCACATCAGGGAGAAGCAGATCGCCATCGTCAACACAAACCCCCCGCCGATTCGCACTGGAGCGGGCAGTTTCACGCTGGGCAGCTTCGCCCGCAACGGACGCAGGAAGCGATCGCCGGGGAAGATGAACGATGTGCGCTTGCGATATTCGCGATAGTCGTCGCCGAACAGGCGAACGCACGTGCGCTCCTCGCTCTTGGTCAGGTAGTAGTACAAGAACATCATCGCGAAGAACGCGATGAACATAATCGCCCGCCCCCAGGCCAGCAGCAGACCAAACCCGAACATCGTCAGTGCGATATACTGCGGGTGACGCACGAAGCGATACAGCCCGCCGGTAACGATACCCGAGCGGCGGAACTTGGCCCAGTAGATCTGCCCGGCTCCGATGCAGAACACGAGCAATCCGCCGACGACCAGCACCGGACCGACCCACCCCAGCGTGAGCACCGGGAAGACAAAGTGCGTCAACCACGAGGTCGACGGGTTGCGGTTCAGCGTCTGGATTTGCAGCACCGAACCGTAAAGAAAGCCCGCAAACGGAAGCAGCATCCAGATCGGTTCGAGTATTACAAACAGCGTCAGGACCTTCACCAGACCGCGACCGATCTTCCCCAGAAGCGATCGGGGCGAATCTTTATCGGCTGATGTCTGCGTGGGGTTCATGGGGAGCCTGCCTATCGCTCTTGATCGCCGACAAGGATTTTACCAGTCGTGGGATCCACGATCCCGCTCAGGTCCGGATCGTAGGAATCGATTATCGCGTCGATCTTCTTCTCCGCCCCGGCGGCGTATTGGGACTCATCGCCCGTGATCCGGGCTTTCGTCAGGGCGGTGTTGAACGCCGTGATCTCGGCGGGGGTCAGTTTCTTCCGGACCGGACCGGCCGCAGCCGCGGCGACAAGATCCTCGTTCTTGACCGCATCGGCGGCTGCATTGTCGGCGGTCTGGTGCAGCAGGCACATCATTCCCATGCGCGTCCGGTCCATTACGGCTTTCTGGATGCGGGCAAGTTCGTCGGCGCTCGGCGGGCCGCCGGCCTTGAGACGCATTCGAATCGCCATGACCTTCTTCTGGACCTTGGCGGGCATCTTCTTCGGCATCTCGGTCTGCAGTCGCTTGCGTGCGACGGCGAACAATCTCGCTCGAATAGCCGTGTAATACGTAGTCCGCTGGGCTTCGATCCTGTCTGCGGCCAGGAGTGGGGCAATCTTGGCCAGCGTGGGTTTGGACAGGTCAAGACCCGCCAGCACGCCGCCCAATTTCGCCGCGATTCGTTTGTCGGCGGCCGGATCCTTCAGCGCCACGCCGAGCTCGCCGTCAGAGACGATCACCTTACCGGTCCTGGTGTCGATGATGCCCGTGATGTCCGGATCGTACGCCTTCATCGCCGCCTCGACGCGGTCCCTGGCCTTGGCGAGGTATTGCGGTTCTAAGTCGGGTATCTTCGCGGCTTTAACCGCCGAGTCAAACGCTACGATCTTCTCGCCGGGCAGCTTGGCGCGGACCTGTTTGGCAAGCACTGATGCGATCAGTTGATCGTCTGCGGCGCCCTGGTCGGCCAGGTCGTCGGCGGTCTTGTGGATCACCTGCATCATGATCACTCGCGTTCGCTGTTGCATCGCCACGCGGATGCGTGCGATGTCGCCGGGCTTGGGCGGACCGGCGCGGAGCTTCATGCGAATCGCCCGTATCTTGTGGGCGACTTTCTTCGGCATGACTTTCGGCATGGTTGAACTCAGCGTCTTGTGCGCCGTTTCGAACAGATCGCTTCGCAGGGTCGTGCGGTACTTAGTACGGAACGCCCGTACCCGCGGGGTCGACAGAAGCTGATTCACTTTCCCCAGCTCCGCCGCGGGCAAGTTCAAGTCGCCTGCGATCTTCCGCAGAACCGCTTCAGGCGGAGGGGTGTTGGCCTGTTCGCCGGCCTGCAGGGTCATCTCGCCCCAGGTCCCGCTGATCAGCACCGCCCCGGTTATCACGCTTACGGCCATTCGTTTGTCAAACATGTCTTCATCTCCCTGATCTTCGATCATTTTCACCGCGAATTTCGTTCCAGTCACCGAGACCGCTCCTACGTCGGACCGCACGGCGAACGTTCCTACATCGCGATCGGCCTGACAGGTCGCCCCGCCGTGATGGAGTACAACTTCCTCAGCACGTTTGGCGCCGACGATCTGCAGAGAGCTTCCCGACTCGAGACTCACTTTGCAGTATCCGCCCAGCACCACGCTCGCCGCCCCGCCTTCAGCCACAACCACAGAACCACGCTTGACCGGACCGCCTCCGACAATGCGGAACGCTCCGGTAACTTCCGGATCGGGATATTGCCCCAGGAACATCGCCAGCCCCACAGTTATCAGCACAACCGCAGCAGCCGCCCAGGAAATGCCCGCCCGCCAACTTATCGTCCGCACCGGTGCTATCTCGTCATCACCGACCAGACACTCCTGCAATCCCGCATCCATCGCCGATGCCAGCACCAGCTCGCGCCGCACGGCCGGGTCGGTTCGAACCAGTTCATCAAGCCGCCGGATATCCTCATCCGAAGCCGTCTGGTCAAGATAGCGGGCGATCAGGCTCTCGCGGGCGTCGTTCATAACTGACCTCCCGCCGAGCCGGCCAGCTTACCCTCAACACAGTTCCGCAGCCCACGTCGGGCTCGAACCAGAATCATCTCGACCGCCCCTGTGCTCTTGCCGACCTTCTCGGCGATCAGATTTATCCGCAGACGCCGCCAATACCGCAAATGCAAAACATTGCGAGCCGGACCGTCGACAGCCTCCAGACAACTGCGGAGGTGAACGAGCCGCTCGTCGAGCTCCCCGGCACAGTGGTCTGCGGTCTCGGCCAGCGCGTCGATCGCCTCGGCCGACAGCACCTCCCGTTTGCGAGCAATCGATTGGCGCCACTTGAGCAATTCGAGCCTGGCGACGCCGAGAGTCCAGGCCTGAAACGGCCGGGCCGGGTCGTACTTGTCAAACTTCTCCCACAATACGCTGGAGATCTCGCCCAGCAGCTCGTCAGTCGTATTCAAATCCCCGCACGCCGAAAGCAGATACCCCTTCAGCACCGCCTCGGCGGCCAGGAACAGCTTCATGAACATGCGATGGTCTTGCTGGGCCATAATTCACTCTCACCTATAATCCTCGCAACATATCGAAACCCAACACAAATTCCAAAATTTTCTCCCGTTCGCCCCACGCCATACCCCGCCGCACCTTATGCCCCCCGCCCGAACACGGTCCGCCGTTGGCCGTTCGCGCTTCTTGACTCGCGCCTTCCGCCTGTCGCCGTCACGCCGTTTTCATCATTCATCATTCCACACTACTGTCCCATCATAAGTTAAATAGATTCAATTGGTTATCATTATCACCAATTGCCGTTTTGTATTCTTGCTGCGAAAACGCCTGTAAAATGGGCATTTTCTCGAACAGGCTGAGGCTTAGAATCTGTAGCAATG
>PVBE010237955.1_pt1 | contig 12429 bp, 14 predicted proteins | sample 1631181 | NCBI WGS metagenome assembly PVBE01 (sample SAMN08397723, study PRJNA350692) | Marine metagenome, whole genome shotgun sequencing project. | isolation source: water | place: Pacific Ocean | collected 2012-04 | reverse complement strand
TGGGCTTCATATTCTCAAAGCAAACTTGCAAATGTGATGTTTTCATTAGAGCTTCACAAACGTCTTCAAAAATCAGATATAGAGGTGTCATCTCTGTCGGCGCATCCAGGCCTTGCTAGGACTAATCTGCAATCAAATTCTGTATCATCTAATGGAGATTGGCAAGAAGCACTTGCTTACAAGTTCATGAATCCAATTTTCCAGAATGCCTATATGGGGGCACTTCCTCAGCTACTTGCCGCGACAAATCCAATCGCCAAGAGTGGTGAACAATATTGTCCTAGATTTAATTTTAGAGGCTATCCAAAGACCTGCAAAATAGCACCAAAAGCTTTAGTAGACATGGAAAGAGAAAAACTCTGGCATTTGAGCGAAAAAATCATTAGAGAATTTGTTAATTCAAGAGATATACGCTTGCTAGATTAAAGCTATTTGTACATATTCAAATGTTATCACTAGCAAGTCAATAGGGCTAGAATATATTGAGCCTCGTTCCACTTTATATAATAGATATGAAAGGTCTGCATAGCCTAGGCCTAAATCGAACATAAACCATTAAGTGCAGTCACAAAAAACAATATTTTATTGCTATTCGAGCCTTTCTATTTTTAGCTAAATGTAGCACATGTTGCTATCCCATGTTATTTACTTCAGGCAGTAACTAGTGTTTTAGTTATTGACTTAAAGGAAGCTTATTGCGAGAGCTAATACTTGTTCCGTTAAATTTTTTAAATTAGAATTTAATAATGTAAATATTACTATACTGCATAGAGTGTCACCCAATATAAATTGACTATTAAAGGTGCATGGCACTACAGTTAGTATTACAGGGTGTGCTTATGTTGCTCTTATTATTTATTTAGTCTATTGCGATTTCAATCATAGAGAATAGAACTTTAAAAGTTCTGTAGAAGCTTTTACGCCAATATTTACGCTAGCAATTAACATCTCATTATTACAAGGTAGATATCCAAGTCGCTTTTAGGTTATGAGTGAAACATTCAAGAAGAAGTTCTACACTTATTCTCATCCCCGAAATGAGACATTTGCCGATGGGGTGGTATGAATGATAAAAGTAATTACTAGGTATCAATCAGTCTTGAGTCATTTGATCAGCCAACCTACCATGAACCCTAGTGCACTCAATTGGTTTAAGGGTAGGACTAAGGAGGTTTGTCAGGAAAAACAGTTAGCAAAACCAATTTGAGCCAGTTACAGGATCCAATAAATCACTGTTAACAACAATGTCACATCCATCTACACCATCATCTGCCAACTGCGTAACAACCTTCGATGAGTTTGAGCAACTGGCGGATTATTCTCTGACCGATACCCTAAATGCCGACCCTGATGCAGACAGGGCTGGAGATGATCACAAAGCACGCCAAGTTTTTTCAGGTCATTTCGTACCTGTAACACCTACGCCGCTAGAAAAACCAGAATATGTAACCCATAGCAGCGCTTTATTTAGTGAACTTGGCTTGAGCAACGAGCTGGCGATTAATAAAAAATTTCGCCAGTTATTTTCTGGTGACATGTCTGTTACTCGTAAGCCTATGCGACAGGTTGGCTGGGCAACTGGTTATGCACTTTCAATTTATGGCACCGAATACACCCAACAATGTCCATTTGGTACTGGTAATGGTTATGGCGATGGTCGAGCAATATCTGTATTTGAAGGAATAATCAATGGCAAACGTTTGGAAATGCAATTGAAAGGTGGTGGTCCAACACCCTACTGTCGTGGTGCCGATGGTCGAGCAATACTACGGTCAAGTGTTCGTGAATTTCTAGCGCAAGAATATATGCAGGCTTTAGGTGTTGCAACATCGCGTTCATTAACACTCTATGTGTCTAAATCAGAGACAGTCACACGTCCTTGGTATTCTCAATACTCCCAGTCCACCGAGCCTGATATTTTGGTGGAAGATCCTGTAGCAATTTCAACTCGAGTAGCACCATCATTTTTGCGAGTTGGTCAGATAGAATTATTTGCGCGTCGCGCTCGCAGCAATGCTCATCCAAGAGCATTAGATGAGCTACGTATGATCGTTTGCCATTTAATTGAGCGAGAATACAAAGACTGCATCAATCAAAATCTTGCGTTTACTTTTCAATTGGTAGATATGGCTCGGCTATTTCGCGAGCGCCTCACATTATTGGTAGCCAATTGGCAACGCGTTGGTTACTGCCAAGGGAATTTCAATAGTGACAATTGTGCGGCTGGGGGCTTTACCCTTGACTATGGACCATTTGGATTTTGTGAAAAATTTGACCCTAAGTTTCAGCCTTGGACTGGCGGTGGAGAGCACTTTTCATACTTCAATCAGCCTATTGCTGCGGAAGCGAATTATCATATGTTTTGTAAGGCTTTAAGACCGCTTATCACCGAAGAAACTGAAACCTTAAAACAGTTAGACCAATTGCGTAGAGACTTTGAGAAGGCCATGGTCAAACAAATCCAAAAAATGTGGGCAGCCAAGCTTGGCTTAAAAAAATACAACTCCAGGCTATTTGACAAATTATCGCAGTTAATGATCGACTCACAGGTAGACTATACAATTTTCTTTCGTGAGCTATCTCACATACCAGAAGATATATCAGATTTGAGAAAGAGCTTCTATGTTAATACTTCACAACAACTCGACGAACAATGGCGATCTTGGTTGAAAACCTGGCGCGATCTCGTAATTAACAACGGTAGTTTAACTAAGATATCAAAAAACATGAAACTGACCAACCCAAAATATACATGGCGAGAATGGCTGATTGTTCCCGCCTATCAGCAAGCCAAACAAGGTGACTACACCTTAGTCAAGGAGCTGCAAGAAGTCCTAAGCCATCCGTATGATGAGCAATCAAAAGAAGTCGAAGATAAATATTACCATCTTAGACCTAAGTCAGTTTTTAACACTGGTGGCATTGATCACTATAGCTGTTCATCATGAGAAGCATATTAAACACTTTGAAACGAATTTAAGTACAGAAAATAGCTTGCATTAAGAAGGGCACTAGCGTGCAGGCCCTTCTTAATGCGCTTAAGTGAATACAACCAAGGAAAAACATTTTCATTCTAAAAGATAGCGGCATTAAATGGATCTTTATATAGTCTTTAAGTCACAGCTCTACTTATGGCTAAGTTATAATACACGAGCCATTTGAACACAATGATGATCATTTTGATTATGACTTAAATTAGCAAAAGACCATTTGTCTAGACCCTGCCAACCAGATCTCACAGAGTTATTAGCATGCCATCCAAAAATGCCTTCCTCGTTATCACGGCTAGCAACGGTGAAAACTTGAAACTTGCAGAACGATTTGTTCAGATTGGAAACAAGTTAGATGCTAAATCTGAGCTAATTGACCTGACTACCCTAGACCTCCCTCTTTACAATCCACGCACACATTCTTCAGGAGGAATCCCCTTGATAGCAAAGGAACTTAGTCAAAAAATGGCTTCTATACCTCGATGGGTGATCTGTGCTCCTGAATATAATGGATCTATTCCTCCTGTCTTCACAAGTGCTATCGCATGGCTTTCAGTCCAAACCGATGACTTTAGAACCTTATTTAATGGTAGGCCAATAGCCATGGCTAGCTTTTCAGGCGGTGGCGGAATGGAACTACTGATATCACTTCGAATCCATCTAACACATCTAGGGTCACAAGTAGTCGGACGTCAATTAATGAGTAATTGGAGCAAACCAGCTAAGGATGATTCAATAGAAGATCTTTTGAATCGTCTACTGCAAATGAAACCATTAAAACCAGGGAGTCTCCCTGCATAGCCTGAAAATATCGTAAAACTTATCAAGTATGATATTCTGCAGTCGAAATTTTCTCTTTAATAGGAAGGCTATCTTCTAGTTGCTACAAATTTTCAATAGGATATTCTAATACTAAAATAGAAAGCGAACTGTTTAAGTGATACAAGTAAGAACAAAAAATATTACCAGGTCAGTACTGATTGGCATGGGCTTGGACTCTAAGGTTCAATCAGATTACAGAGGGTTCGCATCTAGTTGGGGTGAAGTTCAGCGGGGGCAATGGAATTTGAGGTCGTGGTATTTAGTTTAGTATTCAGTTGTCCTTTATTTAAACACAACCACTTTCTCAATAGTGAACACAAATAAATATAGTATAGATTCTAAGAAAGACAGCAGTTAATTTTTTGTTGCGCATTTGCCTTGGAGTTATTTAATCTGCCTGAACCACATCAATAATCTACAGATAAATCTCAAAAACTATTATTTACCAACGATAACTGGAGGAATCCCACCATTCAGACCAGGTACTACTTGAGTTTCACCATTCCATTTATCAAGAAATAGTTTGTACAGCACCCTATTATTGAGACCTCGATTGAGAGTTTCAAACTTGATTGCTTCTTGTGCCGCAATTTTGACTTCGGTTTGAGCCTTTAATAATTGCTGTTCAGCTATTTGTTTCTGTTCAATTGCAGACCGATATTCTTCTGCGATCTTTAATCCAGTCAGGTCGAGACCTTTGACTTCAACATAGTCAAACTTTGCTAATTCGTTTGATGCATTGGTCTCGACAATCTGAGAGATGTTATTCCAGTCAGTTGCTATAGTTACAAGTTCATATTTTGAAAACACAGATTTAAGAGCCTTGAGTAAGGATGGCTGGATGATTCGCCCGTAAATCTCAGCATTGGCTGTTGCGATAGTGCTGTAGATCCTTGGAGCTTCAGACTGCTTGACAGCATATTTTATGGTTGCAGTAGCTTCTATAACTTGCAAATCTTTTGTCAGACTGGAGAAATTTTCTGGACGTACTTGAGTTCTGACGTTGAAGAAATGAACTGATTGAGCAAATGGTATCTTTAGGTTCAAGCCAGGTAGCCTTGGCATTTTACTAACTCTACCTAGAGTCGTTACAACACCCACCTCGCCAGCAGGTACGACAAATATTGCTGAAAAACCAAGAATTACTGCAATTGAACCTCCTGCAATCATGGCAGTAGGAGCAATACCTGCTCGGACTGAAGGAATGTTGTTGATTGGTGAACGCATTAAACCTTGTTTGCACCTGACTTAAACATAGGCCCTTAGCAACGCACATGAGGCAAGGACATGGGACAACTGCTTTAAATTGTCAGTCTCATAAGGCAGGTTCAATTTCCTTGTGGGTGTTGCGCAACTCGACAAGCTTTTTTGCATGAGCCTACCTATCAAGTCACTATCGAAGCGATTAAGGCAGCCATCCTGAAAAGCTCGGGTAGCGATTGCTTTGAGCAACCACCAGAAAAGACCAAAAGCTTTTGAAACCAATTAAATCCACATGCATTGCTGCATGGACTGTTATCTAGGTGCTTATACCTATTATCGTCCTTTTGTCGGCCAAGGAATCAACGCCACCAGGATTCAGCGCTTCAGGCGTATGGGTTGGACCTGCCAGCAAATCGTAGCTCGCAACAAGTTGTTGTGAGTAGAAGGAAAGCCTCAGCAGAAGGCAAAAGTATTTTGACCTCGATAGGCTCTATAAGCTGTTTCAATCATTAGTTCCAAATAGCTTTTGCTGGTCCGGGTAGCGTTGACAACGCAATATCTGCTGGTACAGACCTAGATGGAAGTCCCATTCCTCATTCAATGCTTAACCTCTACAATGAGGTAATGGAACTTGAGAGCCAGCGAACTCGTAGTGGGGTCAAAAAATCCATGCGTAATCGAATCGTTAAGACTGGTTCTAAGCATTTCGACCAGGAGACTCTCAATAATCGCCTAACTTCTGCTGGCTGGGATGGCTTAAAGGAAAAGGAAATTGCCTTCTTCTATCTCTAGGGATTAAATTATTAGTAGTAGACATTAAATCAATGATCTAGTGTCCTCACATTGCTTAGCATAATTAGCCAAATTCCCCTTACAGTATTTTTCTTTTTGAATCGATAACAATTACTCATGTATGAGCATATTTTCGCAGGATATCCAGTTCAATTACGTTTAAAGCATCTATATGGGTAGCCTCTAGTCTAACATTTGGTGGAAGTCCATCGTCATATGCTTGTCGCCAACGAGAAGCACATAAACACCAGTGATCACCCGAGTGCAAACCGGGAAAACCAATCTCCGGCATCGGTGTTGCTAAATTATTGCCTTGAGCATTGCTATAAGTAAGAAATCGATCGTTCATTATGCAGCAAATCGTATGCTGACCAAAATCAGATGCGTCACTTCGACAGGTTCCATCGCGGAACCAACCTGTCATTGGTTCACAACCACAAGCCTCGAGTGGTTCTCCGAGAACATTGAGTTCTATTCCTGATCGTTTCATTGACTGGTTAATGACTTATGTGAACCCAATGTATGACAGTCCTTACAGTATGGTTAACTTCCTGGTTAAATTGATATCTCAAGGTAAGCCTGGCTTTTGTATCGATGAGTAATCGAGTTGTACGAATTTATTGGGCTAATGGTCAGTCTAGTCATGTTGCTATAGGCACAGATTGGCTACAGGCGGCGGCGAATGCAGGCTTTGAAATCCCCACTGGATGTCTTCGCGGTGCATGTGGATCATGTGAAATTGATATCAATGGTGAGACGGTACGGGCTTGCATCTCCTCTGTATCTACTCAGAGTGCTATATCTATAAATGTAGAATTACCAGTTGATCCCTGTTGGTGAATTAAATAAGTAAACTGAGAATGGAATGTTCTGCTTGTAGAACAAGGTAAGACTCAAAGGCCTATGCCAGCTCAACCCTTTATGTGATTGATGTGGCCTAATACCAGCAGCCACAATTAAAAGCAGAACAGCCGCGTCTTAGAGGTATGATCAAACTCACAGCAACTCTTGCCTTAAATCAACACATCATCAATTGATTCGAGAGATGCTATGTGCATCGAAGGCAATCAAGCCTTCGGCATTACACACACTATCAACTACAAAACCATGACTACTATCAATACTGAATACACCAACACTGAACTGCTCGATCAAGAGCTGAGCACTAGTCAGCTAATCGCTATTACTGGTGGCAATTTAGGTGACAAAGTTTACCCTAGAGGATACGAGGGGCCTAAGTATTCTGATAGTCCTGCTCAAGTGCACCAGAAAGTGCACGGGACGAGAAGCATTCCTTTAGAGATTGCAGGGGCGCTACCAACTCCATCCAATGTGGTTACTACGACCGCGCGAAGTATTTTAAAACTATTTGGACTTTGAGCAAATCTTAACCCTAAGCCGCATGCATCTTATCAATTTCAAATGCTCCTATTAACAGAAAGCCCCACCATGTTGCGGGGCTTATTGATGTTCAGTCGTAAAACCTTCTCAGCCTAATTTTTTGCTGCAGTTGATGTGGGCTAGTGGCTGCAACCTAAAACCTCCCAGATGATTAGTGGCCTTTTGAACATTTTATCCCAGTGCTGCATTCCCTTCGCCTTCCTCTATCGCTTGGTGGTGCTGCTGCTCTTGCCTTCACTAGCACTCCCATCCAGCCAGTTGCTGCTCAGGAAGAAGGCAGTTCAGCAGATCTGGAGAATAATCGATTGCGCTCTCAAGCCAAAGATTGCGCTAGCCAGCCCTGAAGTATTGATTGCTAAGAAAATATAACAGAGGGATTGCCTCTGGCTATTGGCAATGTTGATCGACAAATCAAAGAAGTCATTACATTTAAGCCGAAAAGTCATTATGTATTTACCATTGGAATTAAACTAATTTTTATTCTAAAAGGACAAATTATTTGTTCAAGGCAACTTCTGCTTCTATCGGCATGTGGATTTAGGCTCTGTCATGAAGCGCTTTGACGCAAAACGCGTTGGCAGTCGACATGGTTCCAGTAACCTTGCCAGAATGTATAAATTTATTGCAGAGAAGTCGATCTGTATCTGACTATGGTCAATTGTCACAGGCTTTCCTGACCCAATCAAGCCTAACCTGCTGCGAGGTCGCAAGTGCTGTAATGATTTTAAGTAGCCTTATCACTAAGGCTACTTAAGTTGAGGGTTATAGAGGTTATACATTTTGACACAAGACAATATCTTTGTGCTGAATGAGGTTCATGAGATAATTGATCTTGAACTCGTCGATCGTCAAGGCCTGTCACTTCATCAATTGGCCAATCTGCTGAGCTGCCATGGAGTTTCAGAAAGCAAACTGCATGGGGATCGTATTGTATTGTCAGTACTAAGATCACTACTTCAGAAAAGTCTATCTGATCCGAGCGATCGTCTGATTGTTAACTATGACAGAAGTTCCTTAGGGCAAAAAGGTGGAGGTCACTTCTCTCCTCTTGCAGCTTATAATTCAGTAAGTGATAGGGTTTTGCTTTTAGATGTTGCTCGTTACCGTTACCCATCCGTTTGGATACCTCTTCTGCAGATTATAGAGGCTTGTTGATTATTAATCAGTGAACCTTAATGATCTTGGCTAGACTTCTCTAGTCCGTAGACATGTCGCGATGGGGGAGTCTAGTGGTGCGAGTGATAATCAGCCCGATTAGATTGACTGGTTTGATGAACCAAACTTTAAAAGACTGGTTATTTTACCATCATCATCAGGGAGACTTACTATACTCCTGGCAGCCTCCAGTTGGAGGACTCCGTCCCTCTGCCTGCGGCAACGCAAGAGTCGCCTTTAGAGTCGTTCCAAGGGTGTTGGAGAGTGATTTAGGTTATGGCTATCGTTTTCACAGAAACCCTGTCTGACTGTTATTTCTGTTATCTAGAAATAAAGACTATTTTGCCTAAGTGGGAAAAGATGTCTGTCCCTTTAGTTCAGCTGATAGAACAACTAATTTGTAGTGAGTAGGGATTAATTTTTGAGGTTTATGAAACTGGATAAACAAATACTTCCAAGGAGCCTACTTCATTCATTTAGAATGACATGTACTCAGTCGCTCCACAGGTGACGCTCGGACGAAAAAGCGTTGATCCTTTCTCAAATCTTTTTAAGTAGGATTAAATAAATAAAGTATTTTGTAAATCACATGAGAAATAAACAAACAAGGAATTGAAGGGCGAAAATTGATATCATAGAGGAGACTCTGCATTATTGCTAGGCTTGTAAGATTTCCATCACTTTTCTATTAGGATAGATAGACTGTTCGAAAAGCTCCCTATGGCTGCCAAATTCACTTTTTCATCTCAGGCAGAAATTTATTACATGTTAAAGGCTTTAAACCAAACTCAATTTTGCATAGAGAATGGTTCACTTGAAATGGATAGAAAATCACTCAAAGGCTTTCAGTCATTAAGGAAGAAGTTTGCAGATTTTGCATTGGCTAATCCTTAGGCTTTTTAGCAAATTCAGTACCTCCAATCCTATTAGCCTAAGGAACTTCACTGCAACCTGATTCCAATCACCATGAATCTGATCGAGCCATACATTCCAAGTCCAAGGAAGACGGTGTAGGCCTGGTGAGATCTTGTTTTTCTTGCTTCTAGCTCTAGCTCTGCTCACTAGTCGTTTAAGCATGCTGCTGAACCTGGGGCACTTAGGAGCACCTTTGCTCTTATGGCGATAGTGATTACAACAATGCACCTTTTTGTTTCCTGCTGCCACACAAATCAGCCTTAAAAGGGTTTGCAGATATTAAATACGAACAAAAGCCTAGCAGTGCTTACGCCTCCCAGCCTCTTTTTGCCCAACGAGCTAAGACTAAAAAGGCTGTGCTAGCTGAACTCTTCCTGTAGTTGATTTGGCCTGACAACTGCAGCGACAATTAAAAGCAGAACTGCTGCGTCTTTTAGAGGTGTGATTAAACTCACAGCAACTTTCTAATCTGATCCAAAACTCGAGCAACATCACCCAGCCCTTAAAGAGAGTAACTATCCTAGTAAAAAACTAATGAGCTTTGAAATTGTTGCTGAGTATCCAAGACCACCAGCGCTAGTGGCCTGCTCTGATCATGTGATTGTGGAGGCACTGGGTACACGAATCTGTGAAACTTATGACTGCCAGCGTGTGCTCGAGACTTTTCATCCACCCACCTACTACATGCCGCCACAGGCAATGCGGGTGGATCTACTCATAGAAAACCCTCGCAGGAGTTTCTGCGAATGGAAGGGAGTCGCAAAATATTGGGATCTGGTAATCGCAGAAGAATAGCTGGTGGGAGCAATCTGGTCGTATCCAAATCCCACAACTAAATTCAAGTCCCTCACAGGGTGGTACGCGCTATATCCAGGACGCATGGATCAGTGCAGCGTCAATGGAGAAAAAGTTATCCCTCAACCTGGAAAATTTTATGGTGGCTGGATTACCTCCCAAGTGCTGGGTCTGTTCAAAGGAAATCCAGCCCATCCGGAGTTGATTTAATTCTTAAGATCATTTAATAGTTCTCCTGCATCAAATTGGTACGATCTTCGTCTTCTGATTTTTATGCCTTTTTAGGTCAGTCTCACCAGCATGTTTGCTATTGGAGTAACTAAAACTTGAGAATAAATACCAATCATTTCAAAGCAATTCATAGACTTCTCTTCTTTAACTAATGCCTATATCAACTAAACTAAGCCTGAATAACTCAACTGATTATCAACATCTCAAATACTATTAGCCATGCGTACGAAATTGGACCGCAGGCTGATATCAAGTTCCGTAGAGCCAATGGATCAGAGAAGCAATAATCACTTGGCATGGCTTAAGAATTGACTTGAGAATAATATTTGTATTTCACATTTTCATTCGTGGCATTAATTATTTCAACATGGGTGAATGCGCCAGTCCTGTCAGTACAGCTTGAATATGAATCAGTTTCGGTTGTAACTGCATCAGCAGAGTACTCATAACATGTTGAATAGCAAGCACAAGTTTCATGTGCATAGTTAGCATTTAAAGTTGTCTCATAGCTTTCATGCCTCCAGCCAGTATCAACAGTATATACAGAGTCATACACTCTTACATCATGATTGGCTGGAGTTGATCAAAGCGCTTGAATCGCAGGCATCACTGCTTCTCAGTTAAATAGCTGTGCAATGAAAACTATGGCTCTCTTTTCTTCGAGAAGAAACAACTTTGCCAACTTTAGAAGGCGGTTCTAATTTCCACTCCGAAACCAAACTCTAGCGTCCTATCACCCACGTCTCAAGGGGATAATAATATAATAGAAAAATAATAATTGATAAGTCAATGGTCCGAACTGAAGTGCTATTCGCATCTTCCATCAATGTCTTAGAGGATTCACAAACAATGACATCCACTTCAGTGATTTAGTCGCTAGTATAAATTTCTTACATACTCATGCTGGATTGTGATTGATCTCTCGAATGGCTTGGATCCCTTCTCTCCCTTGGGTATTGTATTTCTGGTTTTTGGAGTTGTTTTTAGTATCTCTATCCCATACTTCTTGATAAAGAGTGATGATATCAATCCAGACAAAGATATAACAGCCTATCGGAATAAGCTACAAGCAGAAAAGATAGCTAGGCTGTATCCCAAAAAACTGTAATCAGGCTTACATCGCTAATCAATTGGTCGAATTGCATCACTTAGATTGCAAATGATCTCCAGCGTATATAATTCTTGTAAATTGTATCAATAGAGAAAAATATCAAGTCGATCTTAAGCTATTTAATTAATCTCAAAATCAACTCTTCATCCGCACACTGTCTTAGGATCTAACACATTTGCCGCTTAATCTAACCATCTATACATCTATTTGTCTTTGATAATACCAATTGCAAGAAAGAATAGCTAGAGTAATAAAAGTCAATTCCAGGCAATGGCCAATCCTGCTGAAAGTAACCAGTTAAATGACGACGAGTATAATAACCTAAAGGAAGACAAGGATGAATGGTCAACCATCGAACTAAAAAGAAGATGGAAATCACTTAAAGATGCAAAACGCGCTGGGTCAGGATTGTCAATGAAGGAATGGGAAAGTCAGAATGGTGAGGGGATTTGGGAAACTAATTAATCCCAATACTCCCGCTAATACCGTAACCATTCATCCATAGATGAAGGAAATGTACACACATCGGCTTCTCTGTAGCAGGCTCTCTATTAACCTACGCAAGCCAGCAATGAATCTTTTTTAGTATTGATAATGGATAACCAAGTATTTTCGATCAAAATACCAAACTTATTTCCTCTGAACAAAATTGACTTTATGGAACGAACCGAAAGTAAGAATGCAAGTCATAGATCTGCTTGATTCATCATAAGACCATAATCAATACAATGCTTAAGGAAGGGAAATCAAAGCTTTCGAGATTCGCAGTATATTTATCTGCTCACAAATATACCTATCCGCCAATACTATTACTTTTATGAATACCCTTATTTATGCTAATTGCAATAGATTTCCTCTCCTCATTAGACTCACGACAATCATTATTTGGAAAAAATTTAACAATACAAGCCCTGCTTTAGCTAAATAATATGATTTTTCGCATTAGAAGCTATCGTTCACTAATTTCTCCAAAGCAATCCAAGGTTACATGCAACAAACTTGTCAGATTCTGGC
>PVBE011030506.1_pt1 | contig 12431 bp, 12 predicted proteins | sample 1631181 | NCBI WGS metagenome assembly PVBE01 (sample SAMN08397723, study PRJNA350692) | Marine metagenome, whole genome shotgun sequencing project. | isolation source: water | place: Pacific Ocean | collected 2012-04 | reverse complement strand
GTGCCGATTTCTCATCGGTCAACTCCATCGTCGTGGCGAGCTTCTCCAGCAGGATCCCATGTGTCAGTGCGAGGCCCGCGTTCTCGGGATATTTCACTATGGCAGCAGCTCCGCGCTCACAGCCGGCGGCTGGATCTTCCAAGTGCCCCACCAGGGTTGCTTCCAGGCTGAGGGCGGTGGGCTCGTCCACCGTTGCCAGGCTCGCAATCCGCTCTTTGGCAAGATCCGGATTGCCGCCCAGCATCTTGGGTACGAAGCCCAGGAAGAAGATCTCCTCGCTGCGGGCCGTCACGTTCGAAGGGTCGAGCTCAATGCTTGCACGCAGCTCCGCGAGCCAGGGCTGCATGTTCTTCATGGCCGCCATCATTCCCCCGGTGCGCATCTGCTCGGCAATCGCCCGTGAGTAGACGTGGTGCGCGTCTCCGCTGGCAGGCAGCAGCTCGGCGCCGCGCCGTCCATGCTCCAGCGCCGCTTCCGCATCCTTCAAGCGTCGCGTCACGACCGACTGCAGGACGTGCAGTGCTCCCTCGTCCGCATCCCCAGGGCGCGCGTCCTCCAGGGCCGTGGCAAGTGCTTCGCGCGCGGCCTCGAGTTCGGTGGGATCGTACAGCTCACGGGCCGCTTCCAGGCTCGCCGGGTGGAGGCCTTCCCGTGCGACCGACACCCCGGAGCCCTCCTGCTCGGCCGCCAGAGCGCGGTCTTCATCGCTCACCAAGACCACCGCGGCGGCGCTCTGCGCCATCCACCGATAGGCTCCCACGCAGAGCACGAGCAAGAGGCCGGCGCCGAGTATCCGTATCCACTTCACTCCGGAAGGATAACGCACATCGGCTGGGTCCGCCCGACTCGGGGCGGGCTACTTTCCCCCTCTTGTACATTCAGTGCATCGTTCGCCTTATGTTCACCCATGTGAACGAACACCAACAGGGGCGCACGGGACCGGCATGGTGTGGCCTGCTATTCGTTTGCTGGCTGTTCGCAGCTTATGGGGCAGGAGTCGCCCTGGGTTTTGTGGAGCTTCTTCCAGCGGCCGGGACTCCGATTGCCGGTCGAATCGGGCTCTTCCGCCTGCACACCGGCCTGGGAGCCCTGGCCCTGGCCTGCGGACCAATCAACCTACACCGGGGTCTGCTCGCGCGGCGTCCCGTTTGGCACCGCGCTCTGGGCAGGATCTATGTCCTCTCCGTCTATGTCTCCGGTACGTCGGGTCTCGTGCTGGCCTTCGTCTCCCTGGGAGGCACAACGGCTCACTGGGGTTTCGGCCTGATGGGGGTTGTCTGGCTGGTGACGACTTCGATCGGCTGGCGGGCTGGAGTCCGGCGCCATATCGCGACTCACCGCGAGTAGATGTTACGGAGCTTCGCCACGACCCTCGCCGCGGTCAGCCTGCGCCTGCAGCTCACACCCTTGATGATGTTCGGCGGCAGCTTCGAGTCGGGCTACCTGATCATCTCTTTCACCTGCTGGGCTCCGAATCTGATCCTGATGGAGTGGTGGATCCGGCGTACCCGTGGGGTGAAGGCGAGGGGATGCGAGGTGCCGGCGATTCGTTGACCCGCCCTGCGTGACGCGAACTCCGTGAAAGGCAGAGATACGATGCCCGACGCGTTTCCGCGGCAGCCGCGCGGGGGTGGCCGTGCCCCGTGGACACTCAGTCACCTGCCTTCAGTCCGTCAAGCTCCTCCCGCATCCCGGCGATAACCCGCAGCATCCAGACCAGGCTGAACACCAGGGCCATGGCACCCACGGTGGCGGGTATATATGACTCCGACGCCAGCATCAGAGGGCCGACTATCAGACAGGCGGGGACGAGGTTGCGTAGCGGACTCTTCAGGGGGGAGGTGGTACTCATTTCGGGACGATAGGGGCTGATGCCGGGGAAGGCCAAGAGGTTCGCGCCCTTACCTCACTCCAGGGGGTCCGTGGCGGGGCCTATTCCCCACCCCACGGGGAATCTCGCCCTATACGATGGGTGCGCGGTCGGGGCACCTCCCCACCCTGCTTCCTCCGGAGTCCCCGCCTCATCTCATGCGCCTGAACCACCTAGACTCTCTTGCGTTCGCCCTGCTGGCGGGCACGCTCACCGTCCCCGCTGCAGCCCAGCAGTTCGTCGAAGCCCCCGGGATGCTCGCCGGCAAGCGGTGGAGCGAGGGAGTCGAGTGTGTCGACGTGGACAATGACGGCGACCTGGATCTCGTCTTCGCCGATGGTGAGGGGTTTTCCAGCGCGGGAGCGAAGCGGCAGAACAAACTCGCCATCAACATGCTCGTCGAGACGGGCAGTCTGTCCTTTGTGACCGAGAGCGTCGCACGCCTGGGTGGACTGAAGAGCAATGGGAAGGGCGTCACCTCCGGCGATGTGAACGGGGATGGTTACGTGGACCTCCTGTTCCTCAACGCCTTCAACACCGACACGCCGTTCCTGTACATCAACCGCGGCGCGAGCCAGCCGGGGTTCTTCGACATGAAGAGCGCCACAAACGGCTTCACCGTTCCCATGTCCTCCGCTGGGGCCATGTTCGGTGACCTGGATGACGACGGGGACCTGGACCTGATCCTGTGCGATTCGGGATCCAGCTTCCTGTCCGGTTCGGGCGGCAAGCCGCACCTGTACTTCAACGATGGTGCGGGCGTCTTCACTGAGAACGCCGCCGCCCTCGGCGCCCCCACGAAGAAGGCCCACATGGATGTGCAGCTCGCCGATGTAGACGGCGATTGGGACCTGGACTTCATCGGACTGAACCGCGCCACCAACAGCGGCGGCAATCACTACCTGATGCTCAACGACGGGACGGGCCAGTTCACGGACGCCTCCACCCTGCTGCCCAACACCAGCGGCAGCGTGTACGAGGCCGAGGTGGGCGACCTGGACGGGGACACGGATCACGACCTGTTCTTTGTCAGCCTGAGCGGATTCCAGGAGGGGCACGTGCAGAACGAGTTGGTCGAGACCGGATCCCTCTCTTTCAAGTCCGGGAGCCCCCAATCGGGGAGCGTGGACGACAACGAGATCGCGCTGCTCGACTACGACAGCGACGGGGACTACGACATCATCGTGGGCTCCCTCGGCTCCACCGAACGCCTGTACCGTAACGACGGCGGCCTCAACTTCTCGCTCCAGTCGGGAGCCATCCAAGGCATCAGTGACTCGACGCTGGACGCCGCCATCGGCGATCTGGACAACGATGGCGACTACGACCTGATCACCGCGCAGGGTGAATCGAACTCTGGCCAGTGGAACAACAAGGTGTTCTTGAACAATGGCCCCGCGGACAACCTGCCCCCGGTGGTTGTGGCCACCCGCTCGCCCGATGCGGCCCTGACCTGGCCCCTGGTTGTACACGCCAAGGTGCGCGATCAGGTGCGCGATGACGGCATCAGCTACGTCACCGCTCATGCGGTGGCAGCGGAGAACACGGGGGTGACCCATGCCGTGAGCTTCACAGGTGGGGCATTCAGTCCGCCCTCACTGAACATCGCCGCCGGGGACACTGTCGTGTGGTCGAACTCGGACGCGACCAATGAGACCGTCACAAGCACGATGGCGCCTTGGACCTATGACCTGGATCTCCCAGCGGGGTCCACCACAGCGCGTACCTTCGTGACGCCAGGGACGTACCAGTACGCCAGCTCCACAAGCGGGGCCAAGGGAGCCCTGACGGTCACCGGCACCACGGTAAGCGCAGCGGGGCTGGCCGCAGGTGGAACCCTCTACCGGTTCTCCCTGGCGGCACCCTCCCCTCCCTGGTCGTCGGCGGTGGTCGAGATGTTCTTCACCGACTGGGTGGGCAACCAGTCCGTGGCCGATGGCATCAGCGTTCCAGGGAATGTGACCATTGGCACCAACTACTGTGGGCCTGCGGTTCCCAACTCCTCTGGTCAATCTGCAATAGTAACGGGTCAGGGAAGTGCCACGGTGGCGGACAACAACGTCACCCTGGTGGCCAGTGCACTGCCCGCGAATAAGTTCGGCTACTTCCTGGTCTCTGCCACCCAGGGTTTCATCGCCAACCCCGGCGGGAGTCAGGGCAACCTCTGCCTGAGCGGAAAGACTGCGCGCTACAGCGGCAACATCCTCTTCTCCGGATCAGCGGGGACCTATCAGATGGCCGTGGATCTCACGCTGTTGCCCCCGCCCATCAACCTGGCGGTCTCGTCTGGTGATACGTGGAACTTCCAGACCTGGTTCCGGGACTCGAATCCCACCAACACGTCCAACTTCACGGACGGACTCTCCATCCTCTTCAACTGAGGGGAACTGCGTGGAGCCCAGCGGACGCAGCAGGTAGTCTGCCCCGCACGCCATGCTCGTCCCGCTACCGCCAGCTCTTCCCATCCAAGACCAGGCTGCGTTCTTTGTGGACGTCAGTGAAGAGGCCTTACCGGGGATCGTCACGACCTGCGGATCCTCGGAGAAGGAGTGGATCCTGGAGGTCAACGGAGGCGGGTTGGCGCTGGCGGACTTTGACGGCGATGACGATCTCGACCTTGTGGTTGTGGATGGTTCGACCATGGAGAGGGTGATCGCCGGAGAGCGCGGCTTCGCGCCTCGGTTGCTACTCAACGATGGCGCGGGCCACTTCGACCCCGCGGGTGACGCGTGGTTCATGGCAGGGGGTCGTTGGGGAATGGGTGCGGCCGTGGGCGACGTGAACGGGGACGGCTGGCCGGATCTGCTCATCACCGAGTGGGGTCCCGATCGCCTCTTCTTGAATCAGGCCGGTGAAGGCTTTCTGGAGGTAACCCGGGACGCCGGCCTGGGCGCTTCAGCCTGGAGCACGAGCGCCGCCTTCCTGGATGCCGACCGTGACGGCGACCTGGACCTCTATGTGGCGCGCTACCTTGAGTTCGATCCGAAGGCAATCCAACCAGCGAGCTCGGGGGACGCTCGCTGGAAGGGACACCGGGTCATGGCTGGGCCCGAAGGTCTGACGCCCAGCGCGGACGCCTTCTACCTCGGCAACGGGGATGGGACATTTGAGTTGGCTTCGGATTCCTCGGGCCTGGGCAAGGTGAAGCCCGGCTACGGACTGGGAGTCATGACCTTGGACGTGGATGCCGACGGTGACACGGACGTTTACGTGGCGAACGATTCCACGCCCAATCAGCTCCTGGAGAATCAGGGGGATGGGACGTTCATTGAGAGCGGTTTCTCGCGTGGGCTGGCCTATGACGGCGGTGGACGTGAGCAGGCGGGCATGGGGATCGCGTGCGCGCATCTTGCGGGCCTGGAGCGCGAGGCCCTGTTCGTGACGAACTTCTCGGGCGAGTCCAATGCCTTCTACCGTTCGTCGCCCCAGCGCCGGGCTTACCGCGAGCGCTCGAGCCGCTACGGGTTATCCGGTCCCAGCCTCATGAAGCTGGGCTGGGGGACGGGCTTCTTCGACGCGGACCTCGATGGGAATCTGGATCTCTTCGTACTCAATGGCCACGTGTACCCCCAAGCCGCCAGGATGGGCAGTGACACGCGCTATGCGCAGGATGACCAGCTGTTCCTTCAATCCGCAGGTGGCGCCTTTGTTGAGCAGCGTCTGTCTGGTGGGCAGCCAGCCGTATCCCGCGCAGGCGTGGCGGGTGATGTGGACGGCGATGGAGACGTGGACATCGTCGCCCTCTCCGTCGAGGGCCGGGTGCGGTTGTTGCAGAACCGGGCGCGACAGAAAGACATGGGTGCCTGGCTTGGAGTGCGCCTTATCGGCGCCAACGGAGCCGAGGCCATGGGAGCTACGGTGACCGTGGAAGCCGGAGGTCGCATACAGCACCGTCGCTCACGGACCGCCGGAGGCTTTCAGGCTGCCGCGCCCGCAAGCCTGCACTTTGGGTTGGGCAAGAGCCTCACTCCGGCCAAGGTGACGATCCGTTGGCCCGACGGAACCACAACCCTGAAGAGTGATGTTCCGTGCAACGCTTGGTTGGAAGTATCGAAAGAGAGCGGAAGCGCGGCCGGAGGTGAGAAATGATCGGTCGTCCAGGTGTTGGCTTCCTCCGGCGAACAGCCTCCGGCGATCTGTTTGCGTGCGGGCAGTGGCCTGCCCTCATTATCGTCGGCGCTATTCTGTGCGCTTGCACGGAGAAGGAGCAGGCCCCGACGGCCCCCACGATTCAGTCCGTCGATCTGCTCTCCATTCTCCCCACCGCCCAAGTAGGGGCATGGGATGGACGCTGGGAGGACCAATCCCTGTGGCCGGAGGGGGCGGCGGCGTCCTATGCCGAGCTTACGGAGGCATTCATTGCCGAGGACTTTCCCCTCAGCCGGAGTCGCGCCTACACCCTGCTTTCGGAGCACGCTGAACTCCCACCCGCTCTGCACATCTTGGGTCTGACCCTGTTCCGATTGCGTCGCTATACCGACGCAGCCCATGTCTTCGAGCGCTTCCTCGCCCACGCTCCGGGGAATGCCTCCGAGACGCGTGTGTTGGGGCACTGTTACTACAGCCTGGGGCGCTACGAGGAGGCCCGCGAACACTATCAGCGCGTCTTGGCTGCTACTCCGGACAGCCTCGAGTCGAGTTTTGGCTTGGCTTTGACCGAGATGCGTCGCGGCGAGTTCGCTTCTGGCATGGCACTGTTCGAATCTGTTCTGGAGAAGCAGCCCGCTCACGCCGATGCGGCCTATTGGCGCGCGCGCCTGTCCTTTGACGAAGAGTTGGCGGAGTGGAAGGAAGTGCAGACGGCCTGCCGAGTGGCCCTTGAGCTTGCCCCCACCGACCCACGCGTGTGGTTCCTCTCGGCGGAGATCGCCAATGAGCAGGGGGACGTCGAATCCGCCGCCTCGGCGCGCAGTCGTTTCGAGTGGTTGGAATCCAAACAGGGCCTGGTCCGTTCCCTTCAACGGCGGCTGCTGTTTGAGCCTCACCTTGAGGGTGCGGCCGAACGCCTGGCTCAACTCCAAGAGGAGATTCGAGAGAAGGTGCAGCGCTTCTAGTTGCAGATCGGATCTGGGAAGCAACAGACCCTACACGCATTCGTTACGCTGCCCGCCTGCCATGATCAACGTCCTAACAATGACCCCCGAGGACTGGGAGCGGGTCCGCGTCCTGCGTCTCGCCGCCCTCGCTGATTCCCCCGACGTTTTCTCCAGCACCCTCGCCCGCGAGGAGGCCTTTGACGAAGAGGCCTGGCGCAAGCGCCTCTCGGGCTCCACCCAGTTCAAGGCAGAAGCGGGTCACCGAGACCTCTGGCTGGACATGCCTGCGCCGAACCAGGCCGTGACGTTCATTGCCGAGTCGGGTGGAGATGACGTGGGGATGGCCACGGTTCTGGTCGTCGATGAGCCCGGCACCGCCTTGGTGGTTGGGGTGTGGGTTTCTCCTTCCGCCCGTGGACAGGGGGTTGCACCGCGGTTGTTTGAAGAGATGATCGCCTGGGCCCGTGACCAGGGCCTCACTCGGGTCACTCTCGACGTGGGCGACGCCAATACCTCCGCGCAGAAGCTCTACGCCAACCTGGGCTTTCTCCCCACGGGAAAGAAAGGCAGCCTACCTGAGCCTCGCACGCATATTCTGGAGCACGAGCTTGAGCTCCGCTTATAGACGGCACCCCCCCCTTGGGGCCGTCCTGAGGGGTGGGGAACAACACAAGAAACCAAACTTCGCTATTGTCCGCGGTATGGGTGGGACTCTGTGCTGGATCCGAATGGCCACGGCCGCCGCTCTTCTCACGAGCGCCAGTGGTCAGGTGAACCCACGTAGCTCGTCCATCGTCCTGAACCACCCGTGTCCCGAGGTTGGAGCGAGTCTTGGATTTTCCACCGCCGTACTCCAGCTGGACGGCAAAGGCGACATGGACGTGGCCGCTGGAGCGCCCGGCCAAGGTGCTGTGGTCGTGTTTCATGGACGGTTTGGCAGCTTCGAACCGTTCCAACAGATGCGGATGTACACCCCCGAAGGGCAAGCCAGCTGTCCCATTCCAGAGCGGGATGATGGCTTTGGTTTTCATATGGCAAGTGGCCAACTCGATTCCGATCCGATCGATGAGTTGGTTGTCTCAGCGCCTTGGACAGACGTAAAGGGCGTGGTGGATGCCGGCCTCGTCTACGTCATGGGCGGGTCCACGGGATTGAGTCCTTTCCCGCTGCCAAACCCCGATCCGCAGGCGCGCGCTCTCTTTGGAAACAGTGTCACGGTCGGAGACTTCAACGGCGACGGTGTAGCCGACATAGCAGTGGGAGTTCCCCAGCTTCGGGTCAATGGCGTGAAGATAGGAGCCGTATACTTGTTCTACGGACCGTGGTGGTCGCCAACGATCCAACTTGTGCCCAACCCGCGCCCCGTGGAGAACGGTTTCTTCGGGGGCCACGTGGACGCCACCGATTCGGACGGGGACGGCGTGGACGAGTTGTACGTAACGGCAATCGGCAACACCGCGGCGAACATCCCAGTCGCAGGCCAAGCCTTCGTTTTTCCGGGACCGTTGGATCCAAACATCTCGATCGTCGTGGAAGATCCGGTCCCGAGCGCGGCGGACCTCCCGTCTCCCCGTTTCGGCATGCACATGCATGCCCGCGGAAAGTGGCTATTGATAGGGGGCAACCGCAAAGACTGGAATGGTGTTCACGATGCCGGGGTGGGCTTTGCGGCCCGTGCCCCCTTGTTTGCCCCGGTCGATATGTACTCCTACCCCAACCCGCGCAAGTCCGATCACTTCGCCTACCGCTGCCTGATCGCCGACATCGTGGGCGACTCCCGTATGGACCTGACGTTTATTCTGATGGGTTGGGCCCACCTGAAAAACTCCAACCCACGAGCCCTGGTTACCTGGGACGGCGCTAACCCAACCGGGCCTCCGACTCAGATTCGAACGATGCTTCCAGGCTCCTCGGACCACTTCGCCAACGGACTCTCCTATGGCCAGCTCTTCCTGGGCGGCCGTGAGGAGTTCGTAGTCGGTGACGCACGCTACGGCAGAAAGGGCCCAGCCCTCGTCGATGTGGGGCGTGTGGTGATCTACATGAATTGAGGGGTGCGCCCAAGGCCTTTCAGATGCAATGACGGAGGTGATCGGGGGGGACATCCGCACTCGGTCCGGCCCAACGAGAAATGTCGGGCCGTGCTAGCATAGAGTTGATGCATACCATGTCGAACTGCATGCGTGCCGGTGTTGTGGCGGCGCTGGTAATGACGGCGAGCGGGCAGATCCCGGCCCGTCGCTCGTGCATCACACTGGACCATCCTTGCCCTGAAGCCGGGGCGAGCTACGGGTTCTCGAGTGCCATCCTTCAGATGGATGGCAAGGGTGATAATGAAGTGGCCGTTGGCGCCCCAGGCCAAGGAGTCGTCTACGTCTTCCATGGTAAGTCCGGCACCTTTGAGTCTTTTGAACAAAGGCGCATCTACACTTCAACTGGCCCTGCTCTCTGTCCGGTACCCGAACAAACCGATGGATTTGGCTTTCACATGGATCGGGGGCAGCTCGACTCCGACGCTCTTGAGGAATTGGTGGTCTCAGCACCCTGGTCCACGGTGTCCGGATTCACCAACGCCGGTCTGGTATACGTGCTGGGTGGTGCAACCGGGTCCGTTCCCACCCCGCTATCCAATCCCAGTCCCCAGGTCGGCGCCAAGCTGGGAAACAGTGTGGCCGTCGGCGACTTCAATGGTGACGGACTTGCGGACGTTGCGGTGGGTGTCCCGGGGTATCAGTTAGCAGGCCTGAAGCTCGGTGCCGTCTTCGTGTACTTCGGCCCCTTGTCTATGACGTCGACGATTCAGGTCGTGCTCAACCCCCAACCCATCAGCAATGGCTTCTTCGGCGGCCACGTGGATTCCACAGACGCCAACGGGGATGGTGTAGACGAGCTCTACGTCACCGCGATTGGCAACACCTCGGCTGGGGTCCCCCTGGCTGGCCAGGCCTTCGTATTCCCGGGTCCTTTGGATCCGAACAACTCAATCGCTGTGGAGGATCCCACGGCCAGCCCTCTCGATCTCCCCTCTCCCCGCTTTGGCATGCACATGCATGCGCGCGGCAAGTGGATGCTCATCGGTGCCAACCGCAAGGACTGGAATGGAGTGCACGACGCGGGCATGGGGTATGCCGCTTGCGCTCCATCGTTTGGGATTGTCGACCTCTATCCCTATCCGAACCCCCGCAAGTCGGATCACTTCGGCTATCGATGCCAGGTGGCGGACGTCGTCGGTGATTCACGCCTGGATCTGACGTTCATATTGATGGGCTGGGCACAGCTGAAGAACCGCAACCCGCGCGCCCTCGTCACCTGGGACGGTGCCAACCCAAGGGGCCACCGACCCTGGTCCGCGAGACCTTGCCCGCTTCATCGGACCACTTCGCCAACGGCCTCTCCAGCGGTCAGGTTTTCCCTGGCGGCTATGAGGAGTTCGTTGTGGGCGACGCCCGCTTCGACCTTCCGGGGATGGTCGACGCCGGGCGAGTGGTGATCTACCTCTATTGAGCGCACGGCTACGGTTTCGATAAGGGGGTAGGTGCGGAATGGGTACCCGGCCGACCCGGACGAGCCCCATCCGCTGAGCCGTGGAAGTTCAATATTGATGGCCCACGCAGGTGACGGCCGGGGCCGTAACCGGTTTCAGGGACCGCTGGAGAAACTACAGGCAGGCCTCACCCTGCGAACGCCCCTTATTCGTCGCCGCCCAAGGCCGGGTCCGCAGGTAATACCAGGGAGCCAGCACAAAGGGCCACTCGGCGCGAATAGTTGAGTTGCTGAACAACGGCGAGAACACGTGCACTACGAAAGGTGGTGCCCTTTGTGACGGGTACCATCAACGCTTCGGCGCCCACCATGAATGCCCACCAAGGGCATGTCCACCCCAAGAAAGAAGGGGCGCCTCTTCAGGCGCCCCTTCTCGATCAACAGGTTTGCTGGATTGGTTGCAGCGGCCTAGAAACCAAACCCCAATACAAGGGAGATGGTGCTGCTGTCCATGCCAACACTATCATCTCTGAAATCGCCAGCATCGAAGAACTGGATGTCACCCGTTCCCATGACCTTGCGGTAGTCCAGGCCCAAAGTCATGTTGCCATCGAGAACCATGTTGACGCCCGCATGCAAGTAATAGCCCTGCGTACTGCCAGATCCTTCCACTACACCACCTGAAGTCAGGCTATTTGGAGGCCCACCAGCATAGGAGTAGCTTGCATCGGCATCGATGAACGTCATGCCAGCCCCCACATAGGGCCTGATCGAACCGGTATCCGCCACGTACAAGGCCCCGATGTACGTTTCGCTGGATTCGGTGTGGCTATTGCCCGGCACGCTCTCAATGGATGAGCCGTTGTGGATATTGAAGGTATTCTCGGCGTCCCCATTCCCGCGGAGCATGCCAATTTCAAGGCCAACGCTCCCTGGCTGGGCAGTATGGTAGCTCAGGCCATAGGTGCCCTCGCCGTCCCGTGAATACCACTCTCCGCCAACCTCGTTGCTTTTGCCAACCGCACCGCGATCCCAGGAGCTGCTCCCCATGGAAAGTGTCAGGTGATGCTGGGGAAATCTAGTAGCACCGAGGTCCGGCGCGAAAAGTGTGTGAGAGGGCGCCGCTCCTGAGAGCGATGCGAGGAGAGGTATAGTTGTAAGTAGACTCATGGTTGGGGACCTAAGTGTGTTTTGGGGTTGTTTGTATTACCCCCTCACTCCTGGGCGCGCGCCTCCCATGATTGGAAGCCACCAGGAATGAGGAAGAAGGTTCGAATAGAGGGGGGGGGAGCCAGGCTGCCGCTAGTAGGAGGTCTTAGCTCCACTCCCGAGCATTTCGGTCAAGGTACCCGTGCGCGGAATCACCCTTTCAACTCCAGCCAAAGTGGAGTCCTCAATGGTTGACACCAGTTTCAGGGAGAGAATGACACTGTGCTCCGTCACGGCGTAGGTGCTGACCAGGGCTGTCCGAGCGTTGTAGTCCATGGCGAGATTTCGCACTTCACGCGAGAGGAGGAATTGCCCCTCCGGTCGCACGAGCATGTTATCCGCTCGGACCGTTGCATGGATTACGTCCTTGTTCACCTGGGTCAGTCGCGAGGAAATACACTCGCTTGCGACCCTGCCAAACATGGTCGTACTCCGGACGTCGTTGATGTCCACCACCGTCGATACGAGAACCCGGTCAATGTCCTCCGGGAACGGATGCTGGCCGAGCAACTCGTCAATGGCATCATAGCAGGTACTCACGAGGTATCTCGCTTCATCGACCGGCGTCATGTGCTTGTGGCTGAGTGAACAGCAGGCCGAAAGGGATACCCATCCCACGGCCATGAGAATCAGTTTTCGCATGAGAGGGTGTCTAGTGGCTACAGGGTGAATCGGAACAGAAACTGCAGGGTGCGCTCACGTGCTTCACCTGCGTTTGCACCTGGGTATTTACCAGGTACTCGGGTGCCATCCACTCAGGGTGCAAGCGATCAAAGTCGCAAGCCGGCCTACGGTGCAGGCAGTCTTCCTCAGAAAGCAGCCGGAACCGCCGG
>PVBE010220979.1_pt1 | contig 12431 bp, 11 predicted proteins | sample 1631181 | NCBI WGS metagenome assembly PVBE01 (sample SAMN08397723, study PRJNA350692) | Marine metagenome, whole genome shotgun sequencing project. | isolation source: water | place: Pacific Ocean | collected 2012-04 | reverse complement strand
GTCGTCACGAAGCAGCCGCGGGCGGTGCCACCTGCTCCACCGGGTGCCCGCGGGCACCCGCCCAGCCTGGACCGCCCCCCGGCGAATCGCCCGTGGAGGAAGACTGGGCTCGACGACTCCGGTTAGATGGATACCCCTGAGCGAGCATTTACGGGGGTCGTAGCGCTCTGCTACCCGGCCCGCCCGCGCCGTCCTATCCTCCGCCCGTGTTCCGCACGATCCTCATCGCCAACCGGGGCGAGATCGCCTGTCGAGTCGCCCAGACGGTGCAGGAGATGGGCCTGCGCGCTGTCACGGTGCACTCGTCCGCCGAGGCCGACGCGCCCCACGTGCAGGCCTGCGACGCCGCAGTGGAGATCGGTCCGCCGCCGGTGGCAGAGTCCTACCTCAACGTCGCCGCCATCCTGGACGCCGCCAAGCGTCTCGGTGCCGAGGCGGTGCACCCCGGCTACGGCTTCCTGTCCGAAAACGCCGGGTTCGCCCGGGGCTGCGCCGACGCGGGCTTGACCTTCATCGGCCCTCCCGCCGAGGTCATCGAGGCGATGGGCGACAAGGCGTCCGCCCGCCGGCGGATGGTCGAGGCCGGGGTGCCCGTGGTGCCGGGCGGCGACGACCCCGCGGACGCCGAGAGCATCGGGTTTCCCTTGCTGGTCAAAGCGGCGGGCGGCGGCGGCGGCATCGGAATGAAGGTGGTGAAGAAGCCCGAGAAGCTGGCGAAGGCCCTGGCCACCGCCAGCGACCGCGCCGCCTCGTCGTTCGCCAACCCGGACGTCTATCTCGAGCGTCTGGTTGAGCCCTGCCACCACGTCGAGGTCCAGGTGCTCGCCGACCAGACGGGGCGCGTCGTGCACCTCGGCGAGCGGGAGTGCTCAATCCAGCGCCGCCGCCAGAAGGTCATCGAGGAGTCGCCCTCGCCGCTGATCGAGCGCCTGGGGCCGGCCGTCCGCCACCACCTGACGACGACCGCGGTGAAGGCCGCCCAGTCCGTTGGCTACGTTGGCGCCGGCACGGTGGAGTTCATCGTCGATCCCACCGACGGCGCCTTCTTCTTCATCGAGATGAACACCCGCCTGCAGGTAGAGCACACGATCACCGAGGAGCGGTACGACACCGACCTGGTCGAGGCCCAGATCCTCATCGCGACGGGCGAGCCTCTCCCTGGCGGCCACCCCGGCCCGCCCGAAGGCCACGCCATCGAGCTGCGTCTGTACGCCGAGAACCCGGCCAAGAGGTTCCTCCCGAGCCCCGGCACCATCACGACGCTGGATCTTCCCCCCTGGCCGAGCCTGCGGCTGGACATGGGGTACCGCGCCGGCCAGACCGTCACGCCCTACTACGACCCGCTGCTCGGCAAGATCATCGCCCACGCGCAGGACCGTCCGCTGGCCATCGAGCGCCTGATCGAGGGCCTGAGGTACAGCGAGATCGAGGGCATCCACACCAACGCCCCGCTCCTAAGCCGGATCCTCTCCCACCCCGACTTCACCGCCGGCGTGACCCCGACGTCCTGGCTCGAATCCACCCTCGAAGAGCTCCTCACCACGCCCTAGGAAGACACCATGCCCGAAGACGTCAAAGCCCAGATCACCGGAACCGTCTGGAAGATCGTGGTCAAGCGCGGCGAAGAGGTGGAGGAAGGCGACGACCTCATCATCCTCGAGTCCATGAAGATGGAGATCCCGGTAGAGGCCCCGGTGGACGGCACGGTCCTAGAGCTCCTCGTGGCCGAGGGCGACGCCGTGGACGAGGACCAGATCCTCTGTCGGATGGAAGAGGACTAGCCGGCAGGCGGCATTGCGTAGTCCTTGACGAACTCCTTCTTCACCTGGCGACGCAGGCTGCGCAGGGTCTTCAGGGGCCAGGACTTCTGGATGAGGTTGACGATCCACGTGGGCACCCAGCCCTTGGGGTCGGTGTGGATCTCGACCTCGACGCGGGTCTTGCTGCCGTTGCCGGTGGGGGTCAGGACGTAGCGGCTGTTGATGAGATCCGCACGCACGCCCGCCGTCTTGGGCGCCCGGCGGTGCTTGACCGAGTGCATGTCGAGGACCACCTGGCCCGTCTTGGGACGGAAGATCGCCTTGCCCCGGTAGACGAAGTCGCGCTTGCTCATGACGATGGGCACGTCGAACACCTGGTAGACGATGAACTCGTGCTTGTTGATCTCCTCCAGGCGCTCGCTGACCAGCAGCCGGTCCACCCAGTCCTTGCGGTGGTCGTTGTCGATGAGGACCCAGAGGATCTTCGCGATGCTGGCGTCCACCTCCGCCACGCCCTTGAACGCGACCAGGGGCGACCCCTTGACCTCGCTGCGGGACACGACGATGCCCTCCGCCTTGTTGATGACCTCCCACTTGTCGCCGCCCGCGGCGGCGGCGTGGGCTGGCGGGGCGCCCGCGGCGAGGGTGTGGATCAGGAGCGTGGTGAGCAGTGAGGACATAGGTCAGCAGCCTCCGTTGGCGTGGCCGTTCTGACGGACGAGCGTCCGGAACGTTTCACCGCGCTGGGCGTAGTTGTCGAACTGATCGAAGGACGAGCACGCCGGCGCCAGGACCACAGTGTCGCCTCGCTCGGCGAGCTTGCGGGCCAGGTCGACCGCCTCGTCGAGGGTGGTCACCTGTTGGACTGAGGGGAGCGGCCCGGTCAGGGCCGTGGCGAGCCGATCGGCGATGGCGCCGTACGCGATGGCGTGGCGCACCTGGGCCTCCCGGGCACCCGCGACCAGCGGCCCCAGGGACAGCCCCTTGTCGACGCCCCCGGCGAGCAGGATGAGGCGACCCCCGGCGTCGGAGGCCAGCGACCGGAGCCCGGTCGCGGCGGCGTGGGGGTTGGTCGCCTTGCTGTCGTTGATCCAGCGGACTCCGCTTGCCGGCGCCTGGGAGACCAGCTCCAGCCGATGGGGCAACGGGCGGTAGGTCGCCAGCGCGCGGGCCGCAGCCTCGCGGTCGATGCCGTCCGCCTCGGCCATGAGCGTCGCCGCCTCGGCGTTGAGGATGTTGTGCGTGCCCAGGGCCGGCAGGGTGTAGTCCGCCCAGAAGCGCAGCACCTCGGGCGTGAGCGCGAACGGCACCTGGCGTGCGGCGCTCGCGTCCACCGCGGCAGCACAGCGGGCGTCGTCGGCGCGATACACCGCGACGTCGTCGGGACCCCGCATGTTCGAGAAGATCCTGGCCTTGGCCGCAGCATATGACTCGATGTCGCCGTGCACGTCGAGGTGGTCCTCGGCGATATTGAGCAACGACGCGACGTGGGGCCGGAACTCGACGATGTGCAGCAGCTGGAAGCAGCTGATCTCGACGACCGCCCGGGCCTCGGGCCGAGCGAGCGCGCCGTTGAGCACCGCCTCGCAGAAGGGAGTGCCCAAGTTGCCGCCCTCCCAGACCGGCCGCCGACCCGTCTTCAAGCCCGCCCCGTGGGCCGTGCGCTCGATGTGGGCCAGCATGGTGGTCACCGTGCTCTTGCCGTCGGTTCCGGTGATCGCGAGCAGCCGCGCGGTGTCGGGCATGAGCCGATAGGCCAGCTCGGGCTCCGACCACACCGGCAGCCCCTCCCGCGCCGCCTCGCGCAGCGGGCGGGCCGTCGGCGGCACGCCGGGGCTCGCCACGACCAGGTCGGCGTCCGCCAGGTCGTTCTTGCCGGTGACGAGCTCCACCTCCTTGGACAGCGAGGAGACGTCGAGGTCGTCGATGGATCGCAGGTCCGACAGCACGACGCGGGCGGCGCCGGCGTCGATGAGCAGGTTCGAGGCCGCGACCCCGGACTTGGCCGCACCCAGCACGGCCACGGAGCGGCCGGCGATGTCCGTCACGGCGAGGCGCCCTGCGCCGCTGCCCAAGCGTCGGCCATGCGGAAGAAGTCGTCGCCTCCGAACAGTGCGACGGCGTCGCCGGGCCGCAGCCAGGAGTCGAGGAAGCCCGGGATGTCGTGGGTGTCGCCCAGGTGGGTGACCTCCAGCCCGCGATCACGGCACGACTGGGGCAGGTAGTCGTCGTCGATGCCTTCGATGGGCGGCTCGCCCCCGGAGTACAGGTTGGTAAGGACCACGTGGTCCGCCGCCTCGAACGACTCGGCGTACTCGCCGCCCAGGTACTTCAGCAGCGTGAATCGGTACGGCTTGTAGACGGCGACGAGCCGCCCGCCCTGCGCCTCGTCGACCAGGCGGCGGGCCGCTCTGAGCACCTTGCGCATGCCCGTTGGGTGGGACAGGTAGTCCTTGACCAGCGTCACGCCCCGGCTGGGCACGTCGACGATGGTGAAGCGGTTCTCCAGCCCGTTGAAGTCCGCCAACGCCTCGGCGCAGGTGGCGAACGGCACCCCGAACGACTCCACGGCCAGGGCCGTCGCCGCCAGGGCGTTCTCGCCGTTGTGCTCGCCGGGAACGGGTAGCGTGAGGCGGCCCAGCCGATCCCCCCGCAGGTTGACGTCGAGGGCCACGGAGCGGGGGCCGGCCTCCAGGTTCGCCAATGTCCAGGCCGCGCCGGTCTCGGTCCCGTCGTCGCCGGCCGCCGAGTAGCCGACCCAGGCGCGATCGAGTCGCTGGGCGAGGTCGCGCACTCCCGCGCAGCCGACGTTGAGCATGAGGGTCTGCAGACGATCGTTGTCGGTCACGAAGCGGGCGGCGTGGGCCACGATGTCGTCCACGCCGTCGTAGTAGTTGAGGTGATCCGCCTCGATGAAGGTGACCAGGACGTGCACCGGGCGCACGCGCAGCTGGCTGCCGTCGCTCTCGTCCACCTCGGCCACGAACACCTCGCCGCCGCCGTTGGCGCCCTCCGCCGCTCCGGCGGGTCGGGCGTTGACGCCGTAGTCCATCGGCATCGCCCCGATGCACCAGCCCGGCGAGCGGCCGGCCCGGTCGAGGATCCGCGTCAGCATCGTGCAGACGGTGCCCTTTCCGTGGGTTCCGGTGACTCCCACGGCCTGGGCGTGCTCGGCGACGAACGCCGCCAAGATCTCGGAGCGGTGGTGGACCGGCAGGTCGCGCGCTCGCGCGGCCACCAGCTCGACGTTGTCTTCCGGGATGGCGGTGGAATGCACCAGCGCCTGCAAGTCTTTGCTCAAGTGGGAAGCATCGTGACCGATGTGAAGGATTGCCCCTTCCCGGCGGAGCGCACGCGTGATCGAACTCTCCTTGACGTCCGAGCCCGAGACTCGGATGCCTCGCGCAAGCAGCAGCCGCGCGACCGCGGAGACACCGATCCCACCAATGCCCAGCAGGTGCACCCGTTCGAGCCGGTCGAGGTCCAAGGCCATGAAGCGGCGCACCATAGCACTTTCAGGCCATGTTGAAGGGCCCGGTGGTAGGCTGGAGTGGATGTCCCAGCGGTCTCTCCCCACCCTGCTGGCCCTGCTGGCCCTGCTGGCCGTTCCCGGCGCGTTCGCGCTGACCGGGTGCGGCGACAAGCCGGCCGAGGAAGACGACGCGACCGACGAGACCGCAGGCGCCGACTCCCGCACCGCGGTCAGCTCCGGGCTGCGCGCCGCCGAGCGGGCCGCCGGTGGAGCGCTCGCGGCCGATCTCGCAGCGGCCGCGCCGAGCGACTCCGGCAGCGCCCGACGGGGCGGGCTCGATCCCGTCACCCCCGATTTCGGAGGGCCCCAGGGTCGCCTCATCGCCGGCTGGAGCGGGCTCAAGGCGGGCATGAAGCCCAAGGACCTCCGGCGCATGCGCCCGCTCGCGCGCGGCTCGGATCTGACCGGCCTGGTCTACACGGAGACCTTGGATTCCCCTTGGATCGCGGCGTCCTATCGCTTCGAGAGGCTGAGCTCGGACATCGCCCACGTGCAGTGGCTGGCCGGCCCGCTGGCGAGCGGCCTCCCCGTCTTCCGCGGCATGAGCAAGCAGGGGCTGCATCGGTGGCGCAAGCGCCCGACGTTCACCGAGGACGCCGAGCACCGGCGAGCCCACTTCGAGACCCCCGACGGCCCCATGCTGCTGTCCATGGCCACCGCCGACGGGCGGATCAAGCTGGAGTGGCGTCCGCCCCCGAAGGACGGTCCGGACCCGCTGCAGGCCGCGCTCGACCGCATCGCGTCCCCTCGATACGCAGGCGCCGCCGGCGATGTCGGCAAGGGCAAGCGGGCCACCCCGGCCGGCGCGCGGGCGGCCGCAGGGACCAACGCGGGCACCCCCGCCCGCCCCGATGGCGCGCCGCCAGTGTCGCGTCCGTAGACCCAGACCGGGTCCGACCGCCCGTAACCTGCCGGCAATCATGGCAATAAACCTGAGAAGATCGGTCGCGACCCTCTTGACGGCCGCTTTTGGGCCGTGCCAAATTCCCCAAAGGAAACAAGGGAATAGCCCGTGGCGGGAACCGGAAGCACGGTAGTGAAGGTGGAACTGGCGAACGCCGTAAGGCGCGAGCTGCCCGACCTTACGTGGCGCGAGGCTATTGACCTCGTGGACACCGTGATCGACATCATGAAGGAGAGCCTCGCGGACGGTGACGACGTCCTCGTCACCGGCTTCGGCAAGTGGGTCGTCCGCGAGAAGCCCTCCCGCCCTGGCCGCAACCCCGCGACCGGCGAGGTCATCGAGATCGCCCCCCGCCGGGTGGTCACGTTCAAGCCCAGCGCCGTGTTGCGCTCGGCGCTCAACGACCGCCGCTAGAAATAGACATCCAGCGCTGGCGGCACCCCAGCGGTCACCTGCACGAGCCCCGTCTGAGTGAGCGTGACGGCGTCGAACCGGATCACCGTGGCGCTGGCGCTGGTTGCGAAGAGGCTGACGCCATCTGGGCGGGGCGTGATGTGGTTCAGGGACTTGTCGTAGGTCCCGCGGGCCTTCACTTCGAGCGTGGCGGCGTCGACGGCGAGGATCTCGGTCGCGATATCCGCGTTGTACTTCTCGTCTCCGATCCGCACCTCCGACTCCGCCGTCAGCACATACAGCGTCGCCCCATCGGGAGACCACTCGGCCTCCACGGCGAGATGGTCTCCGGTCGACAGCTCGCCGGGGGGGTTGAAGAGGCTGACGCGGCGGGCATACAGGTCAGGGGTGGCCACGCGGCCGTACGGGGAGACCGACAGAAACGGCGACAAGGCGGGCAGGTCCACGCCCTCGGGCTTTGGGATGTCGAAGCGCTCCACGAGGGCGGCGGTGTGGGCGTTGAACTTGTACAGGGCGTGGTTGCGGGTGTGTACGACCCAGGCGTCGTCGCCATGGATCGCCACTCCAGTGCGGGGGCAGGTGGAGCACTCCTGGCGGGGCGGCTCGGCGTTGTCGTCCACCGGGCGCGAGGTCGGGCCCATCATGGCGTCGTCCAGCGGGATCTCGGCGACGCCGAGGACCGCGCCGTCCGTGGCGTCCAGGAAGGTCACGTGGGCGCCGAACGGGAACTCGATGGCGTCGCCGGACACGGCGACTATTCCGGTGCCGGGGCCGGCGACCACCCGGTTGATGGGCCGGCCGATGTCGATCGAGCGTTCCGCTCCGACGATCTCGACCGAGCTGTCGTCACGGTTTCCGAGCCATGGCGTGCCGTCGACGACCGCGACCCCGTGGACGACGGAGTGGCCGCTGCCCAGCTTGTCCACGACCTCGAGCGTGTCGGCGTCGAGCTTGGCGACCTTGCCGGTCAACAGCGGCACGTACCCGTAGGTGGCGTCGGCGGTGTCCTCGCCGGCCCCCTCGTCCCCGGGGCCGCCATCCTCGCTGGGGCAGCCCGCCAGCGGGAGCGCGGCGGCCAGGGCGAGCGCGGCGAACAGCGGCTGCAGGCGCCTCACAGCAGCGGCGCCAGGTGGCGGAGCAGGGCCTCGTTGACCACGCCTGCGGCCTCGTGCTGCACCCAATGGCCGCTCTCGGGCACCCGGACGATCTCAAATGGACCAGCCACCGCCTCGATGTGCGGGTCGATGAGCTCGGGCCCCAGCGCCGTGTCCTGCATCCCCCAGATGAGCATCGTCGGCGCCGAGATGGGCGTGTCCCAGAACTTCAGCCGGGCCTTCAGGCTGCCCGGGCCCTTGCGGAACGCAGCCCGGTAGTAGTCCACGGCCGCCTTGGCCGCGCCCGGCTGCGCGAGGAGCTCGCCGGACCGGCGCACATCGTCGTCCGTGAAGGCGTCCTTGACGGCGGCGGTGCCGCGAAACACCTGCTCGGCGAAGTTCACGGGCCGGCGGCGGATGAGCCACTCCGGGAGCGCGGGGATCTGGTGCCGCCAGGACAGCGAGTCCTCGGGGAAGCCGTGCAGCAGAAGCACCAGCGGACCGTCCTGCCGCCCCGCCTGCAGGGTGTGGAACGTCAGGTCGTTGGCCTGGACCCGGACCTCGTTCACAGACCCTCCAGCGCCGCGGCGTACAGCGGCGCGACCCGCTCGCAACGGTACCCATCGACCAGGTGGCACCTGTCTTGTCGCAGGTCGAGCTGGCCGCCCCGCCAGCCCACGCACAGCCGCTCCAGTTCGTCCACGAGCTCCTCCTGCACGCCGTAACGGTACTCTGCTGGCAGAGTCTCCCGGTAGGCCAGCCGGTCCGGCGCCAGGGGCCGGGCGCCGGCGTGCACCGCCTCGAGCACTGAGATCCCGAAGAACTCGTGGACGGCCGTGGACACGACCACGTGGCTTCGGCCGAGCAGCTCCCAGTACGCCTTGCGGTCCTTGAGCCGACCGATGTGGATCGCCCGCTCGGCCAGCTCGGCGGGCAGCTCGGCCTCCCCCGCCCCACACACGGCCAGCCGAAACCGTACGCCGCGCCCCTGAAGCGCCAGCAGCGCCTGGACGAAGGCGTCCGGGTCTTTGTCGTGCTCCCACCGGTGGTTCCACAGGATCACCGGCCCCTCGCTGCGGTCGCCGCCATCGAGTGCGTCGCCCCGCGGCGGCAGCTCGGGCAGGTCGAGCGGCACCGGCAACACCTCGGATTTGGCCAGGATCTCCTCGGTCCAACCCGGCGGCACGTGGTCGGGCATGGCGCCCAGCAGCCGCTCCCCGGCGTCCAGGAAGCTGTCGCGGTTCCAGGCGCTGTTGAACCAGCAGCGATCCGCCGACAACGCAGACACCATCTGGGTGAAGCCGTAGTGCAGATCCCGCTCCCCGGACCACTGCGGCCGCATGGGGTACTCGAGCTGGTTTTCATGGAAGTACAGCGCCGTGGGCGCCTCCGCTGCGGCCCTCGGCGCTAGCGCCCGGAACGCCGCCAGGTCGAGGTAGGCGCTCGCAAGCACCCCGTCGAAGGGCCCGCCCAGCTCCTCGGCGCATTCCCGGGCGAACCACCCCGCCGCGCCGCGCATCCGCCACTTCCAGTGCCGCCCGGGGAGCGTGAGCACCGTCCAGTGCGCGGGTACGGACCCCGTGATCGACTGGGTGAACGCCGCATGCGAGCCGCGGTCGAACGGCTCGATGTACAGGTACCTGCGCGAGGCGTCCGGGATCAGTCCAGCGCCCCGCCGCAGCTCGAGCCCGCCCCGGCGGTGCAGCCGAAGCAGTGGGCGCCCGTCGCGATCGGCTTGTCCGTGAGCCCGTCGAGGGACTCGAGGTCCCAGACCGTCTGCCGTCGGGCGCCGAGCCCCAGCTGGAGCATCTGGTTGAAGTCGCAGTCGTACAGCTGCCCATCCCAGCCCACGGACAGCAGGCTGCGGCACATCAGCGCGTCCACCGTCGCGGGGTTGAAGTGGTTGACCAGCAGCGCCGTGTACTCGGCGGTGCGCCCCTCGCGGTCGAGCTGCTCGGCGAACCGCTTGATAGGCATGTTCGTGATGGTCAGCAGTCGGTTGAACTCGACGCCGAACTCGGCTCGCAGCCGCTGCTTGTAGTCCCGCTCCAGCCCCTCCTGGGCGGGCGGCAGGAAGGCCCCGACCGGGTTGTAGACGAGGTCCAGCTGCAGGCCCATGCCCGGCCGGCCGTAGCCGACCTCGTTGAGGCGCTGCAGGGCGTCGATGCTCCGACCGAACACGCCCTTGCCCCGCTGCTTGTCGACGTTGGCCTCGCTGTAGCACGGCAGGCTCGCGACGACGGTCACGCCCCGCGCCGCCAGGAACTGGGCCAGGTCCTCCTGGCCAGGCTCCGACAACACCGTCAGGTTGCACCGGTCGATCACCGCCAGCCCGCGCCGCCACGCATCGTCGACGATCCGGCGAAACTGCCCGTTCAGCTCCGGCGCCCCGCCGGTGATGTCGACGGTGTCGAGCCCGGACGACGAGTCGATGAGCTCGAGGATCCGCTGGGCCACCTCGACGGGCATGTCCTCGGCGCGCTTGGGCCCGGCCTCCACGTGGCAGTGGTGGCAGGCCTGGTTGCAGACCTTGCCGACGTTGACCTGCAGCGTGGTGGTCTGGGTGCGATTCAGCGGCGCGAGGCCGTGCTCCGACAGCTTCCGCTGAAACCCGATCGGCGGTTCAGCCGCTACCGCCGAGTCCCTCCGACGGGCCGGTCGAGCGCTACGCATCCGGCCAACCCGCAGAGGTTGCCGATGAAGCGGGCGTGGAAGGTGCCCGACCAGTTGTCGTCGTCATCGAAGGAACCGTCAACGGTGTACTCCTCGGTGCACAGTCCGTCCCCTACCACCCGGTTGACGACCGTGAAGTCGACCCCCGCGGGGACCTGCCCGGTGAACTGCATCGGCTCGGCCCCACCGCCGAAGATGTCGGGGTATCCAGGGCTGCCGAGCAGCGTGAGCTGCTGGCCGTTGGAGGACATATCCCACTGGGTGATCGAGATGTCGAACAGGCCGCAGATCAGCAGGCCGAGGTTCGGGTCGCCGTCGAACACCCCATCCCAGTCGCCCGGCTCGGCGACCTCGTCCTGGCAGTCCGCGTCGCAGCCATCGTCGGCGACCCTCCCCCCGTCGTCGCACTGTTCGCCGAGCTGCTGGTCCACCAGCCCGTCGCCGCACTCCGACACGGCGCACGCCCCGTCGTTGCAGAGCGAGCGCGGGTTCGCGCTGCACACGAGCCCGTCGTCGCCCGGCTGATCCGCCTGTACGCACCCCAGTTGGATGTCGCACTGCTCGATCCCGTCGCAGATATTCGCGTCGAGGCACCGGACGTGGACCGGCGTGTGGACCGGCCGATCCTCGCCCTCGTCGCAGGTGTCGTCGGTGCAGGCGTGGTCGTCGGAGACGTCGGGATCGGGCCCATCCTCGCAGCCGACGTCCACGCTGCAGGTCTCCTGGCCATCGCAGAACTGACCGTTGTCGCACCGGGCGTGCACCGGCGTGTGTACCGGCACGTCCTCGGCCTCGTCGCAGGTGTCGTCGGTGCAGTCGAGGTTGTCGGACAGCTCGGGGTCCGGCCCATCCACGCAGCCCTGGGCCACGTCGCAGACCTCGACGCCGTCGCAGAACTGCTGGTTGTCGCAGCGGTCGTGCACCGGATCCTGCTCCACCCGGTCATCGGCCTCGTTGCAGCGTCCCTCGGTGCACGGCAGCTCGTCGTCGAGGTCGGGGGGGTGGCCGGCCTGGCAGTCGTCGACGATGTCGCAGGTCTCGGCGCCGTTGCAGAACTGCTCGTCGTCGCACACCTCGTGCGAGGGGATGTGCACCACCACGTCGTCCACCTCGTTGCAGGAGTCGATGGTGCAGCCGACGTCGTCGTTGATGTCCACGGGCTCGCCCAGGCCGCAGTCGTCGATGGGGTGGCACACCTCGACGCCGTTGCAGAACAGGTCGTCGTCGCACGCCTGCGCGTCCGGGGTGTGCTCGATGAAGTCGAGCTCCTCGTCGCAGGTGTCCACCGTGCAGCCGACCCCATCGGACAGCACGGGCGGCACGCCCTGCACGCAGCCGTCGACCGGGTGGCAGACCTCGGCGCCGTTGCAGAACTGGGCGTCAGAGCAGCGGGGGTTGTTGGGCACGTGCATGACCAGCGCCTGGGCCTCCGAGCAGATGTCGATGGTGCAGTCGGTGTCGTCGTGGACCTCGGGTGCGACGCCTATGGAGCAGCGGGCGACGTCGGGGTCGCAGAGCTCCAGGCCGTTGCAGAAGAAGCCGTCGTCACACTCGTCGTCGCGGTCGCAGGGCGGCCGGGGGATGCAGCCGTCGTCCTGGTTGCAGAACTCCGTGGGCAGGCAGAGCGTGTGGTCGGGGACCGACTGGCAGAGCCCGAGCTCCTCGACGCAGGACTCGACCGTGCACGGCAGATCGTCCTCGCACTCCAACGGCTCGCCCCGCTGGCACCGGGCGCCGACGCAGGTCTCATCCCCGTTGCACAGCAGGCCATCGTCGCAGTTCTCGTCGACCAGGCAGTCGCCCGTGCGGATGCAGCCGGCCTTGGTGTCGCAGACCTGGTCGGGGGCACAGGTGCCGTCGTCCGGCTCGAAGAAGCACTGGTCGTTGTCCTCGTCGCACTGGTCGGTCGTGCAGTCGACGCGATCGACGCATGGCAGCCGCGGGCCGGGGAAACAGCGTCCCTCTGAGCAGCCCTCGGCACCGTTGCAGAACACACCATCGTCGCAGTCCGGGTGGTCCAGGCACTCGGGCGGATCGCCCTCCCCTTCGCCCTC
>PVBE012932350.1_pt1 | contig 12432 bp, 14 predicted proteins | sample 1631181 | NCBI WGS metagenome assembly PVBE01 (sample SAMN08397723, study PRJNA350692) | Marine metagenome, whole genome shotgun sequencing project. | isolation source: water | place: Pacific Ocean | collected 2012-04 | reverse complement strand
CCTTGGCTCTCATATGCGTCGTTTAATAAAACACGGTAAAAAAGTTAGGAAATTATTATCTAAAAAAAATTTTGTATTGGTGTTTCCAGTTGAACACGAGGCCGTACATGATAAACAATTAAAATGGATATATAAAAATATGTCTGCAAATAATTTTCCACATCATAAAGTTTATGTAATAAGTTATGATGTTAATTCAAAAAATACTTTTAAGGAATGGCAAAAAGAATATAATATAGAGGCTGATATTAATTCTATTTATATTGATACATTTCTTTTTCAAAATTTAGATGTATTTTTTGAAGATGAAAAGATAGTTCATAGGGAACATTTTGAAAATAAAGAAGTTAGACCACACTATTATGTTTGTTATAATGCTGATCCAAAAGAACATAGGGTAAGATTGGTTGAAGATTTACAAAAAGAAAATTTAGATAAGTTAGGTTTAATATCATTATTGAGAGATAAAAATCCATTGGTATTAGATAGAGAAAAAGTGGACCATACAGATATGACTACACAAAGATATCCAATAGATCATTATCGTAATACATATTTTAGTATTGTTACAGAAAGTTATTTTTGGTCACATCAAGGAGAACATTATAAACACATAACAGGAATAAATGAAAAAACTTATAAGGCTATGTTATTGAATCCGTTTATCGTGTTAGGTGGGTGTGGAACATTGAAACATTTAAAAAAATTAGGATTTAAAACTTTTCCAGAATTATTTGACGAGAGTTATGATGATATATTTGATCCACATTTAAGATATGAAAAGGTCTTGGAATCTATTAGAGGTGCGTGTAGTATGGATAAAGAAAAAATAAATGATCTATATCATTCAGAATTGATTGATAAAGTGAAATATAATCAAAATTTATATATGAATTATGATAGAAAAGAATTATTTAATGACCTTTTAAAACAGTTTATTTGGGAATAAAATGAAACATGATTATATAAATTTTGTTAATCTTAAACAAAATGATGATGGTGCAATAGGAGATGTATTTAAAGATTCTAATTCTAATGGGCCATATGATTTTTTATTTCCAAAATTAAAGAAATATTATTTTTATGGTGAACTACCTGAAAAATATATTTTAAATATTACTACATCACATTTTAATATGGAGTCGGATAAAAGTATTGTTGAAATTATTAAGTCAAATCCGAGAATTTTAGAGGATTTAAAAAGTGGTAATGCTAAGATTTTAATTAATAGATCAGGAGAATTTGATACATTCAAGAATGGTAAATTAACTGGAGAGGAATATGATAGTTTATTTAAATTAGATATTGATAAATCAAATATTTTATATCTTGGTCTCAATTCAATAATGGAAGAAGCAATGTGTAATTCTGATATAAAGTCACGATATCATAATTTTACTATGTTGAATTTATATTCTATTATTAAAGATAAAGAAGATTTATATAGAGAGTTTTATGAAAAGCAAAAAAAATCTTTACGAGAATATTATTATTTATGTTATAATAATACTCCAAATCCACATAGAAGAATAATAGTTGATTTTTTACTAAATAAAAAAGTTAAGGGTTTGTTATCATCTACTGAAGATAGGATTTTTTTAGATGATTCAATGGCACCCGATGATGTATCGTGGACGTATAATAATAGAAATTTATATTATTATGCAAACCAAAAACATTTTTTTGATTCTTATTTTAGTATAATTACTGAATCACACTATTCTGATACTATTGGTAGTTTATGTATGACATTTACTGAAAAAACTTGGAAAGTAATTACTAACTTTCATCCGTTTTGTTTAGTTGGTGCAAAAAATAGTATTTCTAAATTAAGAGAATATGGCTTTGAAACTTTTTCAGAATTATTTGATGAACAATATGATAGAATAGATGACGTTAATAGAGCTGTTGAAATATGCAAACAGATTGATAGAACCTTTTTATTAACCAGAAAGGAATTAACTGATATATGTTATAGTATAGAAGAAAAATTAGTTCATAACTTTCATCATTTTTTCAGATTATGTGAAATAGAAATAAAATCATTAGAAAAATATTTATTAAATTTTTGTAATGGATAGGATATAAATGAACTATATTAATATTATAAATTTTCCATATGATGCATATAAAGCAGAAAGTCAGGATATATTTGTAGATCATAATACAAATGGACCATATGATAATTTATTTTTGAATTTACGACATTATTATTTTTATGATGAACTTCCTGAAAAATATATTTTAAATATTAATACTTTACACTTTAATACGGAACAAGTAAAAAGTCTTTCTGAAACTATTAAGTCAAGTCCAAGAATTTTAGAGGATTTAAAAAGTGGTAATGCTAAGATTTTAATTAATCGAATAGCCGAAGAAGATTCAATTATTGATGGTACAATTGAAAAATATGAACCAAGATATAAATGTCTTTTTCAAGTTTTAGATGAATTAAATGTTAATAAATCTAATATTTTATTTTTGAGTATGAATTGTTTAACTGATGAAGCTATTGATTTTAATAAATCTGATATTGATGTTAGATATCACAATTTTACTCAAATGAATTTATATTCTATTATTAAAGATAAAGAAGATTTATATAGAGAAGAATTTGAAAAATGTAAAACTTTATTGCGAAAATATTATTATTTGTGTTATAATAATCAGCCCAGCGAACATAGAAAAGTAATAGTTGATTTTTTACTAAATAAAAAAGTTAAAGGTTTATTATCATCGACTGAACATAATATTTTTTTAGATTCTAATCCACCTACAAAAATAGAATCTTGGTCCCAAAATAATTTAAATTTATATTATTATGTCAATCAAGATCATTATCGTGATTCTTATTTTAGTATAGTTACAGAATCACATTACTCTGATAGTGTTAATAGTTTATATATGGGATTTTCAGAAAAAATATGGAAACCAATTGTAAATTTTCATCCATTTCTTTTAGTTGGAGCAAGGAATAGTCTCTCTAAGTTAAGAGAGTTTGGTTTTGAAACTTTCCCTGAGTTATTTGACGAGAGTTATGATGAATCAGATGATGTTGAAAGATTAAATGATATAACTAACGGACTTGATAGAACTTTTTTAATGTCAATAGATGAGTTGAGTAATATATATTATAGTGTGGAAGAAAAGTTAATTCATAATTTTCATCATTTTTTTAGATTGTGTGAGAATGAAACAAAAGAATTTGAAAGATATTTATTAAATTTTTGTTATAAATAGGAGATAAAATGATTAAATGGTTAAAATATTTGTGGTATAAAATAAAGGTATGGTATACATATCGTAAAAAAATTAAGGAATTAAGAAAAAGAGATCCATTTATTTACAAATGAGTTATAAATATGTAATAGGTTGTGGTTGTAGTTTTTTGGAAATTGATGCGCCGTGGTTTACAACAATACCATCTAAAAATTATATTAATCTTTCGAGGGGTGGATGTGGTAATGAGTTTATCAAACATCAAATCACTTATAAAATAGATGAATTAATATCAAATGAAATCAATGCACAAGATATATTTGTTGTAGTTCAATGGACAGGTATTTCACGATTAGATTTTTTGGTATCACGAGACCAAACAATAACACCAAATGATTTTAACACTGACTTTGATGTTACTCGTATTGGAAGTTATGTGATGGTAGGGGATGGAACAGCACCGAGTAGAATAGATAAAAAGGGTGGATGGGTTCATAGTGGTGGTGGAAATGATTTCATAACTAATTGGGAAGTAAAGAAATTTGAAGATGAATTTTTTGAAACCTATTTCAAGTATTTTGGAAATGATTACGATAGTGTAAAAAGATATTTAGATAATGTTTTATTTATTCAAAATTTATGTAAGTCACTTGGAATAAATTATGTGATGACGAATGCTTGGAATCCATTTGAAGATGCATATGGAAGGGAAAAATATAAAAGGAAATATTTTGATTATATGTGGAATAGGGTTGATGAAAAACATATGATTTGGATTGAAAGTAATATAAAAAATATAAAGACAGAAAAAATTGAATGGAATAACGAATATGGTGGAATGTGGCAATATCTTATAGAACGAGACGGAATAAATTTAAAAGACGACCATCCTTCGGAATATGGACATAAAATTTGGGGAAATTATATATTCAATGTTCTTACAGAGAGAAAAATATTATGAAAATAATTACATCAGAACTTCACAAGGAAAGATTTGCAAATGAAACCGAAACCGATAATGGTATAATTTATGAACAACCTAAAAATGGCACATTTGAGGTGCATTATGGAAATGGTCAGTTGAGATATCAATGGGATTATGAAAATGGAGAGAGGGCTGATGGTGAGTCTAAAGGTTGGTGGCCTGATGGAAGTTGGAAGCAAATAAAGACTTTTAAGGATGGTAAATTAAATGGTAAAGTCAAGGAATGGTATGGTGATGGTAAGAAAAAGGTAGAAGCTTCGTACAAGGACGACCAATTACATGGCTTAGTGACTTGGTGGAAAGAGAACGGAGAGGTCTGGAAAGAGGGAACTTATAAAGATGGATTGCTTTGGGATACCGAAACTGATAAACCATTTACTGGTGAATGGGGAGGATATCAACACGAAAAGGGATATAGAAAGTGATTTTAAATTATGGAACAGAATTAGTTGGTATAAATTGTCATGAGAAACTGGGCTCTACATCAATTAAGATATTAGAAGAACACTTCGATATGAATAGATATGAGGAAGATGAATCTTATGATGAAATATCAGATTATAATGAAAGATTTAATGTGGCAATGAATGAAGTTGAAAAATTTTGTAAATTAGATTATGATGTAAAAATGGAAAAATATTTGAAATCTTTTGATAATATATTACATAATCAAAAAATATATTTGGAAATCTTTGAAGGTATAAAAGATTTATTACCACATCCCAAAGGTAGAGGTCATCCTCATATGGAAGATTGGTTTAATTATTATGTGAAGGATGAAATAATATGAAAAAACAGATAATAACATCAGGTTGTAGTTTTACTAATTGTGGAATGTCTTGGCCATATCATATAAAGGAACACGATGTTTATAATGCAGGAACGGTTGGTGCAGGAAATGGATATATTTCAAGGACTGCAATATACCAATGTGAAAGATTATTAGAAAGTGGAACTAATGTTGAAGATATATTTTTAATTGTTATGTGGTCTGGTATAGATAGATTTGAAGTTTTATCAACAAACGATAGTCTATTACATAAAGATTATATTAGTGGAGATAAAGATAGGTGGTGGTTGTCAAATTATAATCAAAATATAAAAGAGGAAGATTCTGTATGGTTAAAAAGTAGTGTTCACGGTCAGAAATGGCAAAATAAAGCAGTGAACCATTTATTTGACCAGTATTGGAAATATTTTTATAGTGTAGAAGAGAGTTTTTTAAAAACTCTTGAATATATTTTACGAGTTCAGCATTATTGTGAAGTTAGAAATATAAAGTATAAAATGTGTTGTTGGCAAAATATTTTTAATAAATACGAATTTATAGTTCCAGCTGGTTATGCACGGAAGGATGACCGAATAAGTGCTCATGAACTATGGACAATGGCTTGGTTAGATGACCAACATTGGAGATCAAATAGATATTGGCCAAAGGAAATTACTCAAGAGATATCAAGAGGTACACCACTATTAAAAGATGTTTATTCACAAACAATTCATTTATGGGATATGATAGATTGGGATAAGTGGTGGTTTTATGAAGATGACCAAGTAGAGTATGGTGGATTGGCAGAATGGGTGTTACTCGGAGAAAAACATAATATGGGAATGCAACATGATCCACATCACCCATCTGAAGATTCACATAAACAATTTGCAGAAAAAGAGGTGTTAAAATGGATTTATTAGTTTCTGGTGATAGTTTTACGGCTCATGGTAATTCTATAACTGATTTTACTTGGCCAAGATTTTTAAAAGAACATAATCCACAAATTGAGGGATATAAAAATGTTGCTATGGGAAATGGTAGTAATTTATACATAGCTCGTTCTGTTATTGATTCAGTTTTAGAAATGGATAATGTAGATTATGTTATTTGCCAATGGACAATGGATTGCAGAGGAAGTGCTCCAGGTGCGAAAAAATATGTTTGGTGGAATGGTTTACCATCATATCAAATTGCAGAAATGTATAATGATGTTGAATTAATAGAAGATGATGTGATAGAATTTAGAACATTAGAAAATATTTTGAGAACACAGTGGTTTTTAGAATCAAAGAATATAAAATATAAATTCTTTTTTGGGTGGAAAACCAATTTTCAAAGGTGTAAACAATTCAGATTATACGATGAACTAAATTTAGACAATTGGTGGAAATTTAAGGTGGAAGAAGGGATACAACCGCTTCCACAAGAGGACTATGAAATACATGACAATAAATCAGGTAGAGGTTTTTTCCCCAATTCAACAAACGATAACTGGAATGGTATGTTAGAATGGGTTGTATATAATGTAGAAAATGGAATAGACACTACACATCACCCATCTGAAGATTCACATAAACAATTTGCAGAAAAAGTGGTGTCAAAGTGGTTGGAAGAGGAGATTAAATAAATGCCACATAATGCTATAGCGAGGACTTTAGATGATTCTTATGAAACAATTTTATTTGATAGTGAGTTGGATGATGAAGGTTTTTATTGGAGAGAAACGGGATTAATAGATAGGTATGTAGAATCAATAACATCACGACTTGAAAAGTCTACTAAGAATAAGGTAGCTTTTGTTAAAGTTGGAGAGTTGTTTGGGTTTTTAGTTGTGGAAGAAATAGCTAAGAAAATACAGAAAATATTTCCATCTAAAGAGTTTATTTTATTAGTAGATGATAATCGAGAATTTAACACCGAATTTATACATATTAAACCATTTCCACCTTGGCATATATCTTTACATCATGCATATGAGTATGATGGTGGATTTGATAAAAGTGATACAAAAACTTTTAAAGGCATTAATAATAATTTTAATAGAAATAAGTTATTTATTACAAGAAATAATAGACCTAAATCCCATAGACTTGAGTGGGTAAGTTTTTTAGAAAAAAATAATTTAAAAGATAAAGGGTATGTTAGTGAAGGTTGGAATGGTATATATCTTGAGGGGATGAGAGACCCCGAACCTGATACAGAAGAATTTTGGAATATGACAAGAAACGATGTTGGTTTGATAGATTTTTATAATGATGTTTTTTGTGAAGTAGTTTTAAGTTCAGACTATGATATAAAGGAATCACCATTTGGTGCATATACGAGTGATAAAGAATTCCGTCCATTTTTATGTTGTGTAATCCCGTTGATAGTTGTATTTAAAAACTATGATGAGTGTTTAAAAGATGTGGGATTTGATATGTTTGATGATGTAATTGATACGTCATTTTATAAAACAGACGATTTGGATAGAAAATTTAATATAATTAAATCGAATTTTAAAATAATAGAAAATGATTTGACAGTAGATGGTAGATTTAGAGATGATATTTGGGTTAGATTAAAGAAAAACCAGAATAGATTTTTTGAAGGGTGGGGAAATTATTTTTATAGTAAAATGGAAGAATGATATGAGTAGACATAAAGTTTGGCCAATAGGAAAATTACCTAAAGAATTACAGCGTCCTGAACTTGACCAAGTTAGAGAGTTGGGATATGATTGGAAGGATCCGTGGGACGTAGTTGAAATGTTTGAACAAGAGGTTGCTAATTTTGCAGGTTGTAAATATGGAATAGCAATTGATAATTGTACCGATGGTTTATTTTTGTGTTTGAAATATGTGAATGCTGAAGGAGAAATAGTAATACCAGCGAGAACTTATTGTTCAGTTCCTATGGTTATTATACAAAATGGATGTAAAGTAAAGTTTGTAGATTATGAATGGAGTGGTATTTATAGACTTGAACCAACTAACGTGTATGATGGTGCGGTAAGATGGACAGAGGGAATGTATGAGGCGGGAGATGGTTATCAGGTGGTTTCATTTCAGTTAAAGAAAAGAATACCCATAGGTAAAGGTGGAATGATATTGACTAATGATAAGGATGCCATGGAATGGTTTAAGATGATGAGGTATGAAGGACGACATAATACTATTTCATATGAAAAAGATGAGCTTGGGTTAATAGGATATAATATGTATATGACTCCAGAAGATGCTGCAAGAGGATTAATTTTAATGAATCAAGTTCCAAGAGTAAATGAAGATTCTGGGGGGTCATATGATATACCCGATTTATCAAAACAACCTATTTTCAAAAAATGAATGATGAATTTCCAGAGATAATAAGGATAGAACCAGTTGGGAGATGCAATTATAAATGTATTCATTGTACTGTTCCTACTGGTAAAGATGGTCCAAATAATCGCCAAATTTTACCAAAAGAAGATTTTGATTATAGGATTAATCAATTTATTTCTAATGGATATGTTCCACGAGTAGTTGTACTTCATCATGGTGGTGAACCACTTCTTAATGAGAATTTATCTTATTTTGTTAAGGAGTTAAAGAAAATAGGAGTAGATAAAGTATCTATTACAACTAATGCTAGTATTCTTACTGAGAAACGTTCTAAGGAACTTATTCAAGTTGGATTGGATGAAATTAGATTTTCATTTGATGGAGAGAGTCCAGAGGAAAATAATTATATTAGAATAAATAGTAATTTTTTTAGAGATGCTGACAATGTTAAGGGGTTTTTAAAAATACGTAGAGAGTTACATCGTGAAAATTTGAAAGTTATTATTAATAATGTGCAAATTATTGATTGGGACGGTGTTTCTTATTTTCCAGCCAAGAATAAAAATCCTTTATATCATAAAGTGGATGTTCCAAGTTATATTACTGAATATTTTTCAAATGAACTTGGTGAAATTGAAATTAGCAGTGCTGCAGCTATAGTATTTCCTTATTTAGAAGAAAGTGAAGATTTTGATATTATAGAGTATGAATCTACTAAACCTAAATATTGTGGTCGTCTTTTTGAAACGTTTACTATATTAACTGATGGGAATGTTGCACTTTGTTGTAATGATCTTAAAGGTGAATTGATACTTGGGAATATTTATCAAAAAACTATATTTGAAATCTGGAATGATAATAAATATGATAAAATACGAAAGAATTTTAGAAAACAAAAATATTGTGATTTGTGTAGTAATTGTAGTGTTGTGACACCCCGTTATTTAAGTAAAACTAAAAATTATAAGAATAGGATAAAAAATGTATAAAGAATATTTGTCAAATGACATTATAACATTTCCAGAGTATGCAAATAAAACTGTATATAACATGGCATCTGATAAATCAGACAGTATTGAGTATAGGATGAATGAACATGGATATAGGTCCAATTCGTTTACAGATAAGGGTAAAATAAAAATTTTAACAATTGGTTGTTCTTGGACAATGGGAATTGGAGTAGATAATGATAAAATTTGGCCTACTTTAATAGGAAATAAATATAAAGATTCAATTGTATGTAATTATGGAATGTACGGAGTTTCTTCTGGATTTATTGCCAAACAATATTATAAAATTCTACATAGTGGATATGTTCCAGATATCGTACTTGTATTGTGGCCAGGATTTTCACGGAGAGATTATATAACTGAAACTGGTAGGTTTAAAAGGATTTGTGGGTGGAGAGGAGCATATCAATCTGATGTTGTTTTTGAAAGTAAAAGTGAAGATTTGGCTTTCCTTACACTACAAAATGATTATCAGGATATAAATCATTTTTGGAATAATTATAATTTTTTTAATGCTGTTACACCAAATAATGTTAATGTATATCATTCGGTTGCTGGATATTATTATGATATATTTGAAAAAAATTATTCTATCATAGAAAATATTATCGACCCTGAAATATTTTTTGTACCAGAAGATTGTTATTTAAATGATAAAAGGGCCACCGATGGAGTCCATCCAGGGTATAAATGGCATATTAATTTTGCAAATAAATTTTATGATTTTATAAAATGATAATATTTGGTTATGAAGAAAAAGTTGGTGAAACTTTTGTACCTAATGGAACACCACCAACATTAATTAAAAAAATGAAAACACTAAAAGACCCTTCGGATGTTTTTAGAAAAGGGTGCTACCAAGAAGATACTGGGTTAGTGAGTTCAGTTTATCATTGTGAACATTACCCTAATTTGTTACGTTTGAAGGGGATTCCATATTCTAAAAAATTAGTTGTAGATATTAAAAATGAGTTTTATTATTATATGATTAATCCATTTGGAACAACAAATGGTTTTCTTGGAATAGGAAAATTACAAATGAATTGGCCTTTTGTTAATTCTATTTCTGATAAAGTGATTGATGATTTAAAGTTAAATAAATGTAAAATTATTATAGATATTATATCAGAGGGTAATCCTTTTAGTGTTTTATGGATGAAACGATTATATAAACTAATTGATTCTGTTGGTATTTTAAGAAAAAATGTTTATTATTTAACATCTAACAATAGATTTAAAGATGATTATTATTTGGAATTTAAACATGATTCGAAAATAAACATTAAACAATTTAATAATGATGAAGTGGTAATTTTTGAGGTTTTTAAAAATGATTTTGATTGTGAAGTTAATCTTGAAAATAAAAGAACTAAACATTTTATGTCATTTAATCAAGAAAAAAAAATACATAGAACAAAATTAGTTAATTTTTTAAAAAATGAAAAATTATTAAGTAAAGGGTATGTAAGTTATAAGGCACGGGGAATGTACCTTGATGGTCCTCAGAAGAGAGGAACAGAACTTAGTGGTGAAGAATTTTATCTTGATTCGTATTTTAATATTGTAACGGAAACTGAATATATTGAGCCCACTTTACGATTTTCTGAGAAGATTTTTAAACCAATAATATATAAACAACCATTTATTTTATATTCTGTTCCATTTTTATTGAAACATCTTAGGTCATTGGGGTATAAAACTTTTCATCCATTTATTGATGAATCTTATGATGAAATAACGGATAGTGAGGAGAGAATGAGAGTATTAAATCGAGAAGTAAAAAGATTGTGTAGTTTATCCTTGAAAGAAATTCACAAATGGTATATTGATATGAAAGAAATTTTAATTTATAATTTTGAACATTTTCAAAGGGCTGAAGAAAGAATAGATATAACATTATGAGATTATTAGTAGGACACCAAGATTTTAATATTCCCAATGGATATAATTCACACTGTGATTGGTTAAAGTTTGATGGTATTTATGAGAAATTATCTGAGATAGCAAAGGATGAATTTGAAGTCGTGGATGTTAACGTAAATGAGTGTAATGATTTTTATTTTTTTCCAATAAATGCAAACAATCGAGAAACAAAAATATTTAGTGAGGAATACTTTTTTGGTAAATATTTAAGTGATAAAGTTTTAGACGATTTGAAAAATGATAGGTGTATATTACATTTTAATTGGATTGATGAGCCTTATGTTTTTAATAAAGAAGAAATAAACAGATTAGAGGATTTTTTATTTATTCAGAATCTTTCATGGGGAAGTATAATATTGACTTCTAATAACTTTAATTTGAAAATGAAACGACATGAATCATTTAATTTCTTTGAAAATTCAATAGAATGTAACACACACTATCTTGGGTTTAAAATGATAGGTGAAAACTTTGATTTTAATGAGATTAGACATTCTAAATTTTTATCCATGGCACGGTCAGGACATAACCATCGAAAATCACTTGTAGACTTTTATGAAAAAGAAAATTATACAGATGAGGAAATACTATATAGTGCACTTTGGATGAATAAAAGAATAGATGATAGATTTCACTGGCCTAATGTTCATAATGAGAGTGAACTGAATCATGGAGATAGTGAAATTAATTTGAGTCAATATGAACAAAACCCTTATCAAAATTCTTATATTAGTATTATTACAGAAACAAATTTTGATAATAATGCTTTACAGGTTACGGATAAAGTATTTCAACCGATTGTAAATTTTCATCCTTTTATTTATGTTAGTTCTCGTGGTGGACTTAAATTATTAAAATCAATGGGATATAAAACTTTTAATTTTATTGATGAGTCTTATGATGATATAGAAGATGAAACAGAAAGGCTAAATTTTATCAAATCAGAAATAAAACGATTAATAAAATTGAAAAAGAGTGAAATACATAATACTTATTATCAGATAGTTGATGTTTTAAGATATAATAGAAAACATTGGTTGAATGTTGGTAGATATAGAGTTATAAAACAAATGGAGGTTTTTTATCAAAATATTAGGAATTAACGCATTAAATCATGACGCTGCTATAACTATGATAGAAGATGGTGAGATTTTATTTGCTGGTCATAGTGAGAGGTATAGTGGGGTTAAAAACGATTCTGAGTTAAATAGTGCACTGTTT
>PVBE011293589.1_pt1 | contig 12433 bp, 6 predicted proteins | sample 1631181 | NCBI WGS metagenome assembly PVBE01 (sample SAMN08397723, study PRJNA350692) | Marine metagenome, whole genome shotgun sequencing project. | isolation source: water | place: Pacific Ocean | collected 2012-04 | reverse complement strand
TGCATGGAGGTCTATGCCGCGATGGTCGACAACATGGATCAAGGCATCGGTCGCATCGTCGAGGCGCTGCGGGCCAAGGATCAACTCGACAACACCCTCATCTTCTACCTCCAGGACAATGGCGGCTGCGCCGAGAACTGGAACCGCAAGGCCAGTCCCAAGGGTCGGGCCACGGAGGCGACCGTGAAGCCGCTGCCTCTGGAGACGATCCTCACCACCTACGCGTCGCAAACCCGTGAGGGCTATCCCGTTCTCAAGGGGCCCGCGGTCATGCCGGGTCCGGCCGACACCTACACGGCCTACGGCAAGGGCTGGGCCAATGTTTCCAACGTGCCCTTCCGCGAATACAAGCACTGGGTCCACGAAGGCGGTATCTCGACGCCGCTGGTCGCCCACTGGCCCGCCGGTATCGCTCGCCATGGTGAGCTGGAATCACAGCCCAGCCACCTCATCGATATCATGGCCACCTGCATCGATCTCAGCCGCGCCAGTTACCCCAAGACTCTGGGTGGGAAGGCCATCAAGCCGATGGAAGGACGCAGCCTCAGGCCTGCCTTCGCCGGTAAGACGATCCAGCGTGACGCTCTCTACTGGGAACACGAAGGTAATCGCGCGGTCCGCGTTGGTCATTTCAAGCTCGTCGCCAAGGGCCGCAACGGCAAGTGGGAGCTCTATGACGTCGAAGCTGACCGTGCCGAGCAGCACGATCTCGCCGCCGCCCAGCCCGAGCGCGCAGCCAAGCTGGCCTCCCTGTGGCAAGCCTATGCCGAGCGCGCGAACGTGATTCCCTGGCCAGGGAAACGCAAGGAACAACAGAAACAGCCAAAGAAAACGCCCAAGAAGAAGGGCAAAGAATCGGTCCGTTGAGGTTCTCCCTGCTCGTCTGGCTGGCGCTGCCCTTCACCTCGGTAACGGCACAAGCCCCGCAAAAGCCCAACATCATCTTGATGATGGCCGATGACCTCGGCCATGGCGATGTCGGCTTCAACGGCAATACCGAGATCAAGACCCCCCATCTCGATGCGATGGCCGCGGCAGGAATCACCTTCACCAGCTTTCACTCGGGCCAGGCGGTCTGCTCACCTACGCGCGGTAGCTGCCTGAGCGGCCGCCACCCCGAGCGCTACGGCATCTGGAAAGCCAACGTCGGTTGCCTGCCGCGCGAGGAGGTCACCATCCCAGCACTCCTGCACGAACAAGGCTATGCGACCGGGCACTTCGGCAAGTGGCATCTGGGCGCTCTCACTCCCAAAACGCTCGGCAAAAAGCACGGTTCCAAGCACGCCTGCTTCCCGCGGTGGTTCGGCTACGAGGAGGTTTTCGCCACGCGCGGCTCGGTTGCCTTGTGGGACCCTTTCGGCCCCAACGGCGAGCAGGCTGCGACCAGCGCGGAGGCCTATTACCACAACGATGAGCGAGTCCTCGACAAGATCACCGGCGACGATTCGAGGATCATTGTCGATCGAGTTGTTCCCTTCCTGAAAAGCGCCGCCGCCGCGCGCAAGCCCTTCTTCGCCACCATCTGGTTCCACACACCGCACAAGCCGGTGGTCGCCGGTCCGGAGTACAAGAAGATGTACTCGCAGTTCGGCGAGAAGCTGCAGAACTACTACGGTGCCATCACCGCCATGGATGACCAGGTCGGCCGCCTGCACGACACGCTCGATCGCCTTGGTCTGGCCGCAAACACCATGATCTGGTTCTGCAGCGACAATGGTCCGACCGGAGCAGGCACGACCGGCGGATTGCGCGCCGGCAAGCGCAGCCTCTTCGAAGGGGGCGTGCGCGTGCCAGCCTTTCTGGTCTGGCCCGGCAGGGCCAAGCCCGGTCGCGTCGTCGACATGACGTGTAGCACCCTGGACTATCTGCCGACGGTCCTCGAACTGCTCGGGCTGCAGATGCCCGATGAGCGTCCGCTCGACGGGATCAGCCTGCTGACGATGATCGATGGCGCGATGACACAAAGACCCCGGCCCCTGCTCTTTCGCTTCTTTCGCAGCAAGAACAGCCTGAAGGGATCGCCGACCCTGGCCCTGATCGATGGGCCCTACAAGTTCTACAGCAACCTGTCCGAAAGCGGGGCAGAGGACCTCCTGTTCAACCTGGTCTCGGACCGCAACGAGGCCGAGGATCTCGCCGCGAGCATGCCCGAGAAAGTGGCGGCCTATCGCAAGACACTGCGCACCTTCGTGACCTCCTGCAAGCACAGTCACGACGGCGGCGATTACGGCGAGCAAGGTTTCGAACCCGTCAATGCCTGGCGCGCCGGCAATGGCGACTGGGCCAAGAAGTAACCTTGAAGATGGCAAGCGATACCCGCGAGCGCCAAGACAAGCGGGCTGCTGCCGGGCAGCCCTATCCCGGGCCGCTCGATGGTGAAACCACCCTCCTTCGCATGTATCCAGGACGCACAATCCCGGGCTTCTCTCTGGCACTTCTGGTGCTGCTGGGCGCGACCCGAGCAACCGCCCTGGGTCCACCACCACAAGACCCTCCCGTGGTCGCGGGGTTCGACCGTGAGTTCCGCGGCCGTCCGCAAGCCCGGGCCGCCGGGGGCCGGCTACTCCTGGGCGAACTCGGCTGCGCGGCTTGCCACACCATCCAGACCGAGGGCGTTACCCCCCGGCGAGCGCCGCGCCTGAAAAACGTTGCCGCTCGCATGCATCCCGCGCAACTACAAGCCTTCATCGAAGATCCCCACCGTACCAAGCCCGGAACCACCATGCCTGACCTGTGGCACGGTGTCGCGCCTGCAGAGCGTGCACGCGAAGCCGAGGCCATCGCACAGTTCTTGATCTCACTGGCGCCGGGCAAGTTCGGGTTGCACGCGACCGACGAGGCCGCCGCGGCCCGGGGTGCCGCACATTTCGATCGACTGGGTTGCGCGGCCTGCCACGCGCCAAACCAGCAGGGCGCGCAACCGCCAGCGCATTCGGTGCCGCTGCCGCAGATGGCAGGCCGTTACGACGTCGGGCAGATCGAGCGTTTCCTGCGCGACCCCCTTTCGATCCGCCCCTCGGGCCGGATGCCTCGGCTGAACCTGAGTGGGCGCGAGGCGCGCGATCTCGCCCATCACCTTCTTGCGGGCACGGAAGTTCCCGGCGCCCTCAAATACACCCTCTTCGGCGGGCCACTGGAAAGTCTCGATGACTTCGAAGAACGTCACCCCGAGGCAACAGGTGTCTGCGATGGCTTCGATCCCAAGATTGCAAGGCGAGGCAGCAACTACTCCTTGCGCTTCGACGGCTGGCTCGAGGTGCCACGTCCCGGCCTCTACACCTTTCATCTGACCTCGGACGATGGCAGCAGGATGTGGATCGGTGGCAAGGAGTTGATCGACAACGATGGTGTTCGCCGCAACCATCAGCCGCGCACACGATCGAAAGCAGTCGAGTTGACTGCCGGATGGAACGCCTTGCGAGTCGACTACTTCCAGCGCGGCCGCGAAGCCGTTCTGGGTTTGGAGTGGCAAGGACCGGACCTGCCGCGTGCACCCATCGCCGCATCATCTCTGCGCTCTTCCCGCAAAGCCATTTCCGCCTTCGAACCCCCTGCCCTCGATCCACAAAAGGTCACCCGAGGACGTCAAGCCTTCGTATCGCGGCGTTGCGTCTCCTGTCACATCGAGGTACTCCGCAAGACCGAAGCCCCCCCATTGCCCATCACGGACCCCGCAGGCGGATGTCTGGGAACCACGCCCGGTTCGCATCCCGACTATCACCTCGACCAAGAACAGCGACTCGCCCTGCGCGCCGCGCTTGGGGCACCACCGCCAACACGGTCCGAAGCGCTCGACCACGATCTCGCCAGCTACAACTGCCGTGCTTGTCACGAACGCGATGGCCGTGGCGGCGTCCCCGATGATCGCGACCACCTCTTCACCAGTTCCGGACAGGACCTCGGTGACGAAGGCCGCCTGCCGCCGAGCTTGACCGGTGTCGGCCAGCGCCTGCAAGCGGACTGGTTGCGCGAGGTTCTGGTCGAGCGGAAACGGGTTCGTGGCTATCTGCACACTCGCATGCCCGAGTACGACGCGCCAACGATGGAGCGCGTCGCAAAGGCGCTGACCACCATCGACCGACGACCGAGTCAGAGACCGAAGATCACCGACGCCATCGAAGAGGCTCGTGCCGCAGGCCATCGGCTCGTGGGTACCGAAGGCCTCGCCTGCATCGTCTGTCACGATTTTCACCGCCGCAAAGCGCCAACGATGGGCGTGATCGATCTGATCCACAGCCACGAACGGCTCAACGTGGATTGGTTCCGCTCCTTCATGCTGGAACCCGAACGCTATCACCAAGGCACACGCATGCCGCGCTTTTGGGTCGATGGGCGCAGCGCTCGCACCGAAATCCTCGATGGGGATGCCGACCGACAGATCCATGCCATCTGGACCTATCTGCAAGATGGTGAGCGGATGCTCGATCCCAAGGGACTCAGCCGCAAGAGCCTCGAGTTGATCGTCGGTGGCGAAACCATCGTCTATCGCGGCAAGATCTGGGAGGCCGGCTGGCGAGGCATCTGTGTCGGCCACCCCGAACGAATCAACCTCGGCTTCGATGCGCAAGAAATGCGGCTCGCCCTGCTCTGGAAGGGCCGCTTCCTCGACGTTTCCGCCCACTGGCGAAGCCAGGGGATGGGGAGAATCCGGCCGCGCGGAACCGATATCATCGTCTTCCCCCACGGCGCACCCATCGCCCGACTGGAATCTTCCCAGACGCCCTGGCCTCAAGCAGTCGGCCGCGAAGCAGGGTTTCATTTCCGCGGTTACGACCTCGACGAGGCGAACCGTCCTACCTTCCGCTATGCCTTCGGCGGCATCGAGATCGAGGACTTTTCTTACCCTAGCGAGACCGATGACCGTGTTCGCCTGACTCGCAATCTGACATTTCGCTCCAACACCGACGAGAAACTTTGGCTCCGCGCCGGAACAGGAAAAAAGATCGTCGGCCACGAGGCAGGGGGCTTCCGGATCGATGACCGGATGACCATCACGACCTCGGTCGACGGTAGCTTGATCCGTTCCGCCACGGAACTTCTCGTGCCTGTGCGGATCCAGAAGGGCCGAGCCAACATCATCTTGGAGTATTCATGGTGAAGGCAAACTATCACGGCCTCGCCCTGCTGGTCACTGCGACAGCAGCTGCACAGAACTTGCCACCCATCGGATCCGACATCGAACGCGAAGCCGCTTACTACGAGATCGTCGATATCCCTGTTCCCACGCAGCACCACATCGAAGCTACCAGCTTTCTCGAACTTCCCGATGGAAGACTGCTCATGGGCACGCGGCGAGGAGATGTTTTCTTCGTGTCGGGAGCAGATACCACCCCTCCCGCCCCACGTTTCGAACTCTTCGCGACCGGCCTGCACGAGGTCTTCGGTCTGGCACAACGCGAAGGCACGATCTACGCAACGCAGCAAGGCGAGGTGACGCGACTCATCGATCGCAACGGCGATGGCCGGGTTGATCGTTACGAAACAGTCAGCGATGCCTGGGGGTTCGGAGGCGAGCACGAGTTCGCCTTCGGTTCAGATTTCGATACCAACGGAGATATCTGGGTCCTCCTCGGACTGACCGGATCCTACACCTCGGAAAATCTCTTTCGCGGATGGTGCCTGCGGGTTCGTGCAGATGGAACCACCATCCCGACCTGCAGCGGCCTGCGCAGCCCGGGCGGCATCGGCTCCAACCTTGCCGGCGACATGTTCTATGTCGAAAGCCAAGGCCCCTGGAACGGCAGCTGCAGCCTGCGCCAACTTCGCCACGGAGCCTTCATGGGCCATCCAATCGGCAACAAGTGGTACGAGCATGCCCCGAACATGGGGCCGCGCCCTGCCGAACCCACCGGTGGCCGTGAAGGCCGCCGTCATATCGACGCGCAACGCATCCCACAACTGGCCATGCCAGCTGTGGTTCTTCCCTACAAGAAGATGGGGCAGTCTGCTTCGGCGGTCACCTGCGATCGCAGCGAGGGCGCCTTCGGACCGTATGCAGGTCAGTTCTTCCTGGCCGACTACACGCTCAGCCTGGTGATGCGCGTCGATCTCGAAAAGGTCGGAGGGCAGTATCAGGGTGCCTGCTTCCCCTTCCGCGAGAGCTTCAAAACCGGTCTGATCGGCGGCATCCTCACCCGCAAGGGCCAACTCTTTGTCAGTGGATCGAGCCGAGGCTGGCCAACGCGCGGCGCTTCACCATCCGCGCTCCAGAGGCTCCACTGGAAGAAAAAAGTTCCTTTCGAGGTCCACAAGATGAGGCTGAGCGGCAGCGGTTTTCTCCTCACCTTTACCCGACCTGTCGATCCACGGACGGCCACCATCGTGGAAAGCTACGCGATCTCGACCTACACCCATCATTTCAGGGGCGCCTATGGCAGCCCCGAAATCGACCACACCCATCCCAGCATCCGTGAGGCAAAAGTATCAGCGGATGGAATGACAGTCCGGATCGAGGTCGAAGGCCTGCAGATCGGACATGTTCACGAGCTGAAACTCCCGGGTCTGCGCGCACGAAACGGAGAGGAACTCCTGCACGATGTCGCCTACTACACGCTCAATCGCTTGAAATAGGCTGTGGCCGTCAGGCGCCGATCTCCGCGCGATGCTCCTCAACACTCCGGGGCAAGGAGGTCGCCTCATCGATATGCGCGGACCGAAGCTGATCAAGCGTTAGACCCGTCGCAGCAGATAGATCCGCACCTTCGAGATGTGCTCCCCGCAATCGCGCTCCATAGACGCGAGCGCCCTTGAAGTCGGCGCCTTCGAGGTGCGCACCTTGCAAGTCATAGCGGCAGAGATACAGATGCTTCAAATCCAGAAGGGCGTGACCGGAAACCGGCTTGGCATATCCCCCAAGCACCGAAAGTATGGCCTGAATCGTCGGATCAGGCCGACCCGATGATGATGGCGAAAGCTTGGAACTCTTGCCGGATGAGGCTTTCTTATCGGGGGTTCCCTCCCCCTTCTGATCTCGCGATGTCAAACGCGAGCGCTTTGTTTGAGACCTCTTCAAGGACGCATGCTCTTGGAGATAAGACACCAACATGTCGGTCACCGCAGGCCGCCATCCTGGCTCGGATTCCCCCAGGGCCCCCAGGGCAACGGCGGCCTTCAGCCGGGCAGGTTCGTCGGAACTTCGCAAGCCTTCAACGATCTCGCTAAAGGCCTCATCCACCGGCAGATCCGCAGTTTCTGGTGACACCGAGCTCGCCGAACTGGAAGCCGGCACTGGGATTGATTCTCGAAGATGGGGTTGTTCCCGGGGTGCCGAATCAGGCTTCCGCGCATGACCTTGGGATGCCCGTTCCCTGCGCTGCTCGACAACTTCCTTCTCCTCCTGGTGCCTTTGTGCCTCCTCTTGCTCCCGCCGCTCAATCATCTCCTTCTCCACCTGACGGCGCTCTTCTTCCTTCGCGTGACGCTCGGCCGCTTTCGCCTGACGGCGCTCTTCTTCCTTCGCACGCTCGGCTTCTTCCGCCTGACGGCGCTCTTCTTCCTTCACGCGCTCGGCCGCTTTCGCCTGACGGCGTGCTTCTTCCTTCGCACGCTTCTCGGCTGCTTTCTTCTGGCGGCGCGCTTCTTCCTTCGCACGCTCGGCTTCTTCCGCCTGACGACGTGCTTCTTCCTGGGAACGCTGCTCGGCGACTGCCCTTTCCGTCCGGAGACGCTTGGCAGACTCTTCCTCCTCCGAAGACGAGAAGGCCGGCTCCACGACCGAATCCGATCCCATGCTCGATTGGGACAATGCCATTTCGTTCTGCTCTCGCAGGGACATCGCAACCGCATACAAACGTGCCGCCAAGACGAGCATGGCCCCACCGAGAACAACTCCCAGGATAATGATGCAACCAACCCAACGAGTCTGCATGGCCACATCCATCGGCAGCAAGACAACTTCTTCACCGGCCTGCAGAGCGTCTTGTCGCCAAGCCGCGAAGGCCTCGGCCTCCATTGACGGGATGATGCCCAGAACCAGCCATAGCAAGAGCGCCACCGCTACGGAGACGATGCTGACAAGCGTTGCCCAGTACAAGGTCTCGGATCGAGTCGTTCGGAATTCGTCAGGGTGATCTTCCATGGTGCATTCCCACAGCATGACAGGGGTGACCGGGCGGTCACCTCGGCAGCATCGAGAAACGCCTAGCCTAACTACGCCGCAGGGATTTCGCGAAGAGATGAACTCACTTCGCCATCAGCACGCCAGGAAAATCACACTAAACAACCCCATGGCAAGGCCATCACGGCCACGCCCGAAGTCTTGGAGAACTCATAGAAAACAGCCAAAGTCGATGAGTTTCCTGGCGCCTCGAACATCTGCCGGCAAGGCCAACCCGAACGGCAGCCTCCCTTTCAGGCAAAGATGTCCTGCACGACCTTCCCGTGGACATCGGTCAAGCGGAAATCGCGACCCGCGTAACGGTGCGTCAGCTTTTCATGATCAATGCCAAGAGCGTGCAAGATGGTCGCGTGAAGGTCGTGCATGTGCATTTTATTCTCGACGGCGATGTGACCGATCTCATCGGTCGAGCCGTGGGCATGGCCTGCCTTCACGCCGCCACCAGCCAACCAAACGGTGAAACCCCAGGGGTTGTGATCACGTCCATCAGCACCTTGGGCGAAAGGGGTCCTTCCGAACTCGCCTCCCCACCACACCAATGTATCCTCGAGCAAACCACGAGCCTTGAGGTCCGCGAGCAATCCGGCGACAGGCTTGTCGGTCGCCCGCGCATGGATCTCGTGCTGACGGATCTTGCTGTGCTGATCCCAGCGTGGGTTCTGCCCCTCGTCCGCATAATTGACCTGAACGAAGCGCACCCCCGCCTCACAGAGGCGGCGTGCTAACAGGCACTGCCGACCAAAATCATCGGTGGTCTTCTCGCCAATTCCGTAGAGATGCTGCGTCGCTACCGATTCGTCATCGAGTTCGAAGAGATCCGGTGCATGTGTCTGCATGCGCCAGGCCAGCTCGAAGGACTCGATGGTCGCTTCAAGCCGATCGTCCGCATCAGCGCGGTTGAGTTGGATCTGGTTCATCTTCTGCAAGAAGGCGAACTGTCGCCGCTGCGACTCGATCGGCACGCCGGCATTGCTGAGATGGCGGATCCTGGCCTCCTTCGCCGACTGCAGTGCCCTGCCCACGGCCGTTCCCTGGTAGATCGCCGGCAGGAAGGCATTGCTATAATTCCTCGGCCCACCCTTGGTCGCCGACGGACAGATCGTCACGAAACCCGGGAGGTTCTGATTGGCCGTTCCCAGGCCATAGGTCAGCCAACTCCCGAACGAGGGGCGCACGAGATTGGTCGCCCCCGTATGCATGAACAATGTCGACGGGCCATGCGCAACTCCTTCGGTTTGCATCGAATGGATGAAACACAGGTCATCAACATGGCGAGCGATCTCGGGGAACAGATCGGAGACCCATCGACCACTCTCTCCATACCGAGAGAATCCCCAAGGCGACTTCATGAGCTTGCGCTTGCTGTTCTTACCGAAGGTGCCGAAGCGGACACCCACGAAATCGATCCCCTTGCCATCGGAGCGCGTCAACTCCGGCTTGTGGTCGAAGGTGTCGACATGACTGGGCCCGCCTTGCATGTAGATGAAGATCACACGCTTGGCCCTCGGGAGGAACATCGGCTCCTTGGGGGCCAAAGGGTTCTCCCCGACCAGAGGAACCGCTGCGGCCGCCTCTCCGCCAAGAATACCTCCGAGCGCGAGCGAGCCGAAACCGCAGGCGGTGCGCCTGAGCAACTCGCGACGGTTCAGTGCAGAGGCGTTCGTCGGGGATATCATTGCAGGGATATCAGTGCAGGTAGCGGAAATCGAGACAAGCGAAGAGGGCATGATACAGGCTGGCCCAGGCCGCGGTCTCATTTTCAGCACCCGGGCCAAAAGAACGAAGATGAGCGAGGAACAACCTTCTCTCTTCAGCCAGTGGAGATCGACCGAGAACCTCGTGGTAAACCCTCTCCATCCGATCACCAAGACCGGAAGGCTCCTTCAGCAATCGCACTGCCGCATGATCTGCATTCTCCCTCACATAGGGACTGTTCATGAGGAACAGGGCTTGAGTCGGAATCGTGCTCGTTGAACGAGCACCGATCACGATATTGGGAGTGGCGGCATCAAAGATATCGAAGAACTCGAGAACTGCGTTGCGGAAGGCTGGCACATAGACGCTGCGCCTGTGGCCACTGTGGTCATAGGCAGTATCGTATTGGGCGAGTTTCTTGATCGTGGCTCCGCCACGGGTGAGATCGAGTTGTCCGCTGACCAAAAGCATCGCGTCACGCAGGCATTCGGCTTCTAGCCGACGCCGGTGCGCGTGGGAAAACAGGCGATCTTCCGGGTCCTTGGCCCAAGACCCAGGGCTCGGCGTGACACTCATTGCGTAAGCGCGAGACAAGACCATTTCACGAACAAGGGCCTTGGTCGACCAACCCTTTTCGACGAAGCGCGATGCCAACCAATCGAGAAGTTCGGGATGACTCGGCACAGCACCCGTCACTCCGAAGTTGTCCGGAGTGGCAACGATGCCACGACCAAAGAGCCAGTGCCAAACGCGATTGACCCAGACACGAACCGTCAGCGGATTGGTTTCACTCACGATCCACTCGGCAAGGGCGCGGCGGCCACTCTCATCATCCGAGATCTTTGGTGAACCAGAGCCTTCAGCCTGAACAGCACTCAGGAATCCTCTATTGACGACATCACCCAGGCTGCGCACCACCCCTCGCACACGCACGTGTTCGTCACCAACCTCACTGGCGTCCACGACACACATCGCGGTCGGGCGCTCGCTCGCCTGCTTCTTCAGTTCCGCCAGTTCCTTCTCCAACACCTTGACCCTCGCCTTTTGACCCTCCTTGGCCGTGGCGTCAACTTTGGGTTTCTGTTGTCCATCTTGCCTGAGCGAACTGGTCGCCGAGGCCCTCCCCGCGATGAGTTGGATCGAATCCGCGATCACATGGCCGTCAGTGCCATCGTTGGAGATTTCCACGAGCAATTGTCGGCCTCGCTTGAACCGGAATTCTCCAAGCGAGACGAAACTGCCATCAATGGGTGGTTTCTTGGTCTGGTCCACAGCGATCGCCGCCGTTCCATCCAGATGGTGAACCGTGACCGGGACGTTACTCGCACGGTTTCCTCCGTGCGTGTAGGACAGGCGAATTTCATAATGACCGGCGACGGGAAGCGTCGCCGTGTACTGGATGCTGCAATCGCCCTTGGCCTTGTTCTCGTCATGGATATACCTCGCGCCCACATAGCCCGGAGCGAAGATGGACGACTTCCACATACCCAAAGCCATTGCCTCGTCATCATCGATGAGGATGCCGCGCAGGAACTCGGGGTTGATCGATGTCTGGTCGGTCTTGCCGCCACTCTTCCTGAGTTTCGCCCGGGCCGTTTTCAAGTCGCGTTGTCTCTCCGCCAACTTCGCGGCAAGCGCCTTCCAGTGGACCTCGTCCTTCTTCTTCAGTGGCAAATCTCGGCTCACCCACCTGGAAACATTGCCGGGAGTCAACGACTTGGTGCTGCCAAGGATGCCGGCTAATGCGTAGTAGTCCGTCGTCGGAACCGGATCGAACTTGTGGTCATGGCATCGTGCACAACCAAGCGTCATACCCAGGAAGGCACGGCCGATCGTATCGATCTGTTCATCGATGACATCCATGCGCAACAGTTCCTTGTCCTGCTGTTCATAGTTGTTCGGGCCAAGAAGCAGGAAACCCGTCGCGATCAGACGGGCGGCTCGATCCGATGATTCGCTATCCGGAAGAAGATCGCCGGCAAGTTGCTCCGAAGCAAAGACGTCGAAAGCCTTGTCCTCGTTGAATGAATCGATGACATAGTCCCGGTAGCGCCATGCGTCCTTGAACATCAAGCTGCGCCCGCCGCCGCTAGACTCCGCAAAACGGGCCACGTCTAGCCAATGCCGACCCCAGCGCTCCCCGAAATGCGGCGATGCGAGCAACTGGTCCACCTTTTTTTCGAATGCTTCCGCCGTGGGATCAGCAAGGAACCGTTCTATATCCTCGGGTCGCGGTGGCAAACCCGTCAGATCGAAGAACACCCTGCGCAAAAGGGTAGAGGAGTGCGCCGGCTGCGCTGGGCGCAAGCCCTCAGCCTCCATCCGTGCGAGCAGAAATCGATCGATCACCGTGCGCGGCCAGGCCGCATCGCGGGTATGCGGTACTGCCTGGACCTCGCGGGCTTCAAACGCCCAATGCGAATGGCCGCCACCAGCGTCTTGCCCGCAAACAGATGCGGCGGCCGCAAGACCTATGATCCCGACCAAGACTCGCTGGGCTCCAAAGCGCATGGGAGCTATTGAACCCAACATCGGATGGCTCGTCAGGCTCCAAACCGAATTGGTACCCCCCGGTACATCGGATGCGGGTACATCGGATGGCCGGTCAGCCGCTAAAGGAGT
>PVBE010056415.1_pt1 | contig 12433 bp, 12 predicted proteins | sample 1631181 | NCBI WGS metagenome assembly PVBE01 (sample SAMN08397723, study PRJNA350692) | Marine metagenome, whole genome shotgun sequencing project. | isolation source: water | place: Pacific Ocean | collected 2012-04 | reverse complement strand
CTCGTTCAGGTCTTCCGAGCGAAAGTGGTGGATGTGGCCGATGGAGCGCTAACCCTTGAGGTGGTGGGCGACCCAGGCAAGCTGGTGGCGCTCGAAAGTTTGCTTACCCCTTACGGGATCATCGAAATCGCCCGTACTGGAAAGGTCGCGCTTGTAAGGGCCTCAGGGGTCAACACCGAACTTTTAAAGGTCTCTCCAAGCGGCAGCCGATTACCGGCCTAAGGCATTAGCAATGCAATACGGGTTTTATTTCGCCATCACAAGACTGGCTTTAACAATTCGATCACCCTTCTGAATGGCATCCACCACGTCGAGCCCCTTGATCACCCTGCCGAAAACGGCATAACGGCCATCAAGTTCGGGTAAAGGGCGCAAAGCAATATAAAACTGAGCACTGGCTGAATCCGGCGCCGGGGAACGAGCCATGGCCAGCGAACCTTTCTCATGAGTCAATTGCAATTGCAGCAACTCTCTGGGATTGGTGATCAGCTCTCCATAGCGAGGCTGATCATCTGTCTTCAACTTCACTTCAAAGGGGATGAAGCGGGCCTGAGCACTAGCGGGATCGATGAAACTACCCTTCCCGTAATGGGTCTTGAGCGTTTTAGGATCCTTTGAAGCAGGATCACCGCCCTGAATAACAAAAGACACGGGCTCCTTCACGACCCGATGAAAAACAGTGCCGTTATAAACACCACGTTTAACAAGATCAACGAAATTACCTGCGGTAACAGGAGCGGCATCACCATCCACCTCAAGAGTGATTTGGCCTCGATTCGTGCTCATCTGCACACTTACCTTGCCCTGCAAGCAGGGGCTACTGAGTGTGGAACAAACCGCCTTGATTGATGCCGTAGTGGACTTGCTGCAACTCACCAATAAAGGCACGCAGAGCAGAAATACCCAGATGTCTTGACGCCGAAACAAACGCGCAAGGGATGCGAATAGCACAATTCAGAGCCCTTCAAGATTCACGTCAAGAAAACGCGCTAGCTCAGCCCCATCCTGCTCTAACTGTGAGAGGGGGAGTGGCTGACCCACACGGGTAAGAGTGATGTCTCGCCGACCTTGAACCCGCAAGGACAAGCGGCGAAGGGGATTGAAACCATCGCGCACCTCAACCTTGACGGCTTTGACATCCTTGAGGGGGAATTCCACGCTGATCAGCTTGAAATATCCGCGACGGCAAATTTTCACCATCCCGGAAGCCTTGTCAAAGCTGTTGCTGCCTGCACCCAAATTGACGTTGATCATCGCCAAGAGGTAGATCGCAAGAAGCAAACCTCCTAGGCCATAGAGACCCATCACCAAGCCCTGAGGCACGAAAAGAAGAGTTGAAGGCTTACCGATGGGGAGAAGATCTCGCCCCAAATAACTAGACAGGGACGTGAGTGTGAAGCCAAGGCCGCCGATTGTGACGACTACGGCCAAGAGCTGATTGGAGAGACGTCGAAAACCGAGGACCGGTTGCTCAAGCCGCTCTAGAGAAGCATCTCCGGCCTTAGGGGTTCCCTGCAGATCAGCTGACATGACTGCCCAATATGAATCTCCATTCTGGACTGAGACGGAGAGCAACGGGCAAACTTGAAGTAAGCCAAAAGAGCAACAGCACTACAAGGGGTTTCAGCTCAAGGCAACTCTCTTCCAAAGGCCCCTTGGGGATTGTTAATGTCGTGAGGTATCCCACAGCTTGCGGCAAAACCGCACCGTTTTTTTTTCCCATGACGATCGCTGTAGGACGCGCGCCTCAGCGGGGATGGTTCGACGTCCTCGATGACTGGCTCAAGCGCGACCGCTTCGTTTTTGTTGGCTGGTCCGGCCTTCTCTTGCTCCCCACGGCCTATTTGGCTCTAGGAGGCTGGTTTACCGGTACCACCTTCGTTACCTCCTGGTACACCCACGGCATTGCAAGCTCCTATCTGGAAGGCTGCAATTTCCTTAGTGCCGCTGTAAGCACCCCCGCAGATGCGATGGGTCATAGCTTGCTGCTGCTATGGGGCCCTGAAGCTCAGGGTGATTTCGTGCGCTGGTGTCAGCTCGGTGGCCTCTGGACCTTCGTAGCCCTACACGGCGCCTTCGCTCTGATCGGCTTCATGCTGAGACAGTTCGAGATTGCCCGTTTGGTTGGCATACGCCCCTACAACGCACTCGCCTTCTCTGGACCAGTCGTTGTCTTCCTGGCGTGTTTCCTCATTTACCCCCTAGGACAACACAGCTGGTTCTTTGCTCCCTCGTTTGGGGTTGCAGCAATCTTCCGCTTCATTCTTTTCCTGCAGGGCTTCCATAACTGGACTCTGAATCCCTTCCACATGATGGGTGTAGCAGGAATCCTCGGCGGTGCTTTGCTCTGTGCCATCCATGGCGCAACGGTGCAGAACACCTTGTTCGAGGATGGGGCTATGTCAAATACCTTTAAAGGGTTTGACCCCACCCAGGAAGAAGAGACCTATTCAATGGTCACCGCCAACCGTTTCTGGAGCCAGATCTTCGGAATCGCCTTCTCCAACAAACGCTGGCTGCACTTCTTCATGCTGTTCGTGCCTGTCATGGGCATGTGGACTCCGTCGGTTGGCATCGTCGGCTTAGCCGTCAACCTGCGGGCCTACGACTTCGTGTCGCAGGAAGTCCGCGCCGCTGAAGACCCCGAATTCGAGACCTTCTACACGAAGAACGTTCTTCTCAACGAAGGTATCCGAGCCTGGATGTCCGTTGCGGACCAACCTCACGAAAACTTTGTATTCCCTGAAGAGGTAATGCCACGTGGAAACGCCCTTTAAATCTTCCATACTGCAGAATGCCGGGGGATACAGCCTTGAATCCACCGGTTATGCATGGTGGGCAGGTAATGCCCGGCTCATCAATCTTTCTGGACGCCTACTTGGCGCCCACGTTGCCCATGCAGGTCTAATGACTTTCTGGGCAGGAGCCATGCTCCTGTTTGAAGTCAGTCACTTCACCTTCGACAAGCCAATTTTCGAGCAAGGCCTGATCTTGATGCCACATGTGGCAGCGCTTGGTTATGGCGTTGGCACAGGTGGCGAAATCGTCGACATCTACCCGTACTTCCATTGCGGGGTGATGCACTTAATCATCTCTGCTGTGTTCGGCTTAGGTGGGGTCTATCACTCCTTGGCAGGCCCTGAAAAACTGGAGAATTACATCTCTCCATTTTTCAGGCTTGATTGGAAAGACAAGAATCAGATGACCAACATTCTTGGTTACAACCTGATTTTTCTAGGCTGGGGAGCTCTTGCTCTGATCCTCAAGGCCTGCTTCTTTGGCGGCATCTATGACACCTGGGCTCCAGGTGGTGGCGACGTGAGATTAATCACCAGCCCCACACTTGATCCAGGTGTGATCTTTGGATACCTGTTCAGTTCTCCCTGGGGAGGTAACGGCTGGATCACTGGTGTCAACTCAATGGAAGACATCGTTGGTGGTCACATTTACGTTGCTGTTCTTCTATTCGTTGGCGGCCATTTCCACATTGCCACCAAGCCATGGGGATGGGTTCGTAGAGCCTTTATCTGGAACGGAGAGGCCTACCTCAGCTATGCCCTCGCTGGCCTGAGCTGTTGTGGTTTCATTGCCACGGCCTACATTTGGTTCAACGTAACCGCCTATCCATCAGAGTTCTACGGTCCATCGAACGCCGAAGCTTCTCAAGCCCAGAGCTTCACCTTCCTTGTTCGTGACCAACGCCTTGGCGCAAATATTGGTTCTGCCATGGGACCAACAGGCCTTGGTAAGTACCTGATGCGTTCTCCTACTGGTGAGATCATCTTTGGTGGAGAAACGATGCGCTTCTGGGACTTCCGTGGTCCTTGGTTAGAACCACTGCGTGGCCCCAACGGCCTGAGCCTTGAAAAGCTTCAGAACGATGTTCAGCCATGGCAAGTGCGCCGTGCTGCTGAATACATGACCCACGCACCCAACGCCTCCATCAATTCAGTAGGTGGAATCATCACCGAGCCCAACTCGGTTAACTTCGTGAACCTTCGCCAGTGGTTAGCTGGTCACGCGTTCTTCCTAGCTTGGTTCACCATCGTGGGGCACTGGTTCCACGCAGGGCGAGCCAGAGCTGTTGCAGCCGGGTTTGAAAAAGGCATCGATCGTAAGACCGAACCAGCCTTGTCAATGCCTGATCTGGACTGATTCTCAACATCAAGCATCGATCTTGTTAATCGGGAAAACCTTCAACCCTCGCCCTTGCGGCGAGGGTTTTTTGATGAAGACATACCCCAGCAACCAGGAAGGACTTTTCGCAACCAAGGCAGACTTAGACCAATCACATTGCTGTAGCAACCTTCAAGACGACTTACAGCCATACCTCCCTGACCTTCCAATGCAAATCCACCGGCACATCGCAGTGGCTCTCCAGTCGCGACGTAAGCCTCAATTTCAGATTGGCTCAACTGCGCAAAGTAAACACGAGTGCTGACAGTTTGTGTCAATAGCCCATCCAGAGCGACTTCCAAGGCTGTATCCGCTGATTGACAGGCTGACAACAAGGCATGCCCCGTATGCAAGACACCACTTCGCCCGGACATGCGCCGCCAGCGTTTCACCGCAACAGTTGCATCCAAAGGCTTGCCAAAGATCTCACCCTCAAACTCAAACACTGAATCGCAGCCGAGCACAGCCTTAATCTCATCCTTGAAGAGATCTGCAGAGCGCTTATCGGCTAGCTGGTTCAACACTGCCGAAGCCTTGGCCTGCGCCAAAAGCAGCACCAAATGGCTGGGATCATTATGTTGAAAGCTTGATTCGTCCACCCCACTCACCATCACTTGATGGGGGATCAAAGCCTGTTGAAGCAGTCGACGGCGGGCTGGAGAAGCCGAGGCAAGCATCAACACAATGAATTACAGCAGTGAGAACAAGTTCGTAGGCTGCCATCAATGGTCGACCTTGCCACCGTTGCCATGACAAGCGAGATGGAATTGCTTGACATGCGCAGCAAAAAACGTGCTTCCCAAGCCATGCGCTGCCTACGGTTTGACACCAGGTTTTATACCGATGCCCAAACAACAGGGCTCAATGCTGAGAGCGTTTGGCAGCAAGCCCGGCAATACTGCTTGCCTGGATGCAGCTGGTTTCAGCGTGCTGACGCTGTTGAAGCCGCTTTTCGCTGGTTGATTACCGTTGGTGTATTGCGCCGTGAAGTCGATGGGCAGGGGTTGACAGCGAAAATCCGTCTAACCCCCTTGGGCCGCCAGCTACTTGAACAGACACCAGGGTTACCAACACAACGAGCTGGGATTTTCGAAAGACTGCAACACAATCTGCGTCGACTTTGGCCCAGACAATGAGCCCCGATGGGATGTCTACCCCCCTAATGGTGTTAGGCACATCCAGTGGAGCTGGTAAATCATTAATGTCAGCCGCTCTCTGCAGGCTGCTGCTTCGGCGAGGCGAAACACCCATACCCTTCAAAGGGCAAAACATGAGCAACAACGCCTGGGTTGACGAAAGCGGCGGAGAGATGGCCTATTCACAAGCCCTGCAAGCTTGGGCGGCAGGACTCGAGCCCCAATGCGCCATGAACCCTGTGCTGCTCAAACCCCAGGGAGACAGCACCAGTGAAGTCATACATCTGGGTCAAAGCGTTGGCACGGCGCGTGCCGAGACCTACTACGAGCAATGGTTCCGACCTGGATGGAGCGTCATTCGTCAGGCGCTAAAAGACCTTCAGTGCTCTTACACCCATGGCCGGCTTGTCTTGGAAGGTGCAGGCAGCCCAGTGGAAGTCAACCTGCAACGCCGAGACCTCACCAACCTGCGATTGGCTCAGTTCCTGCGTGCCCGCTGTTTGCTCGTTGCCGATATCGAACGCGGTGGTGTTTTTGCCCAGATCATTGGAACCCTGTCTTTACTTAAGCCTGTAGAAAAGCAATTGATACGCGGGCTACTAATCAATCGTTTCCGTGGCCGACGCGAACTTTTTGATGAAGGGCGCGATTGGCTAGAAGCCGAAACCGGAATTCCCGTCATCGGTGTAATGCCATGGCTGGAAGAGCTCTTCCCGCCCGAAGACTCCCTTGATCTACTGGAGAGAAGAGGCAAAAGAAATGATGCCGAGATCGAAATCGCTGTATTGAAATTGCCATCCCTAAGTAATTTCTCCGATCTCGATCCGTTAGAAGCAGAGCCCACAGTTCAACTGCGTTGGGTGGAACCAGGCACATTCCTCGGGACACCAGATGCTGTCATCATTCCCGGCAGCAAACAGACACTGCGCGATCTAAAGTTGATAAAGTGCAGTGATTTAGGCCGGCAGTTGCAAACCTACGCCCAAAGCGGCGGCCATGTGCTGGGCATCTGTGGCGGCATGCAAATGCTTGGGCGAACTCTGGCAGATCCACTAGGTCTGGAAGGCTTCACAACAACAGACCCGTCAAGCAGCATGGCAGGACTCAATCTGCTGCCTATAGATACCGTTTTCAAACGCAGTAAGGCTCTACGACAATGCCAAATGATCACCCAGTGGCCAGACAATGCCAAGGTGACGGGGTTTGAATTACACCATGGCAATAGCCAACTAATACAAGGGAGCAATGAGTCTGTCCTAGCTATGGCTGACGATCCCTCGCTTGGTTGGGTCAGTAAAAATGAGAGATGTGGCCAAATCGCGGGAACTTACCTGCACGGAATTTTTGAGAATGGTCGCTGGCGAAGGCTGTGGCTCAATCTGATACGGAGGCAAAAGGGTTTAGCAGACTTGCCGACCGATATACCCCACCATGGACAACAAAGAGAACAACTGCTCAATCGCCTCGCCGATGTTTTCGAAGAACATGTCAACATCAACTCACTGCTGGACAAATGACGATCTCTGAGATTGAGATTCAATGGCCGAATGGCACAATCTCCCTTACAAAACCAGGGCTTGCTTGGCTCCAGGTTGCTCGAGAAGCAGGGATCATCATTCCCACAGGTTGCTTACAAGGAAGCTGTGGCGCTTGTGAGATTGAGGTGAATGGAGACGTGGTGCGAGCCTGCATCGCCATCGTTCCCAGAGCGAAATCATGCCAACTCAAAGTGGATTTCGCCAACGATCCTTTCTGGTGATATATCGCAGAGCTATCAATCCTTTGTAAACAGCATTTGCCTTACAGCTGTTGCAGGAGCCACCGAGGGTTTACCACTGACGACTTTCTCTGGGGAGCAGCAAATGCAGGCATATATTGCTGGCTGCACTACTGATTATTTCTGACGTAAGCAAATTCCTACTCATGAGCCTTTGCATAGAAACAGGCTGGCTTGGTGGCCACTTTTACGAGCAATTATCGCAAGTTGTGACATCGGCATTGCCCTACCTCGACTCCTCCACGTTCTAGGCATCCAAGCCAGCTGTTGTGGCGACGTTGTAGGAAACAAACGTTCAAGCCTGCTCAAGTAACCTCCCCTCGGATTGGACCGAGGCACAACACTTTTACAAGGGCATGGAGCAGCCGCTCTACTTATGGGTCTGCTATCGGCAAGCTGCGCTGGCTATAACTTCAGCTGCCTAATCATCTCTTGATGACTCTGCTGCCATGAAAGATCAACAGCTCGCTAAAGTGATTGCAACAAATAAAACAAAGTGCTCCCTGGAGTAGACGCCTCAGCTCATGTGGTTAATTGCTTTAGGGCAAAATATACCAACATCAGTCTCGACAATTTTGCACATTTATGGGTTGCCAAGCCAACTGAGAGGCTTGCAAATCGATACCTTCAGGAGGTAGGCGAATCCGAAGATATTGCTCACTGCCTCAGGCATCGATTCTTTCTAGAAAGGCTTCGAGAGTTCAGCATTCAAGCAACAAAAGGAGTGTTTATCAATATTGGTGCTGGATTCACTAATTACCCCTATCTACTCAACACTCCCATACCATCCTGTGAAGTAGACAAGCCCAACCTGGTCGAGTCAAAGCAACAAAGGATCCAGAAGCTTCAATCCTCTCATCAACTTCCAGAAAGAGACATTCTATTCATCCCTACAAAAGACCTCAATAAGAGCAGCGAAAACAAAAAACTATTCGACTCATTAAGCCAATGGATAGACTCACGCCAATCATTCGTTCTCATGGAAGGGCTTTTATACTGGCTTTCGCAAGACTCAGTCAATTCACTTTTTAAGCATCTACAACAAACACAAACAACCGGAAGCCTTCTAGCACTGAATGCATTCAAACCAAGCGAAGCATCGAAGGAGATGTTCCACAGGCTAAGGAAATTTAGCGAGAAAGACTACGGTATAGGAAACCTTTCTCCCAATACGCTCAGCGAAACATTCCACGAGAATCTCTTGGGCTACAAATTGATCGATCGAGCAAATTACATCAACCTCTCAAAGCAACTTGACGAAGTTAAAGAGCTTGAGAATAAAGACTCAGTCCTGGAAGAGGATTGCTACCTGTTACGCAAGCTATAGAGGCAGAAAATGGATGATGAGCTTTGTATACAATAAACAGGCAGCACAAAAGTAAAGGGATTAACCCTCAAATTCACGGCGCGGGGAACTAACACCAGCTGGTTGTACACCCTTAATGTAAGCGAGCATCGTATCGGCATCAGAGACCTCAAATGGGTCGCCATCAGCATTATCACTAAAGCCAGGCTCAACAAACATCTTTTCAATATTACAATCATTCACTAGCATCGAATAGCGCCAGGAACGCAAACCAAAACCTAGGTTCGATTTCTCAACAAGCATGCCCATTTTACGAGTGAACTCTCCATTGCCATCAGGAAGCATAAAGATATTCTTGGTACCCAAATGTTTGCTCCACTGGAACATTACGAAAGCATCATTCACTGAAAGACAGATAATCTGATCAACACCTTGGGCAACAAGTTCTGCATGCAACTCCTCATAACGTGGCAAATGATTGGATGAGCACGTAGGAGTAAAAGCGCCTGGGAGGGCTAACAAAACAACCTTCCGCCCCTTAAAGATTTCAGCACTAGTAAGGTCTTTCCAGCGGAATGGATTAGACCCGGCCACAGATTCATCGCGTACGCGGGTCTTGAAGGTGACATCTGGAACGCTTTGAAGGAAAGGCATTGAGAAACTGATATTGATGCAAACAAAATCTCATACACCTCATCTGATCTTGTCAAATGATCAAATTGTTGAAACCTATCGCCGACGGCGTGAATCAATCTGCAGCAGATCCCTCACACGCCGAACCTGACTAGCCAACTGAGGATCACTGGACAACCTTTTCTCCACTTGCTCGATGGCATACATCACTGTGGTGTGGTCCTTTCCCCCAAAGGTCTCACCGATACGAGGCAAGCTCAAATCCGTGCCCTGACGCATCAGATACATGCCCACCTGCCGAGCATGGCTAACGGCCCGCCGACGACTGCTGCTACGCATGTCTTGAGGGGTCACGTCAAAAACCTCAGAGACCTTATCAATCACTTGTTGTGGGGTAACGTCCACACCTTGACCATTAGGGTCAAGCATTGGTGCCACCGATTCAACTGTCATCGGCAGCCCCGTGATCGAAGCGAAGGCAACTGCCCTGGTAAGAGCCCCCTCAAGTTCACGGATATTGGATGTGAAGCGCCCAGCGATGTATTGAATTAAATCGCGAGGCAGCATCATGCGTTCCTGTTCCGCCTTCTTCTGCAAAATTGCCATGCGGGTCTCAAGATCAGGCGGCTGAATATCAGCGATCAAGCCCATAGAGAATCGAGAGATTAGGCGTTCTTGAAGCTTTGGAATCTGACTTGGAGGTCTATCACTAGCGATCACAATCTGCCTACCTGCTTCATGGAGAGCATTAAAGGTATGAAAGAACTCTTCCTGGGTGTATTCCTTGCCTTCAATAAACTGAATATCGTCAACCAAAATCAAATCAGTGGCCCGATATCGATCTCGGAAAGCTTGCATACCATCCTTGCGAATAGCTTGAATTAAGTCATTCGTGAAGGTCTCTGTAGAAACATAAGCCACCTTTGCTTCGGGATTGATCTCAAGCCTGTAGTGACCAATAGCCTGCATCAGATGAGTCTTGCCCAGGCCAACACCGCCGCAAATGAATAAAGGATTGAACTCTCGCCCAGGAGCTTCTGCAACGGCTAGCGCAGCAGCATGGGCCATGCGACTGTTCGGCCCCACGACGAACCGATTGAAGACATAGCGCAGGTTCAGGCCTGGAAGAATCCGCCGCGGGCCACTAGAAGGGGCTGCAGAGGCAGTGGTTGCTTCTGCAGCAGGCAAAGGTATGGGCGCCGATGCCCTTGGTGGCAACACCCTCTCAGCAGACTCTTCCTCCTGAGCCTGAACGGACACCCTCACTGGCTGGCCGTAAATCTTCGCCGCAGCCGCCTCGATTGTCTGAACGTAATTCTTGCGAAGCCAGTTACTTGCAAAGCTATTTGGAGCAATCAGAGTCAACTCCCCGTCCCGAAAACCACTGCAAATGGCAGGACGAATCCATGTCTCAAACGTAGGTTTGCTGAGATTGTGCTGAAGGGCCTGCTGCACCTTGGACCACAGCTCATTGCCCGTTAGCACCACATCCTTTCCCCTTCGATGGCTGAATCTACGCAACTTCTATCGAGCAAGCCGTCTTTAATAAGACCCTGATGTTCTCGTTCCCTGGCACCTGCGTTTGTCATGACCCTTGCCCTATCTGCCCACAGGCTGCATCCGATCAGATGGCTTGGCTTGGTCCTCATCAGCATCAACCTAAGTGGCTGCAACGAAGGGTTACGTCAACGCATCGGCATTGGTTCTAAGACAAGCCCAGACAACACCCCTGTCGTCAGTGATCCACCCAAATCAGCGCCTCTGCAGCCTGGCACCAATGTGATCGTGATTGCTGTGGAACAAGTCGGTCCGGCAGTGGTGCGCATCGACACGGTGAAACGGGTGGCAAACCCCCTTGGCAACCTCTTCGGTGGTGGACCTCCCATCCAACGGCAAGCAGGCCAGGGATCAGGTTTCATCACACGCTCTGACGGGCTGATCTTCACCAATGCTCATGTGGTTGATGGGGCAGAACAGGTATCGGTAACCCTTCCAGATGGACGCAACTACAGCGGCAAAGTGCTTGGTGGTGATCCCCTCACAGATGTCGCCGTGGTCAAAGTCGTGGCGAAGAAGCTTCCCGTGGCCCCCCTCGGCAATTCCAACAACATCAAGCCTGGACAATGGGCAATCGCTATCGGCAATCCTCTTGGACTGAACAACACCGTTACTGCAGGCATCATCAGCTCAGTCGACCGCACCAACGCCTTGGGGGGGGGGCAACGAGTTCCCTACATCCAAACGGACGCCGCCGTAAACCCTGGCAATAGCGGAGGACCACTCATTAATGCCTCAGGACAGGTGATCGGAATCAATACTGCCATCAAAGTTGCACCGGGAGGCGGGCTGAGTTTTGCAGTACCGATCAACCTGGCCAAACGAATTGCCCAACAAATCGTGGGGAGAGGGCAAGCTTCTCATCCCTATATCGGGGTAAGGCTTCAGAGCCTTACCCCCCAGCTAGCCAAAGAAATCAACGCAACAGGAGGGGAATGCCAGGTGCCTGAAGTTAATGCTGTTCTCGTTGTCGAAGTGATGTCACGCAGCCCTGCAGACAAAGCTGGCGTGCGCCAATGCGACTTAATTAGTCAGGTCAATGGTGAGGTCGTTCGCGATCCTTCACAAGTACAACTTGCCGTAGATCGTGGGGAGGTTGGCCAACCCATGCCGCTCACCCTTGAACGAAACGACAAGACGATCGAATTAATCGTAAAACCAGCAGAACTACCCCGCCAGGGGTGACTTGACATGTCAAAACCTGCGCTGGTTGTGATGGCCCGCTGGCCGGCAGCAGGCAGATGTAAACGAAGACTGGCCACCAATCTTGGAATAGTGCGTGCGGCCTCTATCCAGGCCAGGCTTACCAAACACACTCTGAGCGTGGCAAATAATCTTGCCAATAGAGGTTTGGTCGAGCTGCAATTAGCTATCACTGGCCTCGCTCCCAAGGCAACTAAGCGCTGGGGGATTGATCAGGGTGTGAGCACAGTGGAGCCTCAAGGCAACGGAAGCCTGGGTGAGCGGATGCGAAGACAGGTCTTGCGAGCACAGCAGCAATCCCATTCTCGAGCCAAAACTGGCCGCACCACACTGCTGATCGGCACGGATCTGCCAAATCTCTGTGATCGGGATCTCCTCCAAGCCCTAGAGGCATTGCAAGAGCATGAGCTCGTACTTGGCCCCTCTACTGATGGGGGCTATTGGTTACTTGGACTCTCAGGGCGCTTGGTAAAGCCCGTGACACGCTGGCCCTTCTGCGGCATTCCTTGGGGGAGCAATCAAGTGAAGCAAGTCACACTGCAGAAAGCAGCGGATGCAGGAGTAATGCCTTGCTTGCTGCGCGAACAAAACGATCTCGACCGCCTCGAAGATCTTTCTCCATGGCAAGCATGCGACAAGTCCATG
>PVBE010284458.1_pt1 | contig 12434 bp, 11 predicted proteins | sample 1631181 | NCBI WGS metagenome assembly PVBE01 (sample SAMN08397723, study PRJNA350692) | Marine metagenome, whole genome shotgun sequencing project. | isolation source: water | place: Pacific Ocean | collected 2012-04 | reverse complement strand
TCCCGTTCCTCGCTCGACAATTGAACCACATAGACCTTTTGCATCAAATCCATCCTTGGATACGTGAAAGAACTTACCGAAGAATCGGTACATACACGGTATCCAAGGATTAGTAAACTCTATGTTGACGCACCACTAGCGGCCATAGGCTGCGACCATCAATTACGCGGTCGGCGGGTAAGCTCGCACCGGCCAATTCGGCGAACGTGGGCAGCAGATCCATATTCGAGGCAATCTCGCTAGTTCTCCTTCCTGCCGGAATCTTCTTGGGCCACCAAAAAATCCCTGGCACTCGCATCCCGCCCTCGAATTCCGATCCTTTGCCGCCTCGCAACGGTCCTGGCGAACCTCCGTCGATCCCGTAGGGCAGCCAGGGTCCATTGTCCGATGTGAACACGATCAGTGTATTGTCGGCAATCCCTAGTTCTTCGAGCGTCGCCCGAATTTGTCCGACGCTCGAGTCGATCTCCATGATCACATCGCCATACAAACCGCGCTCGCTCTTGCCTTTGAACTTCTCCGACGCATAGAGATAAACATGCGGCATCGCGTGGGCTAGGTAGATGAAGAACGGCTTATCGCGGTTCTGCTTGATGAAACGGATTGCCCTTTGGGTGTAACGCGTTGTCAGCATTGATTGATCGGGCATCGTCTCGACCACTTTCTCACCGTCGATAAGCGGCAGAGGTTCTTCAAAGGGATGCGGAAACTTTGCCTGCCCCTGTTGCCACGGCGAACCGGTGTACCGTGAACGCTTGCGGATGGCTTGTTGCAGCGGCGATTCGTTCTCCCGCATCGGCAGCATTTCGTGGTAGGGAAACATGTCGTTCGAATAAGGCAGCCCAAAGTACTCATCAAAGCCGTGCCGAGTCGGTAGAAACTCGGTTGCATCTCCTAGATGCCACTTGCCGAGGTGCAATGTTGCGTATCCCGTCGCCCCAAGCATCTCTGCGATCGTAGTCTCGTTCGGACCGATTCCCGTCCTAGCGTTCGGTACATGGTTAAATGCGAGGCTCACGCGCGGTGGGTAGCATCCAGTCATTAGCGCTGCGCGCGACGGACCGCAAAATGGCGCCGCGTAGAAACTGGTGAACCGGACTCCTTCGGCTGCAAGACGGTCGATATGAGGCGTCTCGATATTCGGTGAACCATAGCACCCCAGGTCACCGTAGCCTTGATCGTCGGTAAACACGACAACGATGTTGGGTCTCTCAGCCGAACTCGCTTCCTGTGCAATCGCCGAGGGGGCTCCAGAGACCACGAGAATGCTGACGGCTACTAGCAACACACAAAACAGAAGTCGGCAGCATAACATGAAGGATACCCTCATCGCGATAATAAACCATACTGCTTCGGATTCGACACGGTCGCCTCCCAGTCCTGAATCGCTTTCTTCAACTGGGCGACGATTTCGGGACGCTTGGTTGCGATGTCCGCGTCGGCTGCTTCGGCAGCCAGTGTAGCGCATCCAATGAAAATCACACTGAAGACAAGGCATCCGGTAGTGCAGAACGACCGATCGATCGTCGTTTGTTTGCGCGCACACATTGTTACGTGGTCCTCGGAAAATCAAGAGGCCATCCGGCATTTATCGTCACTGAATTCGGATCCTGATGATATTTTTTCAATGGCAGAATCCACTGGGCAACAACTGCTTGCGTTTGCGAGTCGATCAATGAAGTCACCAGGTTCGGCGTCTGGCCAGGTCGGTGTCGACGTCTGCCAAGACGAGCACGTCGCGCTTCAGTTCCGACGGCGTCAACATCGTTCTGGGCGCCGCGACAGCAATCTAAGCGCGTCGTCAACAGCTGTTGTACCACAGTCGCGTTGTCAGTGTGAAATGTCGAATTACAAGGGCACAGCAACGCGCCGGGCAGCAACACTGACCAAGAAGCCGATCTGCTGCACGATGGGCGAAACGGTCAATAGAGGTCGAGATTGTTGGGACGCGTGGAAAAACCACCGTTGAATGGGAATCGAAGCCAGCCATGACGTTCGGTCATCTGTGCACCGAACGCTTGCCACAAGGCCGCTGGAAAACTGCCTCTGGGTGTCCAGGTCACGAGATGAAAGCGCCCCGCCGACAGCTCCTCGGATCGATGGTATGCTAGAAATGGTCGGGACGGGAAGTCACGTTGCTTGGGCCATGGCCGACCAATTGTCGAATGCCCGCTGATCCGTCACATTCCATTGACAATTTCGCTACAAATTCTGACCATTGCGTCGCAATCTTCTGCTCTGGCAAATGCGGAAGCGGCTGAAACTAATCCATGTCAAAATCGCGTTCGACCCATTCAAAACGGCCTTCACCAGCGCCGCCCTCGCCACGGTCATTTAGACCATTTGCCATCGCTGCAGGCATCTTGGTCTTCTTGATCGTTGGTGGCCTGGTGTTTGGTGACTGGTGGACCACGCTGCCCGATGATGTGACGTCCAACTATGTCGGTCGTCAGAGCTGCCTGCAATGTCACACCAAACAGGCGCGGGATTGGTCCGGCTCCCATCACGACCTGGCGATGGACCTGGCAACGGACGAAACCGTCTTGGCTGATTTCGACAACGCGCAGCTTCGGCACCACGACATCGAATCGAAGATGTTTCGCCAGGACGAAAAGTTCATGGTCCACACCGAAGGCCCAGACGGGAAGATGGGCGACTTTCAAGTCAAGTACGTCTTTGGTGTCACTCCGCTCCAACAGTACATGGTGGAATTTGACCGAACCGAATCGATGCCTGCTACCGAAGTCGCGCGGCTACAGGTACTGCGGTTGTGCTGGGACACGCTGAATGAGAAGTGGTTCTATTTAGCGCCGCCCGATGTGGCCGAAAAGCTCCGTCCGGACGACGCCCTGCATTGGACTGGCGTGACGATGTGTTGGAACACAAGTTGTGCGGACTGCCATTCGACGAATTTGCAGAAGAATTTTGACGTTCACACGGCTGGTTTTCACACGACATTTTCCGAAATCGACGTAAGCTGCGAAGCGTGCCACGGACCTGGCGGCGTGCATATTGAGTTGGCAAACAGCAAATCGTTGTTCTGGGACCGCAAGCGCGGTTATGGGCTCGCACAGCTCAAGGGCGAGAATCCGCAACCGCAGATTGATACTTGTGCAACGTGCCACTCTCGACGCCAGCGCAGTGTGCATCCGGGGTTTCGGCCTGGCGATAACTTTTACGACCACCACGGAAATGCCTTGTTGACGTCCCTGCTTTATCACGCGGACGGGCAGATACAAGACGAGGTCTACGTACACGGGTCGTTTCTTCAGAGCAAGATGTACCAGAAGGGCATTCGCTGCACAGACTGCCACGATCCGCATACCGCCAGACTCAAACACGAAGGAAACCAGGTTTGCACTTCCTGCCATCAGCACGCTGCCGGAAAATACGACACACCCGCCCACCATCGCCACAATGTTGGCTCGCCAGGCGCACAGTGCGTTGATTGCCACATGCCCGCAACAACGTACATGGAAGTCGACCCTCGTCGTGACCATAGCCTACGCGTGCCACGACCTGATTTGAGCGTTACGCTGGGAACACCGAACGCGTGCAGTGCGTGCCACCTGGAGCAGAGCGGCTTGCCCGAGGCGCAACGTGAAGAACTGGGTGAATACGCCAAATGGCTAACAGCTGCCGAAACTGACGACGAAGTCAAGCAGGCCCTCCAGCGCGTCGATCAGTGGAGCCGTGATCGTTTTGTCGAGTGGTACGGCGAGAAAAAGGACGTAGAGACCCACTTTGCCAATGCGTTGACCAAAGCACGCGTTGGTGATCCTGTGGCAGTAGAACTCTTGAAACAAATTGCCGGGGACCGCAGAGTTTCAAACGTTGTCCGAGCAACCTGTCTGCTCGAACTGGGCCAATTCGGTGCGGAACACGCCAACGAACTTTCCATCAAACTGCTGCATGATTCCAATGCCCAGGTGCGCGCTACCGCGGTGGCAAATCTCCAAGGTTTGCCGGCCCGGAAGCTGACGGAATTGCTCACACCATTGTTGGCCGACCCAGTTCGGCTGGTTCGCACGGAGACTGCACGCGTCCTGGCTCGACTGCCACGAACCGAGCTACGTGGATCGCAGCGCGAGGCACTCCGTAAAGCGTTGACCGAACTCGAGGCGGGGTTCATGGTCAATAACGACCGTGCCGGATCGCACATGATGGTGGGCGTGCTGCGAGCCGACCAGGGCGACCCCGCAGAGGCACAACGCGCCTATGAGACGGCGCTCCGCATCGAACCATCGGTCGTCGGACCTCGCTCGAATCTGGCCGAATTACTCGATCGACGTGCCGACGAGCTACAGCAACAGGCCATGCAATTCGCCCAGGCCGGCAACCCAGCGGGCCGCGACCTGATCGTGAAATCTGCCGAAATTCGCCAACGCGTCACGACACTCCGCATGGAAGAGTTGGCCTTGCTGAGACGCGATGTGGGGCTTGTGCCAAACAATGGGCCGATTCACTATCGGTATGGCCTGCTACTGTACCTGCTTGGCGATGAAAAGGAGGCCGTCGGAGAATTGGAAGAGGCGTGCCGCTTGACACCGAATTCACCGGACTTTGCCATGGCACTGGCCTTGCTTTATCAAAAGCACAAGCGTTTCACCGAAGCGATCTCGCGAATGGAACGCGTGGTTGAATTGCGACCCGAAGACACTTCCGCCAAGCAGTTGATAGGTGAACTGAATCAACAGCAGTTAAATAGCGGCGGCGTTGGGCCGCGGCCCCCCAACCAATAGAGTTGCCACCAACAGCGTTGCCATTGCACGGAGCGGTCACGGTAGGATTCGCCGGACACCGTCTTCCACCAACATCATGCAACGTTGTTCGGTGAACAGCATCTTACTTTGGCAGCCACATGTCGTATGGGTCACTTCGCCGCTGGTCCGCATCCGATTGTGACATTCGGGACATTCCCAAACGCGAGACAGATCATACTTGAGCCGCTCTTTTGGCCCCTTCATGGCATTGCTCCTACAGTAGGTCAGTCTTCAGTACCTTAAGACGTCCTCTGAGCCTTTAGGCGCCCACTGAGCGGCATAATAGGGGTTCCTTCCAGCTGCGTGATCGGTCGTGTCGTAAATTGCGCCGACTTCAGGTACGGCCTGACGGATAGCCGTTTCGACGCCGTGTTTCAACGTTACGGCCGCCATTCCGCAGCCCTGGCAACCACCTCCCATTTTAATAAAAACGTCGTTCTTGCGAACATCAATCAACGTGACCACGCCACCGTGTCCGGCAACGGCTGGATTGACTTCGCTTTCCAACACTTCTTCGATTCGCCCACGCAACTCTTCCGTCGCGGGAATCGAACTGGCCAACTCGTCGCCCACGGCCGGTTCGCCCGATTGCATGTGTTCACGAATCTCGGCACCGATTAGTTTCCCAATGTCTTGCCATTCGAAGTTGCCAGCCTTATTGACCGTGATTTCGTCGTGCGAAATCAAAACGGTCATTACGCCTTCGATGTCAAACAGACGTCGAGCCAAGGGAGAATCTTGTCCCTTCTCCCTGGTTCCGAAATAGAACGATCCGTCAGCATAGACTGGTCGATCAACGGTAAACTTGCACGAGGCCGTTGTGACGGGTGTGGCCAGAATGCGGATTTCTTCTTGGCTCATCTTCGTGATTCTCCAGGCAATTGATTTGGTGCCCGAATTATAACAGCTTAGCGACTTCTGGAAACGACAGGAGTTCAAAATCGCCGTCGACCAAGGGCTACCTGAACTGTCGTGGCACGTAGCACGCCGGTTGTTGGTTTTCGTGCATTGAGCAGTTGTAGGCCGCGAACAAGAGAAGCAAAGTTTCGGCAATGTGTCAAAACAAGTGGTTTCCACCGCTGGAACTGCGTCGCTAACGCTCCTTGTTACCGGCCTACGCGAAAACCAACAGGCTGCTACTCCACAGGAAATCCATAATAATAGGACACAGCCCACCACCACGCATCCTTGCAACGACATCGATGCCACCGATAATGGTGGTTACCCCAATCGAATTCGAGGTTGTTTGATGCTTTACCCCAACGCCAATATCGACTCGCGCAGAACAGATCGGCAAACGACATCATGACAATCGACTGGGACGTGGCGCTTGGGATCGTCGATGGACGACAAGACTTACTCTTGGAGCTGATCGACATCTTCTTTGCCGAAAATGCCGAAATAATGCCCCGCATTTCGGCTGCGATCGACAACGGCGACGCGGGTGAGCTGCAATTATTTGCGCATCGACTTAAGGGCTGCCTGGGTTACTTTGGACAATCCAAGGCTGGCGAAATAGCCTGGCAGTTGGAATCGCTTGGCCGCGTCCGTACACTGGATGACGCCCCCCAGCTTCTAGCACAATTGCAAATCGCTGTCGACGAACTACTGCCACCGCTACGGGCCTACAGGCAAGAGCACCAACAACCCTGAATTCTCTCGGCAGATGATGAAGCCGACCCTGGCGCTGAGTTCTTCTGCTTAAAGTGATGACGACATTGTTTGACTTGATACTAGAACACGGTGATGTGATTGATGGCACCAACCGCCCGCGGTGCCGCGCGGACGTCGGTATTCAAGGTGATCGTATTGTCGCAATCGGGGATCTGGGCAGCGCGGAATCTCGACTCTCCATCGACGCCAGCGGTCAAGTTGTTGCACCTGGGTTTATCGACGTACACAACCACAGCGATGGCTGGCTATTGAAAATGCGACATTTCGCAGCCAAGACATTGCAGGGATTTACGACCGAGATTCTGATGGCGGATGGAATCTCGTACGCCCCAGTCAATCAGTTCACCAAGCCGCAATGGTTGTACTACCTGCGTAGCCTCGATGGCCTGACGATGCAAGATGATCGCGGCTGGCAGAGCCTCGGCGACTATATGCAGCAACTCGATGCGACTACCGCCCAGAATTCAGCCACGCACATTCCGTACGCAAACGTGCGATCGATGGTCAGTGGCTTTGGCCGGCGACGGCTCGATGATTTCCAGATCCGGCAAGTACAATACGAGATCCGGAAGGGCATGGACGAAGGTGCAGTTGGGCTTTCCACGGGGCTTGACTACATCGTCGAGTGCTTCTCGACGACAGACGAGTTGGTCGCCGCGTGCCAAGCGATGTCTGATCGTCGTGGTGTTTACGTTTCGCATGTCCGTTACAAGAAAGGACTAATCCCCGCATTAACCGAGGCGGTCGAGATTGGTCGCCGCGCCGACGTCCCCGTCCATATTTCGCATCTGAAGAGTCAACCCGACTGTGATTGTGATGAGATCTTTGCATTCCTCGATCGCGCCCGACAAGACGTGGAACTTTCTTACGACGTCTACCCGTATCAACCTGGCTCGACCATGCTCAACTACCTGCTTCCTAACGAGGTTTGGGAAGAAGGTCCGCTGGCGGCAATCGCCATACTCAATCAGTCAGAGATGCGCGAACGCTTTCGACAAGGCATCGCCGCCTACAAGTTGGATCTCGACCACATCCGATTGGCCTGGGTTCAAGGTAAAGCAAACGCGCCGCACATTGGAAAGACCTTGGCACAGTTTGTCGAAGAAAGTGGACAATCCAAAGCCGATGCGTTGCTGAATCTACTGATCGAAGAATCGCTGGCTGTCTTATGCGTTATGGACGAAGGAGACGATCGGCTTGTTCACCCAATGCTGAACCACGATCTGGCGATGATTGGAACAGACGGGATCTATTATCCCGACAGTGTCGTTCACCCACGCGTGTTTGGTTCGGTGGGTCGTATCCTGGGACCGTTTGTTCGCGACCTGAAACTTTTCTCTCTGGAAACTGCCGTACACAAACTGAGCGGATTCGCCGCCGAGCGATTCCAACTGCGGGACCGCGGCGTGCTCGCCAAAGGTGCCTTTGCGGATGCCGTCGTGTTTGATCCAGCGCAAATGCAGGACCGCTCCACATTCGCCGATCCGCACCAAACAACGGTAGGAATCAACCACGTCGTGGTCAACGGCGTTCCGATTGTTCGCGACGGAACACCGATCGACGATTTCGAAACAGAACCGCCCGGACGATTTGTCCGGGCGGGATAACGTGATATCCCGCGTTTTTAGCTCTCAATCAAGGCACTGCCACTCAAAACGCCACCCACGGCTTGCGCCCGGTGGGCCTCCCATAGGATGGCTGACGTTCGCTTGGCGTTTTGCCCCACGTAGTACCGCAGCGTGGTCTGAATGTTGTCGTGTCGCATCAGCTCCTGTAGGACGTTCGGCATGACGCGAGACGCCCACCGTTCGCCGAATGACCTACGAAGATCGTGGGCACTGGCGTACTTCACCTTTCCACCATCTTCCGAGACTTTGACGTTCGCCGCTTCGCCGATCTTGCACACCACGCTCCCTATCTGCCTCGCTGCCAGCCGTTCGCTGTAGTTCACGGCCGAGACAACGGATTGAAGACGAAGCCATGCCGCCGGCCCTGGGGCACCTCTCGCAACTACAGGCCAGGGCTGATAGTCGCACCGGTGCGACGTCACTCAGACGCCAACCGCCGCATTCGTCGCGCCGACCATGACACGTTCGGTGCAACGGGATTTGGGCCAATTCGGTGGCGTCATCGACCGTCGATTTTGACGTTTGATAGCGTTTAGCAAACGAGATGGCAATTCGGGACTCGTTCGCCCAAGTTGTTATTGGGTTTAGGGAAACGGCGACCGCATCGCGGCAAAGGAACGGTTTCTGACTTGCTCCCTTGACTGGCAGCAAGTCAGTGATCGCTTGCTAATTCTGTCTTCTCAAGAAAACTCACCACTATCTGATTCACTTCGCGCGCGGCCTCCATTTGTACCATATGACCGCAGTCGGCAAGCAATTCGACGGAAATCGAATCGGGAAGGTCGGCCGCATGGGAGGCCGGGATGATCTGGTCAGCCTCGCCCCAAATGACCTGCGTTGGTGATTGGAGCTGTTCCAGTTCGCTTCGGAACACGGAAACCTGCTTTCCGTTTGCGACGAATTTGTTGGAGAGGTTGCTGAGCGCGTCGGGGACGCCGTCGACGCGTTTGAATTTGAGCAGGTCATCGACCAGTTGCCGAGTCACTCGACTTGGATCCGCGAACAACCTCTCCAGAAAGGGCTTCAGTTGCTTACGACGACTCGATTCGACGACTCCCTCGATATAGTCCGCATCGATTTCCGGACCGAGCGCCGCACTGGCGATTAAAGTGCAAGAGCGTACGCGGTCGGGGTTTCGCAAGGCCGCACCCAAAGCCACTGCCCCGCCAAGTGAGTGACCGACCAGATGAATGCGAGACAGGCTCAACGCGTCGAGCCAGTCTTGCAATGCGCCAATCAACATATCGAGCGAGCCGTCTCCGACGTCCTTGGACGATAGTCCATGTCCCGGCAGATCCAACGCATAGACCGCGCGCCGCTGTGCGAGCTCAGCTTGATTGAACAGCCAGTTGTCGAGACTGCCAGTGAATCCATGAATGAGCACTACCGGCTGACCACCCTCGCCTTGCTTCAGATATCGCAAGCGACGACCGCCCACTTCAACAAACTCTGGCGCAATACCGTCTGCTGCCGATTCGTCGCATACTTCCTCGAGCACAAAGCCCTCAACAACGTGATTAATCTCGTCGTCGGAAACCGACAGATCGGCAACGACTGCCAAGAGTCCGCCAATCGGAACGTCCTGACCTGACTTAGCGACCTGACGGCGTAGCATGCCGCCCGTTGAGGATTCCACGCAGCCCGTGATCTTTTCCGTTTCGACTTCGAGGACTTCTGCCCCGGCGGAAACCTCTGCACCTTCGGGCACCAACCACTCGACGACTTTGCCGTGTGTCATCGAGAGGCCCCATTTGGGCATGGTCAGCTTGTGGATGCTGTCGCTTTCCACGCTGGGTACTCCGAAACTTCGCGAACAGCTGATGCGATCTTCTCAGCGTCGGGTTTGTAGAGGTCTTCCAGGTTGTCGGCGAACGGCACCGGCGTGTGAGGCGCGGTGACCATCTTGATGGGCGCCTTCAGCGCGTCAAACGCATTCTGAGCAATCAGCGCGGAGATGTCTGTCGCGATACTGCACCGTGGGTTGGCTTCATCGACGACAACGACGCGTCCGGTCAAGGCCACGCTGTCGAGCAACGTCTCTTCATCCAACGGAGACGTCGTGCGCAGATCAATCACTTCGCATTCGACGCCATCCTTCGCCATTGCCTCGGCCGCCTTGAGGCTCTCGTGGACCATCTCGGCCAAGGTAATGATCGTCACGTCTTTACCTTCACGTACGACTTCCGCTTCACCGAAAGGAATCGTGTACAGCTCTTGCGGCACCTCACCTTCCAGAGGATACAGCTTCTTGTGCTCGAAGAATATCACGGGGTCGTTGTCTCGAATCGCTTCGATCAACAGCCCTTTGGCATCATAAGGCGTGGAGGGCACAACGCACTTGAGACCTGGAATATGCGTGAAGATCGAATACAGCGACTGTGAGTGTTGAGCAGCAGCGCGGAAACCAGAGCCGATCATGGTGCGGATCACCACTGGCGTCTCAGCTTTGCCGCCGAACATGTAGCGGAACTTCGCCGCCTGGTTGAAAATCTGGTCGAAGCAAACACCCATAAAATCGTTGAACATCAGTTCGACCACGGGACGCAATCCCGATGTCGCCGCGCCAATTGCGGCACCGATAAAAGCCGATTCGCTAATGGGAGTATCCATCACCCGGTCGCCATGTTTGGCATAAAGACCTTTGGTCACACCGAGCACTCCGCCCCATGCGTCCATTTCACCTTCGGCACCTTGCCCACCGGCGACGTCTTCGCCCATGACAATCACCGATTCATCACGAGCCATTTCCTGGTCGAGCGCTTCGTTGACTGCTCACTGGAAGGTCAATCTGCGGGCCATGACGCGACTCCTGTGGGCTGTCCCACTCAATAGGAAACGTAAACGTCGGTTAACAAATCTTCTGCTTCGGGCTTTGGTGCCGATTTGGCACCGGCGACAGCGCCCTCAATCAGTTCGAGCACTTCGTGATCGATTGCCGCGAGATCGGATTCCGCCACATCGCCCGACTTGGTGACGAGATTAGAGAACCTCACGATGCAATCCTGATCAGCGCGAAGTTTCTTCACCTCGTCCGATCCGCGGTAGGTTTGCGCATCGCCTTCGAAGTGGCCGTAGTATCGATTCAAATGGCAATCCAACAGCGATGGGCCACCGCCATCTCGTGCACGCCGGACGGCCTCGGCTGCCGCCTCGTAAACGGCGAAGAAATCATGGCCGTCGACCCGAACCGAGTGTAACCCAAATCCGCGTGCTCGCTCGGCGTTGCTTTCCGCGCCGATCGACCACTTCGACGAGGTGGCTTCCGCGTAGCCGTTGTCTTCGACGACAAAGATCGCGGGCAGATTCCAAACCTTGGCTAGGTTGAGGCTTTCGAAGGTTGTGCCTTGGTTCGATCCGCCGTCTCCAACAAAGGCGACCGCAACGTTTCCTTGGCCCGCTCGCTTAGCGGCGAGGGCAGCGCCAGTCACCAGCGGCGGACCGCCGCCCACAATTCCATTCGCGCCCATCATTCCCAATTCGAGGTCCGCCACATGCATTGAACCGCCCTTGCCACCGCACAGGCCGGTCCTGCGACCGAACAGTTCCGCCATCATGCCATGAACGCCCACTCCCTTGGCGATGCAGTGGCCATGTCCCCGATGGGTCGATGCAATGTAATCTTCCTTGGACAAGTGCGCGCAGACACCGGCTGCACATGCCTCTTCACCCGCGTATAGATGAACGAAGCCAGGTATTTCACCTGCGGCGAATTCGACATGCACTCGCTCTTCAAACTCACGGATCGTTTTCATTATCCGGTATGCTGCGAGCAAGTCGCCTTTTGCCAGTTTCATGTTTGGTCCTCTTGTGACGGGCGATCGACTTTATATCATGCCTAAATTCACATAGCCAGCCGCGCGACGCTCGCCGGATACGGGCGTCGACCTTGTCGGAGAATCTCGTCATTCCCGAAAAAGACCCTATGTTTTCCAGAACGTCGAGCCCTGGGGCGGCTGGTATTGGTCTGCCAGATGTGGTGTTGCCAGTCGCTTCTGTTTCTGAAAGACCGATTCGATACCCGCGGCGGTCATACTCGTTGACCCGACCGCGACGGTCGATCAGGTTCTCGGCCGGCGCCGTGCTGCCCTCGGTCACCGAATGCCATCACCGCCGTTTCAATGCGATGCGACCATTGACGGTCAGCACGTGACTTGGCTGGCATCCCTTATTGGCCTGCCGTCTTGTCCAGGGCTGCTTCGTGACGGGATCGACGATGGTCTCCCGCGGAGGGTTCCTCGCGCAGTTTAGTGGGTAGTATGTTATTGGTTTGGCATTTTCGATGGTATTGATGATGGTTTCTTTATGTCTGATTTAGCAAAACACTATTCGTTGTTGCTGGGACTGGATGATGCCTGGCAGGTTATAGACG
>PVBE010652041.1_pt1 | contig 12437 bp, 10 predicted proteins | sample 1631181 | NCBI WGS metagenome assembly PVBE01 (sample SAMN08397723, study PRJNA350692) | Marine metagenome, whole genome shotgun sequencing project. | isolation source: water | place: Pacific Ocean | collected 2012-04 | reverse complement strand
TGATCTTTCTGATATCAAGGTAGATTTTCATGAAAAATCTGAAACTGATGAGGATCATAAAATTAAAGCATTCTTCGATAGACTTCAAACTGCTGAAGCTAGAAAGCGTTTTCTCAAGAGCTTGGAAAAACTAGAAGTCCCCCTTAACCCAAAGTATCCCCCCTCATATAGAATTTGGGTAAATCCCAAAAACTATGCATTGACTCTCGATCCCAAATACCGGTCAATCTACATCAATGGAATAGCAAACCGCCTTTGGCCAGAAAAGGGTCCATCAGCGCCTTGGAATCTTGAACAAGCTCCTATCATTCATGAGGATTTTGATAAGATTGGTCAGGAAGCTATCGAATCTTATAAACGTGAACAGGAAAGGATTCAAAAGGAGCGTCTGATCCGACTTGCCCATATCCGCAGTATGTCAAAAAACTACCTGGAGAAAATCAAACGCGAACAAGCAGAAGAGGAACAAGCAAGCATGACGTAATTTTAGAAATAGCAGGCTATGTGCCTTTTGCGATGCCTTGAAGCTCCAAAAAAATCCGGTGTAATTCGGGTACATTTATTCCAAGAAATAACCTAAACAACTTCTGGTAGTGAGTTGTGCGTGTGAATAATGCCAAATTGACGGTCACGTTCGTGGAGTAATTGTGCAGTGATACTGATGGCAATCTCCTGCGGATGGTTGGTACCCAGCGAGAGGCCGAGTGGACAGTAGAATCCTGAGATTTGTGCTTCAGAAAGCCCGGATTCGGCGAGTTCCTTGCGGATGGTCGCCCCCTTCGCTCGACTGCCGATGGCACCGAGGAACACCTGTCCACCGCGTTCAAGAAAGCGTTGCAGGATGGGGCCGTCGGTGGCGTGACCCTGCGTCATCAGCAACACAAAGGCCGTTTCCGGAAACGACTCCACGGTGGCCGGCAAATCCGGTTCGTGCCGGACTTCCAGCTTTGGGGAAGCTGGAAGCTGTCCCAACCACTCCTCACGAGAGTCGAGGCAAACGACCCGGCAGTCCAGCGTGAGCAGCAGCGGAATCAGCACTTGGGCAACGTGTCCGGCGCCATAGATTACAATCGTCCACGGATGCGCATGGTGCCGCTCGAAGAACAGAGTCACGGCCCCCCCACAGGTCATGCCCACGTCCTTGTTGAGGCTCCAGTGCACAAGGCGGGTTTGGTGGGTGGGGTTGGATTCGTTCAGGAACTCCGCCGCTACATTCAATGCCTTGGCTTCGACCCGCCCGCCTCCAACCGTACCCCAGTGCCGTCCAGAGTTTATGACCAGCATCCGGCTTCCGGCGTCCTGAGGAGTGCTGCCCTTCTCATCCACCAGCGTGACCACCACAAACGGGGTTCCGGAGTCCAGCAATTCCTGAATGCGTTGCAGGGCTTCACGCATCGCGATTAGAAGGATTATGCAGCAGCACGTTTGGGTTCCGGTTCAGTCGTCAAGGGCGACGGAGCGATAAGTGGAATCTCCTCCTCAGTGCGGGAGGTCGAGCCATCGAGTTCGGTGAGGCAGCGGAGGATTTTCTCTCCAGTGGCCGGAAGGCGCAGCTTGGGGATGGCTCCGGGTTTCACACAGGAGAGCGCGTGTTTGACCGCCATCCAGACTGAGAGGCAAAGCATCAGCGGCGGCTCGCCGATGGCCTTGGAGCGCCGGACGTTGACTTGGTGATTTGGATTCTGGAGGTAGTCCACTCGGAAGGTGTCCGGAATGTCCTGAATGTTGGGAATCTTGTAGGTCGTGGGGGAGTAGGAAAGCAGGTCGCCCTTGTTGGAGTAGCGCAGCTCCTCGTTCGTCACCCAGCCCACGCCCTGAATGAAACCACCGATGGTCTGTCCCAGATCAATTCCGGGATTGATGGATTCACCGATGTCCATGAGCAAATCAGCCCGCTCCAGTGTGAGGTGTCCGGTGAAGCGGTCGAGGCGCACCTCGGAAACGGCGGCTCCAGTGGTGTAGTAGAAGAACGGATGCCCCTGCCCGGTGTCACGGTTGAAATCAACTCCGGGGGTGCGGTAGAAGCCGCGCTCGCCGAGGCTGATGCGCTCCAGATAGGCGAGTTTGACGAGTTCGGCAAAGGCGATGCTCGCGTTCGGACGGCGTTCGTCCCACACACGTCCGTCTCCGAAATGGATGCAGCTGGACTCGGCGGCACAGCCGTTTTCGGCATCGGACAAGTGCTGTGCGGCAAACTCGGCCAGCCGTTCCCGAATCGCACGGCAGGCGTTAGCAGCGGCCATGCCGTTGAGATCGGTTCCGGCAGAGGCGGCGGTCGGCGAGGCGTTGTTGTTCTTTTCGGTGGAGGTGATCATCACCCGCACCTGCTCGTAGCCGATCCCCAACTCGTCTGCAACGACCTGCCGGATTTTCGTGTTCAGCCCCTGCCCCATCTCCGTGCCGCCTGTCGAAACCTGCACTGTCCCGTCCTTGTAAAGGTTCACGAGCGCGTTTCCCTGATTGAGAAACCGGGTGGTGAAGGAGATACCGAACTTCACCGGAGTCAGCGCCAGTCCCCGGAGTTCAGTGGCGGAGGTGCGGTTGAAGGTTTCGATTTCCTGCAATCGCTCCTGATAATTGGAGGTTTCCTCCAAGCGGTCAAGGATTTCCGGAAGGATGTGGTGTTGCACCACTTGACCGTAGGGGGTGGTGTTGCGCAAGCCGTGGTCGTAGCAGTTGAGCCGCCGGATTTCGTAGGCATCCCTGCCGAGCGTGATTGCGATTTCCTGCACCACATTTTCGATGTTCGCCATACCCTGTGGTCCTCCGAAACCCCGGAAGGCGGTGTTGGGAGGGAGGTTGGTTTTGCAAACCGTGCCCCGGAAGCACGCGTTGGGCAGGTGGTAGGCGTTGTCCGAGTGGAGCAGGGCACGTTCCATAATTGAGGTTGAGAGGTCCGCCGCCGCGCCGCCGTTGGAGTAGAGGTCGAACTCGACCCCGGTGATGCGCCCCTCGGCAGTGAACGCCGCCTTGTAGAAGATTTTGAAGGGGTGGCGCTTTCCGGTGGAGCGCATATCATCGTCCTTCGTGTAGGCGACTCGTGCGGAACGTCCGGTGTGACGCACGACGAGTGCCGCCATCACTGCTGGAATCGCAGCCTGCGTTTCCTTGCCCCCGAAACCTCCGCCCATGCGCTTGCAGACGGAGATCACATCGTGGAAATTCAGCCCAAGAGCTTCCGCTACAACCTGCTGGATTTCGGTGGGATTCTGCGTGGAGGAGTGGATGAGGATTTGTCCCTCCTCGTTGGGCCACACGAGTGCAGCCTGCGATTCCAGGTAAAACTGCTCCTGCCCGTTGCAGTGGAACACGCCTTCCAGCCGATGCTCGGCCTCGTTCCATGCAGCCTCAAAATCCCCACACTGAATCGTCCGGGTGGGACCGATGAACTGCCGGGCGGCAATGGCTTCTTCAATCGTGAAAACCGGAGGCAGTTCCTCAATCTCCAGCTTGGCGAGTTGCTTGGCCTTGCGGAGGGCGCGGCGATTCTCGGCAGCCACCACCGCAATCGGCTGACCGACGTACTCCACCACGTCTTCCGGCAGAAAGCACTCGTCCGGAATGATCACCCCGAAGCGGTTGTGTCCGGGGAGATCCGACACGGTGTAGAGGCCAACGATACCCGGAAGTTCCCGGAGTTCGTCAAAGTTGTTGCCAAGCAGCTTTCCGTGGGCGATGGGACTGGCGATGGCGTCCACGAGCACCTCTCCTTGCGTCGGGGGCAGGTCGTCCACATAAAGTGCTTCCCCGGTGACATGCCCCACAGCGGAATCATGTGGAATGTTTTGTCCAACTGCTTTCATCCCTCCTCCTTACGCACTCAAGGTGTTCGGCTGCGGCCAGCCCTGCTCCTGCCGTACCTCATGGTAGAACTTGAGCAGGATGTTCTCGGCAAGCTGCAGGCGATAATCCTCAGAAGCCCGGACATCCGAAATTGGAGTGATCTCTCGGCGAGCCAGTTTTCCGGCCTTTTGGATGGTGTCCCGCGTGAGCAGCTTGCCGGAGAGGAAGCGTTCCGTTTTGGGCAGGCGCAGCACGACCGGCCCCACCCCGCCATAGGCCAGTCGTGGCTGGGTGATCCGTTCGCCGTCGAGCGTCATCCGGATCCCGGCGGTGAAGTTTGAAATGTCGAGATCCTTGCGCTTGGAGACCTTGTAGAGCTTCAACGTTTCGTTCGTTTCCGGAAGCTGAAACCGTAACGTGGTGATCAACTCGTCCGGACGCAGTTCCAGTTGCTTGTAGCCGTGGTAGAAGCGGTTGAGGTTCACCCAGCGGCTTCCAGACGGCCCCGTCAGTTCGACCTCTGCTTCCATCACATAGAGGAAGGGCATCGAGTCCGCAATCGGCGAGCCGTTCCCGATATTGCCTGCAAGGGTTCCGGCGTTCTTGATTTGTGGAGAGGCGAACACCTGAATGATTTTGCGGAACTCCAAAAGACTCTCACTGCCCGCATGTTCCACGTCAGTCCAAGTCGCTTTTGCTCCAATCGTGAGCCAGTCGTCGTTTTCGGAAACTCCTTCCAGTTCCCGGAGATGAACGAGGCTGAGGAGTGTGTCCGGTTCCACCTTCCCCTTGTTCATCTGCACCGAGAGGTCAGTCCCTCCGGACACCACCACGGTCTTTTCATGCTTCGCCTTGAAGGCCACCGCGTCGGCCACGGTGGCGGGAATGCCGATGCGTATGTTGCGGAATTCACGGCCCCATGATTCGCGATAGGCGATTTCAACGGAGTCCTGCGCACAGGCTTCCAGTTCTGCGAGCATCTGAGGATTGTGGTAACGTTCGGCGCTGCGCGTGACAGATTTCCCCTTGAGCGAAAGTGCGGCGTCAATGATTTGCTCGTATCCGGTGCAGCGGCAGAGGTTTCCGGTGAGTCCGTCCTTGATTCCTTGGCGGGTGAGCGGGGTGCCTTCCTCCAGCATCGCAGCCAGCGCCATCACGAATCCGGGAGTGCAGTAGCCGCACTGGGAGCCAAAGGACTCAACCATCGCCTCCTGCGCGGGATGCAGCCGCCCGTTTTCCTTCAAGCCCTCCACCGTGACCACATGCCGCCCATCGAGTTGCCAGAGATACTGAATGCATCCGTCGATGCCCTGATAGCGTATAGCACCGTTTTCCGGACGACCAATCAACACGGTACAGGAGCCGCAGTCGCCTTCGGCACAGACTACTTTGGTCCCCGTAAGCGCGAGGTCATAGCGCAGCAAATCGGTAAGGGATTGATAGGCCCGTGCACCCCTGATTTCGTAGCGGGTGCTGTTGACATAGAGGAGCAGGTAGTCGCGCATAACGGTGGTTGCCGATTTCAGGTGGGATGGAGAGGAAGGGTGCGCGTCCATTCATCACCGTAGAATCCCCAGTCTGAGTCGCACTCAGGCTTTTTCCATCACAATCCAAACTTTGAAGGATTGCAAGGAGAATGCACCGCTCAGGCAGGTACCGCCGTTTCCAGAGTCATCCCGGTCATCATGCGGCCAATCTGCTCCACCGTGGCCTCCTGACGCGAGAGGGTGCCGACGATGTGTCCATCGAAAATCACGGCAATGCGGTCCGCCATCAGCAGCAGTTCATCCAAATCCTCGGAAATCCACAGCACTGCCAATCCCCGATCCCGAGCCCTGCCGATTTCATCGCGGATGAACTGGGTAGCGTGGATGTCGAGTCCGCGAGTGGGCTGGCAGGCGAGCAAGACCCGCCGGGCGCGGGAGGTTTCGCGGGCGAGGATGACCTTCTGCATGTTGCCTCCGGAAAGCAGGCCCACGCGGGTTTTCTCGGAAGGTGCCCGCACATCAAACGCCTCCATCTTCTCGCGTCCGTAACGCTGCAAGGCACCTCGATTGATGAGGAAGCGTTTCCAGAAGAAATTGGAGTTTCCGAAATTCCTCAGCAGAAAATTTTGGGCAATCGTCAGCCCCGCAGCCACTCCAAATTTCTTGCGATCCTCCGGAATGTAACCCACCCCTCGGTTGATCATCTGCTCAACATTGAGCCGCTGGAGCGGGGTTTGCTCAAACAGGTACGTCCCGGAAGTGTACGTTCGCAAACCCGCCAGCACCTCGGTGAGTTCCCGCTGTCCGTTTCCGGAGACTCCTGCCATGCCGAGGATTTCGTTCTCGCGCAACTCCAACGAAATGCCCTTGAGCACCGGATGCCCCAAGTCGTTGACCGCGTGAACGTCCCGCAGTTCAAGGATAGTGGGATTCACGGTGACGGCTTCCGGAGCCGTTGGCACATCAGCTTCTTCCTCAACGACTTCCGTACAGGGCAGTTCGTTGGCTTCGGCGTCGGTGGTGGGATTCGTGGTGTGGCCGAGCATGAAGGCCGCAAGTTGTTCCGGAGAGGTGTCCTCGCGTTGCAGGGTGGCCATCACCCGCCCCTGATTGAGAACGGTGACGCGGTCCGAAAGCGCCATCACCTCCTTCATTTTGTGCGAAATGAAGAGGATCGAGTGCTCCTGCTGGGTGAGGTTGCGCATGATGCGGTAAAGCGCCTCGGATTCCTGTGGAGTGAGAACGGCGGTCGGTTCATCAAGAATCAGCAACCGAGCACCCCGATACAGCACCTTGACAATCTCGACACGCTGCTGTTCGCCGACGGACAGTTCGTGAATATTGCGCTCCGGATCAACGTGGAGGTCGTAACGGTCGCTGAGTTCCTGAATCTCCTGATGGATTTTTTCGAGGTCCAGCACCGCCGATCCCGGCAGGCCGAGGATGATGTTCTCTGCCACCGTGTGGTTGCGGACCAGCATGAAGTGCTGGAAGACCATGCCGATGCCCTGACTGATCGCCTCGCGGGGGGTGCTGAACTGCACCACCTGCCCCCGGATGCGAATTTCGCCCTCGTCCGGAGTGTAAAGTCCGGCGATGATGCTCATGAGGGTGGACTTGCCCGCGCCATTCTCACCGAGAATCGTGTGAATCTCGCCCTCGCGCAGGTCGAGGTTGATGTGATCGTTGGCAAGCACTCCGGGAAAGCGCTTGGTGATCTCCCGGAGTTCCAAGACGGTTGGAGCGGAAGCAGTGGACATGGAGCTTAACTGCCTCGGTAGGTGGTGTACCCAAAAGGGTTGAGAAGCAGAGGAACATGATAGTGCTGCTCCGGATTTTGAACTTGGAAACAAATGTCCACTTTCGGATAAAATGACTCCACCCCCAGCTGCGCGAAATACTCTCCTACCGAGAAGTTCAGGCGGTAGATTCCTGCCTCCAACATCGTGCTGTCCGGGAGCAAATCCGTAATACGCCCGTCCGTATTGGTGGTCCTGGAAGCAAGGGTTTCCCAATGATACCCATCGGTCTTCTGGCGACTGAGGGTCACGGAAACACCTTGGGCAGGGCGACCTTGGGAGGTGTCAAGAATGTGGGTGGTGATCGGACTCATGGGACTCCTTGTGCATCAGGCAGAGAGCAATGATGCCCAAGGATTCAAGAGTCAGGCAAGCTTTTTCGGAGAGGAAGAGAAAAGCGGGAGCAGGCGGTGTGGGCGGGACGTGGGGCGTCCCGCCGCGGGCAATGAGGGGATCCTGAAGGATCAGCCAGCCTCAACGAGGTTGAGGACCGTCTTCGGCACCTGATTGGCTTGGCTGATCATCGCGGTACTGGCCTGAAGCATGATCTGGTCGCTGGTGAGCTGCGACATTGCCTCGGCCATGTCCGTGTCCCGAATCGTGGACTCGGCTTGCGTGATGTTCTCCTCGGCAATCTTGAGACTTTCCAGATTGTTCTCGATCGCGTTGCGCTGGAACGCCCCCAGCCGCCCCCGGAATTCCGAGACCTGCTCGATGACCTTATCAACCACCATCGAGGCGTCATAGGCACCCTGAAGTGAGGTGACATCAACGTCTGCCAAGCTGTCAAACCCGCTTTTGTTCTCGAAACCGCGGCCAAGCTCCTTGGCCTTGACGTTCATGAACGAGAATAAGGGATCGAGATGGCCGTCCGGACCAATCTGGAAGGTTTGGGAGCGTTGTGAAACGTGGACATAGCCCTCGCTCTGACCGCTGTCCGGAGTCCCCACGATCTCGTCGTTGGACTCCTCGACGAACTCCTTGCCGATCTCGATACCGCGCTCGTCAATGACCGGGATCTCCTTCAGGCCGATCTCGCGCATGTACTGCACGGACACCCCCCGAGCCGAGGAGCCATCGAGTGCGGTGAGGAACTGCCCTTCACCCTGGGCAACCTCGCCGTTGATGATTCCTTCGACATCCCGCCCCTTAGCCGCCAGCTTGGCGATGTTCACCTTGTCGCTGACAATTCCTGCCACCGAACTTGTTGCTGAGAAGTTGGTGTGGTCTCCGTACTCGTTGTGCTTGATGATGATCGTGTTGTCCGGTGCCAGAAAGGAGTGGACGTTGAGTCCGTTCTCCTCAATCGCTTGGGCAAGATTGTAGGCAACAATCTCCCGGATGGTCTGGGATGTGGTTGCATAGTCAAAGCGCTTCGAGTCAAGGTCGTGATTCTCAAAGACCTTCTGAAGCTCTTTTCCCATCTGCCCTTTGTCCGTGTGAATCTCGGCGTTCTTGCCGCCTTCACTGATCACGATGTGAAGACCCTCCCGGATGTTGTTCACATCGATAGCCGTCCTCCCTTTCAGCCGAGCCCGGGTAGCCACCTGATGGATGTCCACGGGCCAACCGTCAATGGGCGAATACGGAGTGTCTTCCCGAGCCGAAACGAACCGCAAGTTGCTGCCAACCGTGATGCCGTTCGCTCCAAGGCTACCATCAAGCAGGGTCTTGCTGTTGAACTGCGTGTTCTTGGCGATGCGGTCCAAGGTATCAAGCAGGTACTCGATCTCCATTTGATCGGCGTTCAGCATTTCCGGATCATTGACTGCCTCGTTGGCGGCGTGAACCGAAAGCTGCTTGAGCCGGATGAGGACTTCACTCACTTCATTGAGCGCGCCCTCGGCGGTCTGCATAAGCGTGACCGAGGCAGAGGCGTTGTTGTAAGCCTGCTGCAACCCCACGATCCGACCCCGGAGCCGTTCCGAGGCGATCAGGGATGCCGGCCCATCGGCCCCCTTGTTGATCTTCATCCCCGAGCTGAGTTGCTCAACACCAGCCTTCACACGCTCCATGGCATTATTGGAATGCCTTAGCGTGGTCAGGGCAGTGGGATTCTGTTTAATTCTCATTGCCATGATAGACTCCAGTTGCGTTGCCAATCCATGGCCACCGCTTCCGGAACACCCGGAAAACGGGGCAGAGGTCTGTATATCCCCACACAGACCCTCTGCTACACCGGAGGGCACCGCCCACCGGACGCAGAACTACGGATTCCCTCCTCCCGGAACGCCCGGAGAGAAGGGTCTTGCGCTTCCTATCGGCAGGTGAGCGAGAAACTTTAATGAAAAAATCAGCGGGCCGGAAACTCGACCGGGGTGTTTACACTGAGGGCCGCACGGCCATCGCGGGTGAGTACCTCGATTTCCAGGTTGTCCGGAGTGACGGTAAAGTAATGGGAGATGACTCGGTACAATTCTTCCTTCATCGACTTCAGTTCGGCATCGGAAATCTGGATACGGTCCTTGGACAGCACCAGTTGCAATCGGTTCTTGGCCACGCTTGCACTGTCACGCTGGCCCAGGAGTCGTCGGATACTGAACATGCTCACCTCCTGAAGAGTCGGGTAAGGAATCCGCGCTTCTCTGCGAAATCGGGGAAGGGGACGGACTCACCAAGAATCCGCCGGCAGATTCGAGAATAGGCCGCCCCGGCCTCAGAACTTGTGTCGAGGACAACAGGCACCCCTTGGTTTCCACTCACAACCACTTCGGAATCCTCGGGGATCACGCCTAACAGGTCAACGGCAAGGATGTCCACCACGTCCTCCTGGCTCATCATCTCACCGGACTCGACCATTTTCATGGAAAGTCGGTTGACGATGAGTTGCGAGGGCACATCGTGGTGCTGGAGCATGCCGATGATGCGGTCCGCATCGCGCACCGCCGAGACTTCCGGGGTGGTCACAACCACCGCACGGTCCGCCCCGGCAATCGCGTTGCGGAAGCCCTGCTCGATTCCGGCAGGGCAGTCGATGATGATATAGTCAAAACCCTTGCGCAACTCCTCAACCAGTCCCCCCATCTCCTCCGGAGAAACTGCGTTCTTGTCGTCCACCTGCGAGGTTGGGAGCAGAAACAAATTGGGGCTGCGCTTGTCCTTGATCATGGCCTGCCGTGCTGTGCAACGTCCTTTGACCACATCAACGAGGTTAAAGACGATACGGTTCTCCAGCCCCATGAGGAGGTCGAGGTTCCGGAGGCCAATATCCGCATCCACCGCGACCACCGAGCTGCCGGTGTTTGCAAGGGCGGTGCTGAGGTTGGCGGTGGTGGTGGTTTTGCCAACCCCGCCCTTTCCAGACGTGATGACGATCGACTGACTCATACTGATTTGGTCGGGAGCACGGGTGATGTGCTTTGGAGAGGAAGGGAATTCACAGCCGAATCGCTCCGACAGCAATTGCAGGGACGCTACCACGGGACGCGACCTTGCTCCGCGCTCCACGGCGCTGGAAGGTCAGGAGCATTGCGATCAACTCCGCAGGCCCGCACGCTTGGGATTCAATGACAATCTGGCCATTTTCCACAAACGCCCGCTCCGGCCCCGTGACGATGCTGCCCGATTTTTCAGCAGGTGGCTGGGAGATGTAGGAGCCAATCCGGATTTGTGTGGGCTGCATGCGCAACCCGAGGATCGTCACCGTAGCGTCACCTGAGGTTCCGGCGTGAACCATGCCCCGGATTGTGCCAAGCACGATGATGTCGCCCTCGGATTCGATTTCAGCTCCTGCGTTCAAATCGCCAAAGACAATGACGCTGTGCTTGCTCTTGATGGTTTGCCCTGAACGCAACGTCTGCCGGACGATCAATCCGGAGTCCGTGTTTAAGCCGGGGTGCAACTCCGATTTTTCCTGATTGACGGGAGTGGGGTTCTCCGCCGGGGGGACTACAGTCTCCAAGGTGGGCAGTGCAAGCTGAGGAGACGCTGCTGCTGATTCCGGAACCACCTCTGATTCGGCCTCCTCCAGAATTGGCTTGGTGTCCGCCTTTGGCGTTGGAGTGTCGGCTTTGGATCCGCGAGACTCGGTGGCGCGCAGTTTGCGGAGACGAGCAGCGTTGCCGTTGGTTTCCAAGGGCTTGAGTTCCAACTCTCCTTCCTGAAGAATCTGGTTCAGTTTGGAGAACTCTTCCGCGCTGAGCGTCCGGGTGTCTGGACCCAACACGATCTCTGAGCCTTGGAAAAAGCGGCGGGAAGAGGTGTCTTGCAGAAGTTGCCGGAGGTCGGACTCGATGACCTCAAACGGAGCGGCTTTATCAAGCACCAAGCCCAAGGCTCCGCCGAAGCCTTTGATTTCGACCGATCGCTCGGCTCCTGAGATGTTCATGTCGTTCGCTTGTCCCTGCGAATTGCGGTTCTCATCCTTGAGAGTACAATGGGTATATCGTTGTTTGAGCAAACATACAACATTTTCCTCAACAATCCCTGAATAAGATGCCCTGCACCTCGTGGATGTGGCTGTTGGCAATGGGGGGGGCGTGCGTCTTTGGGCTGCAAGGATCGATCAGCCTTGCCCTGAGACACCGTCTGGCCCAAGACGCTCCAAGGATGGCCAAGTGCGACCGCGTGGTGCGATCTCCGTATGCCCACGTTGCAGGCATCCCGATTGCTTACAGTGCGGTAGTGTTCTATGCGCTCGTGCTGCTGGCTCTGATTCAGGTTGTTCAGGGAGCCTTGCCGAGGGTCTGGTTGGACGGAGCGATCGTTGTCGGATTGGGGGTGACGTGCTACTATGCCTTTATCCTTTTCTGCAGACTACGGATCGTCTGTGCCGGATGCCTGCGCATTTACCTCGCCAACCTGATGTTGGGAATTGCTTTGGCGGGTTGCCCTCTCGACTGATCCAGCCAGCCGGAGGCCAACGTCTCGCAAAGGAGGGGGGGCATGGATTCCACACTCAGAGACCTGCTGAACCAGAACATTCAGCAAGACCTTTCCCAGTTGAACACGCCATCACGGCAGGCAAGCCCATCAAACACCACTACCGTTTTTTTGAGGAAGACCCGATGGTGGGGCCGTTTGTGGTGTTCGGGCCGCAGAAGGCAAGGAAAAAAGGCGATTTTCTGAAATGAATATCCCACCCGCATTCCACCGACTATTGCAACACCTGTTGTATGAAAAGGCCCCGCACTAGCGATAGGTGCCGCTGCGAGAAGTTCCTGACTTTGGTCGGGCGATGGCGGCAAGCATCTTGTCCAACCTGACAGAACCTGAGACGAACCTTGGTTTTCGTAAGAATGTTAGTCTTTGCCGTGGAGAAACACACGGATCGTGGTTTTCTATGATTCGGAATGAATCGGGTTGATCATAGCATTGATGGGTATCAACTTCGCCGCGCAGTCCCAGCTTTTCCAAGGTCTCAACTACG
>PVBE012323060.1_pt1 | contig 12438 bp, 8 predicted proteins | sample 1631181 | NCBI WGS metagenome assembly PVBE01 (sample SAMN08397723, study PRJNA350692) | Marine metagenome, whole genome shotgun sequencing project. | isolation source: water | place: Pacific Ocean | collected 2012-04 | reverse complement strand
GTAATAATCGTTATCAGGTAATCTTTGAACATTATTATTCAACATCCCAGTATCATATATCCATCCCTTATTAACATCTGCACTAGAATCTAATTTTATATAAGAATCAAAATCAATCTTTTTCTTAATAACTCCCTTAGTGCGTGAAGTTTCCCCAGTTACAACGTCTCCAACATTAAAATCACTAGTTGAACTAATTTTAAGATTTTCAACTTTACTATTCCAAGATTCAACAATTCCATGCCCAGAAGAAGAAGCAACTTTTTCTCCTATAAAGTAATCATTTGCTTTAAGTTGAATGTCAAAAATTGGGAAATCTTTTTGAGGAATTATCCTACCGAAAGAAGAAGGATTGTATATTCCAGGATATTCATTTGTTTCAAGTACCGTGGACATATCATAAGTGACTGATCCCTTTGATCCACCTAGATTTTCATCAACAGCAGTAACAGAGAATAACTTATAATTATATGCATCTGAGTTATATCCTTTACTAGTGGATCCAACCCCTACACTTGTATTTTCAACGAATATTTTATCACCTACTGCAATTGGGAAGATATCACTGAATCCAGTATTAATACCAGCAGTTACAATACCAGGAGAACTAGTACTATAAGTTATTGTATTAATACCAATTCCATTTGAATTCTTAGTTGGAATAATAGTTGGAAGAACATTATGCATTCCATGAGTATTCTGAATTATGTCAACGTGAGTTGATCCAACTTTATAATCAAGAATTACATCATCAACAACTTTTCCAGTATATCCATCCAAAACAACCAAATCAGGATCAGTTAGATAATTCTTACCACCAGATGTAATACCAATATGATTAAACGATGTCAGAGGTTCCATTGTAAGGATCTCTGGAAGATTAAGAGAAGGACTTAATGTATAATCTGTAGGGTAATCAAATCCAATGTCGTCGATAGTAGTTTTTTCAATTTGCCCAATTGAGAAACTATCAATCTCTAATATACCATCCTTTCCATATGGAGAAGATATAGTACTAACCCCAGGAGCATATTCATAACCCTTTCCAGGATTAAGAATTTCAATTTTATCAATTGCACCATAAGCAGTTGAGGATTTGGTAGTATAGTAAAGATTTGCTGTAGATGAACTGTAAGAACTTGCTTCAGGATAAGTAGGTATATTAAACTTGAATGTAGTTGTACCAAGTCCTACAATTCTCTTAGATCCTGAATACGCACTATCAATTAGATTGATTTGGTTATTATTAAATACATCGGTATCAATTATTATCTCTTTTTTAGCATCGGAAATTAGGTCTTCATTTACAACATCCAGTTTATAATAAAGATTCTCTGGAACATCATCATTTAAGAATATTGAAACACTAGCATCTGCTGTAAGTCCTACTGTACCCGCTCTAACAACTTCAAAAGTTGGAGAAGTTTCAGTAGATTCAAACTTAAAGTCGAAGTTAGCATCTTTATAGAAATTAAGAGCAAATGCAGAATAAGTAGTAAGTCCTACCTTAGATGCTAATGAGGAATCACTTAAATTGAACTTAATGACTTTATTTTTATAGATATCAAGTTGTGGATTAATTAAAGATATAGTTCCTGCCTTAGCACTAGTAATATTAATATAATTGGGGATATTTAAATTTAAATCATATCTAGTTGCACAAAGTCTGATTTTACTTGATGTATAAGGAAGTACATAATAGATTCCTTCATTCAATAATCCACCAGAAGGATCTGAAGATGTATAAACAACTTTCTCTCCTTTACTGAAACCATGATTAGAAATAGTAATTGTATTAGTTGAAATATCAACACTACCAGCCACCCAAGTTTGTGGTTTAAATATAGATCTTCTATTAGAATCATTATACTTAACCGTTATAGTTTCCGTATCTTTTGGAAGTGCAGTAAAGATGATATTATCACCTAGACTCAATCCATGAGTAGAAGCAGTAGAAACAGTAACAATATTTTGATTCAATTCACCACTTATAACAAGATCTCTCTTAGTAGTAAAACTATGATAATTACCTATTCCAAAGTTCTGGAAATGTGGTAAACGTTGTGTAGTTGTTGATCCAACTCCTACAAATACCCCAGTAGTTCCTAATCCAACTTTAACTGTAGAAATTCCAATAAAATCTCTTCCAAAATTGGCAATGTACAAATCTTTGGCTTCTGGCAATTCAAAAGTAGTTCCTGATGTAATTCCAGTAATAGGATGCCAACACCCTATTCCAGTTCCGCCATGATTTGAATATCTAACCTTCTCTCCCGTTTTCAATCCATGATTAGGAATATAAATCTGACTATATGGAACAAATACTTGAGTTGCTCCAATGCCTGGCATTGAGAATGTTGCAGTTGATCCAATTCCAGCAATTGCTGATGTTCCAATACCAACAGATTCGTTAGGATCAAAATAAATCTCTCTATTTGGAGAATAACTATAATCTGTCTTAACTCCAGTATTAATAGTAAACTTTCTTGGACTTTCTCTAAGAATAGTAGATGCACTATATGCAAAACCTACAGTACCATCAACCGCTCTTCTAACTCTAATCCTTTTTCCAATTTTATCAATATTAAGAACTTTAACTTTCTCAGTATTACCTATTCCTAAAATATCATTCTCTCTAATATAAGGGAAATCTAAGAATCCAGTAGTATAGAAATACGTAGTTAGTCCAGTTGTATTAGTACTCCCAATTCCTAATGTTGTTACAAAATTATCAGTTCTTATTCCAAGAGAGTATGAATCCTTAGCATCAAGATGAGCAAAGGCAGAACTCAACCCAGAAATACTCATTAACTCTCCACTCTTTAATCCATGAGGAGATGTTGTAAATCCAGTAATATTTCCAATCCCATCAAGTGTAGCAAATTCTACAGCAGAGAATGAAGTTGTAGCAACACTTAAAGCAGTAATATTCTTACCAAAGAGTCTATCAACTTTAGCGGATGCATTAGTACCACCAGTAAGAGAGTTATTGAATAAAACTCTATCACCCATATTATAATTTTTACCGCCTGTTATAATACCAACAGTTTGGACACCACCATCCGAAGTATAATCAATGTTTACTGTTTGGTTCCTAATTCTATCAGGATCCTTAACAAAATCATAAGAACTATTAGATAGTTTAAACTTATAATCTAAAGTATTTCTAAACCATTCATGATTATTCAAATCATAATCTTGCTGGTTTGCAGAGTCACTGTAATTAAATGCACTTGGTTCAGAATAGAAACTTGTTCCAATAACATATGGGAATTCTGGTTGGAAATAATTTTTAAATGAACCGTCAGTATCAGTATTTCCTCTATTAATAGTCGTAAAATATGCATAAACACCATTAGGATATTCTGGTGTTACACCAAACCTACCATTATGTTCGTCAAGATCTCCGGAATTTTTAAAGGCAAAATCTTCATTAAAAAATCCTTGGGGGAAATTTGAAAGAGGAGGACGATTTGCTTTGGTAACAGATTCATATCCAGATTCCATTGCTCTCGCAATTCCTCCTGTAGGAGTTGTATATGCATAAGGTCCATATATTGGATTTCCATCATATGCATATCCAAGAAGAGGTGAGTGGTTTTTGGATGATTGCTCTACTGAGTTTAACTTTATAAGATCATATACTCCATATTGAATATCATTTTCCTCATCTCTCACATATAAAGATTTTCTAAGAGTTCTAGGTGCATATAAATGGCAATATTCCAATCCATAATTACTTCTATCTGATAATGCAATAACTCCATCATCATCAGTAAATGTCTTTAAATATTTCTGGAAAAGATTTACTGTCCATTTTTGAATATTTGCTCTTAACCTACAATCTTTTCCTGCTGCTTCTATATCCAAAGTGGTACTATCATCATATCCACTTCCACCATATATCACATTTACTTTTTTAAGTACGCCACTTTCAACTACTGGAGTAAGTTTAGCATAATTCCCATTTCCTTGAAGAGTAAGATTTGGAGCAGTATTATATCCAGATCCTCCTCTTGTAACTAAAACTTCTTGTATTTTCCCATTATTAACAATAACCGTTGTTTCAGCATTTTTACCACTTCGAAGAGTGAAAACTGGTTGTCTATTGTAATTAATAATACTATCAGATCCATATTTACTTCCCTTATCAGTTAAATGAACTGACTCAATACCACCTCTAAAGAATGGTTGTAGTTGAGCATGGAAATTCTGGTTGGCTAAAGTTGAAACCCCAATATTTCCAGTAACAGTAACTGAAATAGCAGGATAATTAAAAGAGTGTACTCCGCTTCCTATTGATTTTAAATCAATATACTGTTCACTATCCAAGTATTGAGTTTTTGCTGTAGTACCTAATCCAACAGGAGCAAGTTTAAATGAATCACCATTTATTTTTTTAACCAAATATTTTAAGGATGTATTAAGACCCTCAATTGCAGTACCAGTTGTTGCATAAGTAAGAGTTTCTCCAGTTTGATAACCATGAGAATCTATATTAATTCTATCAAGTGCTGTGCTAATTCCGGTAGTTCTAGCAGTTCTCTTTTTATTTTCATAACCCTCTCCACCATTTTTAATAGTAATATCTGAAATTATATTTTTCTTTATTGATGACTTAATCTCTTGAGTCCCAACTCCATAATTACTAATGAAAACTGTATTAATTCCCGATATTGCATCCTGTTCTTTTTGATGAAGCCTAATAGTTGAAGCATCAACAACAGAAACATGATAAGATGCATCAGTTGTAAGTCCACTTAAAGCAGTTTGCTTATTGGTTTTATATACAACTCTTTCATAATCCCTAAACTTGTGATAAGTAGAGAATCCAATCAAGCTTGTAGTAGCACTACCTGCCTGAATAAACACATCTCCACTACTTCCCTGATTAGTAGAATCGAATGAAACACTATGATCTATAGATCTTAAATTAACGTCTGCTGCAGCGTCCTTACCGTTTCCACCACTAACGGTAATAAACGGACTATCTACATAATCGAATCCCCCATCAATAACTTCTATTTTATCAAGAGACCCTTTTACAGCACAAATACCTGTTGCAGCAATTCCGGTAGAATCAGTAATGTCTAAACTTGGTGGAGTTATAATATCATATCCAGATCCAGTTGCATCAACTTCAATATCTTGAATAAATCCATAATATAATGTATCTGCTGATTTATAATTTAAAACTTCAACTCCATTTACTAGCACACCAGTTTTTCCTGGTTCTGTAGGATAGTCTTCACTTCTATTAACAGGAGTTTTTATTTCTCTTAAAATATTTTGTGCTTCTATTTCCTTTTTGGCAAAATTATAATCTTGAAGAACATTAGAAGTTACAATTCCAGATACTGAAATATAATCACCGCTAGCAAGATTTGAAGGACTTTTTGCTAAACTTAATGTTGAAGAATCTACTCTATTAACAAAATAAAGACCTTCATCTAATTCTGGGAATTTACTAGTAGATGTAGAAGTCTGAGTAAATCCATCATCATCCACATATGATGATTCAATTACATATGGTTGGTAATAAACTCTATCTCCAGTATAAAATCCATGATCCTCTGGTGCATCAGGATCATTGGCAAGTACATTTATCTGTGTTCCACTATAAGAACCACTCAGTTTAAGTCTTCTACTATAAGGATCGAGATATTGATTATTATAAAATGGAAGAGATGGTGAAGCAACTAGAACTTTATTAGAATAATTGGTATATGTATTTTGAACATCAGCATTATACTTATTCAAATGAGTATATAATGATGAATCTACTTTTAAAATCTTTCTTTGAATAGTATAATCAGAACCAGAGAATAATTGTCCCTGTCCTTTAATAGAGAATATATACGCTGAAGCAACACTAGTAACTTCACAATCTGTTTTTACAATACCATTCTGTGTTACTTGGCCACCATCACCAACTCTAAAATTATGCTTATCATGAGTAACTACTTCATAAGTATAATCCGAAACATCTTTTAAAGTAAAAGAACTAATATCATAAGTATTAGCAATATTACCAATCCAATTATCTCTTCTAACTGTATGAGAAGAAATTCCTAAAGTTTTAATTTTTGCAGTATCATCCTTAGAGAACAAATATGTTTTTTCAGGAATTACAACCTCATTTAAAACTGCTCCTATTCTAACTTTAACTGGATTAGTTACTCCTATACCACCATATCCATAAGCATTTGCATTTACTCTAACAGGTGATGCTGTACCTATAGCTACTGTTATAGATGTCCCTGCAATTCCAAAGAATTGAGTTGTTGATTTTGAACTATAAGATACTATTCCAGTAGTCCCGCCATCATAATTTACAAATAATTCTCCTGAGTGTGCAAATCCAACTGTTGAATCTACATCAATTACAGTAGCTCCAACCGAAACAGGAGTTATTACTAAACTTTTTGCATGATTTGTAAAGGATCCATAAACACCCCCATTAAGAACTGAATCTTTACTGAAATCTGAGTCAAAACTTAACTTATAATATATGGTTGATCCAATAGAAAGTTTTTCTACATCAGTAACAGATCCATAAGCCTCTGTAATACCATACTGTTCGTCTGCGTCTTGATATAAAGTGTTATTTAAGAGATGAAGAGGGTCTCCAGAAATCTTCTCAACTACTATATCCTTAGTCCTTCTCCAACCTGCATCAGAAGGTCTAAACAGAAAATCACGAGGTTTAATAACTTCTACCTTTTCTCCATATAATGCACCAAAAAGAATGTGAAAAGATCTGTCAGTTCCCTTTGATGAATAAAAATCCTTTGATTGTTTAATAAAGAGATTTTCATTTAGATCAGAATCTAGTGTTCTTTCTGCAAATCCTGGAAGAAATTGTTGTTTTAGTTTATTTAAAAATTGATTTAAAAATAATACACTTAAATTATAAACAATAGGACCAGTTGGGACTCCTTTATAAGTTTCTAAAGTGTGTTTTTGAACATTAGAAGCAGAAAAAACAAGTTCTTCAGGATTATTTGGTTTAGAATATGAAGTTACACCGCTAAATCCTCTTACACAACCTTTAAAAGCAGTAGCAGTTTTACTTGTATATGTAATTATTTCATCATCAATCTTAATTAGTCCATATCTATCCGGAAATCCTTTTGTACCTAGTAAAATATTACCATCTTTATCAGTAGCAGTACTTACATTAATGGTCGTGTCACTATAATCAACATCTGCAGACAATAAACAAGAATCAACTGAACTAAAAATTTCATTTAATTTGATATTCTGATCAATATTCTGTATAAGATCAGATGCGGCACCAGGATATTCTTGAGAAATATAATATTGTTTTAAAAAATCAACAAGAAGAGGATTTTCTTCCGCAACAAAAGTGGGAAGTTGATTTTCAACAATGGACTGGATTTTAACTCTAGTTTCTGACATATCTTATCTTACAAATACTCCGTTTGAATAGCTTGATGAGACTTTGTGATTAGTTCCAGATATCTCTGCACCAGATGAAATTTGATCTGGCCACATATTAACACTTATGTTACTAGTATCTAGTTGTAAATAAAGATCCTGTAATCCGATAACATCATTGGAATATGGAATTGCTTCTATCTGAATCAATGGAGTTCCTTTATCAATAATAGTAGATATGATATTAATAGGATATAATATAATTTCACCCTTAATATAATCAATAGTTCCAACATTTCTCCTTACAATTTGTGGTTGAGTTGGAGAATCTAATTTAAAGAAATTAATGATTCCCATTTTACCATCAGGATTTGGGATATCGCCCAAATAAACAGTACCACTAATTCCACTTACCGCAAATCCAGATGATTTAATATTATATCCATCATTATCTGCAATATGGAATCTATTGCCATAACATATTTCATAATCTGCAAAAGTATTTAATACTGCTCTCAAATCCCTTCTTATAGTGACAGTTGTAATATTAGAAGTGATTGATTGATGACTTTGATCAATTATATTCAGATATTGACTATATTTGAATCTTGCACCAAATTTATTCAATTCTGTTGAATCTGCATATGATTCAATATTTGAAGAAATTAAAGTTTTTACTGTTTGTGCTGAAGGAGCCGCATTGGGATTATAATAAACATTAGACTTAGTTTCTACATAAAGATATTTTAGATCAATAATTTGTGGAACAATACCAGCAACACTATATTGCTGTAGGTCTCTTCTAATATTATCTTTAATTAAATTTGAAAGATATCTATCATTAGTAGGTTTAATACTAACAAAAACCTTTCCAAATTGAGGTGGACTTAATGTTTCACCGCCATAAGCAGAAACAGATTCTGTTTCAGGATAAATTATAGGAATTAATGCCTCATAATCTCCTGCAGTTACTGCTCTATTTCTAGATGCATAGATTCTAGTACCATATTTTTTAATAGATTCTACACTTTCAATAGCAGCACCCGAATGTGAAGAGGTATTCACTGTAATTAATGAAATTCCGCTAGTAACTGCTCTTGAAGAATTATCTATTATTGACCCACTAAAAGCAAAAGAACTGATATTATTAGCAGATGCACCATTTGAAACGGTATAAGTTACTGTAATATAATTTGGTTCTTCCAGTTTTTTGCCAAAAATACCATCACCAAAGATTAATTCGTACCTTTCATCATCTACCTCTTGAATAAAGAATACTTTTGAAGATGAATCAAGGTCAAATAAGCTATCAGCAAGGTAATAATTGTCTGAACTAGTAGAATTAATATTTGATTTTACTGCTACTTTCAATAAAGTGGTGTCAATTCCCGCATTATCAAGGAGAAATCTCTGATTTGGAGTATATGCATCAACTGTAAAATTTTGAGTAACACGAGTTCCTTCATAAACTACAACATTATCAAAATTTGCAAGGTTATTAGCAACGGGAACTTTAACATCAGAAGCAACTGAGAATACAAAACTCTCACCTCCGAATAAAGTAGTTGTGCATACTGTACCTGCCTTTAGTGTTAAAGCAGAAGGTGCATTAGTAAATCCACTAGTATCAACAAAAAAGGAGATTGTAGACCTTGCTGCCTTTCTTGAAGTAGGAACATAACCAACATTTCGTGCAAGAGAAACAACATTCTCTCTTAAAGTTGCACTATCAATGAATACTTCATTCGTTACCATGTTGGCATTGTATGAAGTAATGTAGGTATTGTATGCAAGAACATCGATTATGGTTGAAAGATTGGATCCTTCAAAATCATAGTCAGTAAAATTTGAATTCGCCCTCAAATAGTCCTGAATGGAACCTTTTATTTGGGTAAAATCTAGATCTGCGAAATTTACTAATGCCATTATCGTGTTGGTTGCAGTGCTAATGATAATTCTTGAGGTGATACATCAATACCTATGATGTCATAACGGAGAGTTACGTCAAATTCTCCGGTTTCATAGTTTGGAATTGCATCAACCTCTGTTAAATCTACTCTCGGTTCAAAATTTTCAATAGTTGTTGTAATTTCATCTTCAACTGTAGATGCCGTTAGTTCATTAATATTCTCAAAAAGGAGTCTACCTACCTGAGAACCCAAAAGAGGGTTAAAGAAACGCTCTCCGTTATGTGTGAGAATCAAATTGCGAATAGAACGAGCAATTGCAGTCTCATTTTTAATCGCAATAAGATCATCATTTAAAGGATTAACCTGAAATGATGAACTAATGTCCTTAAAACCTTTACTTACCCTCTCTACAGGCATGGAAATATAAAAATGCTATAATTATAAGTTATTTATTAAGGATTTTTACGTAAAACTTTGAGATTGGTCGTCATAGTCCAGTCCCTCATAGAAATCGTCATCATCCATCTTCTCATAGAGGTCATTTTGGACTAAAGAGTCCCGTTTTTTAGGTGTTATGTTGTCATTTGTGATTTCACGAAGCATTTTCTGGTTTAATTGTTCCATTTTAACTAAAAAATCGGTTATTATCTATTTACACATTAAAAAAGACCCCCTGAAGGAGTCCCTTTGTTTATCTTCCCTGACCTCTATACATTTTTTTGGGTTTATTGCGCGAAGTTGCGGTATATTTGGTGTGTTTACCTCTTCCTTGACGAGTTTTCTTCGGGGGTGAATCTATATTTGAACTATTTGCATAAATTCCTGATGCTGTTTTAGCCATTTTCGTTAATTTCCTCCATTTCTAAGAAACTAGGGTTAAATTCTTCATCTTTTTTCGAGAAAAAGCGATCTGCATAGTCTTGTAACTTATCTGCACACTCTTCCATAGTAAGACTTGTATGTAATACTTCGGATCTATACTTAATATTATAGAGTTTAGTCATGTGTGAGGATTATACCTATACATTAAATATACAACAGTAATAAAAACAATAAGACATATTGCGCCAAGAGAATACATCATAATAAATTTAAGGATTTAAGTTTTTCTTTAACGGATTCAGGTGTTGCCCGAACCCGATATTTAACTTTTTCTCTACGAGAAAGTTCATCAAGATTCTCTGATATTTCATACCAAAGTTGTTCGTCCGTTTTCATGCTAAACTCAGGTTTACTTCCGAAAACTCCCATTTTAAATTATGCGAGTTTTTTCGTGGCCTACCCTTATCCGAGGATCGCACCAGATTTCAAACCCTTCTTCCTTTGCATCAAGACAGAACGAGACATCCTCGCCACACATATCCTGAACAGCACCTGACTCAAAGACTTGCATCTTAGGAGCAAACCAAGGATACTCAAGACTCTCAAATACACCCTTCTTAATCATAACCCAACCAAACCCAGTATAGTCTACTGTGAAAGGTTTGTTACGCTTACCCATTGAATCAACGGTCTCATGATTCATAACTCCACCGTTCTTGCGGAAGTCATCTTCTTCTAACCAGTGTGCGACAGATGTAGTTTGCCCATCTTCAGTGGCATACCATCCACCAGTGATTCCACGAGAATGTAATAGCTCCTCATCAATACTTCCATCCTCTTTAACAGATTCTGCAGGAACTGAAAGATCACATAACTGCCAGAACTTGTTAGTGTCAAAGACAATATCGCTATCAATCCAAAGTTGATAATCGTATTCTAATTTACCATCCCATGGAATTTGCTTTGGTCCTCTGAGCACATTAGCACCTAAACACTTACAACGTGCAAAGTTAACCATGGAAGAATAGTCCTGACTAATTTGGATAGACATTCCATTCTGAACCATATCAAAGCATAGTTGCACAAAGTTCTTCAGAAAGATGAAAGAACAACCACGCCCTGGAAGACAGAATACAACTGTCTTTCCTTTCATTCTTGCTTTAATAGCATCAATATCCCAATCTGGTTTTTTCTTCTTAGGAGTATTAGCTTTAACTGTAAATCCTTTTGCCATAGTTTCTTAATACCTTCAATTCAATTATACTTGATATTTATGTATATGTCAACGAAATTTATCAAGGAGTGTTGATAACCGTTCCCGAAACTTTCCTTTATCCATACCACCTCTAATATCACCTAATATAGAAAACTCTCCATCTGGATCACTTACTAAAAGATAAGTAGGAAATCCTCTTGTTTCTTGTGGAGTAGTATTGTATATTCTCCAATACTTATTCCATGTAGTAGGATCATCATTACTTACTAAAATAAACTTGCATCCTAATTCTTCAACTACATGAGAATCATATGCACTCATTCTATGACAAGTACCACAATCACGTCCACTAAACTTTAGAATGTTTAAATCTAAAACTTTCATAGTAACGCTACACTAATAAGAATCATCATCAGTAGGTAATGTCCAAAGAACTTTTCCAGGTCCTCCATAACCTACTTTGGGCGCGAGCTTAATAAATGATAAGTCTGCTTCAGTATAATCAGTTTTTAATAATCCAACCATTACATTTAGCATCTCCCACTTCTCTTCAAAATCTTCTTCTTTTAAATTATGATATAAAACCTTATCCTTTGCATATATGTGATAGGTAGTATCGTTCATTTCTATAAGCGATTTTTTTTATTTAGAAAAAGGTATAAAAGGAGGTTTTGGGTCTGGGAAATTTTTTGCGATTTTTATATATACATCTCGATTTGTCACCTCTGTAGGTTAGGGTCTCTACCTTTTTTATATACGGCAACGCGGCGCGGACGCTAACACACAACGCCGAAAACACTGCCGAATTCGTAACACTAATAGACTGCTAATTACGCATATCAAACTAACACAAATACATCATAACATAAAAAAGGCAAAGTGTCAATAACTCTGCCCTTATTATGTTTACTAATTGTTACTTAAAGGACTGTATCTTTAACCTCCACGATATCATCGAGGACTGCTAAGATTTCATTGCCATTGTTTGCATTTTCAAGGAGAAAGATTGCAAAGGTTTTTGACATTGGACTGTCTCAAATTAGGGTTTACAAAGTAACACTTAAGTTTAAAGACTTTGTGTAACTGGTC
>PVBE011335721.1_pt1 | contig 12438 bp, 9 predicted proteins | sample 1631181 | NCBI WGS metagenome assembly PVBE01 (sample SAMN08397723, study PRJNA350692) | Marine metagenome, whole genome shotgun sequencing project. | isolation source: water | place: Pacific Ocean | collected 2012-04 | reverse complement strand
GATATTCGCGTTCCTGGTATTGGCGACAGACCTGGATGCCCAACCGGTTACCGGCGTCCTGAAATGGTGGCACGCCTTCATCTACATGGGCATCTCCGGCGTGGCCCATGCCATCGTACAGCCGGTAAGACAGGCCATGGTCCCAAACACCGTGCCGCTGAAGGACTTGGGCTCCGCCCTGGCCTTGAACGGAATGGCTCACCCCAGCATGCGTATAGTCGGACCGGCCCTTGGCGGGCTGCTGATTGCGACTCTGGGTTTCAACTGGAACTTCTTCATCGAAGCCGGCTTCTATGTGACCATCGTCCTGGTCTACATGCCTATGAAGCTGCCATACCGCGAGGAGCGTGCTGCCATCAGAACGTCCATGCTCTCCAGCATGCGCGAGGGTCTGGCTTACGTGGTGAAGGAACGGACCATTCTTCAATTGATTCTGATGGCCTTCATTCCCAACCTGGTCTTTCAACCAGTGGTTTTTGTACTACCGATATTCACCACAGAGGTCTTGGGGCGCGGGGCTGATGCCGGTGGTATCTTGGCCGGAGCTGTGGGTGCTGGAGGAATCATCGCTGCCATCATCATCGCCGCCAGGGGGTTCATCATCCCCCGGGGTATAGCCACTCTCACAGGTCTGGTCGGCGGTTGCGTGTTCATACTGCTATTCTCCCAATCCACCTGGTATTTCACATCCATGTTCTTCCTGGCCGGACTGGGGTTCTTCCAGTACATGTTCCGGGTGGGCAACAACACTCTCATTCAGACCATTGTCCCTGATGCGTTGCGGGGCCGTGTCATGAGCATCTACATGCTGGACAACGGGCTCACTCCGCTGGCCACCATGGGCATCAGCTTTCTAATTCACATCTGGAGTCCGGCCGGAGCCTATACGACGATAGCCTCGATCAGCTTGGTTTTGGCTCTGCTACAGATGGCCTTCTTCAAAAGGGCTAGGCAACTCGCTTAGAAACCAGCTACATCACCGAACGGACAACCCCACCATCCACCAGAATGGTCGCCCCGGTTGTGTAGCTATTCTTCTCTGAAGACAAGAACGTCACCAGGTCTCCAAGTTCCTCCGGTCTCCCCAAACGTCCCAACGGGATGGTCGACGAATGGGCCTGGAGAAGGTCTTCTACATTGGCTCCCGTGTCTTCCGAACGGACCTCAAAGATGTGCATCATGCGGTCGGTCATCAGGTAGCCAGGAGCCACATTGTTGACCAGGATGTTGTCCCGCCCTACCTCATCGGCCAAGCTCTTGGCAAAGGCCACAGCTCCCAGCCTGGTTACGCCCGAAGTGACCAGATTATCGATGGGTTGGTACACAGAGCTGGCCAGTACATTGACTATGCGGCCCCAGCCGCCCTGCTTCATATGGGGCACAGCTTCCCGACTCATGCGTATAAAGAACAGTAAGGCCATCTCCACCGACTGATACCATACTTCCTCGGTAGTGGTGGCTGCTCGGCCTGCGGGCGGCCCTCCGGTGTTGTTGACCAGGATATCCAAACGGCCAAAGTGTTCCGTTGTCCTTTTGATCAGGGCCTGGATATCGTCCAGTTTTGAGAGGTCTGCTGGCAGAGCCAAGACCTCCACACCCGTAGCCGCACTTATCTCCTTGGCCGCCTGGTCCAGCTCATCGGCGTTGCGGCTGCAGATCACCAGGTTGGCCCCTTCTTGGGCCAATGAGTCGGCACAGGCCCGACCCAACCCTTTGCTTCCGCCGCCAACAATGGACACTCGGTCTTTAAGTCCCAGATCCATGCGTGCCTCCCAGATGAAAGTGCCACCATGCTAACAATCGGACCCTCCACTAGCAACCGGAAAAACCAACCAAACTACACCGTCGACCTGATTTCCCTTGACACGTGTAGATGCCTGATTTATGCTTGCGCCAGCCTCAAAATGGGCGCGTCTGAACCGGTTCTTGATCCCCTTATCTCAGTGCCTGCCCCTCTTTCTTTCGGCCCCTATTTCAACAGCATGGTGAGACCTTGAGCAACGTAGACCGCATCCTGGAAGGCGCCCTCGATATACACGTGCATTTTGGCCCAGACCCCAAGGTGGAACGGCGGGCTGGCGCGGTGGAGATCGCCTTACAGGCCAGAGAACTTGGTATGCAGGGAGTGGTGTTAAAGAGCCACGAGTACCCGACCCATCCGGTAGCCGCGACCACCAGCGACCTGATCACAGATATAACGGTGCTTGGTGGAATCGCCCTGGACTATGAAGTGGGCGGCTTGAATCCCCAAGCCGTACAGGCCACCGCCGACATGGGAGGCCGCATCGTTTGGATGCCGACCTATTCTGCCAAAGCCGACAAAGAGTCCAAGGGACTAGACGGCGGAATCTCCCTGCTCGATAGTTCAGGGTCTCTGGTTCCCGAGATACATCCGATATTGGAGACGATCAAATCCCACGACATGGTCCTGGCTACCGGCCATATCTCCACTGCCGAGAGCAAAGCCCTGGTGGCCGAGGCCCGGAACATGGGGATCCAGCGGGTGGTCGTAACCCACGGCACCACCATGTCCTACTGGACCGGCATGACCGTCGAGGACATGAAAGAACTGGCCGGAATGGGAGCTTTCATCGAGCACTGCCTCCACGTGGTGATGCCGACGACCCACCGCATGGACCCTAAGGATCTAGCCAAGACGATCTTGGACATCGGACCGGAAAAGTGCATCCTGAGCACCGACTTCGGACAGGACTTCCATCCCATGCCCGCGGAGGGTATGCGCATGGGCATCGCCACCATGCTGCGCTCGGGTCTGGAAGAGGTTGAAGTGGGAATGCTGGTGAAGGACAACCCGTCCCGATTGATGGGAACCTAATCAGACCAGCAATATAAGTCCAACCGAGCACTAGCCCTGATTCTGGCTGAACCTAACCCAGAGAACCGGTTCATCTGAATCAGGGCTTATCTTTGCCCAGTCGGCAATCCGGTGACCAACCACCCAGGCAATTCCCTTCTCCGTTGCAAACAATGGAACCCTTTCCCGCCAGGAGCGGGGTATACGCAGGTCAGTGAACAGATCCTGCAATTTCTTCTGCCCCGTCATACCCAGGGGCTGTATCCGGTCGCCAGGCCGCCAGCCCCTCATTGTCGCGCCGTTGCCGATGGACACCAAGTTCAAGCACGCTATCCATTCATCCCCGGATTCGATACTTCCCCAATCAGGCTTTTGCCTGGCCGTCCCGGCATACATAGTGATAATCCAGTTGCCAACGGAGGCTGCGGTGTGCACACCTGGCTCGACGGGAAAAACTATCGGGTGAGTACCCTCAAGTTCTGGATATGGGCATTCCTGTTCAGGATTTAGAGTCAGCGCCAAATGGTCATATTCCTGGCGGAGCACCACACTACCCGGAAGCTCCAGCGATCGGCCTCCCTTGCCATCCAACGCCAAGTGTTCCATGGCCACCAGATGAGTCTCTCTCAGCCTGGTTGAGTCTCCGGTTACCAACACGTAGCCGCGCCGCAACGCCAGACGCTGCAACAGTGGGTGTAGTTTTCCCATTGCCGACCTGGAAAACCTTATCTCTTGTGCCCTCGTTTCAACCGCCACATCTGGCCAGACCTTGTCCAGTTGCTGTTCCACAAAATCCAGTTCTTCGGCGGCAGTCCTAGCCAGCCTCACCAGGGCGTTTCGCACCTGTGGGTTGTAGTCTTCGGCCAGTTTGGGCATCAGGTCCTGCCGCACCTTGTTGCGGGTGAACCGCCACATATAGTTCCCAGAGTCGATGCGGTAGGTGCGGCCGATCTCCTGGCAGTATTCTGCGGTTTGGGCTTTGGTCACGTCCAACAAAGGCCTGAATAATTGCAAATCGCCTGCGTCCGCTGGCCAGGGCCAATCGGAGACCTCACCCATACCCCGCAGGCCATATAGCCCTGAGCCACGGAGTACGTGGAGCATCACCGTCTCCGCCAGGTCATCTGCGGTGTGCCCAACGGTTACCGCCCTGGCTCCTGCGGCTTTTGCCACACGGGCCATGAACGCGTACCGCATCTCCCGAGCGCCTTGTTCAAAGGAAGAGATTCCCCGCACCCTCTGGTACTCGTGCGGGTCCTCTTTGACCACGGTCACGGGAAGACCCAACTCCGCGGCAATATCTGCCGCAAAGACCGCGTCGTCTTCGGCTTCCTGCCCTCTAAAGTTATGGTTCAGGTGCGCAACGTGCAGCGAGATGCCGTGGGTGTCTTTGAGGCGGTGTAGCACGTACAAAAGGGCCGATGAATCAGGACCGCCAGAGGCGCCTACAACCAGAGTTGTGCTTGTATTCGAGTAACCGGCTCTACGCAGGGCAGCTGCCACCTTTTGTTCCAGTTCGGCGGCGATGGCCAAAATATTCTCCGGTTACCGGTTTTCGGGGGAAAGGTGGCTGGTGGAGTTATACCCGGTAAGTCGGCGGCCACGGTCGTCGCTGTCAAAGGTACACACGGATGCCAGGTTCAGCGACATCCGGTGGAAGTAGGCCAATGGCACGCCGAGTAGTTCATTGATGATGGACCGGATGGCAAAGTTATGGGAGATCACAACGATAGACTCATCAGGCGAGTGTCTTTGTTCGATGTCCAAGATGACCTGCCAGGTCCGGTCACGGAGCTGTCCCAGCGATTCCCCGTTGGGCATGGACATATTCTCCGGCTCCGCCCGCCAGGCGGCGAATACCTCAGGCCAGCCGTTACGCATCTCCTCTCCAGTTACCCCTTCGAGTTCGCCCAAACTCAGCTCTTTGAGTCCTGGCTCCTGGCTGACCGACATTGAACTGACTTTGGCGATTTCCTCAGCCACTTGGACTGTCCGGACCAACGGGCTTGAGTAGATGGCAGTATGCCCCCAACCCTCAGAGGCAACAGCAGTCTCTTTGGCCTGGGCCATACCACGTTCATTGAGGCTGATATCTGTGTGACCTTGAAACCGTCCCAGCTTATTCCACTCGGTCTCGCCGTGGCGCACCACAAAGAACTTCACTAGGCCGCACCGCTGCCGGAGTTGGTAGACCCAGAACCAGCATCAGGCCCAACACCAGGACCGAGACGTCTTAGTTCCACTTCCTCGATCTTCACCCGCTCCATGGCCTTGATGGTAATCCTTAGGTTTTCAAACTCCATCACATCGCCAACCTCCGGGATGCTTCCAAGGCGGTCAAGGATGAAACCTGCCAAAGTCTGGTAATCACCCTCTGGGATGTCCAGATCAAGCTCTTCATTGATGTCGGAGATGGCCAGACCAGCGTCCATGCGGAAAGCGTCACGGCCAAGGGCAGTTACAGCCTGTTCCGGGGCTGCGCCCTCTTCACCCACCTCACCCACGATCACGGCCATCATCTGTTTCAGCGTAGCCAATCCGGCTATGCCACCGAACTCGTCCACGGTCAGCACCACGCTGTGGCCCCCCTCTCGCATCACATTGAAGGTCTCACTGACACTCTTGGTCTCAGGCACAAAGAATGCCGGTCGCAGGTATGCCGTAACAGTCACCGTAGAATTTGATTCCCTTTCTGCCATACCGGCCAGAACGTCCTTTACCGACAACACGCCACGCACGTTTTCTATGGAACCGTCGAAGACCGGGAATCTGGTATGGGTGTTCTCTGAGTAGACCGTCAAGAACTCTGCCAGATTATCACCCTGTTCAACCCAGATGATCTCCGGACGCGGTGTCATGATCTCCCGCATCTGGCGGTCGCCAAAGCGAAACACCTTTTCCAAGAGGGCGGCTTCACCGGCTTCCACAGTGCCGGTCTGCGCTCCGGCGGCGATCATGGTCCGTATCTCTTCCTCACCCATCTGATCGGTGGAGTCGGAGATACCAAGAACCTTGTTGGCCAACGTGCTGAATAGCTGGAGTAACGTAACCAAGGGAGAGAGGGCGAATTCCACCAAGCGGATCGGCCCAGAGACTTTGAACGCTACGCTCTCCGAACGACGCCAGGCGAGGTTCTTAGGAGCGGTCTCACCGAACAACAAGAGGAATGTGGTTACACCAAAAGTGGCGGCCAGGACCGAGAGTCCTGGGTTGGATATCAGGCTCAATGCCAGCACCGTGGCCAGTGCCGCAGCGGCCGTATTCACCAGGTTATTGCCCAAGAGCACGGTGGCCAAGAAGCGCTCTGGACGTTGAACTATGTGAGCGACCCTTTCTGCCCCCGGCTTACCACTGCGAACCAGGTGCAAGAGACGGGCCCTGGGAAGGGCGATAAAAGCGGTTTCAGATGCAGAGAAAAATCCGGATAGACCGAGACATACTACTAATAAAGCTAGTCGCCATGAATCACCGGCATCCATCAGCGGAAGCCACCTCCAAAGACCTCGAAAAGTTGCCTCCAGGCAATATCGGGCCTAATCAGGATGATAGCATTGGGCTTAAATTAGTGTAAAGTTGGTTAGATGCAGTGCGCTCAAACCTGCTCTCAAGGTCCAAGGCGAGGCTGCATAACTCCAGAAGTTCATTCGTCTCATACAGGGTACCTGTCCCCATATGTCCATAAAGATCCTAGGCATAGAAACGTCCTGCGACGAAACCGCAGCCGGAGTGGTGGCCGATGGCCGCACCCTGCTCTCAAACGTCATCTCATCCCAGGTTGACCTACACGCCAAATACGGCGGCGTGGTCCCAGAACTGGCTTCCAGGCAGCACGTACGTGACCTCATCCCGGTTCTGGAACAGGCGGCTACCGATGCGGGCCTGGGTCTTGAGGACATGGATGCCATAGCAGTGACCTACGGCCCAGGACTGGCCGGGTCACTTATCACCGGGGTGAATGCAGCGAAAGCCATCTCCTATTCCCTTGGCATCCCGCTAATCGGCGTGAACCACCTGGAAGGACATATCTACGCGTCCTGGCTGGCCAAGGCAGATATTGAAGACGACCCTGGCTTTCCCCTGGCCTGTCTGGTGGCCTCGGGAGGCCATACCGACCTCCTGCTAATGGAGGGCCACGGCAAGTACAAGCTGGTTGGACGCACTCGGGACGACGCTGCAGGCGAGGCTTTTGACAAGGCAGCCCGTATCCTGGGGTTGGGATTTCCAGGCGGACCGGAAATACAGCGCGTGTCCGCCGGTGCCACCGGCGAAGAAGACCTGCCTCGGGCCTGGATGAGAGATACCCTGGATTTTAGCTTCAGCGGTATAAAGACCGCCCTTTTGCACATCGCACAAGACCGGGGGCTATACCCTGCTCCGGAAGACGGCGTGGACACTGAAAGGCTGGTGCGTGAACTGGCAGCGGCGTTCCAAGAATCGGTGGTGGACGTCGTGTCAGCCAAGCTAGTGGAGATGGCAGCCAAATACAAGGTGAAGGGTCTGGTTCTGGGAGGCGGTGTTACGGCCAATGCCAGATTGCGCGAGGAGATCATTGCGCGGTCCCCACTGCCGGTGATCATTCCCCCGCCAATCCTGTGCACCGACAACGGGTCCATGATCGCAGCCTGCGGTTACTTCCAGTATCAGCGGGGAGACGAGACTCCGATGGACATCGATGTGAACCCCGGCCTGCCCTTGGGATAGACGCTTGGGCTAGGCCCGCTAGTCGGTGTCCAATCCGGAGAAACCCGACCCTGAATTACGCACACCCAAGCTGGCGACCATCGTCTGCCTGGCTGCAAACGCAGCATTCACCACTTTGAAAACGTCTTCTTCGGCAGATTCGCCCTTAAACGGGAAGCTCAGCTTTACCCCGTCACCCTGGAATGTCACTTCGCCGTCAGGTTTGCCAAAATACATCTGGGCCGTCATGCCGACACCGGATAAAACCGCCAGAAAGACGATGAAGGCCACCAGGTCCATACGGATTATCGGCACTGTTGGGCCGTCGACCCGGCCGGTTAGCCAGTAGGCTATCAGCACATAAAAGATCACCGCGCCCACCACCATCAAGGCACCCTGTAGCAGCGCCCCGTTACTGCGCGCGCCCGCTTTTACCGCTGCGGCTTTGACCTCTTCCACCGGCATCAGAACGGTCTCTTTTATCCCCTCATGCTGGCCAAATACCATCAGCCGTTGGTTGGTCAATACCAGTAACCGATCTTCTTCGGGTCTGCTTGAGACCAGCCCATCTTCGGGTATGAAATTCAGGCTAACCACCTCTCCGGGCAAGAGGGACACGCCTCGGATCGGCGGTCCGGCTGGGGTAGTTGCAGTAGGAGCTTCAGCGGCGACGGGTGCGGTAATGGCGGTAGTTCCTTTGGGTTCAGCGGGTAGACTACGCACCCCGTTTTCCGTCGGGGAAAGAACCACATCATTGGGGGCTGTGAAACCGATAAACAACCCAGAATATAAGTCCTGCCGCAGACTCTGGGTCAAACTATCTGTGAGGCCCATTGCCCCGGCTGGCCCAGGATCAGTCGGGTTTTTGTGGCGCTTGGATCGCCGCCCAACGGACGGCATGGCAGACGGGTTACGGTACAAAAGTCACTCCTAGAAAAGGCAATAATAACATAGCGCAGACACACGGTTAAACGTAAAACAGGCGTCTCTTAGCTGCCAAACAGAGAACCAAGTCGATACCGGTTATCGGGCAAAATAGGCACAAAATATTGACACATTATTTGCCCTTTGTTAATCTTAACTATCAAAGGCTGTGATGGAGACGAGTAGGCAGGGGTAGGCACAGAGCGAGCCTGGTACGGTGAAAGCAGGCGCGCCGAATCTGAACTGAAAATCCCTCCGGAGCCGCCAGTTGAAACCCCTCTGAAGATGAAAGAGGATTAGTAGACCGGGCCGGGGTTCGTTCCCCCGTTAAGAAAGACGGGACATGTTGGTGTCCTGTAAGAGAGGTCCCGATTAACCTCGGGATAATTAGGGTGGTACCGCGAGCATTGATTGTCTCGTCCCTATGTTGGGATGAGGCTTTTTTTATGCCAAAAAACGGGTTTTCCGGCGCTTTTCTCTGCAGGAAATATCTTTTCAATCATTGATGGATGCTGCGGAGGCAATATGAAACTCAAAGGCGCGGAAATCATCTGCGAAAGTCTGCTCAGGGAAGGCGTAGATACGATCTTCGGCTATCCCGGTGGTGCGATCCTTCCCTTCTACGACGCTCTCTGGTCCTACCCCCAATTACGCCACATCCTGGTGCGCCACGAACAGTCTGCGGCCCATGCTGCTGACGGCTACTCCAGAGTCACCGGCAAGGTCGGCGTCTGCGTCGCTACTTCCGGGCCTGGCGCAACCAATCTGGTTACTGGCATCATGGGTGCCAAGGCCGACTCCGTGCCCATGGTGGCAATCACCGGCCAGGTAGCCCGCGCATCCCTGGGCAGTGAAGCATTCCAGGAATGCGACATTTGCTCCATCGCTGCATCGACCACCAAGAAGACCTTCATGGTGATGAACCCCAACGACTTGGCCGAGACGGTCCGTGAGGCGTTCTATGTTGCCCAGGAAGGCCGTCCTGGTCCGGTGCTGATCGATGTTCCAAGAGACGTACAGATGGAACTGACCGAGGTCACCTTCCCTGATGTGGTCAGCGTCCCGGTGCCGGATGTCTCGGAAGAAGCTTCAGAGCGGCTGAAAGAGGCCGCCCGACTGATCAACGAGGCAGAACGTCCGCTGATCATCAGTGGCCACGGGGTTATGACCTCCGGCGCCAACAAAGAGATGTTGGCCTTCGCCGAGAAGTCGGGCATCCCAGTCATCACCACGTTGCTGGGTCTAGGTAGTTTCCCAGGCGGCCATCCCCTGAGCATGGGCATGCTCGGAATGCACGGCATGTACTGGTCCAACCTGTCAGTGGACCAGGCCGACTTGATCGTTGGTGTTGGCATGAGGTTCGACGACCGTGTCACCGGTAAGGTGGACACCTTCGCCCCTCACGCCAGGATCATCCACATGGATATCGACGCCTCCCAGATCGGGCGCAACGTGCCGGTGGAAGTGCCGGTGGTCGGCGATGCCAAGGCACTGCTCCAGGAATTGACGCCCATGGTGAACAATACGCCCCACCCAGAGTGGATGCAGTTCATCTCCAACTTGAAGCAGGAACACCCGTCGCTGAACATCCCGCCCAGCGATCAACTCCAGCCCCAGCAGGTCATAACGGCGCTGGATACCCTGCTCCAGGAAGACGGAGAGACTACGATAGTGACCGGCGTGGGCCAGCACCAGATGTGGGCGGCCCAATACCTGACCTTCAACGAAAGTGACTCGTTTGTCTCTTCCGGCGGACTGGGAGCCATGGGCTTCGAACTGCCCGCAGCGCTTGGTGTGCAGGTAGCCAAACCTGGCACGCCCGTCTGGGCCGTGGCCGGAGATGGCGGATTTCAGATGACCCTTCAAGAACTGGTAACCCTCACCGAGGAGAAACTGCCGGTGAAGATCGCCCTGATCAACAACGGCTACCTGGGAATGGTCAAACAGTGGCAGGAGATGTACTTTGACGGCCATCTCAAGGCGGTTCCAGTGGACGGACCAGACTTTGTGAAACTGTGTGAAGCCTACGGTGTGGGAGCCCTCAGGGTGACCGAACAAGAGGATGTTCTCCCCGCCCTGCGCCAAGCCCAGGAGCACGATGGACCGTTCCTGGTTGAGTTCGTGGTAGACTCAAACACAAACGTATACCCCATGGTCCCGCCCGGTGGTTCTCTGGCCGACACCATTGAAGACCCGGCGATGGTCCCAAATCCCGCAAGCTGACATTCAGCATGCGCCAGGGGTGACTCAACGGAGCCCGTATGGAAAAACTGACGATACAAGATGCATCGCGCAAACTGAACATCTCCCAGCGTGATGTCCGGGAATATATCAGGAGCGGCGAACTGAAAGCCGAACGTGATCCGGAATCGGAGCACGGCCGGTGGCTGGTAATAATGCCGCCCGAAGGCGAATGGCAGGACAAGTTCAAGGCCTATCTGGACGAACTAGACTCCAGCATCACCCGCTGGTGGTGGGCCAACGGAAACAAACAAGGCTACGTCCACTATCTTGAGAACACCGGAATTGAGAACGTGGAGCCGGATTATCTCTGCGGACAGCCGTCAGAGAACCTGTGGTCAGCAGCCGGACACACTGTGGAACAGCGCTGTATGGAATGTCTCATGCAAGCAACGGAGAGAGGCCTTCCGCTGTTCGAAGATGAAATTAGAAAGGGCTAGTTTTCACTAGCCCTCTTTTCTTCTCTACGTAATCTTGGGATAGCCTGCGATAAAGGCTAACCGCCTCCACCAGCTCCACCGGCGCCGATGCCTGGCTCGGTCATACCCTCTGGCGCTAGAAGCTCGTCCAACTCAGCATCGGACAGTTCCGTCTTCTCTTTGGCCATCTCTCGAATGGTCGTGCCCTTGGCCGAAGCCTCTTTGGCGATGGCTGCTGCCGCGTCATATCCGATGGCCGGTGCCAATGCTGTTCCCAGCATCAGACCCTTTTCAACCATGTCCGGCCCGACGCTTGTTGCGACGATGCCCTTCACACACTGGTCGGCAAAGTTGTGTGCCGATGCCGCCAACAGGGAGATGGACTGCAGGATGTTGTGCGCCGCCACCGGCATCATGGTGTTCAACTCGAAGTAGCCACCTTGTCCGGCCAGGGTCACCGAGGCGTCGTTGCCGACCACCTGGGCTACAACCTGAATCACAGACTCTGAGATCACCGGATTGATCTTGCCTGGCATGATGGAACTTCCGGGCTGGACCTCCGGCAGGGAGATCTCGCCAAGTCCGGCGCGAGGGCCCGAGGCAATGAACCGGATGTCGTTAGCGATCTTGTGCAGGCTGATGGCGATGGTTTTCAGTTCGCCGCTGGCCTCCACCAGTCCATCCAATGAAGCCTGGGCCTGGAAGTGGTTACCGGTCTCTTTGATCAGGACACCGGAAGCATCAGAGACTGTCTTGCAGGTGCGGGATGAGAACTCCTCGTGGGTGTTCACTCCGGTGCCAACTGCTGTACCGCCCAGGGCTACTTCAGCCAGGGCCTCTTGGGCTCGATACAACCGCTGAACGCTGTATTCGGCCTGTCCGGCAAATCCTTTGAACTCCTGACCCAGACGGACCGGAGTAGCGTCTTGCAGATGGGTCCGGCCAGTCTTGATCACCGGCCAGAACTCGTCAGATTTCTTGTTCAACTCGGTTGCCAGGAATTCCAGAGAGGGGATGAGGTCCTCTTTGATGGAAAGCAACGCCGCCAGATGGATGGACGTGGGGATCACGTCATTGGATGACTGGCCCATGTTCACGTGGTCGTTGGGGTGGACCAACCTTGAACCCAGGTCTCCGCCAAGTATCTGGCTGGCGCGGTTGGCAATCACTTCATTGGCGTTGGTGTTGGTGGATGTGCCCGAGCCCGTCTGAAAGATGTCCAGAACGAAGTGCTCATCCAGTTTGCCGTCGATCACCTCTTGAGCGGCAGCAACGATGGCGTCGGATATCTTTTGGTCGAGCAGCCCCAGAGAAAGGTTGGTCTTGGCTGCCGACTGTTTCACCAGACCCAGGGCCCGG
>PVBE011522126.1_pt1 | contig 12439 bp, 10 predicted proteins | sample 1631181 | NCBI WGS metagenome assembly PVBE01 (sample SAMN08397723, study PRJNA350692) | Marine metagenome, whole genome shotgun sequencing project. | isolation source: water | place: Pacific Ocean | collected 2012-04 | reverse complement strand
TCATACCACTGATACTGTACTTGGACCTTTTGAAGATCCGCAGTGTATTCTGCCAAGTACACTTGTGACCTTTGTGAAAAATCCTGTAGAGCAGAACCGAATCTCTGTAACTCTACATTATTCTCTGCCACCTTCTTCTGCAATACAGCCGCCAATTTATTGGCTTCAGTTTGGGTAAAAGCACCCATTCTGGATATATCCGCTGAATACTTCTGTACTGTAGAAGCAACCTTTGCCTGATATTCGTTTAAATTTTCACCAATGTCTGCCTGCCACTTTGCAAGCTTAAAACTTAAATTGTTTAAAGACCATTCTTGGACAGTCTTTCCTACGTCAGCCTGATACTGTTGTAAGTCCCCAGTATACTTCTGAAGTCTGGATCCATATTCGCTTATTTCCTTCTCAAGAGATTTAGCCTTATTCTGGACATCAATATTTGTAGACTGCTGCATTAACTGAAGCCTTCTGCCAGCATCTGCCTGAAAACTCTGAATATCCTTCTGGACATCTGCTTGAAAACTAGTATTTTCAACATTAAAATCATTTAACTTATTCTGGATATCAGTCCCATATTTCTGTAATTCTGTCGTTCTTTCTGCCTGCCAAACCTGTGTATCGCCAACTAGATTTTGCTGATATTCCTGAACTTGCGTATTAACATCCGATTGATATGCCTGTACCTCAGCTTGATACTTCTGAAGTTTACGTGATTCATGTGCATCCAACAATTGTGCTTCTTGTATATATTCTTGTAAAGTAGCCTGATATTTAACATTTTCTTTATTGAATTCATTCAATTCATTCTGTATATCAGAAGTATATTTTTGTAAATCTGTTTGTCTTTCAGCTTGCCAAACTCTTAAATCTCCCTCAAGATTCTGCTGATACTGTTGTACTTCTTTAGCGACATTAGCTTGATATTCCTGAATTTCAGCACTATATTTCTGTAAAGAAGCTCCATATTCCTGATTTTCCTTTTGAAGCAACAACGAAGTTTCCTGCTGTGCGTCTGTTGCGTCTATCTGAGCCTGCGACTGTGCTTTTTGAGCATTTATCTGAGCCTGTTGGGTTGCTTCCTGCAATTTAATCTGATATTCAGCATTTTCTTCATTAAATACATTTAAACTATCCTGAAGTTTGCTTGAAAATTCAGTTAGTTTCATTTGCTCTTCTGTAATCTTTGTCTGTGCAAGTTCAATATCCTCATCCACCTCTATTAAAGATGTAATTTTAGAAAAATCAACAGGGGTAAGAGCTGGAGAAGAATAAGTTGGAGCAGTCCCAAAATTAGAAATCGTTGTAGTGTCAACCGTTATAGCTCCAATAGTCGGAGTTGCAAAACTTGGAGAAACGGGCTGAATAGGCGCTACGGAATTAATAGTTAAATTTGTAATTATCGGGGTTGTTCCTAAGACTATTGATGGTTTTGTATATTCTGGAGCAAGACTCGACGGAGAAGAAACAGCCTGTGAAGAAATTGTTGGAGCCAGTGGAACTACTGAGGTTATGCTCAAGTCTGTGATTATCGGAGCCGTCTTCAATATCATCGACGGAGAATCATATGTGGGGACTGTTCCTGATAACGATAATACCAACTGCTCTGCTCTTTCCTGAAGCGCAGCATCAGTATATGTAAAAGATGGAACAGAAGGAGATATTGGAGCCGTAACCGAACTTAGATCTAATGCACTAATTGATGGGTCGGCTACAGAAACATATTCAGGTAAAGATACGTCGCCCACATTACTTACGGCAGTTATGCCGTCAGCAATAGAGAAAGACAACGTAGGTTGAGGAGGTATAGAAGGTAAAGAGAGAACCAATCCTGAAAGTCCCGTATAGCCGACCATCTTTTCTTGTAATGATTTCATAGCTGCATAATTAACAACAAGTGGGATTAGACTTAGTGGAAAGTTGCTAATTGTACTGCCATTTAAATTTGATAGGGTGGTGCAATCTACCTTACTAACGGATATACTCCCCGCAGGTAGGACTTGAATGGTTTGATTCAAATAATAATATTGAGGGTAATCATTTGTAGCTTTTTGTAACGAATCAATTTCGGCAGCTGCAAATCGTTTTTCTGCTGGTATTTCAGTTGCTATTTTACTCCCCCTAGCGACACTTATAATGTGCCTTCTATCGCTAATATCAATAGAGGTTGTATCGTCAATATTTGTTGCAAATAAATAAGACGATTCAGGATCTAAGACAAGAACCCTATCAATAACTGCCGATATCCCATCATTTGCCCATTGAAGAGCATTATCTGCTGTGCCAGCTAAAGCTTCTATTTGTACTGCAAGCGTTGCCATATTATTTTCCTTTGATTAGTGGGGGGACTTGTATCAGAGGTCCCCCCTTAAGAATCATTATTTCCAAACAGCGTGTGCTTCTGGCATAACGATCTCTAGACCAGCTTCGGTCTGTATGAGGTCGATTCTGCGGTCAACACCCGTGTTTTCTAGACTTTGAACACCAACATAAACTGAAGTGTCACGATTCACACCGTTACCAACCAATGGTCGATAAGATACGTGCTTCAAGTTAACAGCTACAATTCTAACTGGAGATCCATCAAGATGGACATTACGAACAACATTCATGTCGCCATAAGGAGTTGTGATCTGAGTTACTGGTAAACCAAATAACTTTTTCTTGCCTGTTACAGCAAAATCAAACCTAAACTGACTACTAATTTCAACGTCATTCTTTTGGAATCCGCCTAATTTATGTAACCAGTTATAAGTCGCAGTATCACACATAAACATAGTAGCATTAGAGCTATTATATCTAGGATCCATGAAGTCACTCATATTCTGAAGAAAATCATCAGAAGTTGTGCCACTACTCCCTAGATCAATTGAAAATACATTACCACTTGATAATATATAGTCAACAATACCAGCTGTGTAGCGTACACCAGCAGAGTCTTTGTACTTTGATGAGAACAAAAGATCTGTTTCGATATCCCACTTATGTTCGATGAGTTTGTTTTTCCAAACCCGAGCCCATTCATCACGTGCCAATTTCAACTCAGTTGCCCGAGCAGTATTTGTCATTTGCATGGTGGTTTTCCAGATTTGGGTATAACTAACTACATCTTTATAAGGAGTATCTTTGTAGGTATCTGGGAATCCAGAACCTTCAGCATGTGCCGAACCAATGACATAACATTTGTCTTTTTCTGCAAGACCTGAAGTCCCAGCATTTGCTTCCCAGGTTGTTCCTGTTGACTCATACTGTACATCAGGTAATGTTACATGATCTGAACCAGCTGCGATGCCACGAACTACAATACATTTAGCGTAAATAGCTTCTGCGTCAGGACTAGCAGCTGGAACTCCAAGGTTTTGGATCTTCACAACCATATAGTCATCAACATAAACAGTTGGAACTGTATCATCTGCTATATTAGCAGCCGCCACTTTACGAACTGGGATTTTAACCATTTGATTTTCTAAAAAGAAAATTGGTTTAGTACCAGATGCGCCAACAGCAGTACCAGTTTGTCCAAGAATATTCTGAACATTACCAGCAGATAGATAATCAGTTTCAAACTTAACATTCATTTCGTCACCAGCTTGTAAGTCGCCAGATGCAAATGCAAAGTCTGCATAATCACTATCATTATCACCGCTGCCAGGAGCAGCACCATTTAGATCCAATGCTACTGCATAAGCATAACGCTTGTGCCACATGGATCTTTGTTCCAGAGTTTTAAATTCTGGATCAGTTGTGGCTTTTTTAGCCACCTTGCTCAATACCCTGAAAAAAGGAGTTTGGTCTGGAGCTAGCTCCGAGACTCTACTTGAGAAGTCATATCGTCTCCTGAGATCACCTGTATTGAACGTAGATTCAACCTGTGCCTGTGCATGGGTTGAAAGGGTTAACGGATTGTCAGCCATTATAAGCCTCTACTTTCATTTATGACAGAGGCACTTCTAATTATCCAATGTAAATAATCCTTCCAATCCTTCATCTACAGTTTTTAGAGAGTCAAACACCATATCATCGTGTTTAACGTCAACAACAGTAGCATTATGATTAGAAACACTAGTTGGAATATCCCGAACAGATTTCATCTGCTTCAGCACTTCATTTTTCGCACCTTTAGCAACTTTTTGGTCCCTGGAGTCACGATTCTGCAAATAATAAATATCTTCCAATGATGTTTCATGCTTATTTGCCCAATTCATCATATCAGTATAGTCTTCATTTGACATGTTCATTCGTTCCTGGAACTCTTTCGCCTCATTTGCTTTTTGACTCTTTCGCATATCCTGCTTTCGAGCCTGATTGTCTTGCTGGAGCCTAGTATTGACACGGTGATCCACAACGCCTGAGATAGTATGTTCCAACGCTTTTGCGCTCATGGAATTCTTATCTGTTACGGCTTCGTCTAGATCAAATACAAAATCCTCTGGGAGGTCGAGCGCCTGCTTTACGTCTTGTGGACTATTGCCACCTTCAACGTATTGTCTTATTACGTCTACCATTCCCGTGTCTTCTTTTAGCCGATCAATAAGAGGAGAAAACTCAGATACTTCATCAAGACGCTCTTTCATCTTTTGCGCCTCTCTTGAGGAGTCTTTGTATCTCTTCTCCCAATCGTGCTGGTGATCGTCAGTTCCAACATTAACACTAGGGTCAACCAATGGTTGAGTTACCTGTTCTTCAACATCGTCGACTGTATTACTATCAAGAATCATCCCGTTCACCTCACGGTCCAATGATTCGAAAAAATCTCCAGAGTCTACTGCAACTCCACTTTCCTGAGTTAAATCAACCTCAGGGTTAAGTGTTTGTTCTCTAGCAGAGTTTTCTGGTTTATTCTCTTGTGCCATTTTCACTCCTTGATTGCTTTTTTTTATCAAGCTCTAATTGAGCTTTTTGTTTTTGGATCTCCGCACCAGCTTGTGCTTTATCGGCGGTTAAAGACATACGTCCTTGCGCCCGCACTGCTCCCTTGCGAATCTCTGATTCTACCGATCTGACTTTATCCTTGATACCTGCCTGAACAAGTTGTCGTTCAAGAGTCTCGATAGTGCCACTTTTGTCCTTAAGTTGTTCCTCAAGACCTTTAATGGCTTCTTGCATCTGAGAATATAAACTTTTTCGCTTTGCAATCGCTGTTTTATCTTTAATATCCGTCTCAGCGAGAACAGCTAAATCGTCCACTACTCCCAGTTTCATCAGTTCTTTTAATTCCGATAGATATGCCCATCGGTTCACAGGCAGCGTACTACCTGCTACAATTCTTACATCAAATTTTGCTGAACCATAATCGTTCCACTTACCAATAGCATCTCCCATATCATTGAAAATTGGGATATTTATTTCGGCTTCTTTTTCTTCCTGAAGAGCATTTGGCTGAACAATTCTAAATACTTTATGTGTTTTATACACTGCTTGTGAATATTGTTTTACCACTTCTCCAAGTTGTTTAAGAGCTGGTTCTATACTACTCTTTAACCATTGTTTAACCCTTCTAGTTCCATATTCATCCAACGCAAGCATCCCACGATATGTGTCATGCTGCTGTTGGGTGTCCCCCTGAGCAGACGAATATATCCCAGCCAAATATTCCATATCGCTTTTCCCAGCCTGGACAATTTGGAAAAATGCATTGTTTAAGGATGCAGGTTGGACCTCTTTTGGCTGATCAAACCCTTGGTTAACTGGGAGCAATGCGCCTGGGGCAGTGGCATTCTTTTCCCAATAATCAGTATCAATAGATCCTTCAAAGTACATCCATCTAAGAGAAGATCCCAATGAAGCGTTGTGAATCATAAGCTGGTGCGCCTTATTAATCTCACGCTGTTTCCCGACTAAGGGACTCACAGCGCTCATTGGAAACGGTGTCCCAGACCACTTATAAGTAAACGGCACTAAGGGATAATGCTCTATAGGGAGATTTTTTTCATACAAAGTCACATCACCAGCTACACAACTTTGTTTTATTGCAGGCTTAAAAAACTTAACAGAATCAACAATCATTGACACAAATTCTTTATCTTTTAGTAAAATTTTATATTCTTTTGCAGTTACAACATTGTTTTTGACAATACTTGCAGCCTTTTGAGCTTCAGCAGTCATTTGCTGTTCCGCTGATTGCAACTGCTGACTATTCATCTTCCCCTTTTTTTCCAATTCAAGAGCCATTCTTTCTGGAAGCATTTCTTCGGCTTCTACTGCTTCAGCAAGTTTTGCCTGCAATTCTTTCATCTCAACAGACATCTCTTTCTTCATTTCTTCCAACTGTACCCGAACATTATCTTTAATCTTTTTCATCTCTTCAGGTGGAGGGACAACTCTATAAAAAACATTATAATAAGCAATCTGCTCTTTCTCATAAAGCTCAAATAATTCAACTAGATCATCAATACCGCCATCTTTATCATAACCCTCTCTAATATCCTTATATTGGAAATCGCCCGTATTAGTCGCATTCACAGAATAGCCTTGCTCTTCACCAAAACGACCAGATGCCCTTTTAATCCCAGCGGCATACTGTGGATATGTTTTCAATAATTGAGTGCGGGTAAAAACTTTGCGAATCATAACATGAGCAGCATCTCTAAATAATGGGTCTCGACTTTTTGGGTCTATATATATATCAAAAGGCTCTGGCTGCTGAATAACAACTTCGCCCATCCCCATATCGGCATTCGAATCTACCGTCACAAGTAAGTATCCAACGCTTTTAGTTATAGCATCGTTTACAACATTAGAATATAGCGCCTGCCCATTAGATCCATTCCATATATAATCAGCAATATCAGAGAATACAGCTGCTACGCCAGAATCGCTACCCTCAGCCCCCACCGCTTGCCACCTTGGATTGGAAGCCGTCGCATAATAATTAAGCATTTCAACAACAGGTATAACCCTATTAATCGTAAAGGTGGGCATTCCAGTTTCTTCCAGACTTGCTTTTTCTTTTGCAGAGAGCTGATTATCAAGATAAAAATCGTGCCCTTCCTGGTTAACTCTTTCCCAAGATTCTCTAAAAGAACCATTTATAGAGTCGTATAACTGTTTTACCCGATCTGCTGTTTTATCTGTTCTTTTTGCCAATGTTCACCTATGCTATTATCCAATTTTTGGGCGATTTTTGTTTTTTACGATGAATGCCATCCTTTGAGACAGCAATATTTTTAGGCGGGTAAGCAAATTTTACAGCATAAGCAAGCGCATCAATGGTGTCATCATGCGCCATACGTGGTCCGAATGTAACAATTTCATGTTGTAAATCATAATGACTTTTTTTAATTTTTATAGATCCTATTGTCATTCGTTGAGCTAATACCCCTTGTATCCTATCTAATTTACTTTGTCTTGTTCCAGGTTTTTCCTCACGCCACCTTACCGTAAAATCATTTCTTCGTCTGGATTCTGACATTAAAGCCTGGAAAACTGGACGTGACATTGTAGTATCTTCGACTACAAAAAGTGACGGATGATAAATTGCTGATAAATTAAACATTTTGTCAACAATCCCTTCTTTTGGTTCACCAGGGATACCCAAAACAGGTAACCCACGCTCTCTTATATAATCTAAGACGTAAATATTGTTATTTTCATCAACAGCAACTACCATAATAACAGAAAAATCTGAATCTCTCCTAAAAGAATCTGTTGCTGGGTCAACACCGCAAAAAATATTCACAGGGATAGCGTCGTCATCAGCAATAATAAAATTTATTCCAGTCTTGTCATCATATAAGTGGCTCCCCTCCCAATACTTAACATGTTTCATACTAAAAATAGAATCTTCGGCACTTTGGACTTCCATCATGTATTCTTGATAGAATTTTTGAGACTGTCCAGAATCCTGATAGAATTTCTTCTTTTCCTTTAGCTTTTTCGCTGGGAACCAAGAGTCCCAAAGCGCGTTCCCTTTTTCGTCTAATGCTTTATATGTTTTAACAGTCCAGGCAAAATCTTCTTTATTTTTTACTGATCTTTCATGGTTGGTCAATAAATTATTAATAAAGGAATCATAATGCACAGGAGTACCATTAATCCGCAACCTGCCAGTATGAGGCTCCAGAGCAGGATAAACAACCGCAGTGATAAGGTTTGCGTTCTTCGCTCTAGCCTCAGGAGTAATTGTATTATTTTCATCTTCGAAGTCATCCAGTATAATCAAGTCATAACGCTTATGAAGCTTTGCTCCGCCACGAATGCCTGATATGTTTGATTTGCACAAAAGCTTGTGACCAGTACTAAGTTCTATATCTTCCTCTGTCCATTTTCTGCCTTTTAAATCGCCAAAATAATACAATATTCTATCATTGAACTCTAAATGATGCTTTATATAATCCATATTACCAGTGGCAAGCTTCGCAGTTGCGGATACCCACCCGTAAAACAAAGGTTCATCCCTGGTAAACAAAAATGACCATAGAATATCGCACTTAGTCAAAACAGTTTTACCATGACCACGTGGCATAATAACAGCCAACTGTTTCACTTCCTTATCCATTATTGAATCTGATATCTCATAATGAAACCATGGTGTTTCAGATCTCAAATAGTCATCTGGGAGAAATAACTTCCCAAATGCCAACATATCCTTTGACGACTCTAGTAAAGCCTCCTCAGCCTTACTTACATTCTGGGTATTTATATTCAAGCTAAAGTTTCAAGCAATTCTTTTACTTCAGCCCAAATTTTATCATCTTTCTTTGATTTGCTAGCTTTAACAGCATGATCTCCTATCATTATAATAAGTTTAACCATACCCATTTTTTTTACTAACCTTCCGATCATTTTTTTAAGCATTATAGCACCTTCCCGTTTATTCTTCCTTTTAGATAAGCTAAATCATCTGTAACGTCATTTAATTCTTTGACGATATCTTCTCTATGCCTTTGACTTGTATCATCTGATTTATTCCACCTATCTAACATTTTTAAAACAATTGATTCGACATTTGCCATTTTAGTCTCCGCTTTAGCGATAGACTGTCGAATACTATCTAAATCTTCATTTTGTACTTTTTGACTTTTAATTAAATTTATTATCATCATAGCAAATAAAATTACTATTATTCCTACTGCCCCATATTCGGCATATATACCGAAGAGATTGGAGTCAACCATTACTACTTTTTACCAAAATTGAATCTCTGAAATCCAGTATAGGATGGATTTTCCCTATACGCATCGTCTACATGCTTTTTAACCTTAGCCCCCCAATCTAATTGTTTTTCGCTTCCAGGACCACGTTCCATTAATCTAATCTTCCCATCTTTGCCAAGACTAGTAAGTATCTGCTTCGGGTTGCGTTTTACCTGTTGATTAATTTTATTCAATTCGTGTAATGGTATTTTATTTGGATCAAGTACCCGTTTAATTTTAAAAGCTTCTCCAGTTTTATGCATCTTCATCGGGAGATCTACGCTTTTAGGCATAACCAGCCTTCCGTATTCACCTTTCCACACCATGGGCTTCTTCATTAATACTTTATCCATAAAAGATCTTAAGGCATGACTCTTTACACCAAAAGTCCCATGTCTTGCGCCAGCCAGAGCCTTCTTTAAAGGCATTCCCTGTTTTAGTAACTGTCTAACAGAAACCTCAGTACCCCAACTGTCCTGATACCCACCACCCTTCTTACTAAAAAGAATTTCTTTTAATTTAGGGTCCATATTCCATGTGTCTTCAAAGAGAGATCTTTTATATTTTGCTCCCTTTATCGGGGTGTTTACTTTACTTGATAGATTTATATTTTGGAAACCGCCCATTACGTCATCTCCCTGCACAGAGGTCTTGCCCCAACCAGCTTCTTTCAATAAATTCTTTCGCCTTGGATTTAATTTTTTCCAGGCAGCGTAAGGTATCATTTCTCCAGTTTTAGGATTCTTCATTTCATAACTGATAATATTCTTAAGAGCCTTATCGTAAATTTTCTGCATCCCTACATTATGAAACCTTATCAATCCTTTATATATATCGTCGTCCTGTTTCGAAGGTGAGCCTCCAATTTTAGTTTTTTTAGTAGAAAACAGATTAGACAAAGTACCTTTTTGCAATCCTCTCGGCACTTCAGTCATCCCCATAGATCTTCTAAGAGAATAAAGCCTTTCCGCTAAGGCAATCCCTGCCTCATCGCCATGTTGCATATATCTAACTACCTCAGGTTCTACGGGGATATCAGCTATTATCCCCCTTGCTGCTTTAAGTGGCTCTTCCTTTATCATTTTTTTAAGAGCAGCTAACTTGGGAGCACTTTCATAACCAACAGGAAGCATAAGATTCGCAGCAGCTCTTCTTCCAAGAAACTGAGTAGCCTTATAACCGCCGCCAAGACCATAGAGAGCAGCCTCCCACCAAGAATTAGGAGTTAAGAAATCAACAGTCTCTCTAACGCCTCGTTCTTGTTCAGCAGCCCTTATTGGATCTTTATGATGAGAGGGACCAATAAAATCAACTGTCTTTTCTCCCCACGTCTTTTTTCTTTTAGCAGCTGACATTTTCTGAGGGTAACCTGGGTATCTAGCCTCACGCATCTGACCAACAGATGTGCGAGTAGCATCGGTAGGAGCACTTACAGGACGCTGTGCGTCCAAAATTTTTAGAATTTCCTCTAATCTATTCTTTGGTGGGGGCATTGGCTACTTCACCTGTTAATTCGGGTTTTCTTTTTGCGGATTCCAGCATATTATCAGAGAATCCTTGGAATACAGCTCCAGTAAGCTGGGTAACCTTTTGTTTTGGTATAACTTCGGCAGCATCCCATAACATTGAGAAGGCTTTTAGTCTATCGTTTGACCTATCTGCATTCTCAGCTTCTAACTTGACACCCTTTATAAGGTAATTAAGATCTACGCCCAACCCCTTTAGGACTTCATCTACTTCTTCTTTTACAGCACTCACAACTCTCTCCTGTTTTACTAGGACGGCAGATTTCATTTTAGCATATTGATTATTTTCGGTACCAAATGCTTTTTTGTAGGCTTCTTGGGGTGAAAATCCGTTTGCAATGAACTTTGAAAAGGCAGCTTCATTAGCAGTAAGATAATTTCTTGTTTTTATGCGCTTGGCTGTATTATTAGATGCCCTTGCGGAAAAAGTATAAATATTCTCCCTTTTCTCAGTATCCATTTTATCACTATCTCGGCAAAGATAAGTTCCAGTACAAGTCCCAATATATTTGATAGGATACTTACCCTGGTTCATTACCTTATTTACTCTAAGAGCCTGGATAACATTCCCATCATCAGCCTTTATCCAGTCGCCGAGTTCGCCTTCACGCCAATTTTCAATAATTCTTATATTTTCAGGGATTTCCTCTTCGTCTTCAAAAACTGGATGAAATGTCTTGCCAATTTTATATTTACGCACTAAGCTTCGCCTACGCACTCGCCTGGATAAGGGACTAGAACTCTCTCTATAAGATTAGCCTCATCTATCTTTTCCATTACCTCTGGGCTGGCAGTAATAGCGAGGGGCTCTTCCTCTATCGAGATGCGTTCCTCTATGGATTCAAGCTCTTCTGTTTTTTCATTAAAACGGATAACAAGTGTATAGGTTTTCATGTGGAAAGTTCGGAATAATATTGCAAAACTAAAAGGATAAATATATTTTATTTTATACTTGCCCCGTATAGGTCAAAACCCTTACCGTCTGGCGTAGCAAAAGCACACTCCTTTTAAGAGATGTGCTATTTTTTTGCGACCCCTCATATATAACCCCCCCCTTTTTTAAATAGAGAACAACACCTTCTTAGTTAAATCTCAAAAGGTTCAAAAACTAACACAAAATAGTGCACGGATAGAATTGATTGCTGGCGCCCTTGCTCGCATTTCCGATTCACGGATTTGCGTTATCTATGAAAATCAAACGAAAGGATATATCATCATGGTATACTATCTCAACCAATCTCCAACCTCAGGTCGTTACTATTACCGAGCAGTACGCTTCGACGACGGCTGGGCAGTCACAACAAAGTCAGGTGAAACAACAGACGGCACAGGCATCACAGGTGACGAGACCAAGCTCCATCCAGATGCACCGAGAACAGTCTTACTTCCATTGGACTTCTCAGGTGAACTGCATGACGAACTGGTCATGGATATGAAAACCAAGACCCTCGCCCCTGCGAAGAAGTAGGACAAGCCCCCTCTGGGGGCTTAGGAACGGACTGTAATCCCACTAACTAGAGGTAATGTGATGGTATTGTGCAACAATGGAGACACGCTGACACTAACACATATCATCACTATACCTTTAACCTTAACATAGGTTCACACAATAGGAGTCATACGATGACCGAACATGAAATGATTGCAATGGTAATTGAAGAACACCTAGACTCAATGACAATACAACTAAGTCTGCTTGCTAAAAACATTAACGGGATCACCAAAGACGACATAAAGAACAATAATGATCCCATAACTATCCTTGGACAATTCCAGACCATATCT
>PVBE010224438.1_pt1 | contig 12439 bp, 8 predicted proteins | sample 1631181 | NCBI WGS metagenome assembly PVBE01 (sample SAMN08397723, study PRJNA350692) | Marine metagenome, whole genome shotgun sequencing project. | isolation source: water | place: Pacific Ocean | collected 2012-04 | reverse complement strand
GGCTTGCCGATTCTCCCGAACAAGACGACGTCGACGCCGAGGGCCTCGCACACGTTCGACACCGCGCGCGCGTCGTTGCGGATGAAGTCGAGGACCCGCTGGGCCTTGGCCTCCTTGACGAATCCGCGGGTGCTTTGGATGCGGACACCGCCCACCTTCTTGAGGGCGGTCTGGAACTTGCCAATCGCTCTGGTTCCGCCGCCACGGCCATCCATCGACGCGACGGCGACGGTCACGTCCTGGGCCTGTGCGGCCATTGGAACGACGAGCGCGAGCGCCAGCAGGGCAGTGCGGATCACTCGAAGTTGTCCCAGGCAGTGTCGCTCGTACCTTGCACGCCCTGGAGGCGCAGGAGGAAGTCGTCGGGGTTGGTGCAGTTGGTCAGTGCCTCGTCCTTGGTGATGAGTCCTCGCTTGAGCAACTGCATCAACGATTGGTCGAACGTCTGCATGCCATATCCGACCGCGCCTTGGGCGATCGCCTCGCGCAGCTCGAGGAGCCGGCCCTCTTCGGCGAGCAGCTCGCGCACGCGCGCGGTACAAATCATGATCTCCAGAGCGGCCACCCGCCCGCGCCCGTCAGCGCGCTTGAGCAGACGCTGGCTGACCACCGCGCGAAGGCTCGAGGCGAGGCCGGTTCGGATCTGCTTGTGCTGGTGAGGCGGGAAGACGCCGATGATGCGGGTCACCGTCTCGACCGCGTCGACCGTGTGCAATGTACTGAGTACGAGGTGGCCGGTGTCGGCCGCGGTCATCGCCGTCTCGATGGTCTCCGGGTCGCGCATCTCGCCGACGAGAATGACGTCTGGATCCTGCCGAAGCGCGGCGCGTAGAGCGCGCTGGAAGTTGCGGACATCCTGCCCGACTTCGCGCTGATTGATGATGCTGCGCTTGTCCCGAAAGATGTACTCGATCGGGTCCTCGGCGGTGATGATGTGCGCCGTCCGGCTGGCGTTGATGTGGTTGATCAGGGCGGCGAGCGTGGTGCTCTTGCCCGATCCCGTGGCGCCCGTCACGAGGACGAGCCCGCGCGGCTCCATCGCGATCTTCTCGAGCACCTTCGGCAGGTCGAGTTCGGCGATGCTCTTCACCTCGGTGCCGATGACGCGCATCACCAGGCCGACCGCGCCTCGTTGCCGGAACGCGTTGACGCGGAAGCGCCCGAGGTTCGGGACCATGTGGGCGAAGTCGAGCTCGAGGTCGATGTCGAATTGAGCGCGCTGCTCGGCGTCGAGCATCGACGTCGCGAGTTGCTCGAGGTCGGAGTTCTGCATCCGCGGGCCGTTGCGCAACGGCACCAGCCCGCCGTTGATCCGGAACAGCGGAGGCAGCCCACTCTTGAGGTGCACATCGGAGGCGCCGCCCTGGACGGCGACCTGCAGGATCGCTCGCAGATCGATCACGGCGGGGAGGTTAGCAGTGCCAGTCGCCGCGAGCCACGCCCGTCGCGCTACACGCTGCTAGGACCCTGCGGCCAGAAGTCAACGCTTCGCGCCGCACGCGCCTGACGGGCCCTGCCGGCGTTGCGAAACCTCGCAATATCTTCGGATATTCCTGCGGTTTCGCGCCTTGGCATGGCCCGCCACCCACGCACAGCGCTTGGTCGCCGGTCTTGCCGCAGTGTCCTAGAGCCCGCGCATCCACTCCGGTCGCAGCACCTGCTCGTCGCGGGTGGCCAACACCTGGTCGAGGATCGCCAGCAGGCGCTCACGATCGTTCGGGAGTTGCGAGCGCAGCGGCAGGTAGTTGCTGGCGTGGTTCGACGAGAAGCGGCAGTCGCTGAGCTTCGCGACCTCGACGAGGGTGCGGAGCTCTTCGAGCAGCCGAAAGCGATCCGGCAATACGAAGTCGCCGCGCGCCTCGGCTGCGGCCAGCAGCGTGCCCGGCACCGCGGTCGTCGTCAGCGCCCCGACGTATGGGGGATCCATGCGCGTCAACAATGTCGCCGTCTCGTGAGCGTGCGCCTCGCTGCGTGCCACCCCGCCGATGCCCAGCAGCACGATCACCGAGTGGAGGATGCCCGCCTCGCGCAGCTTGTCGGCGGTCAGTCCGCACTCCGCCCGCGTGCCGCCCTTGTCGATCGTCGATAGGGTCACGTCGTCGCCGCTCTCGACCCCGTGGTAGACGATCCCGAGCCCCGCCGCTCGGAGCGCGGCGAGCGCCTCGACCTTGCGACGCCCGACGCTTCGGGTGTCGCCGTACACGCCCACCCGTCTCACCCAGGGCAGGTGCTCCCGAATGCCGTCGAGGATTTGCAGAAGGCGGCGGTCCGGCAGGATCAGCGCGTCGCCGTCGCAGAGGAACACCTTGTCGAAGACGGGCCCTGCGGCGGCGGCTTCGAGCAGGTCGCGCTCTACGACCTCCCACGGCTTCACCCGGAAGCGGGTGCCCGTGTACATGTCGCAATAGGTGCACGCGTTGTGGCTGCACCCCACCGACACCTGCAACAGCAGGCTGCGCGCCTCGCTCGGCGGTCGATAGATGCGGCCTACGTAGTCCAGTCGTCGGGGCCCTCGGTCAGGCCTCGATTTCGGGCGTGGTCTTGCGGGTGATGCCGTGGTGCGTGAGCACCTCCGCCTCGATGGAGAGCATCATCTCGGGGTGCTCGATGAGGAAGCGCTTGGCGTTCTCGCGGCCTTGCCCGACACGGTCGCCCTTGTACGAGTACCAGGCACCCGACTTGTCGACGATGTTGGCTTCGACGCCGAGGTCGAGCAGCTCGCCCGACTTGGAGATGCCCTCGCCGAACATGATGTCGAACTCGGCCTCGCGAAACGGCGGGGCCAGCTTGTTCTTCACGACCTTGCAGCGCGTGCGGTTGCCGAGCGGCTTGCCGTCGCCGCCCTTGATGGCGCCGATGCGGCGGATGTCGATGCGCTGCGAGGCGTAGAACTTCAGGGCGTTGCCACCGCTGGTCGTCTCGGGGCTGCCGAACATCACCCCGATCTTCATGCGGACCTGGTTGATGAAGAACACGCAGGTGCGGCTGCGGTTGATGCTGCCAGTGAGCTTCCGCAGCGCCTGCGACATCAGCCGCGCTTGCAGGCCCACGTGGCTGTCGCCCATCTCACCCTCGAGCTCGGCCTTGGGCACGAGCGCCGCGACCGAGTCGATGACCAGCACGTCGACCGCCCCGGAACGCACCAGCATGTCGGCGATCTCGAGCGCCTGCTCACCGGTGTCGGGCTGGGAGATGAGCAGCTCGTCGGTGCGCACACCGAGCTTGCGGGCGTAGGTGACGTCGAGCGCGTGCTCTGCATCGATGAAGGCCGCCACGCCGCCCATCTTCTGGGCCTCGGCGATCGCGTGCAGCGTGAGGGTCGTCTTGCCGCTCGACTCCGGCCCGTACACCTCGATGACTCGACCGCGGGGGTAGCCCCCGGTGCCGAGCGCCACGTCGAGCGTGGTGCTGCCGGTCGGCACGACCGGGATCTCGGCGTGGATGCTCTCATCCTCGCCGAGCCGCATGATGGACCCCTTGCCGAATTGCTTTTCGATGGCGCTCACGGCGAGCGAGATGGCGCGTTCGCGATTCTGGTCTTTTTGCACCCTGCTCATGACTCTTCCTTCTCTGTCGGCTCAGTCGCCGTTTCGGTTGCTTCGAGGGCTTCGATGGCTGCGCGCCCGCGGTTGCGGCGACGGGCGCGTTGCGTGGGCTGGATCTGCTCGAGGTGCGCCGCGACGCGGCTGTCGAGCTCGGAGGCGATGTCGTCTTCGGTCGTCGTCGCGGCCGGCTCGGGCCGCTCACGCGGCATCTGCGCGCTCCACTCGGGCTCGAAGGCGCGGCGCCCGCGGCGAAAGAGGGAGACCCGCCGGACGCGCAGCTGACCGAATTCGCGCCGCGCGTCGAGCCCGCCCGGCGCAGAGTCGACCCGAGCCAGGAGCACATGAGGGCGCCAGCGTCCGTCGGGCACGGGGAAGCCGTAGTCGGCGAGCGCCTCGTGCAGGTCGGCCCGGAGCTCGGCCAGGTGGCCGTCGGGGTCGTCGACGAGCGCGCGCACCATGCGCGGCGACGCCTTCGGCCACGCGTCGACCCCCTTCACCGTCACGCTGAACGGCTGGTAGCGCGCGATGACGCGCTCGGCCGCGAGGCGGGCGGCCTCGAACGCCGGCTCGGGCAGCTCACCGAGGTCGTCGAGGGTGAGCTGCAGGTGCTTCGTCGGCACGCACTTCGCGCCGTTGCGATCGAGCTGGCGCTGCACCTTCGACAGGTCCTCGCGCAAGGGTCGGGTGAGCTGGATGCCGATGAATCCGTGGCGAGTGTGCTCATTCATTCGTTGAACCCTCGTCGGACGCGGTCGAGCGCGTAGGCGACGGCGTACTCGCGGATGCGGTCGCGGTCGCCGCGCATTCGGTGCGTGCGGGTGGCGTCGAGCCCGGCCCCCGACCAGCCGAAGCAGATGGTGCCGACCGGCTTGTCGGGGGTGCCGCCGCCGGGCCCCGCCACGCCGGTGATGGAGACGGCGAGGTCGGCGCCGAGCGCCTCGCGGGCGCCGGCGGCCATCGCGGCCGCACAGGTCTCGCTGACCGCTCCGTGCTCGACCAGGACCGCTTCGGGGACGCCGAGCACGCGCCGCTTGACCGCGTTGGAGTAGGACACCACGCCGCCGACGAATACGTCGGACGCGCCCGGGATGGCGGTGAGCTGCGCGCCGAGCAACCCGCCGGTGCAGCTCTCGGCCGCGCCGAATGACAGCCCGCGCTCGCGACAGGCGGCGAGCACCGCCGTCGCGATGTCGCCTTCGGGCACGTGACGCCCGGGCAGCGCCGCGATGGCCAGGCCGACGGCGACCTCGAGCGTCTCGGCGTCGGGTGCGCTCACGCGTACGTCGTTCACGGGGCCGCGCGCGCGGTAGGTCAGGGTGACGCCGTCCGGCAGGCCAGCGGACTCGATCGCGGCGGCCATGCTCGACTCGCCGACGAAGGCGAATGTGAGCGTGCGCGCGGGCGGCGCCGCGCCGGTGTCGAGGGCGGGCAGAACGTGCTGCGCGAGGTGCCACTCGAACTCACGCGGGACGCCCGGCAACGAGTAGAAGGTGCAGCCGCCGATGCGGATCTCGACGCCGGGGGCGGTGCCCACCTCCGTCGCCAGCGAGCGGGCACCGTGGGGCACCCGCGTCTGGCGCCGATTCGACTCGGGCGGGGTGCGGTCGCCGTAGAGGCGGAGGATGTGCTGCCAGACCGACTCGTCGTGGTCGAAGCCGACCTCGGCTGCGGCCGCGAGCGCGTCGAGGGTGAGGTCGTCGACCGTCGGACCGAGCCCGCCCGTCACCACGCACACGTCGGCGCGCCCGGCGATCTCGCGCAGGACGCCGACCAGCTCGTCGAGGATGTCGGGCGCGCTCGTGACCCGCGAGACGCGGTGCCCGAGGTCGCCGAGACGGGCGCCTGCGAGGGCTGAGTTGCTGTCGACGACGCGACCGTCGAGCAGCTCGTCACCGACAGTGAGGAGCTCGATATTCACGTCTTGAAGAGTTCTCCGACACCTGTACAAGTGTCAAGTGAAATAGGGAGGGTGGTGTACGGAAACGTGACCTGGGGTCGGACTCGGGCTACGATGCCGCCGACCGCGTCTGGAAGCGAGCCCGACGATGGAATTTCCTACGAAATTCGGTAAGTACACGCTGCTGAAGCACATCGCGACCGGCGGGATGGCGGACATCTTTCTCGCCCGTCAGCGCGGGATGGGTGGCTTCGAGAAGGACGTGGTCGTCAAGCGGCTGCTGCAGACGCATACCGAGAACCAGGAACTGGTCGCGATGTTCCTCGACGAGGCGCGCATCGCGGCGAATCTGACGCACCCCAACATCGCTCAGATCTACGATCTCGGTCAGCACGAGGACGACTACTTCATCGCGATGGAGTACGTGCGTGGGGTCGATCTGCGACGGGTCTGCTCGCAGAGCATCGCCGAGGACGATTTCCTCCCGCTCAACCATGCGATCCGCTGCGTCGTCGAGGTCTGTGACGCCCTTGCCTACGCCCACGAGAAAGCCGACGCGGACGGCGCGCCGATGGGCATCGTGCACCGCGACGTGTCGCCCACGAACATCCTGATCACCTACGAAGGCGGCGTGAAGCTCGTCGACTTCGGTATCGCGAAGGCCGAGAACAAGGCGAGCGTCACCAAGGCCGGGCAGATCAAAGGCAAGTTCGGCTACATGTCGCCCGAGCAGGCGCTCGGCGGGTCGGTCGACCACCGCACCGACCTCTTCGCGGTCGGGATCAACATGTACGAGATCACGGTCGGGCGCCGGCTTTTCCGTGGCAACGACGTCGAGACCCTGCAGGCGATCGAGGAGTGCGAGTTCCCGGCGCCGCGGGAGGTCATGCCCGACTATCCCGAAGCGCTCGAGCGCATCGTGATGAAGGTGTTGTCCAAGGACGCGAGCGAGCGCTACGAGAACGCCCGTGATCTGCAGATGGCGCTGGAGACCTTCGCGGCGGACGCGGGGCTCCGGTCCACCGCGGGCATGCTCGCGGAGTACATGCGCAACCTCTTCCGCGACCAGCTCGACCTGGAGGCGAAGGAAGGCGTGCGGCTGCGTGAGCTCGCGACCGAGGAGGCGGCCGACGACTCGGCGCCGCCCGAGGCGAGCGCGCCAGAGGTCGCAGCCGCGCCCGCGCCGGAGCCGGAGCCCGCGCCGGCGCCGGCGGTGACCGAAGATGCGCCGCCTCAGCAGGCCGATCCGTCGGGCCGCAGCGGGTGGAACGCGCTGAACGTGGTCCCCGAGGCGCCGCCATCGGCCGCTCCATCCGGCATGGCGCGGCTCCCGCCGGAGCCCTCCGTCGAGCTCACGGAGGACGACCTCATCATCCGCAAGCCGCGCAGCTACGCGGGCCTGCTGATGCTGCTGCTGATCGCGGTCGGCGGGTGGGCGCTCTACTCGGTGATGCAGCGCGACCTGCAGTCGGGCCGCAAGCGGGGGCGCGACCTGGTCGGCTTCAGCAGCCCGACGCTACAGCAGACGGGGAAAGCCCCGGACGTGGCCCCGAAGGCGCCCGCGAAGAAGGTGCTGGTGCGGATCGCGAGCGAGCCAGCGGGCGCGCGCGTGGCCGTCAACGGCAACGTCCTCAGCGGTCTGACGCCGACGGCGGTGCAGGTCGCCGAGGGCAACTTCGCGACCGTGCGCGTGATGCTCGCGGGGTACCTCCCGCAAGAGAAGCGGCTCGAGGTGAAGGGCGCCGAGATCGACGTCGCGGCGACGCTGGTGGCGGGCGCGCAGCCGGTCGGCAAGCTCCACATCGAGAGCGCCCCACCCGGCGCGCTCGTCGAGATGAACGGCAACCTCAAGGGAGAGACGCCGCTCAAGCTCGAGGACGTCCCCGCCGGCGGCGAGGTGACGTTCCGGGTCTCGAAGGAGGGCTTCTACCCGCACACCATCGTGTACAGCATGCCGCCCGGACACGATGCTGCGCTCCCGGTGAAGCTGGTGCCCGAGAGCGGGGCGCGCAGCCTGGCGCGGCTGAAGGTGGCGACGCTGCCCGGGTTCGGGAACGTCACGCGGTTGAAGCGCGGAGAGAAGCCCGAGCTGCTCGGGCGGGCGACCAACGTCCCGGTTGATCTCAACGTCCGCGTCGACGACCACGTGCATCTGCGCGCTGTGAAGAAGGGCCTGGAGCCGGCCGAGACGACGGTCGACGTGCGCGACCCCTATTACACGGTCTACCTGCGCCTGCCCGAGCCAGAGCGCTTCCACGGCAAGCTCTCGCTGCTCGGCACGCGGGGCGTGACGGTGTACATCGGGTCCGACGAGATCGGGCAGACGCCCATCCAGAACCACACGCTCCCGACCGGGAAGCACGAAGTCGTGTTGATGCACGAGAAGACGCGGAAGCGGAAGACGATCGAGGTCGAGATTCGTCGGAACGAGACGCTCGAGAAGAGCGTGGTCGCCGACGAGAACGGCCTGACGGTCAGGTAGCCGGCCCGGGCGGCCGTGACTGCGGTGAGCAGGCCGAACCCGGAGCGGCAGCCGGTGATGAGGATGACCATGTTCCGGTGGGGGGGGCTAGAGGCCGCCCTTCACTTTCTGGAAGGCGGCCATGCCGGACTTGACCAGGTCGACCGGGACGTCGACCACGATCTGTAGCTCGTCACCGGCGTGGCCGGCGCTCATGGCGAGGCCCATGCCCGGCGGAACACCGGCGAGCTGGGCGGCGAAGGTGTTCATGCCGCCGAGCTTGACTCGCTGGGCGAGCTCGATGGGCGAGACGTACATGAGCATGAAGGCGTCGCCGGCCGCGTTCTTCACCGCGCGCTTGACGCCTGCGACCGCGTCGAGTCCACCGGTCTTGCCGCCCAGGAGCGCCTCGAGCTGGGCCTTGGCGCCGGCGCCGTAGCCGATGGCGCCGAGCTTGTCGCCGATGGCGATGTGCTGGGTCATGAAGTCGTTCATGAGGGCCATCATCGGCGCCGCGGCGGGCGGGACGTTGCCCATCGTGGTCTTGGAGATGGCGACCGGGGTGTCGCCAATCTTGTAGGCGTCGGGCTTGTAGTCCACCACGAGGCCCATCGTCTTGTAGTACTCGATGGCCATCGGGTCCTTCTGCATCTCGACGAGCTTCATCTGGGCGGCGCGGGCCGTCTTGCCGTCGGTGACGCCCATCAGCGCGCTGAGGGTCAGGCCGTCCTTGCCGTGGGCCGCCACGACCATGTGGCCGTCGAGGGACTTGGCGTAGTTGACCATCGCCTCGATGTAGGGCTTGGCCTTCGCCTTGTCGCCCTTGAACAGCGGGCCGACGATGAACAGGTCGGAGATGCTGTTCATCATCTTCACGTTCGCAGCAGGGTCCGCGGAGATGGACACGAAGAACGGCGCGTCGGCGGGGAGCTTCGCCAGCAGCTTGTGGGCGCCCGCGCTCTTGAACGCGGTCAGGGTGCCGGCGAGCGGGCTGCCCTTCTTGGCGGCGATGCGGATGTCGAGGCGCGCGCCGTCCGGGTCGGCCTTGGCGGTGACGCGGATGTAGTCGACCTCACGCGCGGCCTTGCCGACCCAATCGAAGATCGTGCCCATGGCCTTCATCTGGTCGGCGTTGGCGCCGGGCGTCGAGCCGCCGACCATCGTGAGGGTCTGCTTGATCTGGGCGATGCCCTGGTCCATCTCGGCGCCGAAGATGGCGGCGATGTGGTCGAGCTCGATGTACGCCGCGCCGAGGTCGGGCATCGTCGCCTTGGCGAGGGCCTCGGCGAAGGCCTTGTGCTTCGGGAACGCGTCCTTGTCGCGGCTGAAGACCGCGAAGTCGCCTGCGAAGTTCACGAAGATGGGGCGCGTCGAGCCCTTGTACTTCACGTACGAGAACGCGTTGCCCTGGTCGTTCTCCTTCTTCTCGAGGTCGGGCAGCGTCTTGATGAACGCGTCCTTCGACTTCATGCCGACCATCAGCAGCGGGTCGCGGTGCTTCTTCGGGTCGAGCACGGCGAAGCGGATCGGCTTCGAGAGGTCGAGGCCCTCGCCATTCTTCAGGCGGAAGTCACCGGCCAGCATCTGGGACGCCTGGCCCGCCAGCTGGTCCGCAGGGGGCATCGGAGCGACCGTGCTCGCGAGCTTGTGCGCCTTCTTCAGCGTGTCGGCCAGGCCGTTGGTGCCGCCGTAAACGATGACGCTCGCGGGCGCCTTGAGCGCCGGACCACCAGCCTTCGTGGTCGGCGCGGCGGCCTTCGTCCCGGCCTTCGCCTTGGCCCCGGCCTTCGCCTTGCCGCCAGCTGCGGCGCCTTTGCCGCCGTCGTCCTTCTTGCCGCACGCGAAGAGCGCGAGGGCGGCGACCAGCGTAAGAGCGAGGGCGCGCGGGGGGAGGGAACGCATCATGTGTGGTGCCTCGGTGGGTGGGTGACGCGGGAGGGTAAGGGTGCCGGATCCGACCTGTCAACGCGGCGGAGTTGACACCTGTCTCGTCAGGCTGCTATTCGCGCGCCCTGCCTTAACAAGAACCATGAGGAGTCGCATTTGCGTCCTTTGGCCTTCGTCCTGCTGGCCGCCGCCTTCGGCGCGACGCCCGCTTTCGCTCAGGTTCGCCCTTTCGGCGTCGAAGCCAGCGCCTACGGTGGCATTTGGGAGGGTGACGCAGCGATCGACACCGGCCCGACCTTCGGTGCCCGGCTTCAGTTCAACCTGAACCAGGTCTTCGGGCTCGAGGCGACCTATGGTTTCGTCCCGACCACGTTGACGACCGACGTCCAGGACGAGACCGGTTCGATCACCGGTGTCGAGGAGGACGAGCTGCTCGGCCTGCTCGGGGTCAACGGGGTGCTCAACCTGAGCGCCGGCGCGTGGACGCCGTACGTCACTGCGGGTGCGGGCTTTGCCAGCATCGCCGACAACCTCGACTTCGCGTCGAACATCGGCCTCGGCGCGAAGTACTACTTCACCGAGATGATCGCCGCCCGCCTCGACGTGCGCGGTTGGTTCTCCTCGGATGCCCCGGCGCGCGACGAGTTCGCGCACTTCGAGGCCACGCTCGGCGCGAGCGTTCAATTCGGCGGCGACACCGACATCGACAACGATGGCGTCGAGAACCGCGACGACAAGTGCCCCTCCACGCCGGAGGATCGCGACGGCTTCCAGGACGACGACGGCTGCGAGGACCCTGACAACGACGACGACGGTATCAAGGACGCCGACGACAAGTGTCCGATGAAGGCCGAGGACAAGGACGGCGACGCGGACGAGGACGGCTGCCCCGACCTCGACGACGACAAGGACGGCATCCTCAACGAGGCCGACAAGTGCCCGGCGAAGGCCGAAGACAAGGACGGCTTCGAGGATGAGGACGGCTGCCCCGACCTCGACAACGACAAGGACGGCATCAACGACGCCGACGACAAGTGCCCGCTGAAGGCCGAGTCCAAGAATGGCTTCGAGGACAAGGACGGCTGCCCCGAGGGTGACCAGGACGGCGACGGCTTCTTCGACAGCATCGACGAGTGCAAGGACAAGCCCGAGACGGTCAACGGCCTCAAGGACACAGACGGCTGCCCCGACGAGATCCCGGCCGACCTCAGCGCCGTGCTCGGCATCCAGACGAAGGTCCGCTTCCGCAAGGGCAAGTCCGAGTCGAACCGTGAGGCCGTCGACGCCCTCGCGCCGGTCGCCGAGGTCCTCGCACGCTACGCCGACATCAAGTTCGTCGTCGGTGGCACGGCCCACGGCGGCGACGACGCCGACGCGCTGAGCCTGAAGCGCGCCGAATGGGTCATGGCCCAGCTCGTCAAGAAGGGTGCGAAGGCCGAGCAGCTCGAGGCCAAGGGTCTCGGCGCGAAGGCGCTGCCGGACGATCCGCCGAAGGGCGCTCGAAACGATCGCGTCGAGCTCAGCATCAAACCCGCCACGGCGAAGAAGTAGATGACCTCGGCGGACGCTGAGGGCATCTAGTCAGACACATTCAACGGAGGCCCGCGCTGCTGCGCCGCGTCCTCATCGCCCTGCTCAGTCTGCCAGCGGTCGCCGCAGTCGCGGCGGTCGCTGCGCACGCGCCCGTCGTCCGGCACGTCACCGGCAAGCTCGTGGACCGCGCCCAGCAGAAGCTCGGCGTCGAGATCCGAGTCGGCCGGGTCGCGCCGGAAGGGCTCTTCGGCGTGCGCCTGACCGGTGTGCGCGTCGGTCCGGCAGACGCCCCGCTCGTCACGATCGCGAAGGTCACCGCTCAGGCCGATTATGCGGCGCTGCGCGCCGGGTCCAGGCGTCCGCGCTTGATCGAGCTCGACGGGGTGGTGGTCCACGTGCGCGGCGACGGCACGCTCGAGGGCGCCCTGCGAGCGCTCCGAGATGCCGTCCCGAAGCGACCCGAGTCCACCGCGTCAGGGGATGGCGGTGGAGGCAAGGGGGCGCTGCCCGAGGTGATCGTGCGCGATGGTCGGCTCATCGACCACGGCGGTGCGCTGCAGGTGGACGAGGGCGAGGTGCGCTTCTCCGGCCGCGAGGTCGAGGGCACCTTCGGGCGCGCGGTCGCGGACGGGACGCCCGTGGGTCCGTGTGCGTTCAAGGGCCCGATCGAGCGGATCGAGGTCACCTGCAAGCAGCCGTTCCGGCGCGCGCTCCCACGTGGACTCGAGGTCTCAGCGCGCGCGGTCGTGTTGCGCGCGCGCCCCATACCGAAGATCGAGCTGTCCGACGTGAAGGTCGAGGCCGCGGAGACGGGCGGCAAGGTCGCGACGTGGCTGGGCGGCACGTCGCTCAGCGCCGCGGTGGGGATCATCAAGGATGCGGAAGGGCGCCGCCCGGTCGAGGTGAAGGTGAAGCTGCCGGGGGGGGGCGAGCTGGAAGGGGATGGCTCGGTCGACAAGGACGGCTTCGAGGTCACCCTCGACGTCGCCGACCTGCCGCTCGCCGCCGCGCATAAAGCGGTGCGCGGGCGCGCGAGCGGGACCATCCGAGTTTCGGCTTCGCGCGCCGAGCGTCGCGTCGAGATCGACGGCGACTGGCGGTTGCGCGGGTTCACGG
>PVBE010170655.1_pt1 | contig 12439 bp, 12 predicted proteins | sample 1631181 | NCBI WGS metagenome assembly PVBE01 (sample SAMN08397723, study PRJNA350692) | Marine metagenome, whole genome shotgun sequencing project. | isolation source: water | place: Pacific Ocean | collected 2012-04 | reverse complement strand
CTCGCTCATCGACCACTGGCCGCTGACGTAGTCGCGATAGAACTCTTGACGCTGTCGTGTCGGGTCCGTATTCATCCAGGGCATCTCCTGGGTGTAAACGATGTCCCCGGACTTCTGTAAACCATGTGCCCGGACCGGACCGGACGCCGTGTAACAATCCGCTGCAGACTGACGGGCTCTGGCCGAGTCTCGAAGAATGCCGTGCGACCTGGCGCCGATCTTTGATGCTCTCGACGAAACCCTTTGAGCGGAGCCCGCAGCTGAGCGGAGTATCCGTTATGCGGCACGGACGATCACGATGACGTCAAGAGAAGTAGTTCGCACGACGATCGTAGTCGGTGGCCTCTGGCTGATCTTCTCAGCTCTCTCGAGCGCCGCTTCGAGCTTTTCGACCATGGCCGAGGCAGGTATGCGACTCGATCGCGATCCCGGCGATTTCGCCTCTGACTTCCTCTGGCTCCAGTTGCCAACTCTCCTGATGATTCTGATCTTTGGAGTCGGACCTGGGCTCTATGCGATCTTTTCGAGCCATGCTTGGGCTGCGAGACTCTCGCCTGCAGACACCCAAATGGCCGAAGTTGGCCCAAGTCTCGTCCTTTCCGTCGGATCTATGTTACTTGGCCTCTCAATTGGCGTGTCCGGAGCGATTTCACTGGCGGTCGGTGCCGGCCTGACTCTGATGTGGACTTTCGTTGACGGTCCCAGTTTCGGCCCGGATCCGTTCCAGGCGAGAATGGGGTTGAATGGACTTTTCTCGTTGATTGCGGGGATCTTGTTGTTTCAATGGGGTAGCCGTGGAGTACTGCGCGCCGCATAACAAGACGCTGCAGACTGGCGAAATCAGGACGAGGCAGGGCCGGGAGTCCGCCGCGCACGTTCTTCTGGTCCTTCGGACTCAAGACGGTGGGCGGCTCGCGTGATCTGGCGACGATCTCTGATACCCTCTACGAAACCCTTTAAGCGGATTTCGCAGCTGAGCGTCAGATCCGTTAGACGGCGCGGCGATCCGATGGGTATGTTCGACTACTACGAGCCCGACCCTGTGCTGGCGTGCCCCGCATGCGGCGCGCCACTCGAAGGGTGGCAGGGCAAGGACGGACCCTGTGCTCTATTCGTCTGGCGGCAAGGCAACGCAGCCCCTGTCGATCAAGCCGTGTCAGACGACATCAAGGGCGACGCAGCCACAGAAAGCGTTCCTCCTGAGTTCGAGATCTACACCCAATGTTGCGGCGGCCGCTTCTTCGTCACAGCGCAATGCAGCGCCCCAGAAGGTGTTTGGGCCGAAGCGATCCTGGAGACTGCCGCTAACACCAGACAGCGGCCGCACGAACGTCGCGGGGACTTCAACCGCCGCAAGCAGTGGCTCGCGGGGCGCGCGGTCTAACACCTATCAGGCCCCCGGTTGTCAATAGGCAATGACATTCCTTGACGCCGCTTTGATCGATCGGCGAAGTCGAGGATGCCGGTCGCTGCCGCGACTCACCGCGTCGCGAGCTCAAAATCGCGATTACATCGGGGGGCGATTCATTCTTCCCGACTGAAGGGTTTGACCTCGCCCGGCGGAAGCTTGTGGCCGTGTTTGGCCAGATAGTGGAAGGTGAGATTGGGACGCTTCTCGATCGGTTCCGAGATCTCGTAGATCCGTTCGAACTCGGAGTAGTGGATCTTCCAGCTGCCGTCCTGCTTGCGGTAGGTGTCTCGATAGAAGGCTGTGCCTGTGATGTGTTGCTTGCGGCGAAAGTCGAGCACGAAGTCGTGGAGATACCACACCCCCTTCGCCTCTGTGTCGTGGACGAATGTGATCTCCGGATGATGGCCGTTGTGCTGGGTGACCATCTCGGCATGGGCCCCGTCGCGCACCATTTCCAGATAGCTCTCCCGACCTTCGAGCGTAAATCCATACACCCCGCCCACGACGCTCAGGGTGATGTCCTCGGTCAGCACCTCCGCGAGCTCCTCGACATTCGCCGTGTCGAAACAGCGAAAGTATTTGTACTTGGTTTGCTTGATCGCCTCGATGTCTTCGATCCGCTGAATCCGGTGCGCGAGCTCAGCCGAGTCGTGGGTTGTGGTCATCGTGATTCTCTCTCCTCAAGGGTGATGGAGTGTGGTCGAGCCTCGATCGAAACGCTCTTCGCGTTTTCGGGGTCATCTTCTCGCCCACAAAACAGGGACTCGGAGGCTGATTCAACGGCCTCCAGTCGAATGACCCGGGTCTCCGCCTCGAAGTCGGGCCAGGTCAGATCCCGAAGACCGGAGGCTGCTGAGGGCCAGGCTGACAGGATTGCCTGAGGTCCTCCCGCTTCCGAGGAGCCGGCGCCGCGCAGGTCGAGAGCAATCCTGTCACAGTCCTCACGGTGCGTCGCGGCAAAGGCCCGCGCCTGCCGGGTGACTTCAGCGGCGAAGTCCGCAGCGGGTCTCGCTGCGGGTCTGGCGACGAACATCGCCAGCCGGTCCGCACCCGCTGCATCGCCGCCCGGCTTCGACGCGGCGAGCACGTGCTCCTCGACCTCGAAGGAGAGCCGACGCGTCACGTCCAGAAAGCGACGATCGTCCTCGTCCAGGACCGAAAACTCCGCGGACTCCACGAATCGGGCCGTTCGTTGCTGGTCCTCTCGCCCCGCTACCCAGAACTCCGTCACGCAATCGAAGTCCACGCTGGCCGGAGCGGGACTGACAACGTAGTTGCGTACATATTTTCGCCAGCGGAAATGCTCGATGAACGAGAGTCCCAGAGGAACGTGGCGCTGCTCGTAGTGCGACCGGAAAGCCGCGGGCGTGAGATCCGGACGTCGCGTCTTGAACGACAGGAGCTTGATCATCGATGCGGTGGCCTCTTCTGGGGCGGATCACGTGATCAGGGCAAGGGTCCGCGCCGCGGACAAGAAAAACAAGCGCCCAATTTCCTGGCGGCGAATTGCGACGAGGGCCATCGAGCCCGCTGCAGAGGACTCGTAGCAGGCCAGAGGGACAGGGCCAGAAGGTCCCGATCAGTCCAGACGATCCCCCGACAGCCATTCCGGGAACTCGAAAGGTGGATTGGGCAGGAGCTTGATGCCCCGTTCCGCGCAGAATATCTCATGGGCCACCTTGTCGGTCGGAACCGCTCTGGGATCGCCCATCATGATCTCGTAGAGCAGGGCACCCTCGGGTCCGCCGATGATGGGACCGAAGATGGCCCCCTGCTCGAGGGTGACGTGCATGCCCTGGGTACAGCGCTGATCGCCGATCGTAATCTCGCCTTCGAGCACATAGACGACGTGGTCGCTCTTGTGGCCGTGGCGTTCGATCACCATCCCCGGGTCGTAGCGCGCGTAGAGGCACACGCGTTCCGGAGTCCATTCGAGATATTTCTCCCAGACGCTGACCCGCTTGTCACCGTGTAGCTGGGCTTTGACCTCGTGCCACTCTTCTTCGTCGATGTGGCGAAAGGCCAATCGAGGCTCGGGGGATTCAGTCATGGGCCGTTCTCCGTATCGGGTGTTTCACGAGCCGTAGTGCTCGCGGCCTGCGGACATGATGGCAGATTTCGGGCCCCAAATGGAAGACCTGAATTTCCGCCTCGGCGGAGCTCGCCAACGAAGCCAGAGGGCGCCGCCTCGAGTGCGGCTAGTGTGTCGATTCGAGATACGGAAGCGGCTCCGCAGCCGGATCACCCGATCGATGCTGTAGTCCGTAGCGTCGCAATCGGGATTGAAGAAGAAGCTCGTCGACGCCAGGCCGCCGAGCGCAGCGACCCTCGGCGTCGTCGTGGTCTGCTCTGTCCGAAGCGGCGAGAAACGCGATTGCGTCGAAGATCTGGCCGATCCCGAGCCGCGACCTAACGACTTCGCTCGCGCGCGTCGCTCGCAGCGCGCGCGTCACAGGCTGGCGGCAATCCCTGCCAGCGCATCGCGAGATCGATCTGCATCGCGCGGAGAATCGAACGAACACCCTGCCATTCGTGATGTTCGGCGGGCAGAGCACGGCTGAGCGCACTCGAGAGCGGCGCGTGATACCAGGGGAAGAGCCCTGCGGGCGGGGCCAGCGCCTCGAACCAGGCGAGCCGCGGTGTTTCGCTGGAAGAGGTCAATCGGCCGCCGCTGACTCGGCATCGGTAGACCCGGGCGATATGCGGGCGGAAGCCGTCCCGGATCCAATCGCCGACGTGGGCCTCGATCTCGACCTCGAGGCCGGTCTCTTCTCGAACCTCGCGCCGCAGCGCCTGTTCCGGTGACTCGCCCGGCTCGACGCCGCCACCGGGCAGCTCCCAACCGAAGAGATCGCTGCGAATCGAGAGCAGCAACTCAGCGGGCGGCCCATCGCGAAGGATCACGGCCTGGACGATTTCGAGGCGGCCGGTCTCGGTGATGCGGGCTGCGGCCAGACCCCACCAGGCCGTGCGCGCATAGTCGGCGATGCCACCCCAGAGGCGACCCGCGCGCCCGCGCGCCCAGACGGGCCCAAACCAGCGCTTGGAACCAACCCACGTGCCGCCACCCGACTCCGGCCCCCTGCGCGGCGACATCTCAGTCGATGATCTTGTTGAGGGGATTTTCGACGATGCCGCGTGCACCGGCTTCGTGCAGCCTGGGCAGCAGATCGCGCACGAAAGACTCTTCGACGATCACGAACACGTCGACCCAGGACGGATCTGCCAGAGGCGAGATCGTCGGTCTCCCCTTGTCCGGGAGCAGCGCGAGAACGCTGTCCAGCCGGTCCTGGGGGACGTTCATCGACAGCCCCACGCGAGTCGCGGCGGCGATCGCCCCCAGCAGCAGCATGCGCAGCCGCTCGATCTTTCCCCGCTTCCAGGGGTCGGCGAGCGCCCCGGGGTGGGCGATCAGCCGCGGAGTGCTCTCTTGAAGAACGTCGATGACTCGCAACCGGTTCGCGCGCAGACTCGAGCCCGTCTCGGTCACATCGACGATGGCGTCGGCCAGCACCGGTGGCTTCACTTCCGTGGCGCCCCACGAGAACTCGAGCTGGGCCTCGATCCCGAGCCGTTTCAGATAACGCTCGGTCATGCCCATGACCTCGGTTGCGATTCGCTTCCCGGCCAGATCCTTCGGCGTCTGGAACGACGCGTCATCCTTGACCGCCAGGACCCAGCGAACCGGGCCGAAGTTGGGCCAGGGTGCGCGCAGATCGGCGACCTCCTCGACCTCCGCACCGGACTCGATGACCCAGTCCAGACCCGTAATGCCACAATCCATCACGCCCTGTCCGACGTAACGGGCCATCTCCTGGGGTCGGATCAGGATGCATTCGATCTCGGGATCGTCGATCGACGGGTAGTAGGAACGGCCCGAGAAGCGCACCACGTACCCGGCCAGCCCAAGTAGCTTCTGCGTCGTTTCCTGCAGACTGCCCTTGGGCAACCCGATTCTCAGCCGGGGACCCTCGCTCATGTCCATCCTTCCTGCCGCGTGCTCACCTGCCACACCCTCATTTCCCGTAGACCTCGGCCGGATCGAAGACCTGCACGCCGATGTCCTCGACCTCACCCTCATCGATGCGTCGGAAGAAGCAATTGCGCTTACCCGTGTGGCAGGCCGCACCACCCACCTGTTCGACGCGTAATACGATCGCGTCCCCATCGCAATCTACGAACACGCCCTTGAGCTTCTGGACGTTCCCACTCTCTTCGCCCTTGTGCCACAGCTTGCGGCGGCTGCGACTCCAGTACACGGCCTCGCGCCTTTCGAGGGAAAGCCGGAGTGATTCCTCGTTCATGTAGGCGACCATCAGGATCTCTCCTGTGGTGTCGTCCTGGGCGATTGCAGTCACGAGGCCGCCTGCCTTCTCGAAGTCGATGATACCGACGGGGTCGTTGGACACGGCGCTTTCCAATGCTGGCCGATGCTGGCTGGTGTCGAGGTCGATCCGAACACGCGTTGCGCGACAAGCTGGTTCGCCCGGCGACGCGGCACGGGCGACGGATGGCCCGGGGCACTCGGCGCGCTGAGGCTAACGGTCCGAGAGGGCACTCGCCAGAAGGGCGCCGAGAGACTCGATTTCGGCCCAGTGCTCCCCAGGGGCGTAGCGAGTTCCTTTGGCTGCCCGCTTGCCGGTGCTGACCTGCTCGCTGCGAATGATGTCGCGCGACCCGAGCCACAGCATCACGTTGTCGAAGCTCGAGTCCGTCGGGGCTTCCGCACGTCGCGCTCGGCCCAGGATCCTGGAACTCTCGAAGGCTTCGTGCGTCTGCTTGAGGAGCTGGGTTCGCAGCCCCCTCCCCTCGGCGTGCATCAGGATTCGGGTCGCCGTTTCGTAGAACTCGATCACGCCGCGGGTCTGCTCGGCGAATACCATCAGCATTTCGACGCCGGACGGGGTCGGCTCCCAGCGCTCCCCACCCGTGCGAATCCAGCCCGAATGCTCGAAATGCTCGGCCACCGCTTCGCCCCACGACAGATAGAGATCGCGGGAGACGTAGTACTCGCGATAGAAGATATCGAGCCAGCCCCGAAGATCCTCCTGGAGCTCACTCTTCGCCCGCCGGGCGAGGATCGCGCGGGCGACGATGCTGGAAATCACCAGGAAATGGGAGATCGAATTCCGGTAGATGTCGAGGGCCCGCCGACGGCTCTCCTGGAAGAGAAGGATTTCGCCACGTTGATCCGCGCGCACCTCGATCAGATCGCTGCGCACCAGGAACGCGATCGACTCTTGCAGCTCGCCTCCCAGGTCTCGCTCGAAGGCCGGTGTGAGGCGCACGCCCTGCAGCTGCAACAGTCCGACCACACCTCGCACGCGCTTGACCAGGCTCTCCCGCAGCAACCCCGAATGCGAAGAGCCCAGCAGCACGACCGCGGCGACCGACGTCGCGGTGGCGACCATCGCCCAGCCGATTCGCTCGACCAGCGAGTGGCCGAGACCCGCCACGAACTCGCGCTTCTTGTCCTCGAGTTTCTCACGCTCCTGAAGGCTGTCGATCTGGCCGCGCTGCAGCGCCTGGAAGGCCTCGCGTTGCCTGCCCAGGGCGCCGGCGAGCGAGATGGGTTCTCCAAAGCTCACATGCACCGAACCGAAGCGGCGCTGCAGATATTTGCGCGCGCGAAACAGTCCCCACATGCTTTCCTGGCTCTTCTCGCCACCGTCGAGCTCCTCGATCATGCCTGACTCCTCGACCAGGCGTTCGTAGCTGATCGCGATCGGCACAAAGAAGAGATCCCGGCGACGGCTCTCGAGGAAGGCATCCACATCCCAACCGAGCATGCCCAGTCGGGGCGCCAGGGTCTTGCCAGTTCGGGAGCGACCGCCTTCGATGAAGAATTCCTGCGTAAAGCCTTCGCGCACGAGATATCCGACGTAAGCCTGGAAGACCCGTTTGTACAGGGGATCGTCGAAGGATTTGCGCAGGAAGAAGGCGCCCACCTGGCGAAAGAGGAAGCCGAATGGCCCGAATGCCATATTGTCGCGCGCTGCGATATGCGGCGGAACCAGATAGTTCTGGTAGAACAACCAGGAGAGAATCAAGAAGTCGAAATACGAGCGGTGACTCGGCACCAGCACGATCGGATGTCTCTTCGCGTTCTCGGCGACCTCGGCCAGCCGATGGACTTCGATCGACGCAAAGAGACGGCCGAACAGCCCCCCCACCGTGGCGGCCGCCAGCGCCAGCCAGGTCGAGCTCATGTTCGCCGAGATCTCGCGGAAGAATTTCTCGACCTCGCGTTCGACCTTCTCCGGTGAAGCGTTTCGTCTACGGACGCGCTCCGTCATCGCCTCGCGCACGCCCTGATCCCCCAGCACCTCGCGCAGCACGCGCCAGCGAGGCCGAAGGGTCGGCCCCTCGACGACCTTCTCTTCGCGGTAGAGATAGATCAGGATCGCACGACGGATCTTGCGCGCGATGTGTTGCCAATCCTCCCCCTGATTCTCAGCAGCAAAGCCGCGCACGTCGACCGCTTCACCGACTTTGACCGTCAAGCTGCGATAGGTCAAAAGGAAACGTGCCACCTTCGCAAAATCCGAGGGCCGGGTGAGGGAGCCGTAGTGCACGTTCAGAAATCGGTTCTGGGCGCGTGGCCCCTTCCTCCAGAAGATCGCCAGCGGCACGACGAAGACTTCGCGAGTCGACGGCTCTGCCTGCTCCGAGACCTGACGCACGACTTCTCGGATCAGATCGAGTTCGTCGCTGCGTTTTTCGCTCTTGCGTCGCCTGAAAAAGGTACGCAGACGCTGGGTGCGCAGGAACAAGAACAGGCTCCGGCCAGCTGCGACATGTTCGCGAACGATTTCGAGATCTTCGCTGTGCTCGACCTCGCGCGGCCGCCCGAGTGGTAGACGCAACATGATCGGAACGAGTTGATGCAGCGGACGGTAGTAGAAGAAATGAATCGCGTTGGCGAAGCTCGACAGACGCAGGCCATGCCGAACGAAGAGCGTATTGAACAAGAAATAGTCGAGCCGGCTCGAATAGCGCATCACGTAGACGACGCTGCCCCGGGCTTCGAGCGACCCCAGCCGCTCGACGACCTCGGGATCGAGAGAAAAATGCCCGAAGAACCGCTTCGCGAAGAAACGGAAGAACAGGTTGAAGCGCTCGGTCATCGCGGAGCGCAAGTTTCGACCACGGCGCTTGGACGACGCGCGAAGCGTCTGCGTGGTTTCGAGCCCCGCCTCAGCCGAGACCCCGTCTGCACTCGTCACGGTCGCTTCGGACTCGTCACGACCGCGCGAGCTGGCGGCGGGCTGATCATCGATCCCTGATGAGTCGGACATTTGTGTCAGGGTACCGAAGTCGCCGGGATTCAGAAAATCGAGCGCGGGCTCAGCTCTCCGGAAGTAGAATTTCGCCCGCCGACATCTTGGCGGCGATCTCGCCGACCGTCCAGAGTCCGCCGTCTTCCTGCTTCGTAATGCCCGGCGCGGTGACCACCTTCATTTCGGCGATCTGACCCGCACCCGCCGTGAAAGTCTTGCCCGTCAGGTCTTTCGCGAGATCACTCGCCAGATACACCAGCAGCGGAGAGACCAGCTTCGGGTCGTAGCGATCGGCCATCGTCTCCTTGTCGAAGCCCGGCAAATCCTCGGTGAGCCGCGTGTGCGCAACCGGCGCGAGAATGTGACAGCGAATGCCGTAACGCTCGCCCTCCAGAGCCAGACAGCGCGTGAAGCCTGCGATGCCCGCCTTGGCCGCGCCGTAATTGCACTGACCAAAATTCCCGTTCAGTCCACTGGTCGAGGAGGTATTGATGATCACCCCGCCCTCCCCTCGCTCCTTCATGTGGACAAAGATGGGACGCGTGACGCAGTAGGTTCCCTTCAGATGAACGGCGATGACGGGATCCCAGAGATCCTCGGTTGTCTTGGCCAAGCTCTTGTCGCGCAGGATGCCGGCGTTGTTGATCAGGATGTCGACCTGCCCGAAGGCATCGAGGGCGGCCTCGAGGATTCCTTCGCCGCCTTCGACCGTCGACACGTTGTCGTAGCTCGGCGCGGCTTCGGCTCCCGCTTCCTTGATCTCGCTCACGACCTGGTCGGCCATCGACGAACCGGCGCCCGTGCCGTCCCGCGCACCGCCGAGATCGTTGACGACCACCGCCGCGCCTTCGCGCGCCAGCGCCAGTGCGTGTTCCCGCCCCAGGCCACCGCCCGCACCCGTCACGACGGCTACTTTCCCATCCAACAAACCCATCTTCGATTCTCCCTGTCGGGGATCGCGCGATCACCCGGATGCTCGCCAGCGCCGCTACCGGGCGTGGCTCACAACGTAGCCAGGCCGATTCGGGCTTCAAGAGCCCAGGAGCAAAAGCGGGTCGGGCTTCGAATTCGCCCCAAATGAGCGGAAGACAATCAGTGGAAGAGGATCGTGCGTAGCTCGGAGAAGGACTCGAAGCCCAGATGCCGATACAGGGCCGACGCTCGCTCGTTGCCCGCCACGACGGCGAGCTGAACGTGGGAGGCACCCGAAGCGAAGGCCTCGCGAATCACCGAGTCCATTCCGCGTCGGGCAAAGCCCCGCCGGCGCGCCTCCGGCCAGGTGTAGACGCCCTGGATCAACCAACCCTGACTTCGACGCACATCCGCGTAGGACACGAAGACCATTTTGCCCTCAGCCGAGACAATTCGCGCTCGGGTGAGCCGACTCTCGACCCAGCGCCGAAATCCCATCGGATCGCCCTCGGCCGGATCGGGTCGGTCTTCTTCCCATAGACTCGCCCGCGCGGCGTAGACGAGATCTTCCAGATCCTCCGGACGAGCCGGCCGCGCAAAGCCCGGCAGCGAGGACGTCGCCGCAACCATCGACTCGGGCCTGAGGCGATAGGCGATCTCGAGTCGATCGATCAAGGTGTGGCGTCCGGCGTTCTCCAGGACCTTCCAGGCTCGCTCGGCGAGCCGCCGATCGCATTTCAGGAGCCCACTGGGAACTTGACGAACGAGGGGCAGCAGGGTTTCGAGCGCCGGGTCGGAGATACCGCTCGAGAACACGATGCTCGGCCTGAGCGATGCAACGCCAAACAAGCGAACGCCATCGAAAGCGCCGTAGATCAGTGGCGCGATTTCGCGCGACCGGGGAGTCTCTCCGAGGTTCAGGGTCGCGTCGACCAGGAAGAGGTTCTCGTCGGCACCGGACGCCAGAAAGTCGAGGGCCGCGTTCCGGTCCTTGCGACCCAGAAGGCGCGCGCGAAAGCCCGTCGGCATCCGATCCGCCATGGCAGCCGCTCTACCCCTCCAGCACGACCAGGACGTCACCTTCTTCGACGGCCTGCCCCTCTACGACGCGAATCTCTGTGACTCGCCCAGCTTCTAGCGCTTCGACGGGAATTTCCATCTTCATCGACTCGATGATCAGCAAGACATCCTCCTCCTCGACCACGTCGCCGACGGCCTTCTCGATCTTCCATACATTGCCCGTGATCTGGGATTCGACTTCGATACTCAAGAATCATCTCCTGTCTGCGAGCCGACGGGGTGTCGTCCGCACGACCCAAGCATGCCGACCCGGCCAGCCGCCGGCAACCGGACTTTCGCACGAACCACCCCGCGGCCCCGGTCGGTCGCGGTCGGTCGCGCACTCGCCTGCTACCCTCCGCGGCCCTCGGAGGCAGCCGTGCTCGAAACAGTCACCCAAGGCTTCAAGAATGCGACCGAACGCCTGCACGGCGTCCGGGAGCTGACGGAGGAGAGCATCGAGGAGGCGCTTCGCGACGTCCGAACGTCGCTGCTCGAGGCCGATGTGGACCTCAAGATCACGCGCTCGTTTCTCGAGCGCGTAAAGCTTCGCAGTCTCGGCGACAAGGTCCAGACGAAGGTCAAGGATCGCTCGGGTCGCAAGATCAAGGTCACCCCCGGCCAACATTTCGTGCGCATCTGCGAAGAGGAGCTCACGGAGCTGATGGGCCCCGTGGACACCACCCTCGCGAGCTCGTCCGGCATCACTTCGATCATGCTCTGTGGTCTGCAGGGCGTCGGAAAGACGACCGTTGCAGCCAAGCTCGCTGCCCATCTACGGGGTCAGGGCAAGAAGCCGCTGCTGGTCGCCGCCGATGTCTATCGGCCCGCTGCGGTCGACCAGCTCAAGACCCTCGGCGCGTCGATCGAGGTTCCGGTGCACCACGGCGACGCGGGCGAGCTGCCGCCTGCGATCTGCGAGGCCGCCTTCGCCCGCGCCCGCAGCGAGGGCTTCACAGCAGTCATCTACGACACCGCTGGGCGGCTCGCCGTCGACGACGAGCTGATGGTCGAGCTCGAGGAGATTCAAAGCCGCGTCGAGCCCGCAAACAGGCTGCTGGTCTGCGACGCGCTGATGGGTCGCGACGCAGTCAACGTGGCAAAGGCCTTCGCCGATCGAATCACACTCGATGGCGTGGTCCTGACCAAGCTCGACGGCGACGCCCGCGGCGGTGCAGCGCTCTCGGTTAAGGCCGTGACCGGCGTCCCGATCAAATTCCTGGGCACGGGAGAAACGATCGATCGCCTAGAGACTTTCCGGCCCGAGGGCCTCGCCTCTCGCATCCTCGGCATGGGCGACATCGTCGGCCTCGTGAAGGATTTCGAAGAGGTCGTCGACGAAAAGGAAGCCGAGGCCGACGCCGAGCGAATCCTGAAGGGCCGCTTCGGACTCGACGACCTGCTGAAGCAGATGCGGATGATCCAGAAGCTCGGCCCGATCAAGGATGTCTTCGCGAAAATGCCGATGTTCGGGCAGGTGGCGGATCAGGTCGACGCGGGAGAGCTCACGAAGGTCGAGAGCATGATCCAGTCGATGACGCGCGCCGAAAGAGCCGACCCGAAGCTCATCGACAAGAGTCGGGCGACGCGCATCGCGAGCGGCTGCGGCCGTCAAGTGGGTGACATCGACGCCCTCGTCGATCGATTCATGCAGATGCGAAAAATGATGGGCAGCCTCGGCCGACAGGGCGGATTGCTCTCCGGCATGGGGGGCGGCGGGGACATGCCCTCGTCGCTCGGCGGGATGATGCCGCCGGGCGGTGGATTCGACCCTTCG